>Ga0181521_10000418_pt1 | contig 51390 bp, 46 predicted proteins | sample PEATcosm2014_Bin_32_FD_119764 | JGI IMG/M metagenome (GOLD analysis project Ga0181521, IMG submission 119764) | Peatland microbial communities from MTU Mesocosm Facility, Houghton, MI, USA - PEATcosm2014_Bin02_60_metaG | ecosystem: Environmental > Terrestrial > Soil > Wetlands > Peat | place... | reverse complement strand
CGTCGTATGCCAGCCGGGAATGATCGCGATCGTGAAGTCGAAGCTCACGACCGTGTGGACCGAGACGACCAGCGGCGTTGCCAGCCCCGCGAGCAGCAGCGAGGCCATCTCATACCGGGACCAGTGAACCGCCGAACCGCGCCAGCCCATACAGAGCATCCCGTAGATGATCTTCCCAGCGCGGCCCTTCGCGCGGTCGCGCAGGGTCGCCAAGTCCGGAATCAGGCCGACGAACCAGAAGAGCAAAGACACTGTGAAGTAAGTAGATACGGCAAAAACGTCCCAGACGAGCGGGCTGCGGAATTGGGGCCATAACCACATCGGATTGGGATACGGCATCAGGTAGAAAAACAACCACGGACGGCCCATGTGCAGAAGCGGAAACATTCCGGCGCACATCACGGCAAAAATCGTCATGGCCTCGGCGAACCGGTTAATCGACGTGCGCCACTTCTGATGCAACAGCAGGAGAATCGCGGAGATGAGTGTGCCAGCGTGACCTATACCGATCCACCAGACGAAGTTGACGATGGCGAAGCCCCAGGCGGTGGGAATTCGAATTCCCCAGATTCCCACACCCTTCACCATCAGCAGGGTGACGACCAGGTTCAACAACATCAGGAGGGAAAACGCGACGAGAAAACCGAATACCCAGCCGGGCGTCACGGGACGCGTCAGCACGATGGCGCTGATCTTGTCGGTGACCGTTTCGAACGTATGGCCGGGCCCCAAAAGCGGCTCCTGCTCTAGAACTCCGGCTGTCTTTTGAGAACCCTCAGAATCCACGCGGTGTCCCCGGCTTTAGTAACGGATGCCTGCTATTTTCTGAAGGGGCATCGTGATCGAAATCGGCGCCCAAACCATGCTGGCGCGACTCGCGGCCCTAAAATGCTCCGGCATGAGCCGGACTGGTTTGTGATCTGGCTCACTCTGCTCTGTGATCCGGGTCACGTTTAAGACGCAACAGGATAAGGCGGGAGGCGATTATACGCAAGTTCAAATGAAAAAAACTTTGGCGGGGCGAGAGCCACGTCGCGGCAAGAAAAAATTGCGTTCAACTTAGAACATCGGCTCCGCACGAAAAAGATGAGTCTGTGGGTGCGGTTGGTAAGATTGAGACGTGCGTTCCGCAACGCCAGTGGCGGCATTGCTCGTGCTCGTCGTGTCCTCGTGCGCGCAGGCCGACACGATCGTGCTGAAGAACGGCCGCCGCATTCAGGCCGCAGACGTAACGCAAGACGCCGATCACGTCACCTATCAAACCCCCGCCGGTCAGCTCTCCATTCCCAAGTCGATCGTCGCTCGCATCGAGCACGACGACTTCTCTTACTCCTCCGCTGCATCGCGTGCCGGCTCCGAACCGCCGATCTCCACGCCGCAAATCGAGCCGGTTGCCGGGTACGAAGATGTGGTGCACCTGGCGGTGCATGACGATGCCGTCGACTACGCCTATTTGGCGCGCCTGGAATCGGACGCGCGGTCAGGCTCCGCGCCGGCGGTCGCGAAGCTCGCTGCCGCGCACTATGTGGCCGCTCAATTTCTCCTGGGCAAGGGCAACACCGATTCCGCCATCGACCAGTATCGGCAGGCACTCGTCTTCGCACCGGACAACGTCGGCTTGCTCTTGAACCTCGCGGTCCTCTATCTTCGCGAAAGCGAGTTCACGACGGCGCTCGACCCGCTCGAGCGTGCGCGGCGCATCTCACCCGATTCGGCGGATGTCGCCAAGCTCATGGGTTGGGCCTACTACGGCGCCAACAAGATCGACCAGGCCATCGCGGAATGGAAACGCGCTCAGCAGTTGCGTCCTGATCCCGAGGTCGCGCACGCCCTCGAAAAGGCAGAGCGCGACAAAGCCGAAGAGGAAAGCTACCGGGAGGGCGAAACGGCCCACTTCGACTTGAAATACTACGGCGGGGCCAATCCGGATTTGGCCCGCGGCATCCTGCGCGCTCTCGAAGACGATTTCCGCGACCTCGAATCGCAGCTCGACTACACGCCGCACGAGCCGATTGCCGTCATCTTATATACGGAGCAAGCATTCGGCGACATCACGCGCGCGCCCGGTTGGGTCGGAGCGCTCAACGACGGACGCCTCCGCATCCCTGTTCAGGGCCTGAGTGACGTGACTCCTGATCTCGCGCGCGTGCTCAAGCACGAACTGACCCACAGCTTCGTGGGACAAAAATCCCACGGCCGCGCTCCCACTTGGCTTCAGGAAGGCGTCGCGCAGTGGATGGAGGGCCGCCGCAGCGCCTCCGTCACAGGAGCGTTGGCCGAGGCAGCCGGCCAGGGCACCGTGCCGCCGCTGACTTCCATGGAAGGTTCGTGGATGGGGCTTTCCGGAAACTCGGCTGCGTTTGCCTACGCATGGTCACTGGCTGTTGTGGAATCCATCATCGATGCGGGCGGCGTGAGTGACATCAACCGCCTGCTCGATCGCATCGCTACGTCAACCTCGACAGAATCCGCCCTGCGAGAGACACTCCGTTTGAATTACGATGATCTTCAGCAGCAAACCATCGCCTACCTGAAGCGCGCATACCTGCGTTAGGAAGCTACAGCATTGTCAGGAGTCCCGCGAGAAGCGCGGCGCGCTCCGGAAGCGAGCGGATAACCACATGCTCGCCCAGGCTGTGGGCGCCGTCTCCCACTGCGCCAAGCCCATCGAGTGTTGGCACTCCGAGAGCGGCCGTGAAGTTTCCGTCCGAGCCGCCGCCGGTGGAAGCTTCGCCGAGCGGCAAGCCCATCTCGCGCATGATCTCTCGCGCGCGGCGAAAAAGTTCGCGCACGGCCGCCGTGCGCTCGAGCGGCGGTCGGTTCACGCCGCCCCGAACCTCCACCCTCGCGCCTTTCAGGATCGGGCGCAGGCTGCGGAGCTTGCGATTAAGTTTCGACGCGTCGGCTAGGTGCCCGTAGCGAATGTCCACGGTCGCTCGCGCGTGGTCCGGAATCACATTGGAGGTAGTCCCGCCGGCAACTACAGTTGCCTGCACTGTGATCCCGCGTCGCGGGTCGTTTATCTTACTTAGCCGCGCGATTTGAAGTGCCAACTCGTGCACCGCGTTGATTCCCGCGCTCGGGTCGATGCCGGCGTGAGCGGAGCGGCCGGTGACGATAATCTCCGCCGTGCCAACCCCCTTGCGCGCCGTCTTCACCGCCCCGCCGCGCCCGTACGCCGGCTCGAGCACTAGAACCGCGTCGCTTCGTCGAGCCTCCCGTTCAATCTCGCGCCGTGAGGTCGAGCTGCCGATCTCTTCATCCGACGTCCAAAGGAAAACCAGCCTCTTGCGCGGGCCACTGTGCGAACGAGATCTCGCGGTTTTCAGCGCGTCGACAGCGGCGAGCGCCAGCGCCAGCCCCGCTTTCATATCAAATGTCCCCGGCCCCCACGCGCGTCCGCCCGAAACGCGGAACGGCATCCTCGCAAGCGTGCCGAGCGGGTAGACCGTGTCCAGGTGGCCGAGAATCAGAATCTGTCGGGCCGGTCGGCCATCGCCGAGCCAAAGTTCCGCGCGCACGTGATTCCCGCGCTGCTTCTGTCGCAAGATGCGAACCCGCGCTCCGCGGCGCCTCCATTCGCGCTCGACCATTCCGCCGAAACGATCCACGGCGGCCTTGTCGTAGCTCGGAGATTCACAACGCGCGAACCGCCCGAGCAGCCGGACGATTTCTCGTTCGCGCCTTCTCAGTTCGCGCAGCAGAGCCTTCGTAAGTACGGGCTGCCCGGTGGTTTTCGTTTGCGGCTCCAAGACGTCGAGCCTATGCACAACCTCGCGATTTTGCAAGGTCGCCCGGACCACCCATATCGCTGGACGCGGACTCGCTGATTCCCCCCTGCCGGGGATTCGTATAGAATTGTTTGAATCGGCCGCACGAAAAATAAGAGCCGCCTGAGGTCAACGATGCTCCTCGACACGAACGGGATCCAGAAAATCCTGCCGCACCGTTATCCCTTCCTTCTGGTGGACGCCATTGAAGAAATGGAACGATGGAAGCGCATTGTGGGAATTAAGAATGTCTCCATCAATGAAGGCTATTTTCAGGGCCATTTTCCGGGAAAACCGATCATGCCGGGCGTCCTGATCATCGAATCGATGGCGCAGACGGGAGGGCTTTTGCTGCTTCAGGAAGTGCCGGACCGCGAGAAAAAACTGCTCTATTTCGTCGCTATCGACAACGCTCGCTTCCGCAGGCCCGTGGTCCCCGGAGACCAATTGAGAATCGAAATGAACGTCCTCGCCTGGCGCAACAGTTTCTGCAAGCTCCAAGGCCGCGCCACCGTCCAGGGCGAAGTGGCCGCCGAAGCCACACTGATGTGCAAGATGGTCGATCTTGAGACCGAAATGCCCTCTGCCGCCGAGCCCGCCGGGAAGGCGCAATGAGTGAAATCGATTCACGAGCCATCGTTTCGCCCTCCGCGAAGCTGGGAAAAGGCGTGCGGGTTGGGGCCTGCGCCGTCGTCGGCGATGAGGTCGAGTTGGGCGATGGCTGCATCCTTGAACCTCATGCGGTCGTGAAAGGTCCGTCGGCTTTTGGCCGCGACAACCACTTCCATTCCTTTTCGATCGTCGGCGGCGATCCGCAGGATCTGACCTATACCGGCCAGCGCGTTAGACTGGAAGCGGGCGATGCGAACGAGTTTCGCGAATTCTGCACGGTGCATCGCGGCACGATCAAGGGTGGAGGCGTGACCCGCGTCGGCAGCCACAGCCTGATCATGGCCTATGCGCACGTCGGTCACGACTGCATCATCGGCAATCGCGTCATCCTGATCAACGGAGCGCAGCTTGCCGGGCACATCGTCGTCGAGGACTACGCCACGATCAGCTCCTTTTGTCTGCTGCACCAGTTCGTCCGCATCGGAAGGCACGCTTACCTCGGTGCGGGCACCGTCATCACGCAGGACGTGCCACCGTTTTCGATGGTCGTTGGCCCGCGCGAAACTCGCTGCTACGGCATCAACAAGGTCGGCCTCGAGCGCCGCGGCTTCTCGCCTGAGCGCATCCAGCCCATCGAGCAGGCTTACCGCTACCTCCTCCGTTCGAAGCTCAACACGTCGCAGGCAATCGAGAAGATGCGCGGAACCCTGTCTCATTCCGAGGACGTCTCAACATTGATCCGTTTCATCGAGGCGGTCGGCGAACGGGGCTTGACGAAATAGGAACGATCATGGCCTCAACCGCACAAAATGCGCCTCGGGACTGGGGACTTATCGCCGGAAACGGAGACTTCCCTTTCCTCGTCCTTGAAGGCGCGCGCAGCCGCGGCATCGACATGGCCGTGATCGCGATTCGCGAAGAGGCTTCTCCCGCGCTCGAGCGCGCGGCAAGCCGATTCCACTGGATCAGTCTGGGGGAGCTGAGCCGTGGAATTGAATTGCTGCATCAGGAAGGCGTCAAGCACGCCGTGATGGCCGGACAGGTGAAACACAACAAGATCTTCAGCTCGATCCGGCCCGATTGGCGCCTGGCGAAATTACTTCTCGCGCTTCCGTCGAAGAACACCGATTCCTTGATCGGCGCCGTGGCGCGCGTGCTCGAGGATGAAGGCATCGAACTCGTCGACTCGACCAAGTTTCTTGGATCGCTGCTGCCGGCCGCCGGAATCCTGACGCGTCGCGCGCCGGACGAGGCCGAAACTGCCGATATCGAATACGGGAGACAGATCGCACGCAAGATCGCGGGCCTCGATCTCGGACAAACCGTCGTCGTGCGCGACCGCGCCTGCGTGGCCATTGAGGCGATGGAAGGCACCGATGAAACCATCGAGCGCGCCGCGCGGATCGCGGACGGGCAGAGGCTGGTGGTTGTCAAGGTAAGCAAGCCTCGCCAGGACATGCGCTTCGACGTGCCCGTTGTGGGGCCGAAGACGATCGACGTGATGCGCCGCTCGCATGCCACCGCCCTCGCGATCGATGCGGGGCGGACGCTGCTCTTCGACCGCGAGACTTTGATCCGCGCCGCCGACTACGCAGGCATTGCGATTCAGGCGTTCACGCCTGAGCGGGCCGAGGCGCAGGTAAAATCGTGAGCGAGAAACCCATTCGCGTGGCCGTGGTCGGTGTCGGAGAGTTCGGCCGAAACCACGTTCGCGTGTGGCGCGAACTCGAAGGAGCCGAACTTGCGGGCGTTGTGGACACGAACGCCGAGCGCGCGCGGCAAGTCGCCGCGGAATTCGGCACGCAGGTCTTCGCCGACATCGACGCGCTCGCCGCCGCACGTGTCGACGCCGTCAGCCTTGCCGTCCCGACGAAGGAACACGCGCGAATCGGCTGCCGCTTGCTCGATGCCGGCATGGACGTGCTGGTCGAAAAGCCGATGGCTGCGTCGCTCGAAGAGGCCGACAAGCTGATTGCATCCGCGCAGCGCTCCGGACGCATCCTCCAGGTTGGGCACGTCGAGCGCTTCAATCCCGCGGTCGCAGCCGCGCAAAAGGTCGTGTTGCGGCCGATGTTCTTTGAAGTTCACCGCCTCGGCATCTTTACGCCGCGGAGCCTAGACGTTGATGTGGTCTACGACGTGATGATCCACGACCTCGATATCCTGCTCTCGCTCGTCGACGCGCCCGTCATCGACCTCAAGGCTGTGGGCATTCCGGTCATCACCGATAAAGTGGACATCGCCCACGCGCGCGTGGAGTTTTCGACCGGGACTGTCGCAAACGTCACCGCCAGCCGCGTTTCCACCGAACGCGTCCGCAAGATGCGCTTTTTTCAGGAGCACGAGTACATCTCGCTCGATTTCGCGCGCCAGGACGCGCTGCGCATTCGCGTCCGGCCCGGAAACACCCAGCCGGAGATAGGATTCGAAAAACTGCCGGCCACGCCCGAAGAGCCGCTCCTTGCCGAGCTGCGCGCCTTCGCTGAATCGGTTCGCACGGGCAAACAACCGGTCGTGGACGGCGCCGCCGGCCGCCGCGCCCTGGAATTGGCCGACCGCGTGATGGCGGGCATCCTCGACCACGCGCGGCGCGTCCAATTGGGTGCGTTCGCTCCGCAGGAAACTCGATGATTCCGCGCACCCTGGTCCCGGTCGATGTGCGCCCCGTCAAGAACGGCGAGGCGAAGACGCCGCCGCGCCGCCTCGAAACCTACATGGACGATCGGACCGTGGTTCCTTCCGGCCTGTCGGATGCTCCTCCGCTCGACGGCCGGACCTCGATCCCCGCTCACTTTCCCCTCGGCGTTCTTGTCAACCGCACGCTTGTGCCCCGCGGCATGCCCGCCAAACCGATCGAACGGTTTGAGCCCATCACGGAGTCCGTGCCGATCGCGATCCTCGATTCGCGCGTTGTTGTCCCGGCATACGTGGAACCGGCCGCGCCCGAAGAGGTTCTGGAATTCGAGCACACGCCGGAGTTGACGGCCGACCTGCGCGAGGTCGTCGAGCCGGATATGTTCCTTACCGGCGACGCAAACCTCCTGATGGAGCCTGAGGATAAGCGCGACCCGAAGTCGGACTTGTTCACCCGCGTGCTTTCTGTTCTCGTGCACATCGCGCTCGTTGTCTTCCTGATTTTTTCGCCCAAATTGTTTCCACCGCACGTTCCGACTCAGGACGAAATCGACCTCGCCCGAAAACAGTTGCAATGGATCTACACGCCGCCAGACCTTCCAAAGACGGCGCCACCGCCGAGCCCGAAAATTCATATCACCCCGAAAACGCTGAACAGCGTTGCTCCGCGCATCGAGCAGCCGCAGCCCCCTTCGCCGGTCAGTCCGGAAAAGCCGCCTTCGGACCTGCCGGAAGCGCCTAAACCGCAGCCCTCCGCGGCTCTGCCCCAGCCGCCTGCCCCCTCGCGGCTCGAGCCGGTCCAGCCGCTTGCGCCGAGTCCGAACCGTCCCAATCTCCTGTTGCCGCAGGTCTCTCCCGGCAAACAACTTGACGATCAGATTCAGGATGCGATTCGCCACGGCAATCGCGGCGGAGTGTATAGCGGCCCGCCGAGCCCTTCGGGACGAGGCGGAGCGGGGGTGGGCAACCAAGCCCAGATTCTTTCGGATACACAAGGGGTCGACTTCTCAAGTTATATCCAGCGGCTCCTCGCTACCCTGAAACGCAACTGGTATGCCGTCATGCCTGAATCAGCATACATGGGTGACAGGGGTATCACCGCCACCACCTTCAAGATCAGGCCGGATGGAAGCGTCGTCCCGCCCGATCCGATTCTTGAAAGAACGTCCGGCAAGGAACCTCTCGACAACGCCGCGATGTCCGCGATTCACGCTTCGAATCCTTTCGAGCCGCTACCCTCGCAGTTCCACGGACCCTATCTCGAATTGCGAATCTGGTTCGTCTACAACATTCCGCTCGATCAAATAGACAACTTCCGGTGAAGCTGAACGGCGCCCAAGTCGCGGGAGCCCTTTTGCTCGGCGCACTGGTGTTGCTCGTTCTGCTTCTTCGATACTGGAAACTCCCAGGATGACCAATCTCCCTCGGCTCGTCGTCATTCTCGGGCCGACCGCTTCCGGCAAATCGGCGCTCGGAATCTGGCTGGCCGAGCAGTTCGGCGGCGAAGTCCTCGTCTGCGATTCGACGCAGGTCTACCGTCATTTCGATATTGGCACCGCCAAAGTTCCCGCCGCCGAGCAGCGCGGCATTCCCCACCATCTGGTCGATCTCGTCGAGCCGCATGAAGTCTTCACGGCCGGCGAGTATCGGCGGCGCGCCCTCGAAGTCCTCGATGATCTCCGCCGGCGAAGCAAGCTGCCCATTCTCACCGCGGGCACAGGGCTTTATCTCCGCGCACTCCTCGAAGGGCTGGCTGACGCGCCCACCCGATCCGAGGAACTTCGCGAGAGGCTTCGCCAAAAGGCCAAAGTGCGCGGAGCCGAACATCTCCACCACATCCTGACGCGCATGGACCGCGAGGCCGCGCGCCGGATCGCTCCGCGGGATACTCAGAAAATCATTCGCGCGATCGAAATCCGCCTCCTTGCCGGAAAACCAGTCACCGAGATTCATCGTGACGGCCGCGACCGCCTCGAAGGATACGACGTTCGGAAAATCGGGCTTCTTCCTCCGCGCGCCGCGCTCTACGCTCGAATCGACGCGCGCGTCGTCTCCATGATCGAGGCGGGCTGGATCGACGAGATCCGCAATCTGATCGCTCGCGGCGTCCCCGCGGACGCAAAACCCTTCCAGTTCATCGGCTACTCGGAGCTGCGCGCTGGCCTCGAAGACCGCCTCGCCGAGCAAGCGGCAGTCCAGCAGATCCAGCAGGCCACCCGCCGCTTTGCAAAAAGGCAAATCACCTGGTTCCGCAAGGAACCGGCGGTGCACTGGCTGACGGGCTTTGGCGACGAGCCGGCCGTCATGGCCGCCGCGCTGACACTCGCCCAATGAGGCAGTCCCTGGCGCTTGACTCAGCAGTAGAGCTCGAATAGACTCTCCGCGACATACGGTACCGTATGGTATCTCCCTCAAAACCTCGGCCGCCCTTCCATCGAGATGACTGGATCAGAGCCGCCGTCGCCCGGCTATCCGACCTCGGCATCGAGGCCGTTCGCGTTGAGGTGCTCGCCCGGGACTTGGGCGTCAGTAAGGGAAGCTTTTACTGGCATTTCCGCAACCGCATCGACCTGCTTGAAAGAATGCTGGCCGGCTGGGAAGAAGAAGAACTCCGCACTATGGACCTCGATGAAAACTCGAGCGCCGCGTCACGGTGGGCTCGTTTCGTGCAAAGGACCGCCGATCCGAGCCGCGTCCGGGTCGAAGTGGCCGTCCGGGCATGGGCGCGCCGGGACGAGCGCGTCGCACGGGCGGTCGCTGCAGTGGAGAGGAAAAGGTCGGCGGTGATCGCAAACGTGCTGCGGGATGTGGGCTTCGCGCGGCCCGCAGCCGAAGCATGGTCCCAGGTCGCGCTCCTCGTCTGCCTGGGATGGCTCGATCGCGCGACGCGGGATCGGGAGTTTCATCTGGCCAGCCGCAGCCTCGGCGAGTTCCTCTCGGAAGTGGTCTTGGCCGCCTCCAGCCGCCCTCCGGCTCCAAACCCTTGGGCCTCTTCCAAATAGCTTCTTCGCGGTTCTTAGCCGTTTGGGTCAAAATGTCTTGGAACTTTTGGCCCAAGTCGGAGAAAATACCCCTGGTTACTCGTGTGCCAGCTAAAGGCTGTCGCCTTGCTCTATTCCTGGCAACCCTAGCCGCGTAACTGCCCTCCAAAGGACCGCGGGGGTGCGGTGTGGCATCTCATTCGTATGATGGCGGTCTGTCCGCGTTCAGCCAAAGTTAAGGGAAACGATTTCCAAATGGAAAAGAGAGCCCTAGCTCTGTCTTTCTTGGCGTTTGCTGTCGCGTGCGCTTTGACCCTCCCGGCTTGCGGTGGTGGTGGCGGCAACAACGGTGGAACGGGCACCGTCACATCGGTCGCCATAACGCCGACTTCGGCCACTGTGCCTCTCAACGGCACCGCGGAATTCAGCGCCACAGTGAATCTGACGAGCGGGTCCTCAACCAGCACGAGCACGGCGGTCACCTGGGAAGTGAATGGCACAGCGGGCGGCAGCTCGACCGTAGGTACGATTGTTGCCTCCAGCACCGACGTGCAGGTGGGAATCTACACCGCTCCCGCGATAGCGCCCGGCACGAACAACAACGAGGTGAATGTCACGGCAGTGGCGCCGCAGTTTCCGGGCTCGACGACGAATACCGCGACAGTGACTTCCAACACGGCCGTCGTCACGATTGGAGGTGCGTTGGGCCTCGCCATTACTGAACTCACGACCACGGTACCGGCCGGAGGAACCCACCACTTTGTCGCGACTTTGAACGGATTGGACGACCCGAATGCGACGTGGAGCGTGACGCCAGTGGCTGGCGTCGATGTCGGCACGATCAACCCACTGAGTGGCGTTTACACCGCTCCGGCCTTTCCACCGCCCGGCGGCAGCGTCACGATCACGGCGCAGGATCCAGCGGCCACTGCGCCGGCCACCGCCACAGTGCAAGTCATCTACTCCGACCTTTCCTTCAGTGGTCCGTTCACTTTTTCCTACTCGGGCAATGACCTGTCGGGTTTTCTGGCGGCTGCCGGAAGTTTCGTGACCGATGGCCAGGGAAACATTCTGGGCGGCGTGGAGGACGTGGAAAGTTTCCTCAACGGAATTCAGACCGAGCTTCCCATTAGCGGGACTTACGCCGTGGGGTCGGACGGCCGCACAACGGCGACGATCAACAACGGCCACGGGACGGCAACGTGGCAGTTTGTACTCACCACGAACCACCACGCTCTGATGATCCGTTTTGACGCCAGCGCCACGGGCAGCGGAACGATCGATCAGCAGAACTTGAACGATCTCACGACCTCTCTGTCGGTACTTTCCGGCCCTTACGTGTTCAACGCAGCCGGCACCGACGCGACGTTCAAGCCCATGGCGCTGGCGGGCCGCTTTTCGGCGAATGGCGCCGGACAAATCCCGCAGACGGACACCATTCTGGATGTCAACGACAATGGCGCCGTCACAACCGCCGATACAACACTGGACGGCTCGTACACCTTCGACACCGTGTTTCCCGGCACAGGGCGCGGAACGATCACGCTGGCGAGCAACACTACGAAAACACTGGAATATGCATTCTACGTGGTGGACAGCACGCACATCCATCTCGTCGAAATTGACAGCAACGCTTTCCTTGCAGGCGACGCGTTCAGCGGAGCGAGCGGTGGCAGTTTTTCTAATGCGAGCCTCGCGGCCGGCAGCTACGTCTTTACCAGCGGCGGCACGTCGGCCACAGTTTCCACAAACGCGTATGCCGCGGGCGGGATCTTTGCGTCCGATGGAGGCGGCCACGTCACCAGCGGGACGCTCGATACCAACAACGGGGGAACGGTCACTGCGGATGCGACGATGAGCTCCTGCGCCTACGGCATAGACGGGACGACGGGGCGAATCGGCCTCACACTCTCTGCCAGCGCGTGCGCGGCGAACCCGAATTTTGCCGCCTATCAGACGGCCCAGGGATCGGCTGTGATCATCGAGCTTGACTCGACGGCGGTTTCCACCGGCTTGGTGTTTCCGCAGAATCTTCCGTCCTCGACCGCGCTCACGGGAGGCTTTGCTTTTGTGCTGGCCGGCCAGGGAATGTTCCACAACAGTTCGGGCTCCTACCAGCCGGAAGCGGAAGGCGAGATCACAGTCACCGGCACCACGGTGACCGGGAATCTCGACATCGACAACTTCAACGCTGCCTTCAAAAACGATCCACTCAACACGACGACGAGTTCGATTGCCGCTCCAGGCACGAACGGCCGGGGAACAGCCACTCTCGAAGGCACCGATCCGGACGTCACCTACAAGCTCGTCTACTATCTGATCGACGCGAATACCGCGTTGCTGTTCGATCAGGACACGAACCGCGTCGTCATCGGGGTCATCGCGAGGCAATTCTAAGTACTCACGACATCGGCGGAGCGCTGGCCGCGCGCCGGAAACTGTGGCACACTCGATAGTTTGAAGGACGCGGCCGGCGCGCGCCGAGGGCGCGCCACACTCGCCGGGCCGCGATTCCCACGAGCGCCCATGGATCCCCGGTTCATCCGGAATTTCTGCATCATCGCGCACATCGACCACGGAAAATCCACGCTGGCCGACCGCCTGCTCGAGCTGACCGGCGCGCTCAGCCAGCGCGAGATGACCGCGCAAGTGCTCGATTCCATGGACCTCGAGCGCGAGCGCGGCATCACGATCAAGGCCAAGAGCATCCGCCTGCACTACACGGCGCTCGACGGCAATGAATATCGCCTGAATTTGATCGACACCCCGGGGCACGTCGATTTTTCCTACGAGGTTTCGCGCGCGCTTTCCGCTTGCGAAGGCGCTCTGCTGGTGGTGGACGCGAGCCAGGGCGTCGAGGCGCAAACGGTCGCGAACGCGTTTCTCGCTTCGCGCCACAATCTCACGATCATCCCCGTGATCAACAAGATCGATCTGCCCGCCGCGCAGCCCGAATACGTGAAGGAGCAGATTGAAAACGTCCTCGCGATTGCGGCGGACGATGCGCTCCTGATCAGCGCGAAGAGCGGGCTTGGCGTCGAAGATGTTCTCGAAGCCATCGTCGCGCGCATTCCGCCGCCGAAGGGCTCCGCGGACGCCCCGCTGCGCGCGCTGATTTTCGACTCCTGGTTCGACATCTATCGCGGCGCCGTCGTCCTGGTGCGCGTGATGGAAGGCCGGATCGCCCCTCGCATGAAGATTCGCCTCTGCGCGAATAACGAAGTCTATGAAGTCGAGACTCTCGGCGCGCTCACTCCCAAGCCGGTGGTGCTCGACGAATTGGCTGCCGGCGACGTGGGCTTCGTCGTTGCCAATATCAAGCGCGTGGCCGACGCCCGCATGGGCGACACGGTGGTCGAAGCCGACCGTCCCGCGCCGCCGCTCGAGGGCTTCGAGGCCATCAAGCCGATGGTCTTTGCGGGCCTGTTTCCGGTGAACGCAACCGACTACGAATTGCTGCGCGACGCGCTTGGCAAGCTGCAACTCAACGACGCGGCTTTCTTCTACGAGCCGGAGAATTCCGTCGCGCTCGGCTTCGGTTTCCGCTGCGGCTTCCTCGGCCTGCTGCACATGGAGATCGTGCAGGAGCGGCTCGAGCGTGAATTCAACATCGACCTGATCACCACGGCGCCAAGCGTGCGCTACCGCATCACCAATACGGCCGGCGAAGTGATGGAGGTCGAGAACCCCACGAAGTTTCCGCCGCCGGCTTCGATTCAGAAGATCGAAGAACCGATCCTGACGGCCATGATCATCACGTCGGAAGAGTCGGTCGGCGGAGTGCTGCACCTGTGCGAGGAAAAGCGCGGCGTGCAGAAGAAGTTCGAATACCTCTCGCCGACGCGCATCATGCTCACCTACGAGATGCCGCTCAACGAAATCGTGCTCGACTTCTACGACCGGCTGAAGAGCGTTTCTCGCGGCTACGCGTCGCTCGACTATCATCTTTCGGGCTATCGCGAATCCGATCTCGTGAAACTCGACGTGCTCATCGGCGGCGAGCCGGTGGACGCGCTGACGATCATCTGCCACCGCGATCAATCCTACGAGCGTGGCCGCGAACTCGTCACGCGCCTCCGAAAACTGATCCCGCGCCAGATGTTCGAAGTTCCGATACAGGCCGCGATCGGCAGCCGCGTGATCGCCCGCGAAACGATCAGCGCGATCCGCAAGAACGTCCTCGCCAAGTGCTACGGCGGAGACATCACCCGCAAGCGCAAGCTCCTCGAAAAACAGAAAGAAGGCAAGAAGCGCATGAAGCGCGTCGGCCGCGTCGATATTCCCCAGGAAGCGTTCCTCGCGGTCCTCAAGGTCTCCGGCGGCGCCGACGAGGAATAATTCGCCGGGTTCGGAGGGCAAAACCCTCTTTGAAGACCCCCCGATCCAGCGACGGGTAGAAGGCACCGACTGCGCTCCAACTCTGGACCATTGGCCCATGCATCCAGCGTAGGACGCAGGGATCGGATTGCAAGTGGAAAAGCCTGTGGACTTTTGGAGACTCCCACTTACGCAGTCATGGCGGAGTCTCTGAGCCTATCTCTTGCGGCGGACGGTGGCGTCGAGCAGGCCGCGCGCGAGGCGGACCGAAATATCTTCGCCGAGCGCGACCTGATCCGGCGAGCGCAAAACCTTCCCAGAGGAATCGTAGGCAATTGCATAGCCGCGTTCGAGCAACTGGAACGGACTCCGCTCCTCGAGTTGCAACGCGGCGGCTTCGAGGCGTCGCCGCTTCGCAATGAGCGCGCGATCGATCCGCACGCGCAGTTCGCTCGCACGCTCATCGAGTGCGTGACGCAACTTGCCGACCCGCGCGCGCAAGTCGAGTCGCGCGAACCGCACGCTCGCTGAAGCGAAGCGCCGCTGTTTTCGCGTCACCACGCGCTCGAGCGCCGCACGCAGCGCGTCGCGTTGCTGCTGGATACGGCGGCGCAGCGTTTTGGCGCGCCCGCGCAGATCGAATGAGGATATCCGCGTCCCCGCCTTCGTCAGCCGCTGCCGCAACGTGACGAGCCTGGCGCGCAAGACGAGCCCCAGCGCCGCCGAAAGTTCGTCCACATGCTGGCGTCGCTGCCGTACGAGCGCTTCGAGCTGCCGGAAGCCGCGATGCGTCTGAAGGTCGCGCACGCGGTGCCGGCGCTCGGAAAGCAGATAGCGAATGTGGTGCACGAGATGCCGGTAATGTTCGGCGATCTGACGTTCGAACTCCTGCCGCGAGCGCACGACGATCTCCGCCGCAGCGGAAGGCGTAGGCGCGCGCAGGTCCGCGACGAAATCGGCGATCGTGAAATCGGTCTCGTGGCCGACGCCGGTGATGACGGGAATGTCCGACTCCGCAATCGCGCGCGCGACGATTTCCTCGTTGAACGCCCACAAATCCTCGAGCGACCCGCCGCCGCGCGCGAGAATCAGGACGTCCACGAATTTGGCGCGATTGAAGTGCCGCAGCGCCGCGACGATTTCCTTGGCCGCGCCTTCGCCCTGCACTTTCGCCGGGTAGAGCTGTACGTGGAGATTCGCGAATCTCCGCTTGAGGACGCGCAGAATGTCGCGAATGGCCGCACCCGTGGGAGAGGTTACCACGCCGATGCAGCGCGGCAGCACGGGCAGAGGCTTCTTCCGCGCCTCGTCGAAAAGACCTTCGCCCTCAAGTTTCTTTTTCAGCTGCTCAAAGGCAAGCTGCAGTGCGCCTAGGCCCACCGGCTCGATATTGCTGACGTAGACCTGATATTCGCCGCGCAGATCGTAGACGCCGAGCGACCCGCGCACCGTGATGTGAAGGCCGTCTTCGGGGCGGAATTTCAGCCCGCGCGCCTGATCGCGAAAACAGACGCAGCGAATCTGCGAGCGCGCGTCTTTCAGCGTGAAGTAGAGATGACCGGATTGCGCGGGGTGATAGTTCGACACCTCGCCTTCGATCCACACGTCGGGAAATTCAGCTTCGAGGAGATCGCGGATGCGCTCGGTCAGCTCGCTGACCTTCCAGACGTGTCGCTCGGGCATCAGATCGAAATCGAAAAGAGGCGTCTGGCTCATCGGTCTTCCATCTTATCGCTAGCGGCGAAAATAGTTCACGATCCAGAAAACCAGCGTAAGCGCCGCGCTCACGAGGATGCAGGTGACGATCGGGAAATAGAACGAGCCGTTGCGGCCGCGAATTGCGATGTCGCCCGGCAACCGCCCCAGCCGGAACGGCAACCTGGCGCCGAACACCAGCAGCGCTCCGGCGGCGACCAGAATGATTCCGAAAACAAGCAGCGCCTTCCCGAGTTCGCGCGACGGGTCCATCGGCACATCGATTCTAGATCAGCTCGAGCCCCGAGAAGAAATAGCCGATTTCAAACGCCGCGGTTGCGGGTGCGTCGGAGCCGTGCGTGCAGTTGTACTGAATACTCGTGCCAAGCTCGCGACGAATCGTGCCGGGCGCGGCCTTGGCGGGATCGGTAGCACCCATCGTCTCACGCCACTTTGCGATCGCATTTTCCGCTTCCAGGACGATGACAACAGCCTTTCCGGAGCTCATGAATTCCGTGAGTTCGCCGAAAAACGGCCGCTCACGGTGAACGGCGTAGAATCCTTCGGCCTCGGACTTCGTCAGCCGCAGCGACTTGATCGCCACGATCTGAAACTTCGCCGCGTGGATGCGGCTCAATATCTCTCCGGCGAGCCCGCGTCCCACCGCGTCGGGCTTGATGATTGCAAGTGTTCGCTCGACTGCCATTCGATCGTTCTCCCGTCTGATGATTTGTAGCGCTCTACCTGCGCGCTCGCTTTTTCGTCTTACCGGCGGCTGGTCTCTCCACGCCGACCTTCGATGTATCCATCACGTCCGCGACCGTCTGCCCGATCTCCGCGGGGCTCTGCACGGTGCGGATTCCGGCGGCGCGCAGGGCTGCATATTTTTCCGTTGCGGTGCCCTGGCCGCCGCTGATGATTGCGCCGGCGTGGCCCATGCGGCGGCCGGGCGGCGCCGTTTGCCCGGCGATGAAGCCGATCACCGGCTTCTTCACATGCTTCTTGATGAAGTCCGCGGCAATCTCTTCCGCGTTGCCGCCGATTTCGCCGATCATGACGATCGCGTGCGTCTCCGGATCGTCGTTGAACATGCGCATGACGTCCAGAAAGCTCGTGCCGATGATCGGATCGCCGCCGATGCCGACGCAGGTGGACTGGCCGATGCCGAGCCCGCTGAGCTGACCGACGGCTTCGTACGTCAGCGTGCCGCTGCGGCTCACGACTCCGACGTGGCCCTGCTTGTGAATGAAGCCGGGCATGATGCCGAGCTTGCACTTGCCTGGCGAAATGATCCCGGGGCAATTCGGCCCGATCAGCCGCGTCGGGGAATTCTTCAGCGCTGCGGCCACGCGCACCATGTCGAGCACGGGTATGCCTTCCGCGATGCAGATGACCAGCGGCAGCCCGGCGTCCGCCGCTTCGAGGATGGCATCCGCGGCAAACGGCGGCGGGACGAACGCCATCGCCGCATTCGCGCCGGTCTCGCGCGCGGCTTCCGCGACCGTGTCGAACACAGGCACGCCGAGCTGCGTCCTTCCGCCTTTGCCGGGCGTCACGCCCGCGACGATTTTCGTGCCGTACTCGAGCATCTGCTGCGCGTGAAAGCTGCCTTCGCGGCCGGTGAGACCCTGCACGATGACGCGCGTACCGTTATCGACCAGTATGCTCATGACGCACCGCCAGCCAAGGCCACGACTTTCTCCGCTCCGTCCTTCATGCCATTCGCCACGGTGAAATTCATTCCAGAATTGCGCAGGATTTCCTTTCCCTGCTCGACGTTGGTCCCTTCCATCCGCACGACGACGGGCGCCTTGAATTGCAATTCCTTGGCCGCGCTGACAATGCCGCTCGCCAGCATGTCGCAACGCAAAATTCCGCCGAAGACGTTGATGAACACCGCCTTCACGTTCGGATCGCTCAGCAGGATGCGAAACGCGTTTTTTACGCGCTCCTCCGAGGCGTCGCCGCCCACGTCGAGAAAATTCGCCGGGCTTCCGCCACACAGCTTGATGATGTCCATGGTGGCCATCGCCAGGCCCGCGCCATTGACCATGCAGCCGACCGTGCCGTCGAGCTTGATGTAGTTCAGCCGGAACTTCGAGGCGTCGACCTCGAGTGGCGTTTCTTCATCGAGGTCGCGCAGCTCCGCAAACTCGGGATGGCGGTAGAGAGCGTTGTCGTCGAAATTCACCTTGGCGTCGAGCGCCACCAGCCGCCCGCCGCCGGTCACGATCCAGGGGTTGATCTCGATGAGCGACGCGTCCGTTTCGAGAAACGCTCGATAGAGCGACTGCAGGAACGGCATGGCCGCGTTCACGAGCTCGGCCGAAAGTCCCAGGCCGAACGCGAGCTTGCGCGCATGATAGGGCTGAAACCCCGTCTCCGGGCGAATCGTCTCGCGCAGGATCGCTTCCGGCTGCTCTTTCGCGACTTGCTCGATCTCCATTCCGCCCGCGGCGCTGGCCATGAATACGGGCGCGCCGACCGCGCGGTCCACCAGCATGCTCAGGTACAGCTCGCGCTGGATGTCGAGCCCTTCCTCGATCAGCAGCCGCCGGACGACGCGCCCTTCCGGGCCCGTCTGCGGCGTGACGAGTTTCTTGCCGAGCATATTCGCGGCAAGAGAAGCCGCTTCGTCCGGCGACTTCGCCAGCTTCACGCCGCCCGCCTTACCGCGGCCGCCCGCATGAATCTGCGCTTTCACCACGACCACGGACGTGCCGATGCGCTGCGCCGCGGCGCGCGCCTCTTCCTTCTTGAAGACGACTTCGCCGCGCGGCACCGGAACGCCAAACTTCGCGAGGATTGCTTTGGCTTGGTATTCGTGAATCTTCATGCGGACTTCGGCCGATCGGAAGCCGGCCTAGAAATGCTAGAATTTATGCACCGGCAAAAGCATTCCAGTGTACTTGGAACCAGCGGGTCGGGCAAGATAGACGGCGACGCTCGGGGTCACGACTGCCCGAATGAACATGATTCACACAGCGCTCGAAAAAATCGTCGCCGACGAAGACTTGTCCCGCGCGGAAGCGGAAGCCGCGATGGAGGAGATTCTGTCCGGCCGGGCCACCGACGCGCAGATCGCCGCGCTGCTCACCGGCCTGCGCATGAAGGGCGAGACCGTCGACGAGCTGGTCGGCTTTGCGACCGCGATGCGGCGCCATGCCGCGCCGATTCTTCCCGGCCGGGCGCGAATTGCCGACGAAGCTCTCGTGGACACGTGCGGTACCGGCGGCGACGCCTCCGGCACGTTCAACGTTTCGACCGCTGCGGCGTTTGTCGTCGCCGGCGCGGGCGTGCGCGTGGCGAAGCACGGCAATCGGTCGATCAGCTCGCGCTGCGGTTCGGCGGACGTGCTCGAGGAGCTTGGCGTGCGGATCGATCTCGCGCCGGAACGCGTCGCGCGCGCCATCGAGGAAATCGGGATCGGATTTCTGTTTGCTCCGGCCATGCACGCAGCCACGCGCCACGCAATGGCAGCGCGCCGCGAGCTGAAGATGCGCACCGTGTTCAATCTGCTCGGACCGCTCACGAATCCCGCCGGAGCCACGGCGCAAATCGTGGGCGTCTACGAAGCGAGCCTGACGGAGCTTCTGGCGCGGGCGCTTGGCGAGCTGGGCGTGAAGCGGGCGTTCGTGGTGCACGGCGCGGACGGTCTCGATGAGATTTCGATCTCGGGCGAAACGCACGTTGCCGAGCTGCGCGACGGCGTCGTCCGCAGCTTCACCGTGACGCCGGAGGATTTCGGGTTGCATCGCGCGCCGCTCGAGGCCATTCGCGGCGGGGACGCCAAGCACAACGCCGAGATCATCCACAAGATACTGGGCCGCTCGATGCTCTATCGCGAACACGGTCCGTACCGCGAAATCGTGCTCGCCAATGCCGCGGCGGCGCTTGTCGCGGCCGGGCGCGCGGCTGATTTCCTCGATGGCGTGTATCTCGCTGCCAAATCAATCGATTCAGGCGCCGCCCGAGAAAAACTCGAAGCCCTCGTCGCCTTCTCGCAAGCCGAAAAGGGCCACTCCCAAACTGCTCCGTAAAGTTTTACAAACTCAGGAAATTCTGGAGGAGGCGGAAACCGGCGTCGGTGAGAACCGACTCGGGGTGGAACTGCACGCCTTCGACCTTCAGCTTGCGGTGCCGCAAGCCCATGATCGTGCCGTCGGCGGTTTCGGCGGAGATTTCCAACTGACGCGGAAGCGACTTCCGTTCGACGATCAGCGAGTGATAGCGCGTGGCCTGAAAGTTCTGCGGCAGGCCGCGGAAGATGGTCTTGCCGTCGTGGTGGATTTCGCTCGTCTTCCCGTGCATCACCTTCGGCGCCCGGATCACCCGCCCGCCAAACGCCGCGCCGATCGCCTGGTGCCCCAAGCAGACGCCCAGGACCGGAATCCTGCCCGCGAAGCGCTCGATCAAAGGCACGCTGATGCCCGCTTCTTTCGGCGTGCAAGGACCCGGCGAGATCACGATGCGCTCGGGCTTGCGTTCCTCGATCTCCTCGAGCGTGATCTGATCGTTACGCCGGATCAGTAGCTCCTGCCCCATCTGGCCGAGGTACTGCGCCAGGTTGTAGGTGAACGAATCGTAGTTGTCGAGCAGCAGGATCATATAACTATTGTAGCAGCCCGGGGGAATGTGCGCCGCCGCTGGGCGGGTCCCAACAGGATCGGGCCTTATTCTTCGCTACCGCGGTGAGCGATCTCGAGGGCCTTCAGCACCGCGCGCGCCTTGTTCGCCGACTCCACGTATTCGCGCTCGGGCACCGAATCGGCCACGATTCCCGCGCCCGCCTGGACGTAGGCGCGGCCGCCCTTCGCGACGAGGGTGCGCAGCCCGATGCAGGAGTCGAGATTGCCGGAAAAGTCGAGATAGAGGATTGCGCCCGCATAGATTCCCCGCCGCGTGGGTTCGAGCTCGTCGATGATTTCCATGGCGCGGACCTTGGGCGCGCCCGAAAGCGTTCCCGCCGGGAAGCAGGCCATCAGCGCATCGAAGCAGTCCACGTCGTCCCGCAGGCGCCCACTCAGGCTCGACGCCAGATGCATCACGTGCGAATAGCGCTCGACGAACATCAGCCGCTCCGGTTTCACCGAGCCGTATTCGCACACGCGGCCGAGGTCGTTGCGCCCGAGGTCCACGAGCATCACGTGCTCGGCGCGCTCCTTGGGATCGGTAAGAAGTTCCGCTTCGAGCTTCGCGTCCTCTTTTTCGCTGCGCCCCCGCGGACGGGTGCCGGCGAGCGGACGGTAAAAGGCGTTGCGTCCCTGCACTTTCACCAGCATCTCGGGCGAACTGCCGACGACCGCCAGGTCATCGAGCTTCAGGAAATACAGGTAGGGCGAAGGATTCACCACTCGCAGCGCGCGATAAATCTCGAATGGATTCACGGCCGTTCGCGCCTCGAAGCGTTGGCTCACGACGATCTGGAAAGCATCGCCCGCGCGGATGTATGACTTGGCCTTTCGCACGGCCGCCGTGAACTGGGCTTTCGTCATGTTCGACTGCACGCGGAGCGGCTTCGCGCGGCGGGCGCGCGCCTGCGGCGGCAACGGCTGATCGAGTTTTCGGCGCGTGCGCTCGATTTCCCTGACGGCCGCATCGTACTTCGCGCGCAGGCTGCCCGGCGCTTCGGTGAAAACGTTGCGGATGATCCAGACGCGATGCTGCACGTGGTCAAACGCAACCAGGCCCAGGTAAAACATCATCACACAATCGTCCACGCCCAGGTCGTCGCGGCCGGTATCCGGGATGCGCTCGATCAAGCGGACCATGTCGTAGGCGAAGTACCCGATCGCGCCCGCAATCAGCGGCGGCAACCCGGGCACGCGCACCGGGCGATAGCGCGCTGCGAGCCGGCGCAACTGCTCGACCGGATTGTCGTCGAACTCAACGCGCTTGTTACCAGTTTCCAGCGTGCACACGCGGCCGCGCGCGCGAAATACCTCTTCGGGATTCGCTCCCGCAAACGTGTAGCGCCCGATATTCTCGCCGCCCTCCACACTTTCGAGAAGGAACGCGTACTTCGCGTCGCGCGCGATGCGGAGGTACGCGCCGACAGGAGTCAGCAAGTCGGCCGTATAAGTCTCGTAGACCGGCACGAGGTTCCCCTCACGCGCGAGACGACTAAACGTTTTGAAGTCCGGCTGAATCATCGCGTCGCCCGCACCTTCTTCTTTCCGCTGCCTCTTTCTTCGCGTAGGAGCGCTTCAACCACTGCGCGCCGCATGGCGTCTGCTGGCGCTCGTTCGCCCGTCCATATTTCCCACTGGGCTATGCCCTGGGCGACGAACATTTCGAGTCCCGAGACGGTTTCGATCTTCCGGCGCGCCGCCAGTTGCAGCAGCTTCGTCACGCGCGGACGATAAATGGTGTCAAATACGAGCCGGCAATTCAATTCGCGCGCCGCGAGCGGCGAGTCTTCCACGCGCGGATGCATCCCGACGGGGGTCGCGTTCACGATCGCGTCGAAAAATTCGCGGCCCACGTGATTCCGGGCAATCGCTTCGCCGCCGGCCGCCCGCGCGAGCGATTTCGCTCTTGCGGGACGCCTCGCCGTGACGCAAAAGGAAGCTCCCGCCTGCGCCAGCGCGAAAGCCACTGCGCGCGCAGCTCCTCCGGCTCCCACAATCAGCACGCGGCTGCCTCGAAGCGGCATGCGCTTTTCAAGCGCGCGCAGCACGCCGACGTAGTCCGTGTTGTATCCATAGAGCTTCCCACCGCCGCGCACGACGACCGTGTTCACCGCCCCGATCCGCGTCGCCAGCGGATCGCATCCGTCCAAACGCCGGAGGATGCGCTCCTTGTGCGGCAGGGTCACGCTGAAACCCTGGATACCCAGCGGCCCGACCGAGCCAAGAAAATCCCTCAGATCGTGAACCAAGAACGGCAGGTACACGGCGTTCATCCGCCGCGCCGCGAATCCCGCGTTCTGCATGGCGGGCGAAAGCGAATGCCCGACGGGGTCGCCGATCACGCCGTAAACCCGCGTCCGGCTGTCGAGCCTATCGACGCGATACAGATCCTTCATCTCCTGGAGCGAGATTTGCCCCGGCGCGGTCGCATTCTCGACCGGCGCGTATGCAAAGCCATTCTTCTCGCGCAGCGCCAGGAACCGCGCGGGCAGCGCGACATCTCCCATGGGGATCGCGACGACGTTCCTTTGCGTCCGCGCGAAATTCAACAGCTTCCGGCTGGCCGCCAGCGAATCGCACCGCGCGGCGATCTTAATGGCGTCCGCCTGGCTGCGCCTGAGCTGTGCGGCCACCCGACCCAGATTCCCGGGCAGGCCCCGGAAGAAGTGCGCCGAGGCAAGCTGCCGCCCGTCACCCAACAGCACGTCCAACAATTCGGGTGGACACTCGCTGGCCGTTTCGATTTCGAGGTCATACCAAGCGCAACCGGCCCGGATCGCGTCCGCCAAATGGACGAGTTGCTTGGCGATCGACCCTCGATAGCGTCCCCCCGCCTCCCGCCTCCTGCAGGTGGCGATCAGGGTCGCCCGGTGCCTCCTCGGCGCCAGTTGCGCCAATCGGTGGAGGAACCGGCCTATCTCGGGGTCGCTCGAAAGCCAGTCAAGCCGCAGTTCGACCGTCCGCGTACGGCGAAGCGCCTCCCGGAGCTGCCGATGCATAGACCTTACATGCGGCGCCGCCACGACGGCACAAACCTTATCTCGTCCTAACATCCTGTATTTCCAATCCCTTCGGAGACAAACCCCACCGCGCCCCGGCCTGCGGCGCAAGAGAGAATTCTTGCTTCTATCATGCGGTACACAATGTGTAAAGCCCGCGAGACCATTGTCTTGACGCCCCCTAGGCGCTCTGTTACGTTCGGCTCATTGGGGAGCGCCTGCCTTCAGGCGCCCAGACTTGACTTAAGGAGCGAGCATCATGCGCGTGAAAACTATCCTTGCCGGTCTGGTTGTGGTACTGGCCGCAGCGGTCACGTCGGCGCAGGATACGCCGGCCATTCCAAGCCGGAACGATCTCTACTGCTCCGGCACTGTTACGATTGAGTCTGTCCCGCGCGACGCCTACATCATCACGGGTGAAGAATCCAACTATCGGCTTCTCTTCAATGAAGGCGATACAGTCTATATCAACAAGGGCGCAAACCAGGGCGTAAAGGCCGGCGACGCCTTCTCCGTAATCCGCAAAGTAGAATATCCCTACGGAATCGACTGGACCAAATGGCAAAGCGCCATCTTAAAAAAGATGGGCACCGTCTGGGCGGATGAAGGCCGCGTCCGCGTGATCGTCGTGCGGCAGGACACCTCGATTGGAACCCTCGAGCATGCTTGCGATTACGTGCAGCGCGGCGACATTCTCCTGCCCTTCACGGAGCGCCCCGCGCCGCCGCTCAAGTCTGAAGACGATTTCGACCGATTCGCTCCGCCGAACGGCAAGCCGCTGGCGATGGTTATCATCGGTAAGGACTTTCAAGCCCAAGTCGGCAGTGAGGATATCGTCTACGTCAACCTCGGCGCCGGCCAGGGCGTGAAGATCGGCGATTACTTCCGCATCTTCCGCTACACCGGCACTCAGCACGAGACGGTTTTCCAGGATCCCCGCTATGCTTTCGATCAGGACGATGAGCTACACGTTCGTTTCTTCCCGGTCTATGGCTTCGGAAGCGCGCCGAAGAAATATGACTGGAGCAACACTCCGCGGGAAGACGTCGGCGAGGGAATCGTGCTGCGCACGGGGCCGAACTCTTCCACCGTCCTGATTACATTCAGTCTGCGGGAGATCTTCCCGGGCGACTACGTCGAGGTCGAATAGCCGGGCTTCGGCGCGCCGAGCGTCCTTCCGCGCGAAAATCCGACTCGCAGAAGATCTCCGCGGTAAATCCCTGAATTCGCGTTTCCGGATCCTTCCAGGCATCCCGCTCGAATCCCGCCTTGACGCAAGTCTCTTCGAGCAGGCGCTCGGCCGTCCACTGGAACTCGGTAGCCACCTGCGGCAGCAGGACGCCGCGCCGCCAACCCTGGCTGACCATCAGCCCGTGTTTGCCCGCCTCGATCCGTTCAGGAGCGATCTCTTCGAGCCGCGAGAGGACGGATAACTCGATCTCGACTTCGGCGAGCTCCTGCGGCCGAACGGGGTCGAATCGAGGATCTTCCAGGGCGGCCGCCTTCGCGCAATACGCGACGACTTCGACGAGCGCTTCATTCGATACCATCTGGCCGATGCAGCCGCGCAGCCGGCCCCGGCGGCGCAGCGTCACGAAAACTCCGCCGAAGTCGTCGAGATTCGCGTCCCTAGGCAGTTCGCGCGGAACTTCGCGGCGCTCCACCGCTGCGGTCACGGCGATCCGCGCGACTTCCAGGAGTAACGTCTTTTCGCGACTACCTACTGAGGACATCCTGCGGTTTTTCTTTCGGCTCGACCACGAGCATGGCGGTCCGCCGCTGCTGCACACGGAAATTGATCTGGCCCCAGAACATCTGGAAATAGTGAATCGCCGAGGCCACGGCGCTCAGCACCACAAGCCACAGGAGAGTCGTTCCCAGCGGCCTAAGGGCCGGATGATTCGCGGTCAGAATGACCGCGCAGCCAGCCAGCACTTGTAGAATCATTTTCACTTTCCCGAGCGCCGACGCCGGGATCATCAGGCCCTCGACCGAAGCGATCTCGCGCAGGCCCACGACTATGAACTCGCGCCCGATGATGATCACCACCATCCAGGCCTGAACCAGCCCCATGGATACCAAAGAGATGAACGCCGCCGAGATCAGGAGCTTGTCGGCAATCGGGTCGAGCAGGATTCCGAGGGTCGTGATCTCCCTGCGGCTGCGCGCGAAGTATCCGTCCATCGCGTCCGTGGCGGCCGCCACCAACAGGATCAGCACGCCCCAGACTTCAAAGTGAAACGGCAAGCCCCAGAAGTTGAAATTCGGCTGGCGGGTCAGCAAAACGACGACGAGAATCGGAACGAAGAAAATTCGCAGGATCGTGAGGCTGTTCGGCAGATTCATGTCGTTCTCGGAAAGAAACTGGGCGAACCCCTCGTCAGCCGGGCTGACACCAATACAGCATAGTCCTGCCGTCCCGGCGGAGTCAACGGTACAGCAGCAAACTCAGGCGCCGGCGATGTAACGATAAAGCCAAATCCCGTCGCTAGTAACTCTTAGCGCAAAAAGTGCCTCAGCGCTGTGCAAATTCGGAAGTTACGGGAATCCGATGAGTTAGCAGGGGCGTGCCGATGCTTTCCGGCGACCGTCAGGCGATAACCTGCTGACAATACAGAGGGTTACATCTCCGGAGTCTGCGCGGAGCCCGCTCATCGTCGGCACCGAGGCTGCGTCCAAAGCCGCAATTAGGTGGCGCTTTTCCACAGGTATTTCCACACGGGCAACGCTACTTCACAACGAAGTCCTGTAGCTGCCGCGCGGCGGACTGGGGCAATTCGGCGTCCAGCATAATATGTCCGTCAATCACTTCGGAGTGAAGCACCCGGCCGCGCCCCTGCACCATCGAAAGATGGCGGCCATCCGCCATCGGCATGCGCAACCGCAATCGCACCAATGAATCCACGGGCATCATCGCGTCGATTCGCGCGAGCAATTCTTCCGAACCCGCGCCGGTCACAGCAGAAACGAAAACTGTGTCCCGGCCGCGCCCGTTGGAGTTCTTTAGGGCCTCGAGATCATGCTCGCTGAGCCGGTCGGTCTTGTTGAGAACATGCAGGCGCGGGCGATCCTCGACTCCCAGATCGCGGAGAACCTTGAGCACCTCGGCATCCTGTTCGGCGTGGTGCGGATTCGAAATGTCCGTGACGTGAAGGATCAGCGCCGCCTCTTGCGCTTCTTCGAGCGTGGCGCGAAAGGCGGCAATCAAGTCCGGCGGAAGATCGCGCAGGAATCCCACCGTATCCGAGAGCAGCACGCGGCGTCGCGACGGCAGGCGAATCGCGCGGATCGTCGGGTCGAGCGTTGCAAACATTTTGGATGAAGTGAGGACGCTCGCGTTGGTCAGAGTGTTGAAGAGCGTGGACTTTCCCGCGTTCGTGTATCCGACGAAAGCGATCATCCCAAGCGGTACTGCCTGCCGCGCCCGTCGCCGCGTGGTGCGCTGCTTGCGGACCGTTTCAATGGCCTGCTCGATTTTGCGGACTCGGTCGCGGATCCGTCGGCGGTCGGTTTCGAGTTTCTGCTCGCCGGGCCCGCGCGTCCCGATGCCGCCGCCGAGACGCGACAGTTCCTCGCCGCGCCCGGTCAGCCGCGGAAGCAAATAGTTCAATTGTGCGAGCTCGACCTGGAGCTGCCCTTCGCGGGTGTGCGCGTGGGTCGCAAAAATGTCGAGGATGAGTTGGGTACGGTCGATCACACGGCACCCGGTGCCTTTTTCCATGTTGCGAAGCTGCACGGGCGTCAAGTTGTGGTCGACGATAACCAGCGGTACCCGCCGGAATTCCGCTTCGGTGCGGATTTCTTCCAGCTTGCCGCGCCCCACGAGCGTCGCCGGATCGATTGCATCGCGCACCTGCAACAAGCTGCCCTCGACCTTCGCGCCGGCGCTCTCCGCCAGCTCTTGCAGCTCCTCGAGCGAATCGCGGCTCGCGACCGATTGGCCGTTGCCGCGCGGAGGCGCCTGCGCGCGGCCCGCCCTTTTTAAGGCGATACCCACGAGCAAGACTCGTTCCCGGCGGTCCACAGGTTGGGCGGTTTTCATCCGAGTACGCGGCAGAGGAATCGCAGGGAGTTTCGAGGAGTGAATGTCATCGCTCCCTGTTATTATACGCCGGTTGCAGGCCCGGAGCGATTCCGGCAAGCCCCTGGGCAATCCATGGATTGCCTGTCGAAGGCCAATGTCGTAGGCTTTGGGCCGCACTCGAGCCATCGGGTAAACTGGCCCCTTTCGCAACGATGCCTGCACCTCCCGAAACCGTGGAAGTGACCACCCCATCTCAGCCCGAGAAGGCGGCGCGGCAGAGAATCCTGCTCATCCTCGGCTACGGCCTGGCCGTCATCTGCCTGGTATGGGTCCTGCGCGGTTTCCACATCGTCAAAGCCCTGCACGACATGGCCGATGCGGATTGGCGGTGGGTTCTCCTCGGTATGGGATTCGACGTTCTGAGCTACGGCATTCAGGCGCTGCGTTGGAAATTCCTCCTGAGCCCTTTTGGAAGGGTGCGCCTTACCCGTTCGATTCGCGCCGTCTACGCCGGCCTATTCGCAAACCTGCTGTTGCCGCTGCGGCCGGGCGAATTTCTCCGCAGCTATTTGCTTTCGGATTCCGAGGGCATCTCGCTGGGGCGCGTTCTGGGATCCGTTGGCGTCGAGCGCCTGGTGGATCTGGTTATCGCCACGTCGTCGCTTGCCGTGGTTTCCCTCTTCGTCCAACTGCCCCGCCGCTTTGAGCGAACCGCGTACATCCTCGGGATCATCACACTCGTTCTCGTGACGATCCTCATGCTCTTGATCCTGTATCTGGAAGTAAGACTAGGCAGCAGTCCGGAGCCGCACATCGGCAGGCGCCGTCTGCCGGGGAGGGCGATGGCGGCGCTCGTCGACTTGCACGCGATGGGCACAGCACCGAGTTTCTACGCGGCTGTATTCACATCCGTGCTGATACCAGCCTGCCAGGTTCTTGGCCTGTGGGCGATGATGCGTTCCTATGGTTTGGAATTTCAGGTCGATGGGGTCGCACACCCGATGTCATTCCTCGCAGCTGTGGTTGTTCTGCTCGTGATCAATCTGGGCGTGTCGCTCCCAAATGCCCCGGCAAATCTGGGTTCCTACCAATTCTTTTGCGTACTCGGCTTGGGCGTGTTCGACATCAACAAGGATGCTGCCGGTTTCTCCTTCTTTGCGTTCTTGGCACTGACCGTTCTTCCGTTCGCTTTTCTTGGTTTTGCTGCCTTGGTGCGCAGCGGACTCTCGCTCCGGTCCATGCGCGAAGTCACCAGCTTGCCGAGGCGGGCGGCGAACGCAGGCGCGCCGAGCTGAAGCCGCCCTCGCGGTCTTGCACGCTCATCATCGGCACATCCCCTTGATTTCGTTGTGAGGCCGGGAAGGGGTCCGTTATATAGTTTTCTTTAGATCGCGCGCTGGACCAAACGCGGCCCCCATTCGTGCCGGATAAGGACGGACAGGCGGCCGGCTAACCCGCCATGCCCGCGCGAAGGACACTCGAGTTTCCATGGCTTCGGACATTAACAAGCATCTTGACCGGGGGCGGCGAAGCCTCGAAAAGAACAAGCTTCGCGAAGCCGTGACCGAGTATCAGGCCGTCCTCGACGAGGCGCCCGGCCACCAGGAAGCCCTCCAGGCGCTGGCCGATATCCATACGCGCCTGAACGAACCCGCCCTCGCCGCCCAATACTACGGCGCTCAGTTTGACCGGCTCATCGAAGCCGGGGATGCCGCCAAAGCTTCGGCCATATTCGCCCGTTTCCTCCGACACATTCCCCAGCCTCCCGACCGGCTCATGCGCTACGGCGCGCTTCTGCAAAAGCAGAGCCGCTCTTCGGAAGCCATCGAACAGTTTGGCGCCGCCGCGGAGCTTTTCCTACAGCATCAGCGCGACATTGACGCCTTGGCTTGTTACGAAAGCATCGCGCTGCTCGATCCCGAGAACGCCGCGCGGCACGTCATTCTGGGCGAACTCGCGGAGCGGCTCAAGCACGCCGATCTTGCCGCGCGCGCCTTCGTGCGCGCGGGACAATTGACGCTGGCAGCGGGCGCGCTCGACGAAGCTCTCGAATACTTTGGGCGCGCGCACCGGCTCTTGCCCGATGACCGCACCGGCGCGCTGCTCTTCGCCGAAGCCAAGCTTCGAAAAGGAGATTCCGAGGGCGCTGTGGCGCTTCTCGAGCCTTTCGCGCCCAATGAACGAGACACGATGTTCCTCGCGCTCTTCGGCGAAGGCCTTCTGCGCATCGGCCGTCTGGATCGCGCGCGAGAAGTGTTCGAGGCCTACTACAAGCAGAAGCCGGACAGTTTCGCCAAGCTCTTCGAGGTCGCCGCAGCCTACCTGAAAGCCGGAGAAGACCCGAAGGCCGCTTCGGTGCTCGTGCAGACCAAGGAGTGGATGCGCGCCGTTCGCAAGGAAAACGAACTCTCCGCGCAGGTGGACCGCCTCGCGGCCGCCTATCCCGCTTCGCTGCCGCTGGCCCAAACGGTCGCTCGCCTCTACGAAGAACTGAATCGCGAAACGAAGTATTTCGACGCGCTCGTGCGTCTCTTCGACCTCTATCTGGCCGCCGGCCAATTGAAGGAAGCCTGCGAAGCGCTCGACCGGCTGGTGGACATCGATCCTTACGACTACCGCAATCAGGAGCGCATCGCGAACCTCGAGGGGAAAGCAGATCCCGCTTTTCTGCAAAACGTTCTCGCCCGTGCCGCCAAAGCGGCGACCATTTCGACCCGCAGCTCCGGCTTTTCCGGCGCGGGGTCGGAGGTGGCTGCAACGGCCGGACCGATTTCCGAAGAAGTTCGCGCCCAGCAGGCGCTGGAAGATCTCGTCGTGCAGGTGGAAATCTTTCTCCAGTATTCGCTCCAGACCAAGGCCATCGAGCGGCTCGAACGAATCGCCGAGCTCTTCCCCGGCGAAGAAGAAAAGAATGAACGCCTGCGCGCACTCTACGAACGCGCGAGCTGGTGGCCCAAGGGCGTGCCGCGCAGGCCCGCACCTCAGCCTGCCGCCGCCCCGCCACCCCCGCTCGCGGAGATCATTGCGCCGCCTGCCGTGGCTGCACCCACCGCGGCGGAGACCCACCGCGATCTCGCCGCCATCGCGGAGATCAACCGCCTGATGTACCGGCAGGCCACGCCGCGCGAAGTCCTCGCGGCAACAGCGGCAGAGATCAGCAAACACCTGGGAGTGGCGCGATGCCTCGTGGCCGTGGGCTCGCCCGGCGAGGCGGCCCAACTGACAGTGGAATACTCCGCGCAGGGCCTCGCTCCAGCGGGCGCCGCTCGCATTCCTTCGATCGTTTCGCTGGCTTCGAAGGCTCCGCCCGACGATTTGGGAGGGATTGAACTCCACGCGTCAAGCGCGCCTATGCTGCGCGATTTGGGCCTCGAGTCGGCTTTCGCCGTCGTGCTCACAGACAAGGAAACGCAAACTCCTGCGGGCGTCTTGCTCGTGGGCGACACGGCTGCAAGAAAATGGAAACCGAACGAAAGCTTTTTCCTTCAGGCGGTGGGCGACCAGCTCGTGCTTTCCGTAAATCACACGCGATTGCGCTCGCTGGTGCGTTCCCTCGCGGTCGGCGATGAGAAGACGGGCCTGCTCAACCGCGGGGCGTACATCGATTGTCTGCTGGTCGAATCAAACCGCGCCCGCACGCAGAACACACCGCTCTCTCTCGTCATCGTCCAGCTCGACCATGGCGGCGAACTCCTGCGGCAGCATGGAGACGCAGCGGTCGAGCGGCACGTCGAGCAATTGGCCCGCGCCCTCTCGTCGGCGATCCGTCAAACCGATATCGCGGTGAAATATACGGCGTGGTCGCTCGTCTTCATTCTGCCGGGCACGCCGCTGGAAGACGCGCGGGCTCTCGCGGAAAAACTCCGGCAACTCGCCATTGACGTTCAGCCACCCTGGGGCGCACAGGATCTTGCGGTGAGCGCGATTGCGGCCCAAGCCTCTTCGCGTCCCGGCGACGAAACCGAGGACCGCGTCACCGAATGGATCAACCGCGCTGAAGCCGGGCTGGACGAGGCGCGCCAGCACGGCGGCAACGTCCTTGTGCCCCTAGCAACTCCATGACATCCTGTTTTGGGGTATTCGGGAGCGCTTTTGTGTCTATACGTGTGCTTTGATGGCGAATGACGGAAAAGCCAAGCCGTTGCGCGGTGAGCTGAACGCAGCCGGGCTGCGCTTCGGCATTGTCGTAAGCCAGTTCAACAGCTTCATCACCGACCGCCTTCTTGCGGGCGCCCTCGACGCTTTCAAGCAAGCGGGCGCCGCGGAACGGCAGATCGAGATCGTGCGCGTTCCGGGATCGTTCGAAATCCCAATCGCGGCGAAAAAACTCGCCGCAACCGGCAAGTTCGATTCGCTGATCTGCATCGGCTGCGTCCTGCGCGGCGAGACTTCGCACTACGACTACGTCGCGTCGGAAACGGCGCGCGGGATTCAGCTCGCGCAGCTCGATACGGGCGTTCCGATGGCGTTCTGCGTGCTTACCTGCGACACGCTCGAACAGGCCATCGACCGCGCCGGCCTCAAAGGCGGCAACAAGGGCTACGATTCGGGACTCGCCGCAATCGAGATGGCGCACCTCGCGCGCAAGCTGTCGACGAAGAACTCGACGGCTCGTGGCCGAACTCCGCGGCGCCGCTAGCATGACCCTCCGCCACAAGTCCCGGGAATTCGCACTACAAATGCTTTTCGAGTGGGATATGACGCGCCAGGATCCGGCGCGCGTCGAGGAGCTTTTCTGGAAATCGGCGCGTGCCGCCGAATCGACGCGAAAGTTCGCGGACCAGTTGTTCGAAGGCGCCGTCGCCTCAGCCGAATCGATCGATCAGCTCGTCGAAAGGCTTGCGGAAAACTGGCGGCTCGACCGCCTCGCCGCCGTGGACCGCAATATTCTCCGCCTCGCCATCTGCGAACTTCGCTCCGGTACCGCGCCGCCGAAGGTTGTCATCGACGAAGCCATCGAACTCGCGAAGAAGTTCTCTTCCGCCGAGGCTCCGTCGTTTTTGAACGGCATCCTCGATGCCGCTTACAAGAGCCTGACAGTCTGAAGTTTCTTGGGGCTAGGTGCTCTTGACGAGCGCCGTGACCTTTTCCAGCACGCGCCTCGTCGTCTCCGGACGCGTCGTTTCCGAATAGACGCGCAGCATGCGTTCCGTGCCGGAAGCGCGCACCATCACCCACCCAATGTTGCCAAGGTAGACTTTCACGCCGTCGAGATCCTCGCGACGCACGATAGGCCAATCGAGAAGGTGGTCGAATCCGGCGTCTAAGAACAATTCCAGCGCCCTTTCTTTCTGGCCGTCTTTCAGCGTGAGGTCCACGCGGCCGTAGTGGTGCTCGCCGAATTCGCGATGCAGCATGGCGACCAGCTCGCCCAGGCGCTTGCCGTGCCACGCCATCACCTCGGCGAGCAGCAGCGCGTTCACGGTCGCATCGCGTTCAGGGAGATGAAGCTTCGTCCCGATCCCGCCGCTTTCCTCGCCGCCGATTACAATGTCGCTTTCGAGCATGCGGTCGCAGATGTATTTGAACCCAATGGGCGTCTCCCAGACCTTGCGGCCGAATTTCTCCGAGATTCTGTCGATCATCTTGGTAGTTGAGAATGTTTTCGCGACGTCGCCGGTCAGTTTCCGCGTGCCTGCGAGATGCCAGAGGAGAATCGAGAAAATCTGGTGCGGCGTGACGAACGTGCCGTCGCGGTCGATTGCACCGATGCGGTCGGCGTCGCCGTCGAACGCGAAGCCCGCGTCGTAGCCGCCTTCGCGCACCGCGCACCGCAACGCTTCCACGTGGGGTTCGATCGGCTCGGGATTCACGCCGCCGAAAAGAGGGTCGCGCGTGCCGCGAATTTCGCCAACCTCGATTCCGTGGCGGCGAAAAAGCTCCCGCAGCAGACCGCGGCCCGCGCCGTACATCGGATCGATCACGAACCGGAATTTCGACGCGCGCAGGCGGTCCCAATCGACCAGTCCGTCGAGCGTTTCGAGGTACGGCGCGCGGACGTCCAACGAGTGAATCAACTCTTTTCGCGGCGGGAGCGCGGGAACGCCGTCGCCCAGAACCCTTTCGAGTTCCGCTTCCACTTGAGCGACGATCGCGGGCGAAGCCGAGCTGCCGTAGCTCGCCTTGAACTTGACGCCGTTCCACCGGTAGGGATTGTGGCTCGCCGTGATCTGAATTCCGCCGGCGGCGCCGCGCTGGCGCACGAGCAGCGAAATCGCCGGCGTCGGGCAGGCATCGGTTGCAAGCCAGACGGGCGTGCCCGTGGCGGCAACGGTCTCAGCAGCCACGCGAGCGAACTGCTCCGAGGCGAACCGCGTGTCGTAGCCGACGATGACGCCGCTTCCCGGCTTCTCGGCGCGGACGATGTAGCGCGCGATCGCGTGCGCGACCTTGCGCACATTGTCGTACGTGAAGTCCTCGGCGATGACGCCGCGCCAGCCGTCGGTGCCGAATTTGATCTCGGCGGCGGCGATTTCGGAGGTCTCGGATTTGTGACGATTAGACAGGGTTGCCGTCCTTTGTTTTCAGTGGGTTACGGCTGATTCTGTTCGACACACTGTGTCGATTAAGAAGCGCGCAAGGGCTGCTCGATCGCCCATTGGTCCGTTCCGCGCCGCGCAATCTCACAAAAGCTCCTCATTCGAAGCTGCCACGATTCGAGACAAATTTCAAACGGTTGTTCGCGTAAAGATTCGTGAGGGAAAAAGCGAGGCCGACTGGAGAGGCGGTCACGTTTCACAACAGCCACTTCTGTTTCTGTCCTTCCAGCCATTTGACGATCTTGCCGACATCCTGGGAGCGATCGCGGGAACACAGAAGCAGCGCGTCGTCGGTTTCGACGAGCACGAGGTCGCGGACGCCGATGGCGGCGACGAACTTCTTCGGACTCCACAAATAGTTTCCTTCGGCGTCAAGCGCGAAATGCGGTCCAGCCGAGACGTTGTCGCCGCGTTTTGCGGCGAGCAATTCGTACACAGCCGCCCACGAGCCGATGTCGCTCCAGCCGACCTTTGCGGGAATCACGAACACGCGCGATGCGCCATTTGCCCGCGTGGCAGGCTCCATGATGGCGTAGTCGACGGAGATATTCTCGAGACGCGGATAGATACGCCGCAGCGCGGATGCGTACCGCGGAGTTCCGATGGTTTTGCCGAGATCGACGAGCGCCGAATGCGTTGCGGGCAGGAATCGGCGCAACGCATCGAGAAACGTGGATACGCGCCAGAAGAACATGCCCGCGTTCCAAAAGTATCTGCCCGAGGCGGCGTATTTCTTCGCAAGGGGCAGCGCGGGCTTTTCGGTGAAGCGCTTCACACTGTAGGCGGCAACGCCGTGAGGCCGCGCCGCCATCGCGCCGCGTTCGACATAGCCGTAGCCGGTTTCCGGGCGCGTGGGCGGAATGCCGAGGACGACGAGGTTTCCGGGCGTGCGGGCCAGTTCCAGCGCCGCCCGCACAAGATTGCGATAGCGCCTTGCGTCAGCGACGTAACTATCGGACGGAAGCACGGCCATCACGGCATCGACACGCTCGTGTGCGAGATGAATCGCGGCAAGCGCGATGGCGGCCGCAGTGTTGCGCCCGACAGGCTCGGCCAGGACGTGCGACGCCGAAACGTCGCGCAATTCGTGGCGCACTGCGGCGGCGTGCTCGGAGTTCGTTACGACCCAGATGTCGCGTGAGGTAATGAGAGGCTCGAGGCGCGCAGATGTCTCGCGCAGCATCGTTTCGCGACCGGTGATGTTGAGGAGTTGCTTCGGCGTGCGCATCCGGCTGCGGGGCCAAAAACGCGTGCCGCGCCCTCCGGCAAGGAGCACGGCGCAGGCGGGAAGAAGCTTGGATTCCCGGTCACTCTGCTTAGGCCGCTTCACAGGTGGCTATAGTAAATGATGATGTCGCTTCAGTCCTACGACCTTCGCGATTGCATGCGGATTAGACGTCACGATCCGGTTCATTCTCCGGGCCGCGGCCGGAGTTCATCTTCCAAACGATCTGGCGGAGAATGCCGAGCCACAACACGGCGTCTCGGGCGGGCAAATTGAGCCGACGAACCAGGCGACGCATCCGCTGTTCCACGTCCGCCACGCGGCGGAGGCCCACGTAGCCACTCGCGCGCAGCGCTTCCAGCAACAGCGTGGTGATCCGCTCCACCTCGGCCGCAGTTGCGGGCGCGAGTTTCTCGGGCGCGCGGGGCGCCCGGGCATCGCGGACAAGTTCGTAGAGACAGACCGCCACAGCCTGCCCCAGGTTCATCGAAATGTTCTGCTCGCTCGTGGGTATGCGCATCAGCCAGTGGCAGTGGCTCATATCTTCGTTCGAGAGACCGGATTTTTCGGAGCCGAACAGAATCGCGACGCGGTTCGATGACAGCCGCCTGCGGATCAGGCGAGCGCCGTCTTCGAGGCGTCGAACCACGTGCTGCAAATTGCGACGGCGGACTGCGGTGGTTCCCACAACGAGAGTGCAGTCGGCAACAGCCTCGGTCACGGTCTTGTACTTTGCGGCTCCTTCGAGCACGGCGGAAGCACCCACGGCGGAACGCGCCTCGCGAAACGCCGGTTGGTACGGGTTCACGACGCGAAGGCGCGGAAAGCCGAAGTTGCTCATGGCGCGTGCCGCGGCACCGATGTTGAGAGGGTTCCGCGTGGCCACAAGCACAACGCGGAGGCGTTCGAGCTCAGCGGGAGTCAGCAATGGACGATGCGGGAGGCAGCGGATTCGGGGGCGCCGCGGGCGGCGAGGCGGCGGCTGAGTTCGGCAAGGTCGCCGGGGACGTAGGTGCGCAGAAGCGACGTAGGCGCTTCGGGCGCGAGTTGATATTCACCGAGCGCGGCGGGAATCATCCAGACTTGCGCCGGGGCGTATTCCGCGCGCTCGTTGCCCCATTCGATGTGTCCGCTTCCCTCGAGAAAAACCAAGAGATCGAAGCGCTCGGGTGAAACGCTTGCACCGATCGGACGCGAGAAATCCCACCGTTCGGTCGCAAAGTACTTGCAGGCAACGAAGTGAGTTTCGGTCACAGCCCCTCGCTCGATTCGCACCGGCTCTATTTTGCCGCAGGTCTGCTTGCCGAACCGGATCACGTCGAGGGCCTTGTCGATGTGCAGACTGCGCGCGCGGCCGTTCGCGTCGCGCCGGTTGTAGTCATAAACGCGGTAGGTGAGATCGGAGTGCTCCTGAATTTCGCAAAGCACCAGGCCAGGTCCGATCGTATGGGCGGTGCCGGCGGGGACGAAAATCGCTTCGCCCCCGCGCAGCGGTACGCGCTCCAGGCAATTTTCGGCAGTGCCGTCCGCGATCGCGCGCTTGAATGTTTCCAGCGTGACGTCCGGCCTCATGCCGACGAGAACCTCGGCGCCGGGCCGGGCGCGCACCGCGTACCACATTTCGGTCTTGCCGCGCCCGCCGGCCGCTCGCTCGTGCTTCGCCGCGTAGTCGTCGCCGGGATGCACCTGCACGGAGAGCTTGTCCTGCGGGAAGATGAATTTCACGAGCAGCGGAAACGCGGCGCCGCGGTCCGCGCGCGGGCCCGCCCACTCGGGCGGCATCAGGGACCAGACTTCGCCGAGCTTTTTCCCGGCGAACGGCCCGTTGGCGAAACGGCATTCGGCTCCCGTCATCCAAGCTTCGCCGACAGGCTCAGCGAGGTTCGACATTTCAGGGAATAACGGCGAGAGAGAACGCGAGCCCCAGGGCCGCGGGCTGAAGACAGGGGCAAGCCGCGCAGGACAAAGGTCCACGCGCGGCTTCACATGCAGATTCACGGACGCTACTTCGCTCCGAAGAAGCGATTCATCCGGCGGAGGCCCTCGTCAATGCGATCGAGCGAAGTCGCGTACGAGAGGCGCAGATAGCCGGGCGCGCCGAAACCCTCTCCGGGCACGAGGGCGACATGCTCGCGATCGAGAAGCTGCTTCGCGATGGCGGCGGCGCTGGGCATCTCCGCATTGAAACGGGCAGACAGATTGGGGAAAACGTAGAACGCACCCTGAGGCTCCGTGCAGGTGACGCCCGGGATCGCGCGCAAACCCGCCACGATGCGCTCGCGGCGCCGCGCGTACTCGGCGAGCATCACCGGGACGGAATCCATCGGGCCGGTCATCGCGGCGAGCGCGGCGTACTGCGCGATCGAAGTCGGGTTCGAAGTGGACTGGCTCTGGAGTTTGGTCATCGCCACGATCAACGGCTGCGGCGCAAGCGCGTAGCCGACCCGCCAACCGGTCATCGCAAAAGTCTTCGAGCACGACCCGATGACGATCAGCCCCGCCTTCGAATTCGGGACGCTGGCGATGGAGTACGGCTTCGCATCGCCATAGGTGAAGTGCGAATAGCACTCGTCCGACATCAGCCAGACGCCCTTGCGCTGGCAGACGGCCAGAATCTTCCGAAGCTCGTCCGAGGGAATCACGCCGCCGGTCGGATTGCTCGGCGAATTGGCGATGACGATGCGGGTCCGCGGCGTGATCGCCTTTTCCAACTGAGCCGCACGCAAGACGAAACTGTCCTCCGCGCGCGTCTCGACAACCACGGGCGTTCCACCCGCGTATTTCACAATGTCCGGATAGCTGACCCAGTAGGGGGCGGCCATCACGACTTCGTCCCCGGGGTTCACCAGCGAGCAGACCGCGTTGAAGATGGCCTGCTTCCCGCCGACGGTCACAACGCATTCAGCGAGCTGGTAGGACGATCCCAATTCCCTTGCGTGCCAGTCGCAGATCGCCTGACGGAGCGGGCCGATTCCCGGCACCGGGGTGTACTTCGTGCGGTTCTCCTCGAGCGCCTTGATCGCGGCGCGCTTGATGTGGTCCGGAGTGGGAAAGTCCGGCTCGCCGGCGCCGAAGTCAGCGACGTCGACGCCTTTCGATTTGAGCTGGTCGGCAGCCTGCACCACCATCATCGTGGGCGATGCGGCGATGCGGTTGATGCGATCCGAGAGCTGCAATGCTTCTTCTGTCTTCACACCTGCGGCCGGTTCCATTTGCGATCCCCCTTAACCTGATACCCTTCCTATTTTATCTGAATTTGGTCTTCAGGCGCTCTTCAACCAGGGGCGGCACGAGGCCTTTCGGCAGGCCGCGGAATCGGGCAAGCTCCTTCACCAGCCGCGAACTCAGGTAGCTGTACGCCTCGCCGGGCAGCATGAAAACCGTTTCGATCTGCGCCTCGATCTTCCGGTTCATCATGGCCATCTGGAGCTCGTATTCGTAGTCGGAGACGGCGCGGATGCCGCGGAGGATCACGTTGGCGTGCCGCTCGCGGGCGAAGTCCACGAGCAGGCCCTCGAAGCTGTCCACTTCGACGTTTTTCCAATCGAAGGTGACGGCTTCGATGATCTCGATACGCTCTTTCACGTCGAAGAGAGGCTCTTTTTCGACGTTGCGCGCCACGGCGACAATCAGCCTGTCGAAGATCATCGCACCGCGCGCGATCAAGTCGAGGTGGCCGTTCGTCACCGGATCGAAGGAGCCCGGATAGATCGCGATGACCGATTTTTTCGCCTCGGAAGCCATGCGGTCGGTGATTCTAACCCAGAACTTGAGGCCAGCCGGACAAAATCTCCCTTAGAGGGCGCGGCGGCAAGACGCTACTGGGTTCTCTGTGCGTTGATCCAGTCGACGGTTTTGTTGAAGCCGCCGAAAACGAAGAAGTGGAGGCCGGCGACGCCGAGCGGCAGCGCCGATCCGCTTCCGGCTCCAATCCCGGCAGCGACCTCGCGAATGATGGGCTCGGGCCCCTTCTCGATGAGGAGCTTGGCGAACGAAGGCTTCTCCGTGAGGACCTTAATCGAGTTCCCCACGCCGCAGCGGATGGCATAACGCGTGAGCGCGATAAGTCCGGCCGGACCGGCAAGGCCCACTCGAACGGGCACGCCGATTCCTTGGCTCCGGATGCGGCGAAGCCACGCGACGATCGGCTCGGCCTCGAAGCAGAACTGCGTCACGATGTTGAGCTGGAGGCCCGCACTGCGCGCGAAGTTCACCTTCGCGGTGAGGGCTTCGGCGAGAACCGGGTCCGAGATGTTGGGGTTACCTTCGGGAAAGCCGCCCACAGCGGTGCGGACGATCCCGGCTTTCTGAAGGACGCCGCCCTGCATGACCGCCAGACTCGAATCGTAGGGACCGGCGGGTTTGTCGCGGTCGCCAGCAATAATAAGGACGCGGTCGACTCCCGCGTCGACGAGGCGCGCCGCCAGTTCCGAGAGCTGCGCCGCGCTTTCGACATGGCGCGCGCCGATGTGCGGTACCGGGAAGAGACCCGCGCGCCGCAGTTTCGCGGCCGGAGCAATGGTGTCCATGGGGTTTGCGCCGGGTATCCAGGTGAGGAAAACCTCGGTGCCCGGGTCGAGGCGGCCCGGAGCCGCGTCGATGATCTTGGATTCGCCCGGATTCACTTCGATCGAATAGCCGCGGAGCATTTCGGCAACGCTCGCCGGAGCAGCAGTGGTGTCTGTCATGGCCGTGGAATTATATGACACGAGTCGCGGAGAGTACAGCGAACGGCAGGAAAACAACCCGCGGCCCGTCAGCGACGGTCGAGAGCGGGATGGCGAACATCGCGGCCGGCGACGAAATAGATGACATCCTCGGCGATGTTCGTGGCGTGATCGCCGATGCGCTCGAGGTTCTTGGCAACGAGAATCAGTTCGAACGCCGAAAACACGACGGACGAGTTCTCCATCATGTAGGTGAGCAGTTCGCGGAAGAGCTGGTCGCGAAGGCGGTCGACCTGATCGTCACGCTGAAGGACGCTCTGAGCGAGGTCCTGGTCGCCGCGAACGAGGGCGTTGAGGCTGTCGCGAACCATTCCCTCGGCCAGCTCGCTCATGCGCGGCAGATCGACATAGGGCTTCACCTGCGGGTGCCGCAGGACGCGCATGGCCGAATGAGCGATGTTCACGGCCTGATCGCCGATGCGCTCGAGGTCGCCGTTGATGCGCGAAACGGCGAGGAGGAAGCGCAGGTCGGCGGCCATGGGCGCCTGCAAAGCGAGCAGGCGCTGAACGCGCTCGTCAATTTCGATCTGCATCTCGTTGATGGCGTCTTCCTCGGAGAGCACGGCTTCCGCGAGGTGTTCCTCGGCATCGAGCACGGCGTGGACCGCCTGGTGCACGGCGCGTTCGACGAGACTCCCCATCCAGAGGATGCGCTGCTTCAGTTCTTCAAGATCGTGTTCCCAATGGCGTTCCATAATCCCTCAATTCCCTACCGGCCGCCGCAGGCGAGACCCAAATCCCCCCGTCATCCGAACCGGCCGGTGATGTAAGCCTCGGTGCGAGGATCCTGTGGCGTCGTAAAGAGCTTCGAGGTCTCGCTGTGCTCGATGAGCTTGCCATCCAGCATGAACGCCGTGAAATCGCTGGCGCGTGCGGCCTGCTGCATGTTGTGTGTGACGATGGCCATCGTACAGCTATCTTTGAGATGGAACATCAGTTCTTCGATCTTGGCGGTGGTCACGGGATCGAGCGCCGAGCAGGGCTCGTCCAGCAGCAGGACTTCGGGATCGACGGCGAGGGCGCGCGCGATGCACAGGCGCTGTTGCTGGCCGCCCGAAAGCGCAAAGGCCGACTTCTGCAAGTAGTCCTTCACCTCGTCCCACAGCGCGGCGCGACGCAGGCTGTGCTCCACCAGATCGCTGAGGCGGCCTTTGTAGCCGTTGATGCGAAGGCCGTAGGCGACGTTATCGTAGATCGACTTCGGAAAAGGGTTCGGGCGCTGAAACACCATGCCGACGCGGCGCCGGAGCCCGACGACGTCCATGCGAAAAATGTCCTGGCCATCAAGAAGAACTTCGCCGCTGACGCGGCTGTGGCGTATCGTCTCGTTCATGCGGTTCAGCGTGCGCAGAAACGTAGATTTGCCGCAGCCGGAAGGGCCGATGAGCGCCGTGACCTTGTGGGCCGGAATCTTCAGATTCACATCGAAGACCGCCTGCTTCGCACCGTAAAAGAAGTTGAGGTGCGAAATCTGAAGGCGCACCGGCGCCTCCGTTTGAGAAACCGCTGGTGTGTGTTCGCTCATTCCGACCTCGGGCGCGAGTCGTGCGGCAGTGGCGTTATTGCCTTGTGCAGCAGAAGCCATGTCAGACACCTCGGACTCCCCAGCGATTCATTACGAGCCGGCAGCCCAGATTTGCAAGCAAGACCAAGCCTAGCAGGACCAGACCCGCAGCCCAAGCCTGCCGGTGCCAGTCGTCGTAAGGAGCAATCGCGTACGTGTAGATCATAACCGGCAGCGAGGCGATGGGCTGCCCCCAGCCTGTACTCCAGAAGCGGTTGCTGAACGCGGTGAAGAGCAGCGGCGCGGTCTCGCCCGCGACGCGCGCGAGGGAAAGCAAGCATCCGGTAATGATGCCGCCGCTTGCCGCCGGGAGCACGACCGTCGCGATCGTGCGCCACTTGCTCGCGCCGAGCGCCATCGCGCCTTCGCGCAGGCTTCCGGGTATCGCCCGCAAGAACTCTTCAGAGGCCCGTACGGTGATGGGGATGACCATGATTCCCAGCGCGAATCCGCCGGCAAGCGTGGAGAAGTGTTTCACGGGCAGGACGGCGAGAGAATAGGCGAAGATGCCGATCACGATCGAAGGCACACCGTTCAAGAGGTCGGTCGTATAGCGGATCACGAAGGAAAACGTCTTGCCGCCAAATTCGGCCAGGTAGATGCCGGCCATCAGGCCTACCGGCAGACCCATCAGCGCGGCGAGCAGCAAGAGCTTGAGGCTTCCGACGATGGCGTTGGCCATGCCGCCGCCGACCTCGCCAACCGGCTTCGGCAACTGCGTGAAGAAGTCCCAGTTGAGCGATCTTCCGCCGTTGTAGATCAGGTAGCCCAGAATCAAGAAGAGAACCGAAACGACGGCGAAGGCAGCGACGCCTGTGAGCGTCAGCATCACGGCGTTCAGGGACTTTCGCCAAAGGAGGCGCAGGCGGATCACGAATGGCCTCCCCCGCGCTCAGTGGCAACGATGAGTACGCGAGCGAGGCCATTCAAGATGAATGTCATCAGGAAGAGAACGAGGCCGAGCTCGATGAGCGCGCTGAGGTAAAGGTCGCCCGTGGCTTCCGTGAACTCATTCGCGATCACGGCGGCGATGGTGTAGCCCGGGGCGAACAGGGAGGCGCTGATCTTGGGATCGTTGCCGATCACCATCGTCACGGCCATGGTCTCGCCAAGAGCTCGCGCGAGCGCCAGGAAAATGGAACCCATGATGCCGGTGCGGGCCCAGGGAACCACGACTTTCCAGGTGGCTTCCCAGCGGGTCGCACCCAGGCTGAGCGCGGCTTCGCGCTGCTCGCGCGGAACGGTCAACAGCACCTCGCGCGACACGGAGATGATGAAAGGAACGATCATGATGGCGAGCACGATGCCCGCAGTCAGGAAGCCGACGCCGTAATTGGGTCCTCGAAAGAAAGGAAGAAAACCCAACGTATCTTTCAAAGCCGGCCCGATCACCGTGCGCATCAGAGGCACGACGATGAAGATGCCGAGCAGGCCATAGATTACGCTCGGGACTGCGGCCAGCAGATCAATCAAGAAGGCAATGGAATCACTAAGCGAGCGCGGGGCGAGCTCAGCCAGAAAGACGGCGGCCGCCAGCCCGAGCGGCACGGCGATGACCAGCGAAACGACCGAAGTGATGAGCGTGCCGTAAATGAACGGCGCCGCGCCAAAATTATCGAAAATCGGATCCCAGGTGCGCGTCCAGAAAAACAGCCATCCGAACTTACTGCGAGAGAGATGCGAATTCACCCAGAGCTCGTAGACCAAAAGCGAGGTGATGAGAAGAATCCCGGCGGCAAAGACGAGCGTGATGATGTGGGCGACTTGATCGCCGTCACGCAGCCGCTGAACAAAAGCGCGCGGCCCCGCCTGGGGTGGGACCGCGCGCTCAATCGTGGTGGCCGTCGTCGACATCCTACTGGATCAAGGAAATGGCCTTCACTTCTTTTGCGACAACGTTCTTCGGCAGCTTCGCGTACGATAGGCCTTCATTGTAGCTCTGACCGTCATTGAGCATCCACTTGATGAAGCCCTTGATGGCGTCCCGCTTCTTCGCATCCTGGATCTGCGCGGGAATGAGCAGCCAGGTAAAGCTCGACACGGGGTAGGAGGCCGCGCCAGGCGCATTTGTGATCGAAACACGGAAGTCGTCCGGGATTTCCTTGCCCGAGCCGGCTGCCGCGGCCGTCACGCCGACGAGATCGGCCTTCACGAATTTCCCGGCGGCGTTCTGCACCTTGCCGTAGGGAATGTTGTTCTGCACGGCGTAGATCAACTCGATGTATCCAATGGAACCGGGCGTCTGCTTAACCAGTCCGGTCACGCCTTCGTTCCCTTTGCCGCCGAGACCGACCGGCCAGTTCACCGAAGTGCCCTTGCCGACCTTGTTCTTCCAGTCGTCGCTTGCCTTCGCAAGGAAGTCGGTAAAGATATAGGTCGTGCCGCTGCCATCCGAACGGTGGACCACGACGATATCGGCGTTCGGAAGACTAACGCCCTTATTGGCGTTCGCGATTTCCGGGTCGTTCCATTTCGTGATCGTGCCGAGATAGATTCCCGCGATCGCCTTTTGCGTGAAGTTTAGTTCACCCGATACGCCGGGGACGTTGTAGGTGGGAACCACCGCACCAAGAACGGTCGGGAAATGCAGAATCTTGAATTTGGCCTGGGCGAGCTGGTCGTCGCTCATCGGCCCATCCGAGGCGCCGAAATCAACGGTACCGGCCAAAAGCTGGCGAATCCCGCCCCCGGAGCCAATCGACTGGTAGTTGATCTGAACGTCCGGGTGAGCCGTGTGGTAGACGTCAAACCACTTGGAATAGATTGGGTAAGGGAAAGTCGCTCCCGCTGCGTTGAGCAGCACGGTGCCCTGTGCCCCGGCGGTAACTGCCAGTGTCGCAAGAAGGAAAGCAACAAACAGGGTTCGTTTCATGGTCGTGGAATTATCCTCCTCGATTATCCGTTTGGAATGGTTACAATCACGTTACATTCACAAGACTATGAGATGAACGCACCCACCGCTCCTTCAGAAGGGGCGAGGAGCGCGGCCTCGGGGGGTAGATCAGACCGCGCCCCTATGGTGGGCGAATCGAGGGTGCGTTGCTTCCGGCGCCGGTCGCCGCGGCACCAGAACTCGTTAGATCTCGGTTCCAGTGGAAACCCCAATCGTCCGGTTGAGTCCGGCAGGAGCGGAGAATAGGGGGGTTCCTTGAACCCGCGATGAGCAGAACATGAAAACTCGATGACTACGCGCCGGCAGCCGTCGCGTCTTCGGCGGACGCTTCCAAGCGCTTGGCCCGGCCGTGACGCACCTCGAGCCCGCGCACCCAGAACAGAACATCTTCGGAAATGTTCGTGGCATGGTCGGCAATCCGTTCGAGATGGCGCGAGGCCAGAACGAACTGGAGGTTCGGGGCGGCCTGCGCGGAGTCTTTTGCGATCGCCGCGAGAAGCGCATCGAAAACGCGGTCGCGAAACCGATCGACGACATCGTCACTTTCCAGCACCTGCGTCGCGAGATCGACATTCTGGTAGATCAGCGCGCCCAGGCATTTCGAAACCATCGTGCGGACAGCAACCGTCATCGGCTCGAGTTCCGCCGGCGATTCCACGCTCTCCATCCCCGCCAGGGAGATTGCGCGCTCGCTGAGATTCACGGCCAAGTCTCCCATCCGTTCAAGGTCGTTGTTGATCTTGAGCGTGGCGACGATCAGGCGGACGTCCGCGTCCGCGAGATTGCCCTGGCGCAGCAGGCGGATGGCGTGCTCGTCGATCACGATTTCCATTTCGTTGATGCGAGGCTCGGTGAGAAACACTTCGCTTGCCAGGCGCTCGTTTCTATTGAGCAGCGCCAGGAGCGCACGGCTCACGGACGACTCGACGGTCCGAGCCTGCGAGACGAGATAGTTCATCAGCACGCCTTGAAAGACGCTTTCGGTGTTCATCGTCGTCGTTGCCACGGATACCTTCTCCCTGCGGATCGATCCCGCCTGTGACCCCATGTGTACGATGATTCCTCTCCATTGCAAGGGGATAAAGCGGGCGTGAATCTTCCGAGACAGCCGGGGAGTCAGGTGGCAAGGGGGACCGAGAAGGAAAACCTGGAGCCGCGGCCGACTTCGCTTTCAACCCATACCCGCCCGCCGTGCGCCTCCACGATGTGCTTCGCGATCGACAAGCCGAGGCCGGTGCCGCCCGCCTCGCGCGAGCGCGCGGCGTCCACACGATAGAAGCGCTCGAAGATTCGCTCTTGATCCGCAAGCGGAATTCCGATGCCGGTGTCGGCGACGGTGATCGTGGCTTCGCGCGCTCCGGCCGTGGCGCTCACCCAGATGTGCCCGCCCTCCGGAGTGTACTGGATGGCGTTATCGAGCAGGTTCTGGAGCACCTCCCGCAGGAGACTCGCATCGCCGCGCACCGCGGGCAGGCCGGGCGGCACGTTCAGCTCGAGCGTGATCTGCTTTCTCGTGGCCTTCAGCAGCGTGATTTCGGCGCAGCGCTCGATCAGTTCCAACAACTGGACGGGGAAGAACTCCACCTCAAGCTTGCCTGCTTCGATCCGCGCCAGCTTGAGAAGGTCGTCGGTCAGGCGAGCCAAACGAGTGGAATGGTCGCGGATGATCTCAAGGAACCGCCGGTTGCTGCGGGGATCGTCCATCGCTCCCGCGAGCAGCGTTTCGGCAAAACCCTGAATGGCGGTCAGCGGCGTCTTGAATTCGTGCGAGACGTTGGCGACAAAATCCTGCCGCACGCGCTCGAGCCTGCGCAGCTCAGTAACGTCGTGCAGCACGACGACCGCTCCGGAAGGCCTTTCAGCCCACGACTGCGTTCCACCGGCGGGAATGGCGGCGGAAGTGGCGCCAGCCGCGCCCGCTTCGAGCGCCTGTACGGGCGTGGCCGTGATCGAAAAACTCCGCTGCTGAACGATCCCCATTGCGATGTCCGCCTGGAGTCCTTCTTCACCTTTCAGGGCTCGGCGAATCAATCCCAGCAACTCTGAGTTGCGGACGACTTCGATGATGGGGCGTCCCTCGATCGCTACGGGATCCAGATTCAAGATTTCCGAGAAGGCGCGGTTGGAGAAGATGACCCTTTCCTGCGCGTCAATCACGGCGACGCCTTCCACCATGCTTCGCAGGATCGCGCTCGAGCGGTTGCGTTCGCCGCTGAGCGAGCGGATTGTCCCATCCATCCACGCGGCCGTTTCATTCAACGCGTCGGTCAGGTCGGAAAGCTCGTCACGCGATCTCTCGGAAGGCAACGGACGAAAATCTCCCTGTGCGACTCGGCGGGCGAAGCGCTCCAGCCTCTCGACGCGCGCCGCAAATATTCGAAAGTAGATCAGCGAAATCGCGCCGCCCACCAGCAGAATGACGAGCGAAGCCTCAAGCAGCCTCCGCCGAAGTTCCGCAAGCGAAGAGTCGATTTGGGAAAGCGGGAATGCCATTCGAATGACCACCGGCGGACCCTCCGGCGGCTGGTAGCGCACGGCCCGATACACGAGGTCGCGACCGAGCGTTGCACTGTACCGAACCGATTGTCCTGCTCCCGAGGCAAATGCCTGCCGCATCTCCGGCCGGTTGGAGTGGTTTTCCGTGGTCTCGGGATCGTGCGCGGAATCGGTGAGCACCTGTCCCGTGCTGTCGATCACTGTGACGCGCGCACCGCTCGTTGCCATCCATTCGGTCCAGACGCGAAGCTCGGCCGCGTCGTCCAAGCGAGGCGGACGCGCCTGCGCGAGATTCGTGAGCGAGGCGAGTTTGTCGTCCGCCGAGCGGATGTAATCGCGTTGGAGGATGCGGGAGGAGTAGAGGTACACGGCGAGCAAAACACCGAGCAGCAGGGCGAAGTAGGTCAGCCCCAGCTTCCAGAAAAGCCTAGCTCGCACGGGTTTCGAAGAGATAGCCGGCGCCGCGAATCGTCTTCATGTAAACGGGATGCTGCGGATCGACCTCGACCTTTTCGCGCAGCCGGCGCACGTACACGTCCACGCTGCGCGGCGTGACGAAACGCTCGGTGCCCCACACGCCGTCGAGCAATTGATCGCGCGTGAACACGCGGTTCGGCCGGGCCGCGAGGAAATAGAGAAGGCGGAACTCGAGCGTGCTCATAGGCACGGGTTTTCCGCCGCGCGTGACCCGGTAGGCGGCCGGGTCAATCCGCAGCGCGCCGATTTCGATGGGCTTTTCCGCAGGCGTTGACGGCTCGGCGCGGCGGAGAAGCGCTTTGACGCGAGCGACGAGTTCTCGCGGGCTGAAGGGCTTCGTCACGTAATCATCCGCACCAAGCTCGAGTCCCACGACGCGATCCGCCTCCTCGCCCTTCGCGGTCAGGATCAGGACCGGAAGGCGATTCAGGCTTACGTCCTTGCGCACCTCTTTGCAAATCTCGAGGCCGGAGAGCTTCGGGAGCATCAGGTCGAGAATCAGGAGATCGGGGGGCGTCTTGCGCACTTGCCCAAGACCCGTGGCGCCGTCTCCGCTCGCAGTCACCTGGAAGCCGTCTTTCTCAAGATTGTATTTTACCAACTCGACAATGTCCTTGTCGTCTTCGATCACGAGTATGCGTTTCATGGTTTCTCTCTGTTTAGTCGCCCACACCATACGGGAAATGACGCCCTAGAAGCAAGTCGTCGATTTCGGGCCTCAACTCGGTAAAGCGCATCTCACGTGTTTCAAAGCGGTGCGAAGCATTATCCGTAAAACATTTCCTCTCGTAGACGCTTCCTCAACTTTTTCGGATTACCCTGCAGGCTGCTGAATTCACAGAAGTTGTGCAACTTGTCAGACATCGGCTTTGGCCACCCTCTGCTTAGTACGCCTTCCAGCGAATTCGTCAATGCTTCTCGCAGTTGGTGCCGATACCTCCTTAGAGAAGGGTGTGCGACGACGGCTTTGACGACTGCGGAATCGCTGCCGTCAGTGAGAAATAATGAAGAACCCACGTTTTTCGGGCGGCGCAAGGATGGCTGAGAGAAGCCTCATCTCGATCGTTGCGTGGATCGCGATGCTCACAGGGATGGCGCTTCCGGCGTGGCCACAACAAAAGGCGGCAGATCTCACGAGCCAAAGCCTCGAAGACCTCATGAACGTCCCGGTGATCTCGGTCTCGAGAACGGAACAAAAAATGTCGCGCACGGCCGCCGCTATCTTCGTCATCACGCAAGAAGACATTCGGCGCTCCGGCGCGACGAACATTCCGGATTTGCTCCGCATGGTCCCGGGCGTCGAGGGGCACAAATCGACGCGAATACCTGGGCGATTAGCGCTCGAGGATTCAACGCGCGGTTCGGCAACGAACTGTTCGTGATGGTCGACGGACGCAGCATCTACACGCCCAGTTTCGGAGGCGTCTACTGGGAGGCGCTGGATATCCCGCTCGAAGATATCGAACGCATCGAGGTCATTCGTGGCCCAGGAGGCTCGATCTGGGGGACCAACGCCGTGAACGGCGTGATCAATATCATCACCAAGAAAGCTTCCGAGACCAAAGGCGCGCTTGTCACCGCCGGGGGCGGAAACATCGATCAAGGCTTCGGACTCGCGCAGTTCGGCGGCGCCGCAGGCCAGAACACCAGTTACCGAGTCTTCACCAAGTATTTCGATCAAGATCATTTGCCCGGACTGGCAGGAGGCGACGGCGGAGATGGCTGGCATTCGTTGAGGGCGGGTTTCCGCACGGACACGACTCTCTCGTCCCGGGACTCCCTCACCTTCCAAGGCGACCTGTATTCCATGCGCATAGGCAACCCTACTTTCGAATTCCCGAACGTCACCACGCCGGCGCCGTTTCCCGACGAGCTGCTCGTGAATATGGCCGGCGGATATATACAGGGCGCCTGGTCTCGCGCAATCTCCGATCGCTCGGGAACCACGGTCCAGGTTTCCTACGATCGATACAAACGCAACGATACGGTGGGCGACGATCGCGGCACCCTGAACATCGATTTTTCGCACCACTTCGCGTGGGGTGAAAGGAACGACTTCGTCTGGGGCTTGAACTTCCTCGACAGCGACTCGCAATCCCACGGAACGTTCTTTACGTCTTTCATCCCCGCGCATCTCGATCGCCGCGTTTACGGCTCATTCGTCCAGGACGAGATTGCCCTCAGTCCCAACCGCCTCTACCTGACGGTGGGCGCGAAGCTCGAACACAACTACTACACGGGCTTCAACCTAATGCCGAGCGTTCGCGTGGCCTGGACACCCAGCCAGCACCAGATGTTATGGGCTGCCGTATCGGATGCGGTCCGATCGCCTGCGGAGATCGACGCCAACTTCAGGGCAAACCTCGCAGGTTTCTCCGTCCCGGGATACCCAACCCCATTTCTACTCGCCTTCATCGGGAATCCGAAGGTCGGCGACGAGACCTTGGTGGCATACGAGCTTGGTTACCGCCGCGTAATCGGCAAAAACTTTTCGATCGATTTTGCGTCGTATTATAACCACTACAATCACCAGAACACCTCCGAGCCCGCCCCGGTGTTCTTCGAAGAGACTCCCGCGCCGGCTCATTACGTCATTCCACTGACTTACGGGAATCTGATGTACGGCGAAACGCAAGGCCTCGAGATCTCCGGCGCCTGGAAGGTCGCGAACCGCTGGACTCTGAATCCCGGGTACGCATTCGAGGAAATTCACATGCACCTGCGTCCCACCAGCCAGGACACCACTTCCGTCCCTGGGACGGAGGGGGCCAGCCCGCATCATTCCGCCCAGCTTCGCTCAAAGGTCGACCTTCCGCTCGGTCTCACGTGGGACACTTCGGCCTACTTCGTCGATCGCCTCACCGATCCGGTCGAGCCTTCCTACACGCGGCTCGATAGCCAACTTTCCTGGAAATTCAGTGAAGGCGGATCGCTGAGCATCGTGGGCCAAAATCTCACGCAGGGCCGCCACGCGGAGTTCGCTGACTCAAGCTTAAGCGCCCAAACGACCTTGGTCAAACGCAGCGCGTACGTCAAGCTGAGCTGGCAATTCTGACAAGGGGGGCACCGCTTGGGCCACGCACAAAAGGCGCTGCGCAGAAGGACAGGTGGGAGTTCTTTGCCCGTCCTCAGGCGCCTTCCGCCGGCCGTTCTCTGTTTGGTGTTCGCCCTGGCCCTATATGGACCTCCGCCAGTGATGTCGCAGTCCACAACAGCGGGTGAATACGACGTCAAAGCCGCATTCCTGTACAACTTCGCGAAGTTTGTGGAATGGCCCGACCGCAGTTTCGCGAGCGTGCAGTCCGATTTCACAATCTGTGTTCTCGGGAGCGACCCGTTTGGACGAACGCTCGACGACGCCCTCGAAGGGAAGATGATCGGAAGCCGGCGCGTGAAGCTTGAACGCGTTAAAGATGCCGCGAGGGCCCGGCAATGCCAAATAGTTTTCGTGAGCGCGTCCGATAGCCGGCGATTGCCGGAAATCATCGGTCAACTACGCGGGGCAAGCGTCCTGGTTGTGGGCGAGACGGACGGCTTCGCGCAAGCCGGAGGAACTGTGCAGTTCACGCTCGAGGAAGACCGGGTCCGGTTCATGATAAACCCCGATGCCGCCGAGCGCGCGGGTCTGCGGTTGAGCTCGAAGCTGCTGGCGCTGGCCAAAATCGTGCATGACGACGCAGGCGGGAGGAGCTGACATGCGTTGGCTCGATGATTTGTCGCTGCGGGCGAAGCTGACGGCGATCGTGCTGGTCACGTGCGGGGTGTCCATTCTGTTCGCTTGCACGATGTTCGCTGTATACGACCTG
>Ga0181521_10000417_pt1 | contig 51455 bp, 46 predicted proteins | sample PEATcosm2014_Bin_32_FD_119764 | JGI IMG/M metagenome (GOLD analysis project Ga0181521, IMG submission 119764) | Peatland microbial communities from MTU Mesocosm Facility, Houghton, MI, USA - PEATcosm2014_Bin02_60_metaG | ecosystem: Environmental > Terrestrial > Soil > Wetlands > Peat | place... | reverse complement strand
TCCCGCACGACGCCGCCGATCCCGTGGCTTTCACCTTCCGCGTGGACGGCGTGAAGCTGGCCATCGTCACCGACTTCGGCTACATATCGGCAAACGTGCGCGATCACATCCGCGACTCCGACGTGCTGATGGTGGAATCCAACCATGACCTGGAGATGCTGCGCGTGGGGCCGTATCCCTGGTCGGTGAAGCAGCGGGTGATGAGCCGGGTGGGGCACCTCTCCAACGCCGCCCTCGCGGAATTCTTTTCCAGCGACTATGATGGAGCTGCGGCTTTCGTGGTTCTGGCGCACCTTTCCGAACAGAACAACCACCCGGAGATTGCGCGCGACACCGCGGAAAGGGCGCTGGCTCCCCGCCCCAGTCTGCTGCACAACCGGTTGATGCTCGCGTCGCAGTGGCAGGCGCTGGAAGCCATCCGGCTTTAGCATGAACGAAAAGTGCGTGGATTCCGTGGTCGGCGACATCCTGGCTGGCTGGCGTTACGACATCTCCGGCCTGGCGCCGGAGATGCGCAGCGACTACGAAGCCCACTTCGCCGCCTGCGCCCGTTGCCGCGCCCGCCAGCGTCTTCATCGCTCGATCGACATCTCACTCATCATCCTCGCCACCATCTCCGCCGTCCTGTTTCTGCTGGCCTTCATCGTGATCCGCCGCTACTCGCCGCAGCACGCGCTGCTGCTGGAGATTGTCGCGCTGGCGGGGTTCGCCTTCTCCGCGCTGGTGTGGATGATCGTCGCCATCGTGACGCCCGTGCCCATGGTGGTGCTGGACGCGGCCAAGTCGCGCGCCCGCCAGCTCTCCGACCGCCTGCCGCCGGAGATCAGGGACCGGCTGCCGGATGAGCTCAAGCTGAAGTAGAGGGAGCAGGAAACAGGAGGCAGGAAAGCTAGACCTGCAGGCCTCCGATCAAGTCCGTAATCTTCTCCACCCGATGCTCGATGCACCAGTTGGTGAGCGCTTGCACGACGTTCTCCGTCGCCACCGGGTCCCAGAAGCTGGCCGTGCCGATCTGGACGGCGGTGGCGCCCGCGAGCATGTATTCGACGACGTCGGCGGCGGTTGTGATGCCCCCGATGCCGATAACGGGGATGGTCACCGCGCGCGCCGCCTCGTACACCATCCGCAGCGCGATGGGTTTGATGGCCGGCCCGGAGAGTCCGGCGGTGACGTTGGCGATGCGCGGCTTGCGGGTCTCGGCGTCGATGGCCATGGCCACGAAGGTGTTGACCAGCGAGATGGCGTCGGCGCCGGCGTGTTCCGCCGCCAGCGCCACCTGCGGGATGCTGGTGACGTTGGGCGAGAGCTTCACGATCACCGGCCGCTCCGCTCTGCGCGTGGCCGCGAACACCAGTTCCTGCAGGACTCCGGGGTCGCTGCCAAAAGCCATCCCGCCGGAATCGGTGTTGGGACAGGAAACGTTGAGTTCGTAGGCGGCGATGCCCTCGCCGTCATTCAGGATGTTGATGACTTCGATGTAATCCGCGATGGTGGAGCCGAAGACGTTGGCGAAGACCACGACGTCCTTGTGGCGGCGCAGGCGGGGAAGCCTTTCGGCGACGAACTCGCGCGCGCCGATGTTCTGCAGCCCGATGGCGTTCAGCATGCCAGCGGCAGTCTCGAAGACGCGCGGCGGAGGATTGCCGGGCATAGGTTCACGCGAGAGCCCTTTGACCACCAGCGCGCCCAGCTTGTCGAGGCTGACGATCTCCTCAAACTCCACGCCGTATCCCAGCGTGCCGCTGGCGGCGATGACCGGGTTCTTCAGCTCGATGCCGGAGATGTTCACCCGCAGATCGGGCACGTTGGGTGGCGGGCTCACGGGAAAGCCTCTTTCATGGGCGGAGTTAGTGTACGACAGCGGTTGTGCCACCACTAATGATTGTCAGCCCGAGTGGAGGGACCTTGCGTCTCATACCAGTCCGCTGCCAGATCGCGGTACTGAGAATTCATTAATTCGATCAACGCAAGCTTCTTCTCACGTCTCCAACGCTTGATTTGCTTATCGCGGGCGATCACACGGGCTACGTAGCGGTAAGCCTCGAAATACACCAACCGTGTCGTGTGATACTGCTTTGAGAATCCCTCAACCGCTCCAGTCTTGTGCTCCCAAACTCGCTGGCGAGGGCGACTGGTAATCCCGGTGTAAAGTGGTCGCCGGGAACTGCTCATCATCATGTAGACGTAGTACAAGCGCTGGTGAAACACAAGGTCCCTCCGCTCAGGCTAAAGCCCTCGGTCGGGATGACAAATGTTAAGGATTCGAGTGACAAGAGCAATGGGCCGAACTTCTCCTGAACGCATCGCCCGCTGATTTTTATTCCGCCTCGCTTTCCGGTAGATTAGCTGCTTCTATGCTCGACCTAGCCTTCGTTCGCGACAACCTGCCTCTGATCGAACAGGAGATGCGGCAGCGGGGACTCGATCCCACTGAGATCGTCGGCCGCTTTGGCGAGCTGGACGCGCGCCGCCGCAAGGCCATCACCGAAGCCGAAAACCTGAAGGCCAAGCGCAATCGTGCTTCGGAGCAGATCGCGCAGCTCAAGAAGGACAAGCAGGATGCGGCTGCGCTGATCGAGGAAACGAAGACCCTGCGCGAGCAGATCCAGGAGCATGAAAAAGCAGCGGAGCAGCTCGACGCGGAGCTGCGCGGATTGCTAGTCGGCATCCCGAACTTGCCGCACGCGAGTGTGCCTGTGGGCAGCACCGCCGAGGACAACAAGGAAGTCCGACGCTGGGGCGAGCCTCCGGAATTCGACTTCGCGCCCAAGCCGCACTGGGAACTCGGAGAGGCCCTAGGCATCCTCGACCTGGAACGCGCCGCCAAGCTGACGGGCGCGCGCTTCGCCGTGTACTGGGACCTGGGCGCAAAGCTGGAGCGGGCGCTGGCCAACTTCATGCTCGACCTGCACACGCGCGAGCACGGCTACACCGAGGTCTTGCCGCCGTACATGGTGAACGCCGACTCGATGTACGGCACCGGGCAGTTGCCGAAGTTCGAAGCCGACCTGTTCAAGGTGCCGCACGGCGACAAGAACCTCTACCTGATCCCCACTGCCGAAGTGCCGGTCACCAATCTCTATCGCGACGAGGTGCTGGAGGCGGCGCGCCTGCCCATCTCGCTTACTGCCTACACGCCGTGCTTCCGCAGCGAGGCCGGCTCATACGGCAAGGACGTGCGCGGCATCATCCGCCAGCACCAGTTCCAGAAGGTCGAACTGGTGAAGTTCGCGCGGCCGGAGCAGTCGTATGACGAACTGGAGAAGCTGACCAACAACGCCGAGACCGTGCTGCAAAAGCTTGGGCTGCACTACAGGGTGATGGCCCTGTGCACCGGCGACATGGGATTCTCGTCGGCGAAGACGTATGACATCGAAGTCTGGCTGCCGGGGCAGCAGTTGTTCCGCGAGATCTCGTCGTGCTCGAACTTCGAGGCCTACCAGGCGCGGCGCGCCAACATCCGTTACAAGCCCGAAGGCAAGGCCAAGACCGAGTTTGTCCACACGCTAAACGGATCGGGGCTGGCCATCGGGCGCACGTGGGTGGCGATTGTCGAGAACTATCAGCAGTCGGATGGCAGCGTGATCGTGCCGGAGGTGCTAAGGCCGTATCTGGGCGGGGTGGAGAGGATCACCAAGAATCGGGTCATCGGGTGATCTGAGGTTGAAAAACCGAGGTCCTTCGCGACCGTTTCCCGCGCTTGAGAGGGGGATAGCTCCCTCGCTTCGCTCGGGATTTCGGCGGCGGGCTCAGACGCCCGCCAAACGCCTCAACCTCGGTCGCTCAGGATGACAGCCCACACTATTGTTGTTGCACACCGGCTGGCTGCGGCGGGGCAGCAGCGAGGAAGTGCTGCATCTCCTGGAGCACGCGGTCGTGGCATTCGATGGGTGCGATGTGCCCGCAACCATCGAGCACAACCAGTACAGACTGCGGCATCTCGCGGCGCATAGCTTCGCCGACTGAGGGCGGCGTCAGAACGTCCTGCTTGCCCCAGACGATGAGCACCGGCATGGTGACGTTCGCCAGCTTGCCGTCCATGAGTTCGCGCCCTGTGACCATGTTGGCGACGGTGCGCTGGATCACCCAGTCTTCCGCGCGGAGCTGGCGCAGAAAGTCGCGCATGATGAATTCCGGGGCGCGCTCGGGATGCGGAGTCAGCAGTTTTTCCATCGCTTGCATATCGGCCATGGTGTGCGGCGAGAGCAGGCGGAGATCGAATGATGGCGTGAACTTCATGCCCGCGCTGTCGAGCAGAACCAGGCGGCGGACGCGATCCGGGGACTGCGAGGCGAAGTGGAGCGCGATCCAGCCGCCCATCGACAATCCAGCGAGGTCCACACGGGCGAGGCCTTGACCATCGAGAAACTTGCGCAGGAGGCCGGTTTGCAGCGTGACCGAGTAATCCACGTCCGGCCGGTCCGAAGCGCCATAGCCTAGCAGATCAAGGGCAAAGATCCGATGCCCCTTGGCGAGGCTCGGAATCAGGAACACAAAATCAAGGGCGCTGCTGCCCAGCCCATGGACCAATACCAGCGGTTCACCCTTGCCTCCGACGAAGTAATGGATGCGGTAGGGTCCGAGTCGCACGTAACGGCTCTCGATGCCGCGGAGCCGCAGCGCGGCAGTAGCGATGGCCTCTAGCGCGGAGGCCGGGCGCCAGAGAACAAATGCGACCAGCAGGATTACCAGCGTCGTCAGCAGCAGCACACCGCGGCGCAGCCAGCGAGTCGTTTTGGGCACAGGTTGGATCGCCATCAGAAAACCCGTAACCACAGATCCGTGGTTAATTCTCAACCTTAGCCGCCCGCATTGCAAAGAATGGCAACGAGAATCTACACTGAGTAATTGAGCCTATGAGGCGCGTGTGGAAAACCATCTCGAGTTTCATCTGGTGGAGTTATGACCGTGGCAGCATTCAGTACGACATCATGGTCACGCTCATCCTGCTATTCATCTTCCTGGCGCCGCGGAAGATCAACTTCAAAGACAAACCGATCGAGCGCACGCCGCATCCAACCCGAGTCGTTCTCATCCCTGACGTAGAAAGTGGTTACATCTATCAGGTCGATGCCGCGGAAATGGCCGGCAAAGACGCCGCCGCCATACAGGGTTATCTGCAGCGGGTGATTGAGCCCATCATCGCGGGCGAGGTGGAGATCGCTCGCTATGAGCCGGTGCGCGACAAGAACGGACGCGTGGTGGCGTACAAAGTCTGGCTCAGGCAATGACCGGGCAGGGGAGGCGGATGAGAGCAGCGGCGAGGCTGGCGATTGTCTGGATTCTGGTGGCGGCCGGGGCGTGTGCGGCGGAAGCTCCGCAGGCTGCGTCTTCTTCCGCCGATCTCGAGAAAGTGCTCAGCCAGATGGATGCCGTGGCTGCCAGCTTCAAGACGGTCGAAGCCGACTTCGTATGGGACCAGTACACCAAGGTGGTGAATGAGACCGACACGCAGTCGGGCAAGGTGTACTTCCGGCGGTCGGCGAAGGAGATTGAAATGGCGGCCGACATCGCCCAGCCGGCGCAGAAATACGTCCTCTACCAGAACAGCACGGTGCGGGTGTACGAACCCCGGATCGACCAGGTCACGGTTTACAATACGGGCAAGAACCGGGCCGAGGTGGAGAGCTTCCTGGTACTCGGGTTCGGCGGGCGCGGGCACGACCTCGAGAAGTCGTTCGAAGTCAGCTTCCACGGATACGAGCAGGCGGGTGGAGTGCGCGCCGCCAAGCTGAACCTGGTCCCCAAGACCGCCAAGGGCAAGAACATCTTTGAGCGCATCATCCTGTGGATCGATCCCGCCCGCGGCATCTCGGTGGAGCAGCAGTTCGTGGAACCCCAGGGCGACTACCGGCTGGCCAAGTACAGCAATATCAAGCTCAACCAGAGCATTCCCGCAGACGCCTTCAAGCTGAAGACCACCGGGCGAACCAAGGTAGTCAACCCCCAAGGTTCATTTTGAACCTGTGCTTTTTGCCCGGGAGCAGAAAAATGTAGTGCGCCGGTGGGACCGGCGATATACTCAAACGCTGGAAGCAAGGCACCGGTGCGTTTCACGGTTGCATAGGCAATCCGAGGCCCCACGGACTCATGGCGAAGCTTTTTACCATCCCCGTTATTCCCGGACGGAAAACCATCCAGCGCCAGCACAAGCCGGATCCGCGCTACGTCGAAGGCCAGCGCGTGCTGGTACAGGCCATGCGCTACCTGGCGCAGACCGATCCACAGAGCAATCGCGCCGCCATCCACCTGCTGTCAGAGCACTTCCGGACCCAGTTCCGGATGAGCGACCACCCGCCGCTGGAGTAGCACTCAGCATTCAGCAGTCAGTTGTGTAGAGAGGCAGCATGCTGCGTTTCTAGAGGTGTTTTCTTGCAGAGGCTCGCCGCGGCGAAGACACATACCACCGGAAAGCACTCCAGGGTGTAGCGCGGTTCGGGGTTCTCGAGGGTCGCCAGGAAGGCGCAGCGCAACGCGATCCACAGGACGAAGAGGCCGGCATAGGCGACGCGTTTCCTGGCAGCGCCGGCCAGCGCTGTCATCAAGTAGGCAAGGTTGATGGCCCCCAGGAGCACTCCAATCAGCGAGTCCTTGGGATCGCGGCGGAAGCGCCACCAATGCGAGTCCAGGGGCAAGGCTTCGGTGCGCGGGCGCAGCCACATGTCGGCCACACGCGCCAGCGGCAGCCCAACGTAGTAGCGCACAGGGGCGTGATGAATGCGTTCGTCGGCCAGGCTGCCGAACTGTGCATCAACTTCGGGCGTCATGCGGCAGAACGGGTCGCAAGTGGCGTTGTAGGCGGAGAACAGGTGTTCGGTCTGGACGCGCTGCTCCGCGGAATCGAACACGCGTGGAGGCAGTTTGCTGACATCCAGCGGGTCGCCAGGGACATGCCAGTAGATGTCGTCCACGGAAACGTAATCCACCAGCCAGGTCTTGATCCAGCGGTTGAATCCCGCCGGGACGAACTCCCAGGGGCTATTGGCGTAGCGCGGGGCCAGCGGCTGGAAAACGTGGAAGACGCGCCAATTGCGCACCGTCCAAGGGATGAGCGGGGCTAGCGAGACCACGGACACCAGAACGCCGGCGGAGATGATGCGGCGCTTGTCCGGACGCCGGCAGAGTTGGATGACCAGATACCCACCGATCCCTGCCAGCAGGATGCCAGCGTCGGGGCGCAGCAGGATGCCGGCGGCGATGGCGAGCCCGCAGAAAATCCAGCAGTGCACGCCGTCCTGGGCGAGGCCTTCGACGGCAAACAGCAGCGCGAGCGTAGTAAAGAAAATGGCCAGTACCTCGGTCAGCGGTGTGGCGGCATAGTTGGCGGTGAAGGGATTCAGAGCGTAGAGCAGGAAGGCTGCCATCGCGGCCCGTTCCCAGAGCACCAGGCGCGCCAGCGCCGCGATCAGGTAGCAGGTCCCGACGTCGAAGAACATCTGCACTACCATCACGGCGGTGTAGTGATCGAAGCCGACAATCTTCCATACAAGCGCGATGAACGCCGGGTAACCGGGCAGCCGGATGCAGGTGAGCACGGGCACGCCGCCCTCGGTCATGGCGAAACCGCCATGCTGAAGCCAGTTCTTGGCGATGTCCCCATAGATGAACGAGTCGCCGGCGACAAAGCGGAATTTCCAGAGGAAGAACAGGCGCAGGGCGAAGGCGGCGGCGCTTGCCGCTAAGAAGAAGCCGAGATGACGGCGCGCAAGTTGGCGCACGCCGTGACTATAGCAGCACTCAGTACTCGGTACGCAGTACCGAAAAATGGAAACCGCGAAGCTGGATGGAAGCTTCGCGGTTCGCTGTGCGCAGTCCTGGCCGATCTCACTCGCTCAAGGCCAGGACCGTTGCGCCTTGAGAATCGCGTGTTACTTGCGGGCGATGACCGTCGTCTGCTGGTCGGAGGCCTTCTGCTTTGCCACCTGCTGTTTGCGGGTCTTCGACTGCTGGTGCGAGCTCGCCGATTGGGCTTTGGCTTTGTCGTTGGCTTTGTCCTTCACCTGCACGGTCGCTTGCGTCGCGCTGATCTCATTTGCTCCCAGGAACTGATCGGGGACCGTCTCCTGCTGCGCCAGCCCCAGGCTGCTCATTGCCAGGGTCATTCCGACCATCACCACCACGTTCAGCGCTACTCTCTTCATGCGGTTCATCGTAATTCTCCTCTCAAGGCGGTTTCAAAACTCTTGACCTGAGAGATAGCAATCGCGATGCCGGGGAGAGGGTGCGCCGTGTCTCGCCGGCGAGGTCAGGCTAAGTGGTTAATCGTCAGACAGTTCTGACGTGGACGGGGCCATTGGCCGAAAACGGACGGCCGCGATCGAGCGGCGATCACTATCCGTTCGGATAGCCGCGACTATCCGTTCGGATAGACCGCTGGGGCGTCAGTCGGTATTGAAGCCCGGCTTCAGGTCGAGGTTGCGCATGAGCCGGTGCAGGTAGTTGGGGTGGAGGCCGAGGAGTTTGGCGGCTTCGGTGTAATTGCCGTTGGCCTGTTCAACCGCATTGGTGATCAGCTCCTTTTTCATGGCGAGGACCGCGTCGTGGTAGCGGGTAGGGGCGCCGCCGGAGGTCTGGGTCTCGAGCACGGTTTCGGGAAGGTCTTCAGGAAGGATCCAGTCGCCGGAGCCAAGCACAATCGCCCGCTCGACGGCATTCTCCAACTCGCGAACGTTGCCCGGCCAGGAATAGTTGGTCATCGAGGCCAGGGCTTCGGGCGAGACGCCTTTCACCGCTCGCTTGCACTTCCTGCTGAAGCGATCCACGAAGTGTTGCGCCAGCAGTGGGATGTCCGGTTTGCGGTCGCGCAGCGAAGGCATGATGAATGAGACCACGTTCAACCGGTAGTAGAGATCCTGGCGATAGCGACCGGCGGCGACCTCCGCCGCCAAGTCCTTATTAGTGGCGGCGACGACGCGAATATCGACGCGGATCGGCTTGGTGCCGCCCACGCGGTAGAACTCGCGTTCCTGGAGAACCCGCAGCAGCTTGGCCTGCAGCGCGGGCGCCACTTCGCCGATCTCATCGAGGAAGACGGTGCCGCCCTCAGCCACCTCGAACTGTCCCGGCTTGGCGCCGACCGCGCCGGTGAATGCGCCCTTCTCATGGCCGAAGAGTTCGCTCTCCAGCAAGGTCTCAGTGATGGCGGCGCAATTGATGGCGATGAAGGGCTTGTCGGCGCGTGGGCTGTTGCGGTGCAGGGCACGCGCCGCCAGTTCTTTGCCGGTGCCGCTTTCACCGCAGATCAGGATGCTGGCGTCGGAGGGCGCGAGGCGCGCGATCTTCTGGAAGACAGCGGCCATGGCCGGGCTTTCGCCCACCATGTCGTGTTCGATCGCGGCCTCGGTCCGCAGGCGCCGGTTCTCGTTGCGCAGCGATTCCCAACGGCGGGTGTTCTCCAGCGCCAGGGCGGCGATGCCGGCGACGGCGGTCAGCAGCTTGAGATGGTGCTCGGTGAAGCGTTCGTGGAAGCGGTTGCTGTCCAGGTAGATAACCCCGGCGGTCTGTCCGGAGAGGAGCAGAGGAACACACAGCAGCGATTGCACCTGTGCTTCGATGAGGGTGGCGGAAGGCTTGAACCCCACGCTAGCGCCGACGTTGTTCACCAGCAGCCCAGTGTGTTCCTCCACCACTTTACGCACGATGGTACGGCTGACGTTCACCGCGCGCGCCGGCCCGGACACCCGGTCCCAGGCAGCGACCGAGGAGATCTCTTCCGGAGTGCCGCCGAAGATCAGGATGGCGCCGCGATCGGCGGGCACCAGGTCGAAGATGGGACCGAGCAACTGCCACTGCAGCGATTCCACGTCGGGAACCGAGCCGATGCGAGTGGCGACGTGCAGCAGAGTGCCCAGCTCGTGGGCAAGGCGGTCCGAAGCGGGAATCTCGAGCACTTTCTCGGGATCGCTGGCCGAGGTCTGCTGGAGTGGGAGTTGCACGGTGGATTCGTCGGCGAGCGTCTGATCGTAGAGTTCCACCGTTGGGGGTGGGAGCTCGCCGGCTTCGGCCAGATACAGGAAGGTGGAGTCACCCACGGCGATCTGGTCACCGTGCTGCAACAGCACGTTGGAAGTGACGGCGCCATTGACCACGGTCCCGGCGCGGCTGCCGAGGTCGCGCACGACAATGCCATCCACGGTTTTTTCCAGCACACAATGACGGCGCGAGATCGTGTTATCGGCAACCGAGAGCTGGTTGGAGGGATCGCGGCTGATGGAGAACCGTTGCTGGTCGAGCGGGAACGTCGAGTCCTTCAAAGGGCCGGCGATGCCAACGAGCCTGGGGGCCATCGATCCTGTAGTAGTCATGCTTTGCGGCGGGCGGGGGCGGTCAGCAGGAGATGCCCGCCGGTGGTGCATTATAGCTGGTTGGGAGCGGCCCCGGCCCCTGATGTCGCTGCCGCCTGACGGCCCCGAAAAACCCGCGGCTGCCAACTTGCATCTAACCGCAACATAGCCGGAAAGAGCGTGATAATCTCCCGTTTGACGTGGCTCCAACCCCGCCTTACGATTAACCGACCTCCTGCCCATGGCTAAAGCCGTATTTCATGACCCGCAGCGCAAGCGCTGGAAGCGCCTGCGCATCGTTTTCGACGTGCTGGCGGCGCTGGTGTCGCTGTCCATCATCGTATTCGTTCTAACCCTGATGCACAGCCAGCCGCTTCCCAGCCTGCGGCTGGCGGATCAGAAACGTCCCTACCACGCCATCAAGGAGAAAGAGCGGAAGCATCCTCCGAAGCACGCCAACACCCACCGCGGGAGCAAGACGCCGCCCTCGCAGGTGGTGCTGAATTCGGAAGAAGGCATCCGCGGGGCGTTCTACGTCACCTGGGACGCGGGCAGCTTCTCGGCGTTGAAAGCTTATTACCCGCAGATCGACTTGCTCTTTCCGGAGTGGCTGCACCTCATGTCGGCAGACGGCCGCCTGCAAGGCGTCAGCCTGCTGAACACCTTTTTCGATGTGGTGCAGGACGGGAAAGTGCAGCCGGTCGATGACAAGGTGATGCCCTTCCTCAAAGAGGCGAAGGCGGAGACGGAAGTCTTTCCCCTGGTGAACAACTTCCAGCCCATCAGCAACGAGTGGCTCGATATCAGCGGGTTCCTGATGAATCCGGCGGCGCGCGCCAACTTCCGCCAGCAGCTCCTGCTCTTCCTGTCGTCCGACAAATACCGCGGGGTGAGCCTGGATCTCGAGGGCTTTCCCGGATCCTCCCAGCCGGGATTCCGTGCGCTGGCGACCGAGCTGGAGGCTGACCTGCACGCGCGGGGATTGAAGCTCTATGTCAACGTCCCCGCGGGCGATGACGACTTCGACTACAAGTACCTGGCGGTCCACTCCGACGGCCTGATCCTGATGGACTACGACCAGCACTCAGGCGGGAGTGCGGCCGGTCCTATCGCCAGCCAGGACTGGTTCGTTGACAACCTGGAGAATGTCCTCAAGCTCGTGCCCAAGGAGAAGCTGATGTGCGGCATCGGCGCCTACGGGTATGACTGGGTGGGCAAGAGCGGCGGCAGCATCTCGGTGCAGGACGCCTGGCTGACGGCGCACGATTCCGAAGGGGAGATCGACTTCGACGGCGACAGCATGAACCCGCACTTCGCCTACAGCGACGAGAAGAAGCGACGCCATGACGTATGGTGGCTGGACGGTGTGACCGCGCTCAACCAGATGCGCGCCGCGCAGAAGCTGGGGATTAACACTTTCGCTCTCTGGCGCCTGGGTTCGGAAGACCGGTCCTTGTGGGCGGTGTTTGACGTTCCCGCCGAAGCCAGCGCTCCCGACAAGCTCAAACCCCTGCAGCCCGGCTATGACGTGGATATGGAAGGCAGCGGAGAGATCATCTACATCGAGCAACGTCCCCAGAAAGGCGAGCGCAGCCTGACGGTCGATGCCAGCGGACAGATCACCGACGAGAACTTTGACACTCTGCCGCTGCCCTATCAGGTAGCCCAGTACGGAGCCCAACCGAAATCGGTCGCCATCACCTTCGATGACGGTCCCGATTCCACCTTTACCCCGAAGGTTCTGGATGTGCTGAAGGCGAAAGGGGTCAAGGCGACGTTCTTCCTCATCGGGGCGCAGGCGCAGAAGGAGCCAGGCATCACCCGCCGCGTCTACCGTGAAGGGCACGAGATCGGCAATCACACCTTCTACCACCCCGACATCAGCAACATCTCCAAGCGCTACATGGAATTCGAGCTGAACATGACGGAGCGGCTGTTCGCCGCCAAGCTGGGGGTGAAACCGTTGCTGTTCCGTCCGCCGTATTCCATCGACCAGGAGCCGGACACGGCCGACGAGGTGAAGCCGCTCGAGATTGCGCAGGACATGGGCTACATCACGGTGGGGGACAAGATCGATCCGAGTGACTGGAAGGACAATCCCCACCGCACGGCGCAAGAGATCACCAACGATGTACTGAGGCACCTGCCGCCGTGTGCGCCCGCCGACTGGCTCCATTGCGGCAACGTCATCCTGCTGCACGATGGCGGCGGCGACCGCACCCAGACCGTCAAGGCGCTGCCCATGATCATCGACGGGCTGCGGGCGAGGGGTTATAGCATCGTGCCGGTGTCGGAGCTGATGGGCAAGCAGATTGCCGACGTGATGCCGCCGATCTCGGCCGACGAGCGCTGGGCGGCGCGCGTGGACAGCTTCGTCTTCTGGCTCATCGGCCTGTTGTATGCCGCCATCGTCGTCATTTTCTTCCTGGGTGACGGACTGATGACCCTGCGCCTGGTTTCCGTGGGCGCGCTCGCCATCTACGACCGCCTGCGGGCGGGAAAGCCGGGCCTGCAGCCGTCCAACCTGTACCGGCCGCCGGTGGCGGTGCTGATCCCCGCGTTCAACGAAGAGAAAGTCATCGTCAACACGGTGCACGCGGTGCTGGGATCGGATTATCCGGCGCTGCGGGTCATCGTGGTGGATGATGGCTCGAAGGACAACACTTACGAGGCCGTCTGCGAAGCCTTCCAGCGGGAGCGAGACCGCGGCCTGGTGGTGGTGCTCACAAAGGAAAATTCCGGCAAGGCCGAGGCATTGAACTTCGGGCTGGCGCGGGTGGAGGAGGAAATCTTCATCGGCATCGATGCCGATACCATCATCGCGCCGGACGCGATCTCGAAGCTGGTGGACTACTTCGCCGATCCCGAGGTGGCCGCGGTCGCCGGCAACACCAAGGTCGGCAACCGCGTCAATCTGTGGACACGCTGGCAGGCGCTGGAGTACATCACCAGCCAGAATTTCGAACGGCGCGCGCTGGACGTCTTTGGCGCCGTCTCCGTGGTGCCGGGTGCGATCGGTGCATGGCGCACGCAGGCTGTCCGCGAGGCCGGCGGCTTCCATCTCGATACGGTGGCCGAAGACGCCGACCTCACCATGTCGCTCCTCGAGCGTGGCGGGCGCGTGTACTACGAAGATCGTGCCCTGGCTTGGACGGAAGCCCCGACGCGGCCCAGCGGCCTGATGCGGCAACGCTTCCGCTGGTCGTTCGGCATCCTGCAGGCGGTGTGGAAACACCGGCGGGCGTTCGCGCGCAAGGGCGCGCTGGGGTGGGTGGCGCTGCCCAACATCGCGATCTTCCAGATCCTGCTGCCGCTGGTCTCACCTTTCATCGATGTGATGTTCATCGTGGGCGCGCTGACCTACGCGGTAAACCGCTACTTCCATCCCCTCGCCGCCGATCCCGCTGACTTCATCAAGCTGGTGGTATTCTTCGCGGCGTTCCTGGTGATCGACTTTATCGCCTCGGTGATCGCGTTCTCGCTGGAGCGGCGCGAAACCGGCCAGGGCGAAGACGTGTGGCTGCTGGCCCACGTGTGGCTGCAACGCTTCGCCTACCGGCAATTGTTCTCGGTGGTGCTGTTCAAGACGCTGAAGCGGGCGATTGATGGGCGTCCGTTCTCCTGGGAGAAGCAGGAGCGCACTGCAGGGGTGACGCGGGTGCGAAGGCCGGTGGCCACACGATAGGAGGCATCGAAAGGGGGCATCGAAGTAGCGCCGCCGTCCCCGGCGGGGGCGCTGTCCGTGACGCCACCGCCGCCGGCGCTTCCAATCGCCGGATGGTAGAATCAATGGTTTGTGAGCATTCATCCGCTCTCATAGGAGGCAGTCATGGCGACAGTGGAGGCACCTCGCGTCGAACCCCACATTGCTCCTGGGCCGTTCCGCAACGAGCCGGCCACGGATTTCACCAAGGAAGAAAACAAGAAAGCCATGCGCGCCGCCATCGAGAAAGTGCGCAGCGAGCTGGGCCGCGAGTACGACCTGGTGATCGGCGGCCAGCGCGTCAAGACCAAGGACAAGCTGCGCTCCATTAATCCGGCGAACCCGTCGCAGCTCGTGGGCCTGTTTCAGAAGGCAGGAACGGCGGAGGTCGAACCGGCGATGCGGGCGGCGCTGAAGGCATTCGAGACCTGGAGCCGGACGTCGGCGGAAGAGCGCATGGGTTTGCTGCTACGGACTGCGGAGCTGATCCGCAAGCGCAAGCACGAGTTCTCGGCATGGATGATTTTCGAAGTCAGCAAGAACTATGCCGAAGCCGACGCCGACACCGGCGAGACCATCGACTTCCTCGAGTTTTACGCCCGCGAGGCGCTGCGCCTCGATAAAGCTGAGCCTCCGCTGCAACTCGCGGGCGAGCGCGATTACCTGCGCTACATCCCGCTGGGCGTTGGCGTTGTGGTGCCGCCGTGGAATTTCCCCGGCGCCATCATGGCCGGGATGACCATGGCGTCGATTGTCGCCGGCAACACCGTCATCCTGAAGCCTTCGAGCGATTCGCCGGCCATCGCGGCCTTCTTCTTCTCGCTGCTGGAGGAAGCCGGCATGCCGCCGGGCGTGGTGAACTTCTGCCCGGGAGCGGGCGCGACTTTCGGCGACGCGCTGGTGTCGCATCCCAAGACCCGCTACATCGCCTTCACTGGCTCCAAGGAAGTGGGGCTGCGCATCAACCAGGTGGCGGCCACCCAGCAACAGGGCCAGATATGGATCAAGCGCACGGTGCTGGAGATGGGTGGCAAGGACGCCATCATCGTGGACGCCGACGCCAACATCGAGTCGGCCGTCGAAGGCGTGGCGGCCTCGGCCTTCGGCTTCCAGGGGCAGAAATGCTCGGCGTGCTCGCGCCTGATCCTCGATGAGAAAATCTACGACAAATTCCTCGGCCTGCTGAAAGCGCGGGTGGAGAAGATAACGCTGGGCGATCCCACGGAGAACCCAGGGATGGCGGCGGTGATCAACGAAGGATCGATGAAGTCCATCCTCGGCTACATCGAGCAGGGAAAGAAAGACGGACGGATCATCACCGGCGGCAAACGAGCCACAGGCAAGGACGGCTACTTCGTCGAGCCCACGGTCATTGCCGACATTCCGGCGAAGTCGAAGCTGGAGCAGGAAGAGATCTTCGGGCCGGTGCTGGCAGTGACTAAGGCGCACAATTTCGATCACGCGCTTGAGATCGCCAACGACACGGAATTCGGACTCACCGGCGCCGTCTATACCAGCTCACCGGAGAAGAAGAAGCGCGCGATGGACGAGTTCCACGTCGGCAACCTGTACATCAACCGCAAGTGCACGGGCGCCATGGTGGGCGCGCATCCCTTCGGCGGGTTCAACATGTCGGGCACGGACTCCAAGGCCGGCGGGCCGGACTACCTACTGCTGTTCACGCAAGCCAAGAGCATCGGAGAAAAACCGGCGTAAACAACTGAACAGATGGCACTTACAGCGCAGGCCCTGTGGTCCGATCACAGGGCCGACGCTTTTCATAAGGCATTCATTGACATGGGCAGGGGGGCGAATTAACGTTAGCGCGTATTTTCAGCGGCTGCCCGGGGCGGCAGCGTTGCCGCGCTCCAGTCACTTCGCGCGGCAAGGACCCGAGATGGCGAGGATTCTCTGCGTGGACGACGAGCCACACGTCGTGACGCTCAAGTGCGCGATCCTGGAGCAAGCCGGCCATACGGCGACGGCGTCGACCTCCGCGCGCGACGCCATCGACAAACTCCAGCACACCGCCTTCGACGCCGTGGTGACCGATTGGCGTCTGGGCGATGGCGATGGCTCGGGAGTGGTCGCGGCGGCCAAGAAGCATTCCCACATGCCGGTGGTCGTGGTGTCAGGCTATGTTGCCGAGGCCTTCCACACGGAGCCCCTGGCCGACCTCTATCTGGAAAAACCGGTGAACCCGGAAGAGCTGGTTACCATCGTGAATGAGCTGCTCAAGGCGGGTGGTAACGGTGTCTCGCGTCCGGAGTAGGCTTTTGGCCCTTAGATTTTAGCTCTTGGCTTGTACTTCCTGGTTCTGAAAGCTTTCCCTACACAAATAGAGAGGTCATGCTTGCGTTCATGGCAGGACGACGAGTGCGGGCAACGGCCAAGTGCCAAAAGCTAAGAGCCAAAAGCCAACTGCCGGTTTTCTAGCTCGGCCGGACCTCGGACGGGGTCGGAGGCGCGGGAGTGCCGTGCGCGGCGGCGGTAGCGGCGGCGGCTTCCGCCAGGATCCGGTGGTGCACGGTGAACAGCGCCAGCTCCAGCCGATCGGAGACGCCAATCTTGTCGTACACGTTGCGCAGATAGTTCTTGATCACCTGTTCGGTGGTGCCGAGCTGCTTGGCGATCTCCTTGTTCTTGAAGCCCTGGACGATGAGGGCGACGATGCGCAACTCCTTGGGAGTAAGGCGGTCGCGTACGCGGGCGCCGACGAAGTCGTTCTCGTTGACGATCTCGCTGGGAGCGCGCATGTCCTGCACCCAGTTTTCGCCGCCGGCCACTTTGTGAACGCAGTCCACCAGGGCTTGGCCGCCGATGTTGCGGTACACCATGCCGTGCATGCCGGCGCTGAGATAGCGGGCCGGCTGTTCCCCGTTCTCGGCGATCACCACCAGGCGGGTCTTGCTGCGCGCCGCCTGTGCGGCCATTTCCTTGAGGTCCGCCTGCAGGGCGGCGGCGAAGATGAGCACGTGGGGGCGAAACTTGTCCAGCGCCATCATCATCTGCTCGGCCGACTGCGCCTGGGCCATGACGCGCACTTCGTCTTCCACGGCCAGCACCTTGGCCGCTCCCGCCCGGAAAATCGCCTGGTTATCCGCCAAAATGATCTTGAGCATGCTACTCCGTGCTGTTACGGACAAACCGATATTGGTCGATCACACAAGCCATGCCGCGCAGCTTGTCCCGTGCCGCGGCTGGTTTCGTTCTGGGAACCCGGCGGGTGGATTCGGCCCGCACCACGCGCCCGGCGCAGCGTATCTTCACATCGTGCGCGGTGCCCAGCACCTGGCGCGGCAACATGATGTCGAAGGTAATCTTGGAACCCACCTTCAAGGGCTTCTCGGCCCGGACATATACGCCCGCCGCGCTGACGTTCGCCGTGGTCGCCCGGTGCTTGCGTGGGGACTGCTCTTCCGAGATGGTAATCGGCAACTGCAGCGGGAAGCGTTGTCCCGTACGCACATCAGGCATCGTACCTGTTGCGCCCAGGGGCCGAAGCGATTTGGCCGCCGTCCTCATTCAGTGCGGGAAACCCAGTGCTTGGTTTATATCACGAAAATCGCGGGCAGGACAGTAGGTGCATCCTTTGCATCAATCCCGCTGCTGGTGCGGGTCTGCGGCGGGGGGTAACCTCCCCGCCGAAATGGGACTCTAGAAGGCGCCGCCGCCCCCGCCTCCGAAACCGCCGCCAGAGAAGCCTCCTCCACTGGAAAAGCCGCCGCCGCTCCAGCCCGAGCCGGTGGAACTCGACCGCGGAGCGGAGACAAACGCGTCGTGCGCCTGGCTGGACATGTAGCTCAGGCTGTTAGTGAACAGGATGGCGTTGAATGCGTAGCCGACGGGGGTGGGGCCGGCGTACCAAGTCGGCGAGTTCTGGATGATGCCCGCAAAGGCCTGTGCCCAGCGATGCTCCACGCCCAGAGCCATGGCGTAGGGCAGAAATTTCTCGAAGGTATCGGGCGGCATCTGCTTGAGGCGGTCCTTGTCTACGCGGTTCATGAATTCCTCGAAACCGAGGATTTGGACGTAGGTGCGCGCTCCCTTCAGGCTCCTGGCCGTCATCTGCCGCCCGAACAGGTACACGATGCCGCCGGAGACGATGACCGCAGCTACGCTCCACGCGCCCGACTGCAGCAGCGGAAAGTTTCCGAAGTGGTTCAGCAGCAGCAGCACGACCACGATGGCCACCACGGCGCCGATCAGGTAGGCGTGCGCCGAATCCGGGTCTACTGTGTACATGCCCTTCTGCTTGAGCTCGGAGATGAGGTCGTCCTTGATGGCGGGGATCGCCGTGTAAAAGTGGTTCTTGAGCGCGGAGAGCGTGGTGCTTTCGCCGCCGCCGGCGTAGAGGGTTTGCAGCATGACCTGCTCGTGCGCCGCCAGTTGCTTCCACTCCGAACGCGGCTTCAGCAGGTGGAAGATGTAGCCGCGGCCGCTGAACAGGAGGTGCTGCTCCTGCACTTCTTCGATCTTGATGTAGCCCTTCACGGCCAGATCCACCAGCGTGCAAGTGATGTCGCGCGGCTTGACAGCATCGTCCACCAGCGTGCCGCATTCGGCGGGGGTCATGTCCTTGGGGGGCTCGTACATAGGGGCGACCGAGATGCCGGGGTCGGGATCGCGGCCCACCGTGTACCACAGCCCGAACATTACGGCGAAGACGATCACCGGCAGCAGCAGCACGGGATTGCTCTGTACGAACCATGTGATCTGCGTCAGTTCGCCGGGCTCGTGCAGGATGCCCTTGGGGATGAAGACGTCCGCGGTCAGGCCGGCGCGCATAGGCAGAGGATTGGTGGTTTCGAAGGTGGCGGCGGCTTCGCGGATCTCGGAGGTGACCTCCTGCTGGCGCGAGCCGTAGATCCCGGTGAAGCCCTGGGCGCGCAATTGTCCGGTCGCCGCAGGCGGAAACATCACCAGGGCTGAGGCGTGGTCGATGGGCACCGGCCAGTCGTTGCCGGTCACGTTCCAGTAGAACTCGTCGTGGTCGGCGAAGAAGCGGGTAGCGTTTTTCACCTCGTAATCGATCTCGACCGTCTTGTCGGTATCCACCGCGCCGGGGACGTAGATCTTGATCTGACGATAATCACCCTGGCGATGCAATTCGTACTTGAGCGCGCGCCCGCTGTCGGGTTCCTTCACGCCGATGACGTTCACGAACAGCGTGTGGTTGGCGCCGTGCGGCCCAGGGTACTCGATGGGGATGGTGCGGTAGATGCCGTTGTACTGGCCGGTAAACACGGCGGTGATGCGTTCGGTGATGAAGGCGGAGCCGTCCTGGTGGACGTCGATCGCGGCGTCGAAATTGGCGATCCGCCAGCTACGCGCTGCCGCCGGCAGGGCGAACGCCAGAACCACGGCCACGCCGAGCGCGAGCCGTGCCGACAGCGCCGGTCTGGCGAGGCGAAGCATAGGGTTCAGAACTTTACGGCAACGTTCTCGCGGTCGGCCGGCGCATCCACCTGGAAGAACTCGCGCTGCTGGAAGCCGAACATCCCGGCGAGAATGTTGGTGGGAAAGCTCTGGATGCGCGTGTTTAGGTCGCGCACCACGGCGTTGTAGTAGCGGCGCGCGTTCTGGATGGAGTCTTCCATCTGGTTGAGCGAGCCCTGGAGCTGGGTGAACTCCTGCGAAGCCTGGAGCTGGGGATAATTCTCAGCCACGGCAAACAGGCCGCGCAGCGCCTGGGTGAGCATTCCTTCGGCCGCGCCGGCCTGCTCAGGGGTAGTGGCCCCCATGGCCATGGAGCGCGCCTTGGCAACGTTCTCGAACACGCCCTTTTCGTGCGCCGCATAGCCCTTGACGGTTTCGACCAGGTTGGGGATCAGGTCGTGGCGCCGCTTGAGCTGCACGTCGATGTCGGACCAGGCCGATTCGGCGCGCACCCGCAACTGCACCAGGCCGTTGTACATCAGCCCGATCACGACGACGGCGGCCAGAACGATGACCAGCACAATCACGCCTGGACCCATGGTTCCTCCGTTAGGTGTAGAGACGTTGCTTGCAACGTCTCGGTTACAAAATCCGCTCAGGATGACAGAATCAATGGCTACACTCACCCTCTGAGGGAAGCCTTCTCTTCTGCCCTCAGCGCCGGGCGCTGTTTTTCTTCGAAGATGTCATAGACATAGTCATGCGCGGCCAAGGCGGCCTTACTGAGTTTTCCGTTTTGAACGCGCTTGGCGACTTCCTCGCGGGAGAGATCGAAGATCGCGTCCAGAATCTGCTCCCGCTCTTGCGGGTTCGCCTGCCCCACGACGAAAAGCACGCGAGCGCTGTGCTGTATGTAGTGGGGCGAGAGCAGTTGCCGTTTCAGCAGGTCCATGATGACCGGCGCTTTGGAGCGGTCGAAGCGGCCGGGGTCGCCGCGGCGGTCCAGTTCGGCGAAGAACTCCGAGGTCCACTCGTTGTGGTAGTCCCACACCTTGTTGAACAGCTCCTGGGTGAAGCGCGTCCCGGCCTTGATCGGCTCGGCGTTCTTGTCCAGTACGACCCCATCCTCGGTGAGCGCCGCCCGCTGCAGGTGGCCGTCTTTGGTGATGGTGGCCTGATGATGGGCGAGGGCCCACAGCCATGACACGTTGATGCGGTAGGTGGCAAGGTCATTCATGAACCGCAGCTTGAGTTCGTAGTCGTCGATGGCCGCCGCGAAGTTGCCGTTGAGGATCTGGAAGCCGTAGTTCGCCGCCATGTAGAACGCGTGCTGGATGTGCTCGATGGTGATGTCACCCTTGGGCACGCTGTAGATGGAGTCCCAAAGTTCCTGGGTGAAGATCTTCTCCGGCGCGTCCAGATCTTCCTTGGTGATGACCCGAGGCGTGATCTTGCCCTGCGAGTTCAACAAGCCACGAGATTGCAGTAGGGCCCGCTCCGTGTCACTGAGACCGCTGGCGACGGTGGGCACTGGTTTGCCGTTCACGTCCGTAGTCTCTAGCGGCGCGTCGAAGGTCGCCTGGAGCCCGTTCACGGGGACCCGCAAGGGTGCATTGCCGGCGGCCACGTAGGCTGTCTCCGGGCTGGCGACCCAGCTTTGCCGATAGGCATCGTAGAGTCGTCCCTTCACCTTGCTGGCCAGGATGTCATCGAGTGTCGGCTGCTGGCGGGCGGGAAGCGCCCCGTCGGGCACGAACATGAGGCCCAGCACGCGCTCGCGCAGCTTGTCGACCGCCATCGCGCGCAGCGCCAGCGGGTTGTACCTGGAGCGGCCATAGGTATCGCTGGGTTGATAGATCATCACCGCTGCCATTCCACCAATGGGAGCGCCCTGGCTGAGTTCGCCGTTCTTCATGCCGGCCATCAGCATCATCAGCGCGTTGTAGTGCTGATAGGCAATCATGGTCGGAGTGGCCATGCCGATGGTCTGCGGATCCGGAAAGGCACCGTGCGGGTCGTCCTTCCACATCTCGATGACGCTGCCCAGGTAGTCCCAGCGGCCGACGTTCGTTCCCAGCAGGCGACGCCGCAAAACCCAGGCGATTGCCGCCAAGGACCGGCCCGCATTTCCCTCCTCATAGAGCACCTTGATCTTGATGGTGCCCGCCGGGACGCCGATCACGCTTTCGAGCCGCGCCAGCAGCTTCTCCAGGATCAGGGCTTCCTGCGGCGTCTGGATCTTCGGGATGTAGTAGTAGACGCCGGTGCCGGCGTGTTTCAGAGCCTCGTAGTTGTTGAGGGTCCAGAGGACAACGACGGCAATCAGACCGGGCGCGGGTTGGCCATCCACCGTGATGTAGTCAAAGCGGACGTGGTTGCCCGGGGGACGGCAGAAGCGAGTCGGCCACCCCGATGGCGGCTTGTTGATCTTGTACGCGCGCTTCTGTCCTTTCTTCACCACTTCATAGGGGCGGTCCGCCCAGCGGCCTTCCAGGATGTCTTTGGCGTTCTGCAAGGCTGCGAAAATCCCAATCGGCTGGTCCTTGAGTGTGCCATCGGGCTGGAAATGGGGCGGTGAAGCATCTTCCCAGTCGGGCATATTCACCGGCGCCGGGCTGTTCAGAGCGTTGAAGGCCATGTCCAGCGGATGCCACGGCCCGGTCAGTTCCAGGCCGGGATTGTCCAGCGGGTGGGCGTCCTTGGGGATGGGGACTTCGTCGTTGAGCCGCCACCGCCACTTGCTGTCGCGGCCGAGAAAGTTGTCGATCATGCCCTGGACGATCTGGCGAAATGTCCAAGGCTGCCCGCTCACCGGATCCTCAAATGCCTCGTCCCACTTCGGCCAGGCATATTTCTTCCTGACCGGCGCGGGGGACTCGAGCAGCGTTCGGCGTGCGTTCAGGGCGGCGGCGATTTCCGGACCCAGTTCGCGGGTGAGCGTGGCGATGGTCTGTTCGATGTTGACTTCCCGGTCGTTCACCTGCTTGGTCCCGAAGAGGCCTGGAAACTTCTGGAGAATATCCTCACGGATCATGGCTGGTTCCTCCTGAGCTACGTCGTACAGCCGCGCTGAACGGCGAAGACGAAACTCACAACTATTGACTATTGCTGGCGCAGCAGTCAAGCCCTCAAGCCCTAAGTTTGGGACCGGCATCCGGATGGGGATCGCGGTTACCAAAGGCCGACAACGCGTCTGCCACTTGTACATCGTTGGCTCCAGATTTCGGTGTGCGGCATCTCCGCCGGCGCCGAAACTTTTCACCGATAGCGCTGTTCAAGCGATTGAAGGTTCCGCATGAGCAGCCAGGTTGTTTGGGCTGCCTATTGCTCCCCCAAATTTCGATCTCGGGAGGTTGTATGCGGCGGTTGGCTTTCGGTCTGTTCCTCATTGTTCTCATCACGCTGGCCACTCTCAGCGGTTGTGGCGGCAGCTTAAGTTCTCCAACAGCACAACAGAACAGTATGGTGGTAGTCACCGGCAAGGATTCGCCGATTCCCTCGGTGCTGTCGTTCCTGGTCACGATTGACAGCATCACGCTCGGCACCGGCATCAGCAACGGCACAGTGACGGGCGCGCAGACGGTTCTGAGCTCGCCCACCACGGTGGATTTTGCGCGGTTCCTCGGGTTGCGCACGCTGCTGGGATTGCAGTCGGTGCCGCCGGGCACGTACACCGTGGCGCAGATCGTCGTGGAGAACCCGGTGATCTCGGTGCTGAACCTGGGTCCGCCTCCCTCGGTGAGCACGCAGGCGCTGCCCTTCTCCGCGGGTGGAAGCACGGTCACGCTGAACATTGCCCTGAATCCCGGCATGACGGTTGCCACCAACGAACTGGGCGGCGTCACCATGCACTTTGACCTGCGCAACTCGCTGGTCACCGACGGGACCGGCAACATCACCAGCGTCAATCCGATGATCACCTTCCGCGCACTGCAGGTGCCCAGCGATCCCGATTGGGAGATCGATGAGCTGCGGGGAACGGTGGTGTCGGTGAGCGCTCCGAACTCGTTCGTGCTGCAGCGGGTGAACGGCCGGCAATTTACCGTTGACGTCAACATGCAGACCGATTTCGAAGGCGTGGCGTCGAGCATCACCAACCTGCCGACCGGCGCACTGGTGGAGATCTCAGGACAAGCGCAGCAGGATGGCAGCATTCTGGCGGATGCCGTCGAAAGCTACACCACCGACCGCGAGTTTCTCGAAGGCATCGTGCTGAACACCACCCCGTCGAGCGGAGCCGCAACCAGCCTGACGCTGCTGGTGCGCGACCAGATCCCGGTCGTTTCGGGCATCTCCATCGGCAACACGGCGAATGTGGCGGTCAGCAACACCACCATCTTCGACATCTACCACTTGAACCTGCCCATCACCCAACTCCTCTTTAACGACTCCAGGATGGTGGTCGGACAGGCAGTAGTCGCGGGCGGAACCGTCGATAACACCACCACCCCGCCGACGCTGGATGCGCGTCGCGTCGTGCTGCACCGCCAGGGTATTGACGGGCAGGCGGTGTCGGGAACCATCAACCTCAATACGGGAACATTCCAGTTGCAGAACAACGGCTTCTGGGGATACGTGCTCAGCGCGCCGGTGCCCGTGTTGACCACCAACTTCACCCAGTTCATCAATGTGAGCGGCCTGAGCGCGATCACACCGTCGATGAACCTGCGGGTGGTGGGCTTGCTCCTCCGCGATGGCAGCGGCAATCCGCTGCTGGTGGCGGGACGTGTAGAGAACCTGCCGTAATCAACTCCGGGGCACAAAGGCGCAGGCAGCGAAGTTGCTGCCTGCGTTTTTTTGGTCTATCGCTCGGCTTTGCCGATCCCGAGTTCGGCCGCGGCAGGGCGGAAGTCCGCCAACCTCTGGAGCAGCGTCGGCACATCCGGCGCATCGATCACTAGCCGGCGATTTTTCTTCTGGATAAATCCATCGGTGACGGCGCGATCAAGCAGCGCCAGCAACGCGTCGTAGTAGCCGTCTACGTTGAGCAGGCCGCAGGGCTTCGTGTGGATGCCGAGCTGAGTCCAGGTGACCGCCTCGAAAAACTCTTCAAAAGTTCCGTAGCCGCCGGGCAGCGCGATGAAGGCGTCGGCCAGATCGGCCATGAGCGTCTTGCGCTGGTGCATCGAATGGACAACATGCAGCTTGGTCAGTCCGTTGTGCCCGATCTCGCGTGCCACCAGCGCTTCCGGGATGACGCCGATGGCTTCGCCGCCGGCCGCGAGCGCCGTGTCGGCGAGCACTCCCATCAGCCCGACTTTGCCGCCGCCGAAGACGATGCCCAAGCCGCGCTCGGCCAGCGTGCGTCCGAGTTCGCGTGCGGCTACGGCGTGCTGAGGACGCGAACCGACGCTCGAGCCGCAGAAGACGCAGATGCGCTTGAGCGTGGACATATTGGTCAGGCTACACCACCAGCTTGTGTGCCGCCAGGGAAGCCGGCGAGACGCCGGCGCTACGCCGCACTAGCGTCCAGCGCCTGGTTCAGATCGGCGAGGATGTCGTCCACGTGCTCGATGCCGATCGAAAGCCGCACCAGGCCGTCGGCGATGCCGAGAGCGCGGCGGCGGGCCGGGGCCACGTCGCGATGGGAGGCGGTGGCGGGATGCAGCGCGCTGCTGAAGACGTCTCCCAGGCTGGTGGAACGCACCACCAGCCGCAGCGCGTCCATGAAGCGGAAGGCGCCCTCCTTGGTGTTGTTGGCGAGTTCGATCGCGACCATGGCGCCGGCGTAGTGCGGGCGCAGCGTCCGCTCGAGCTGGCGGCGGGCATCGCCTGTGGCCAGCGCGGGATGGTGGACGCGCGCGACGCGACGGTCAGCCGAGAGCTTGGTGGCGATGGTTTGGGCATTTGCGCATTGGCGTTCGACGCGCAGCGCCAGCGTCTTCAGGCCGCGCATGATTTCATGGGCGTCGTAGGGGCTCATGATGCCGCCGGCCAGCTTCATGATGCTGCGAAGCGCGTTGTGTTGCGGTTCTTCGCGCGCGACCACGATGCCGCCCATCACGTCGCCATGTCCGCCCAAGTACTTGGTGGCGCTGTGCACCACCAGATCGGCACCGAGATCGAAGGGCCGGCAGAGATACGGAGTGGCGAAGGTGTTGTCCACGATCAGCCTGGCGCCGGCGGCATGAGCGATCTCGGCGCACCGCGCCAGGTCGCAGACCTTCAGCAGCGGATTGGAGATAGTCTCGGCGATCATGATGCGAGGCTTGGCTTGGCGTGCTTTCTGTTCGAGCGCGTCCAGGTCGGAATAATCGACCATGATGGTGCTGACACCGAAGGATGTGAAAACGGTGTTGAGAAGCCCAATTGTGGCTCCATAGAGGTCCTGGGAGGCGAGCACGGTGACGCCGGGAGCGATGTCGCAGGCGAGCAAAGCGGCATGCAGCGCGGCCATGCCGGAGCCGAAAGCGCTTGCGGCGAAACCTCCTTCGAGCGCGTGTATCGCGTTCTCGAGCGCGGTGACCGTCGGGTTGGCGTAGCGGCTGTAGACGTAGCCGGGCATCTCTCCGCCGAAGACCTTGTCAACTTCCGCCATGGAGCCGTAGGTGTAGGTGACGGAAGCATAGATGGGAGTAGTGACGGGAACCGCCGCCGGTACTTGGCGTTCACCCGCATGGACCAGCCGTGTGGCGATATCGAGTTGCTTCCCGCCCATGGTTCGGACCTCCTGGCGCGCTGTCGCGCGAAAGCAAGCCAGCCTATCGGGCGGGTTGGCGTGGGTCAAGGGAGGCCTTTACAAAACTTTACCTTCCGCCGCGCAACACCAACGCCGGCATATGTGTTCCAAGTAACAAGCGACGCGTCCGAGATCCGGGGGGCACTGCGGGCAAAGACACTCCGCGGGTTTGCCGGGCGCGTCGTTTTGTGAGGAGAAGAGAGACGATGAAGAAAAATGCAATTCGATTTCTGATCGTGGCCTTTGCGTTCGCGGCACTGAGCCTGCCGGCATTGGCCCAGGGCGGCCCAGCCGGCGCCGGGGGAGAAGGCCAAGGTCCGCATCACGGGATGCCCAGCGTAGACGAACGCGTGCAACACCTGACCAAAATGCTCAACTTGAGCGGCGATCAGCAGACCAAGATCAAGTCCATCCTGCAGGATGAGCACAACCAGATGACGTCGCTGAAGCAGGATACGTCGCTGTCGCAGGAGGATCAACACGCGAAATTCCAGCAGATCCGCCAGGCGTCGGCAGAGAAAATCCGCGGGGCGCTAAACGACGAGCAGAAGGCCAAGTTCGACCAGATGCAGGCCGAGCACAAGGGGCACATGGGCAAGCGCGGTGGCCATGGTGACACGGGCTCCTCGGACAAGCAGTAACAATGACGTAGAGACCTGGCTCTGCTACGTCTGCGTTCCCGCCGAAATGTAGAGACGCACCTTGCTGCGTCTCTACAAATACCCCCAACACTCCATCAGCAACCGCGCCGGTGCGCGTGGTAACCTGTTGCTGCCTACCCTTGCCGGGATGGCGGAACTGGCAGACGCAGCGGACTCAAAATCCGCCGGGCTTCGGCCCTTGGGGGTTCGATTCCCCCTCCCGGCACCAAATGCTAGCAGGGTCCCTCGCTGCGCTCGGGATTTCGGCTGCGGGCTCAGAGTCCTTATGGGTGTGGGAATATTCGGGGTCGCCACGTTCATGTGGTGGCCCCTCCTGGGGGCTCTGAAATGATGGAACGGATTGCAGAAGCTTCGCCGCGTCCCAGGGCCAGGATTACTGGTGTCGTTTATTTGCTTTACTTTCTGACGGCAGTATCCGCCGAGGTCTTCGTTGGCCGCGGCCGGCTTGTTGTATATGACGCCGTCAACCTCATCGCGTACGCGTTCTACATCGCTGTGACGCTGCTCTTCTATTACATGTTTAAGCCGGTGAACAGGAGTCTCTCTTTGCTCGCGGCGCTCTTCAGCCTCGTGGGATGCGCCAATGATGTACTTGGCCTCTTTAATCTCGCTCCCTACAGAATCAGGACCCTGATATTTTTCGGGCCCTATTGCCTCCTGATCGGCTACCTCATTTTCAGGTCGACCTTCCTGCCTCGAATTCTGGGCGTGCTGATGGCGTTTGCCGGTTTGGGTTGGCTGATCTTTCTGTCACCGCTCGCAAACCATCTGTCCACCTACCTTAAGGTCCTCGGCTTTCTCGCGGAAGCATCGCTGATGCTATGGCTCCTCGTGAAGGGCGTGAACGAGCAACGATGGAAGGAGCAGGCCAGCGCCGCGCGGTCGAGTGACGGGGCATCCGGAAGTTGAGACTGGTGGATTACATTGACACAACTTTTACGTTTGCTTGATGAATCTTTACCTTTAGGGCCGCAACAACTCCATTTGCTTTCGTGTTTTTATGAATGAATGCAGCAGGAGGGGATCCAACAATGAAACGCACAAAACTCTTCGTAGTAATTGCCAGCGCTGTGCTTTGTGCCAGCTTGGCCTTTGCCCAAAACACGGCTTCGGCTCCGGCATCGAGCACGCCGACAACACGGTCCGGAAGGTTTAACCTGGGGCTTACGCAGCAGCAGAAAACGCAACTGCACAACCTGCGTACATCGATGCAAGACCAGATCGCGATCATTCGCCACGATCCGACCTTGAGCGGAGAACAGCAGCAGCAGCAGATTCAGCAGCTTCGCCAAACCACACGCGCGCAGATAAAGGCAGTATTCACTCCGGAACAGCAGCAGCAGCTCACGCAGATGAAGGCTGCACGCCAGGCGAAACTCGGTCTGACACAGGCGCAGCAGACCCAGCTTAAGAGCCTGTTCTCCGGGGTAAGGCAGCAGCGTGAGACCGTACTCAACAATGCGTCACTGAGCAACGTACAGAAACAGACGCAGCTTCAGCAGATTCGCCAAAACACACAGACACAACTCAGTTCAATCCTCACACCCGACCAGTTGCAGAAGATGCATCACATGCGGCGCGGTGGGGGCTGGCACGGCAACTCGTAAGCGACCAGCCGAATCGGCGGGGGTCGTTCCGGCCTGCTGGCCAGCGACCCCGCCGAAGTTCTAGTGCTCCTGGTACTCGAATTCCCGGTACAGGGTGTACACGAGATGGACGGGGGCTCCGCCGACCCTTTCCTCGAAGCCGGTATCGACGATCTGGATGCGGCCGTGATGTTTTTCCGCCAGGTGCTCGGCCTCTTCTTTGGTGTCGGCGTCACCGCGAAAATCGCGCCAGCCTCCGGCGGCGTCGGCGGGATCGAATGCGAATACCAGAAAACGTTTTAGCGCCATAAATCCCTCGCAATGGTGCGAATCTGCAGCACGGGATTGTACCAGAGTACCGAGTACCAAGCGCCAAGTACCAAGTGCTTCTCTTCGCCCTTTCTCAGATCACTGCTTGGCGGTGCTCGGTACTGGGTACTCGGTACCGGTCACCGCTTGCCCAATCTTCGGCCACGGCTATAGCATGGCCGTTTCGACCTACCTTCACAGGGGAGACAGAGATGGCCGACTACCGCAGGCTGGAACGTCAAATCACCGAAGCTCTCGGGCTCAATCGCCGGCCGGTCGCCGTGACCTTCGCCCGCAACGCGCCCGCCGGCGTGCGCAAGTTCTCGGGCACCGAACCGGCGGGCTGCAGCTTCTGGCGGCTGGCGGAGCGCGGCGACGTTTTCTACACCGAGCCCGGCGATCATTACAACTGCGCGGTCGGATGTTTCACCCATAGCATCGCGCTACCCGCCGAACGCGCTTCCGAGATGGACCAGACGCTGGCCTTCATGATGCAGCTCGGCTACATCAAGCCGGAGGATCTCGCGCACATCGCGCAGTTGCGCGAGACGCCGCGGTTCGTCGCCTACGCGCCGCTGGGTGAAACTCCGATCGCGCCCGACGTGGTCCTGTTCGCGGGCAAGCCATCGGCGATCATGCTCTTGAACGAGGCGGCGCTGCGCGCAGGAGTGGGGACGCAGTCCGCGACTCTCGGCCGGCCGACCTGCATGGCACTTCCCGCCGCACTGGATCGCGGAGTGGCGCTCAGCACGGGTTGCGTGGGCAACCGCATCTACACCGAAATCGGTGATGACGAGTTGTACGTCGCGGTGCGCGGCGCCGATGTCGAACGCGTGGCCGCGGAAGCCGAGACCATCGCGAGCGCCAACGCGCGGCTGGCGGACTACCATCGCGGGCGGCGGCAGCAGCTTTGCAAAGAATAAATTAATGATGTAGCCAATCCGATTTCCGCCGGGGCAGCCGGCGGGATGGTTCCGATTGCATATCCGGACCTCCGCATCCAATTGAAAACACGGGGCCAACAATCGGATTGTGTGGTCTGGCGGCAATCGGTTGTGCATTGCATCTGGCGCATCCTTTTGGGCAGGTTACCTTGACGTTACCTTAGTTATATTTACAGGTGACAGCCTCCAGCCCTAGACTTCGGCCCGTAGTTAGGCAGTTCTGGGGGAGGGCTGCCGTGGGCGTCCTGAATGAAAATTCAGGGCGCTTTTAATTTGCATTCAGCCGTCAGCACTCAGCAAGAACGAGCGGAGGAAGTACTGACTGCTGGCCGCTGGTCGCTGATGGCTGACGGCTGAGTGCTGATTGCTCTAATTGCGACTTCCCCGGCCCTTGTGCATCCAACCAGAGGTGGTACGATATTGCGCGGTTCAGAGCGGCGCGATTTGCACTGATGTTTCGGAGGAGAGATGGCAGGGAACGGGATTGTGGAATTGACCGATGAGAGCTTCGATCGCGACGTGCTCAAGTCGGAGCAGCCGGTGATGGTGGATTTCTGGGCGGCGTGGTGCGGTCCGTGTAAGGCGCTGGCGCCCATCGTGGACGAAGTCGCCACTGCGTACAGCGGCAAGATCAAGGTAGGCAAGATGGACGTGGACAAGAACGTAGCCACGCCGCAGCGCTACGGCGTTCGCGGCATTCCCACCCTGCTGATCTTCAAGGACGGCAAGGTGCAGGAGCAGATCGTCGGCTACGTTCCAAAAGAGACGATCCAGAAGGCGCTCGACAAGCACATTTCCGGCTGAGCGCCGCTTAAGCATCATTGAAGAGCCCGGTGACGAGCCGGGCTTTTTCCTTTTAGCTTCCTGATGCCCCGTTAGTTCAGGGGCGAACGGGACGGGCGTGCCTGGCGGCAAGTGTGGTATTTACCGGGATATGCGCCGTCTCATCATTTTGTTCCTGCTGCTGTTGCCAGCCTGCTTGCGAGCCCAACAAGCGGGCGAGCGCATCCTCTCGTTCCACAGCGATATCAATGTGAACGGGGACAGTTCGATGGTGGTGCGTGAGACCATCGCGGTGAACGCCGCCGGAAGCCGCATCCGTCACGGCATCTACCGCGATTTCCCCACCAGCTACCGCGACCGCTGGGGAAATCGGGTGATCGTGGATTTCGAGGTGCTCGCGGTGGAGCGCGACGGGCAGCCTGAAAGCTGGCGCTCGGAACCGCAGCTCAACGGCGTGCGGCTTTACTTCGGCGACAAGAACACCTTCGTTCCTCCCGGCCGGCACGAATACGCCTTCACCTACCAGACCCGGCGGCAGCTCGGATTCTTTGCCGATCACGACGAGCTTTACTGGAACGTGACCGGTAACGGCTGGATTTTCCCCATCGACGAGGCCTCGGCCACAGTGACGCTGCCCGCCGGCGTCCCCCAGGACAAGATCGAATTTACCGGCTATACCGGCCGTCAGGGTTCGCGGGAGCAAGCGCTGCGCAGCGCGATTGAGCCGGGATCGCGAGCCACCTTCGAGGCTGCGCGCCGGCTGGGCGCGGGCGAAGGGCTGACTATCGTGATTGGCTGGCCGAAAGGCTTCGTCGCCGAGCCCACGGCCTCCGAGCGGCTCGGCTACATGCTCAATGACAACCGCAGCCTGCTGGTCGGGGTCGCTGGCGTTCTCGTCCTGCTCGTCTATTACCTGGCGGTGTGGTTCCGCGTGGGCCGCGACCCGCAGCGGGGCGTCATCATGCCGCGCTACGAGCCTCCCGCGGGCTTGTCGCCGGCCGGCATGCGTTACCTGGTGAAGATGGGTTTCGACAATAAGGGCGCCGCGGCGGCGATGCTCGATATGGCCGTGAAGAAGTACGTCACCATCGGCAAGAGCGACACGGTTTATACGCTGACTCGCGCCTCCGCCGAGAAGATCGTCCTGACCCCCGACGAGCGCCTGCTCGCCGAGAAGCTGCTCGGTTCCGACAACAGTCTGGAACTGAGCCCGGCGCATCACACGCGCGTGCAGGGCGCCATCACCGCCCTGAAGACTTCTCTCAAGACCAGCGAAGAGAAGATCTATTTCCTGACCAACAGCCGCTACCTGATGCCTGGCGTGATTTTCTCGGCGCTGCTGATCGCGGCCAACGTCCTGCTGGCGCCATCGAAAGGGGCGATGGCGATGGGCGCCTTCATTTCGGTTTGGCTGACGGGATGGAGCTTTGGGGTGGTCATGCTGCTGCTCATGGTGGTGGCCTCGTGGAAAGCCGCTCTCTCGGGTGGCGGTGGAGCGGCGGCCAAGGGTGGCGCCCTCTTTCTGACACTCTTCTCGGTGCCGTTCCTGGCCGGAGAAGCATTCGGCATCTCCATGTTGGCGCGCACGAGTTCGCTCAGCGCAGTCGGACTGCTGGCGCTGGTCGTGTTCCTCAACGTGCTTTTCCACTACCTGCTGAAAGCGCCGACACACGCCGGCAGGGTGCTGCTCGACCAGGTGGAAGGCTTCAAGATGTTTCTGGGTGCGGTCGATAAAGACCGGCTCGCCGCGCTGGCTGCAACCGAGCAGACTCCCGCTGTGTTTGAAAAGTATCTTCCTTATGCCGTCGCTCTCGGAGTCGAGCAGGCGTGGGCGGGGCGCTTCGCCGATGTGCTGGAGCGCGCCAAGTATTCGCCCGCGTGGTGCTCGGATGGGTCGTGGACCGGCATGAACGTAGGCGTGATGGCCGCATCGCTCAGCAATTCGATGTCGGGTGCGATAGCGTCGTCGTCCAGTTCGCCCGGCAGCGGCTCGGGCTTCGGCGGCGGAGGTTCATCGGGCGGCGGTGGTGGCGGGGGCGGGGGAGGCGGGTGGTAGTTTCAAGTTTCGCGTTTCAAGTTGGGTGACGTTTGTCTTGAAGCTTGAAACTCAGTACTTCCTCAACACCCCGATCACTCTCCCCTGCACCTGCACCGCGGCGGCGGACACGATGACCGGCTGCATGGCCGCGTTCGAGGGCTGGAGCCGTACCTTGTCGGCTTCCTTGAAGATGCGCTTCAGGGTAGACTCCATGCCGTCGACCAGCGCCACCGCGATCTCGCCATTGCGCACCACGCTGGTTTTCTCCACCAGGATGTAGTCACCGTCGAGGATGGCCTCGTCCTGCATGGAATCGCCCTTCACCTGGAGCACGAAGACTTCCTTCGAGCGGGTGAAGTCGGCGAGGGAGATGGTCTCCGGATTCTGCAGCGCTTCCACCGGACGCCCGGCGGCGATGCGTCCCATCAGCGGCAACTCCATGGCGGCGCTCGCCGCCACCTCCATCGATTTCTTCAGCGCGCCCCTGGGTGGAAGCACGTCGATGGAGCGGCTGCGGTTGTAGTCGCGCTTGAGCAACCCTTTCTTCTCCAGGTTGGTGATGTGCTTGTGCACCGTGGCTAGCGAACTCAGGTCGGTGCCCTCGCCGATTTCCTCGAACGACGGCGAGTAGCCGTGCTCGGCCACAAATCGGGCGATGAAGTCGTAAATCTCGCGCTGCCGCTTGGTGATTGCCATATCGCCCGAAGTATGGGCGAACGTAAGGCGAATGTCAAGGATTAGTCGGCTTCTTCGACCAACTGGCGGATGGCAACCCAATGCTCCCCGCTGTGCTCATAACCGGAGTCATAGGAATCGCGGAGCGGCTGGATTTCGGTCTCGACCTTAGTAGTGCGTGCTTCGACAATGATTTCGTGGCCCATCTATCTGTCCCCCTTTGCCTCATCCACTTTGACATTCAGCTTACGGCCTGGGCTCCGCCAATACAAGTTACGGGACCATGAATAATTTGGATGGATTGCATAGGTAACGATGCACCTGCGGCGGGTCTGCTTTTAGAACCAGCCGCTGCGGTAGGCGATCCACCAGCTCGCGAACGCGATAGGGATGGTGGCCACCAAACTCCAGAGCAGCGGCAGAGAGAAGTCCGCGATCAGCGAGAGCAGGATAAAGCTCGTCCAGAAGATTTTTCGTTCCACGAATCGCCTACTTCGCCACTGCCCGCATGCCCGCCAGGATCTCATCCACGGCGGCGACCGCCAGCTCCAGCTCTTCGTCTTTGTTATAGAAGTGGGGCGCGAAGCGGACGCCGGCGTTGGGACGCCAGTCCACCAGGATGTTGCGCTTGATCAGTTCGGCCGCGACCTGCTGCGAATTGGGCATATCGATGGAGACGGTCCCGCCACGGCGCTCGGGATCGCGTGGCGTGTTCACGCTCCAGCCGCGCTTCTCCGCCATTGCCATCAGCTTGGCGGTCTGGCGCTGCGATTTCTCGCGGATGCGCCCCACCCCCACTTCGCGGATGATCCTCAGTCCCGGACGCGCGGCGTAAAGTGCGGGCACGTGCAGTGTGCCGTTCATGAAGCGGTACGGCCCCTCGGAGTAGCGGATGGGCCCGACCTCGAAGCCGAAAGGATTCTCGTGCGCGTGCCACCCGGTGAATGTGGGCTCGAGTTTGGGTGCCAGATCGGGGCGCACATAAAGGTAGCCCACGCCCGGCCCGCCGCACAGCCACTTCAGGACGCCTCCGGTGGCGAAGTCCACATTGAGCGCCTGCACGTCGAACGGGATGGTGCCCGCCGAGTGATAGGTGTCGAGCAGGACGCGCGCGCCCACCCGGTGCGCCTTTTCGACGATTGCCTTCGCGTCCTGCAGATAGGCGCTGCGGAAGCTGACGTGGGAGACGGGCACCAGCAGCGTCTCTTCGTCGATGGCCTCCAGCAGCGGCTGGAGCGGCACGTGCACGCCGTCGGTCGCGACCATCTGCACGCGCGCCCCGCGCGAGCGCTGCGCTTCCCAGAAGTACATCACCGAGGGAAAGTTCAGGTCGTCGTAAACGATCTTGCTGCGCTGGCCGCTGAAGTCGAAGCAGGAGGCCACCACCGCCTGGCAGGTGGTCACGTTCTGGTGCGTCGAGACCGACCCCGCTGGCGCATTCATCAGCGCGCCGATCTCGTCGCCGACCTCGGCCGCCAGCATCCACCAGCTCTCTTCCCAGGCGCGCACGCCGCGCGTTGCCCAGGTGTCGGCGTATTGATGGACCGCGTCATACACTCCGCGTGGCATCGCCCCCAGCGAGTTGCTGATGAGGTAGGTGCTGCTCTCAACGATGGGGAACTCGGAGCGATAGCGCAGCAGATCGTCAGGCATGGGGAGACATTCTAATCCCGCGCGCGGTCGGAGCGCGCCAGTTCACCTGGCGGCGATCAGCAGAACGGCCACGAGCGCGGCCGCCATTCCGGCGCTTTGCGTTCCGGAGAGGCGCTCCTTCAGCACCAGCCGAGCGAGGATCACCGTACTGGCGGGATAAAGAGACGACAGCACCGCCGCCACATCCAGTCGTCCGCGCTGAGCCGCAGCGACGTACAGCGCATTGGCGCCCGAATCCAGAATTCCCGCCACCAGAATGTAGGGCAGCGCAACGCGGCCGGGTCTCCAATTGCCGCGGCTTGTCAGGATGATCGTCGTCATGAGAAGCAGCGACGCGCTGCGCGACGCTACCAGCGGCCAGAGCACCGACGCCGAGCCCGCCAGCTTGATGAAGAGCAAGAAGCCGCTGAAGCCGATCCCGGCCAGCACCGCAAGTCCCAACCCTCTGCGCGAGCCGCCACTGGCGCCGCGTTGCATGCTGATCAGCCAGATGCTCACCAGGGCGACCGCGAATCCCGCCAGTTGCAAGACGTGCGGCGCTCCCTCCGACCAAAAGCTGAAAATGAGCGGCAGGATGGCGGTGATTACGGAGGCGAGAGGAGCGTTCAGCCCCATCTTGCCGATGGCCAGCGCCTTGTAGAACGCCGCCAGACCGATGCCGCCGACCAGTCCGGCAACGGCTCCCCATAGCAGCGCAGACGTCGGCGGGACCATCTCGTGGAACACAACCGCCAGCGACAACATGAATACCAAACCCACCGCGTGGGCCACCGCAATCACGCCGAAGACGTTGGCAGTCTTAGCGGCGAGACCACCGCTGAAATCCGCGGCGCCCCACGAGACGGCGGCAGCAAGGCTCAGGCCGGGAGAAGCCAGATTTGGCATGCGTCAGTTTCGCACATATGCGATTGGAGCAATCGAACCGACCCTAAGAGATGCGCCCTCACACTCCTCGGCGCTGCGGCTTCCGCCTTGCCAGCGCGTAAGCCAGGCTCAGCCCCACGATGTACACCACGCCGCTGATCACGGTCACCCGCGAGTACCACCAGGTGGCGACGAGCGACGCGACGATGGCGATGAATCCGATGAGCGAAGCCGTTGCGCCGCCGGGAGAACGCATGGGCAAAGCGGCCATCTCCGTCAGCGACAGCCGCAAGCGGAAGCGGATGTGCGCGGCCAGCGCGACCAGCCAGGCCAGCATGGCTCCGAATAAGGCCGCGCCGAGCAGATAAACGAAGGCGTCCTGGGGTGCCCATTTCTGCATCGCCAGGGCCACGATGATCCCGAACGATGACACCAGCAGCGCGCGCAGGGGCGCGCCCGCCGCGGTCAGCTTGCCCATCGACGCCGGAGCATAGCCGCCGCGCGCCAGAGAAAACAGGGTGCGCGAATCCGCATAGAGGCTGGCATTGGCGCCGGAGAGCGCCGCGCTCAGGACTACGAAATTCATCACGTGCGAAGCGGCGGGCAGTCCTGCGTGCCGGAAGACGGTGACGAACGGGCTCTCTGCCACTCCCGCGCCGTTCCACGGCATCACTCCGACCAGCACCACAATCGCGCCCATGTAAACGAGCGTCAGCAGGCCGAACGTCAGGCGCACGGCGCGCGGGATCTCGAGGCGTGACCGCGATTCACCGCTCGAGATGGCGACCATCTCGACGCCCGCAAAGGTGAACAGCGCGAACGACATCGCCAGCAGCGGCGCGGCGTGCCCGTTGGGGAAGAACCCTCCGCTTGCCGTGAACTGCGGCGGCACGTGGCGCGAGAGCAGCAGCACTGCGCCGAGCACGACGAAGGCAAAGATCGTCACCAGCTTGATCATCGCGAACCAGTACTCGAAGCGTCCGTAGTCGCCGACGGTGCGCAGGTTGATCGCCAGCAGACCGGCGGCGAACAGCACCGTCCAGGCTGCGGCCTGCACGCTCGGGAACCAGTAGTGCATGTAGGTGGCGGATGCGACAAGCTCGCCGCCGATGGCGATGGCAATCGCCAGCCAGTATCCATAGCGCGAGATGAACCCGGCCCAGGGATTGAGGTAGATCTCGGCATCGGTGCCGAACGATCCGGCCGAGGGATGCAGGCTGGCCATCTCGCCCAGGGCCATGCTGACGGTCAAGGTGATGAGAGCGGCGGCGGCGAAGCTGAGGATGACGGCCGGTCCGGCGATGCGCACGGCCGCGCCCGAGCCTAGCAGCAGGCCGGTGCCGATGGAGCCTCCCACTCCGACCATGGCCATCTGTCCCGCGGTAAGCTGGCGGTGGAGGCCGGCATCGGAAGCGTTTTGTGAGTCAGCGGACATGGATCTAACAGCAGATTCCTCGTCGCGGAAGCCCCTTGGAATCAACCCCGAGGTGCATGACACCTCCTAAACATTGCCGCGCTTGTGCAGTGCACAATACAATACGATCACTTCCGAGCGCCAAGCGTCTGCCGGTGTCCATGTCTTCTGAGCTTGCCAAGCGTCTCGAACGCGCCGAGAAAGCCATCGCCAAAGGCAAGCCTGACCTCGCCCTCGAGGAGTACCTGGAGGCTCTGCGCGAGGATCCCAAGAACGACAAGGTGCGCGAGGCGGCGGCCGACCTGTTTGTCACGCTGAACCGTCAGGCGGATGCGGCCTCCCTGCTCAGCCCGCTCTTCGACCGCATGGCCTCGATCGGCGACAACGCGCGGGCCGTCATAACCTTCAAGAAGATCGCGCGCCTGGCCACGCCGTCGGTCGAGCAGTGGTTCCGCTTCGGGCAGTTGATCGAGAAATCCAGCCGCCGGGAGGCGCTGGAAGCCTACGAGACAGCGGTCAACGGGCTGGAGCAATCCGGGCGCCGGCTGGAAGCCCGTCCCATTCTGCAACGCATCGTGGCGCTGGAGCCCACGGAGCAGAATCACCGGCGCGAAGGCGACCTGGCGCTCGACTTGGGCGACAACAAAGCAGCGGCGGCCGCGTTCTTCGAGGCGGGACGGATTGCGCGGCAGGCGGGCCACGACGGCATGACCTGGTTCCAGCAGGCGTATGCCGCCGACCCGGAGAATCTGCCGGTGGCGCTGGCTTACGGCCGCGGGCTGCTGGACCGCGGCGATGCTGCGCGCGTCATCACCGTGCTGGAGCGCTTCGCCGCGATCGCCTCCAGCAATCTGGAGCTGGGCGAGATCTACGGCCGCGCATTGCTGGCCGCCGGCCGGCCCAAGGCGGCGGAACCGTTCATCTGGCCGCTCTATCAGCGTGATCCCAGCCAGGTGGGCTATGTGGAGCAATTGCTGCGGGCCTTCCTGAAGGCCCAGGAGCACACTCCCGCACTGGCGCTGGCACAAAGGCTGGAGGCCTCCGAGCATAAGCTGGGCCGCCGCCGCGAGTTTGCCAAGACCCTGAAAGATGTCGCCGACCAGTACCTGCTGGACCTCGAGTTCCTGGAATATCTGGTGCAGGTGTTCAACAACGCCAGCCGGGAACACGACTATTGCAAGACTCTCCTGAAGCTGTTCGACCTGTATTACGCCGCCGGCAACTTCTTTAAAGCCGGCGATGCCCTGGATCGCGCCGCCGAGGTGGATCCCTACGAGCCCGGACACCAGCAGCGCCTGGAACGGTTGCGTGGCAAGATCGACAGCCACCTTTTCAACGCGATCGCCAACCGCTTCCAGACGGCCTCCTCGGTGCGGGAACAGGAGCCGCAGTCTGCGCAGGAGGACGATCAGACCACGGTGCTGGAAGACCTGGTGCTGCAGGCGGAGATCTTCCTCCAGTACTCCATGCGCTCCAAGGCGCTGGAGCGGCTGGAGCGCATCAGCAAGCTGTTCCCCTACGAAGAGGAGAAGAACCAGAAGATACAGCAGTTGTTCATCGCCGCCGGGTTTACTCCCAACTACAAGGGAGTGCCGCGCCCGGCAGGCATGCCGGCGCCGGGTTCCGCTCCGGCGGCTTCGCCGCAACCCGCGATGCCGGCCGTGGCCAACGAAGATGCGGTGGACAACATCGCGCGGGTTACCGAGATTACCCGCAATATCTACCGGCAAGGCAACGTGAAAAGCGTGCTGTTCACCACCGTGAACGAGGTGGGACGGCACTGGCAGGTGAGCCGCTGTATCGCCGGGCTGTGCGTTCCCGGCAAGCCCCCTTCGGCGGCGCTGGAATATTGCGCGCCCAACGTGCCGCAGTCGGAGGTGATGGCCATCGTGAAGCTGATCGGGGCGGTGCTGCCGCTGGCCGAGCAGCGAGGCGTGGTCTCGCTCACCGATGCCGCACATTCTCCGGAACTGGCGGCTATCCACCCGGTGGTTGCGGCGCTGGACATTCGCTCGCTGCTGGCCGTTCCCCTGATGGACGGAGAGAGCGTCGCCGGCATCCTGATCCTGGAGCAGTGCGGTGCGACGCGGTTGTGGCGCCAGAGTGACATCGTAGTGCTGAAGACCATCGCCGACCAGGTGGTGCAGGCCTTCCAGAATGCCCGCCTGCGCAGCCTGGTGAAGAACCTGGCGGTGACCGACGAGCGCTCCGGCCTGCTCAAGCGCTCGTCCTACCTGGATGTGCTGCTCTCGGAGGCGCGGCGGGCGCAGCAGCAGAAATCCACGGTGACCGTTATGCTGTTCTACTTCGGCAAGGCCTCCGTTCTGGTGAAGGAGTGCGGCGAGCCAGCGGTAAAGGACATGATGCTGCAGGCCGGGCAGATCGTGACCGCGAACATACGCCAGAGCGATATGGCCGTCCGCTACGATCTCACCACCCTCGCCCTGATCCTGGCCGACACCGGCACTAAGAACTCTTTCTTCGTGGCCGACAAGATGCGCAAGGCGCTGGCCATGGTGAAAATTCCCGGCAGCGATCGCGAGGCCACCCTGACGGTGGGAATCGCCGAGGCCGCCATCCAACACAGCTTCGACCCGGTGGATATCGTGACCGAGGTCATCAACCGCGCCGAAGCCGCGCTGGAGGTCGCCAAAGCGGAAGGCGGCAACAGCGCCCACTCGATCGCACCCAACCTGCAACCGGTCGCCGTGGCGTGAGAAAAACGCCACGGATCTACACGGATTGGCAGGGATCATTTCTAAATCCTGATTCTTGCAAATCAGGAATTCCTCTGTGTCTCCGTGCCTCGGGGGTGGGTGTCAACGGAAAAGGCGAGCCGCGCGGCTTCAACGCGTCCTTGCTGCGTCTCTTCGCCCGCTGCTAAACTTGCGGGTTTGGCAACGCGTCATTGCGGCTACTTGTGGTGACCCCGATGCTCAAGCCATCCGACATTGCTATCGTGAGCGGCGCGCGCACGCCGATGGCGCGCTACTGCGGCGTGCTGCGCGATTTCACCGCCATGGAGCTGGGCGCGATCGCGGGCCGGGACGCGATTCGCCGCTCCGGGCTCGATCCCAAGGAGTTCGACCACTGCGTGATCGGCAATGCGCAGCAGACGTCAGGCGATGCGCTCTACGGCGCGCGCCACGTGGCGCTGCGCGCGGGGTTGCCCATCGAGACCCCGGCGCTGACTGTGAACCGGCTGTGCGGCTCGGGCATGCAAGCCATCGTGAGCGCGGCGCAGATGATCATGCTGGGCGAAGCGCGGACAGTGCTGGCGGGAGGCATGGAATCCATGTCGCAGGCGCCGCACGTGGTCCGCGGCCTGCGCTGGGGCGTGGGCCTGGGCGAGGGCAAGCTCGAAGACTCGCTTATGGTCGCCCTGCTCGATTCCTATTGCGGGCTATACATGGCCAACACCGCCGAGCTTTATGGCGAGCAGCAGGGCGTCACCCGCGAGAGGCAGGACGAGTTCGCGCTGCGTTCGCAGCGCCTCGCGGGCGAGGCGCAGAAAGCGTGCCGCCTGCAGGAAGAGATCACGCCGGTCCCGCTCAAGAATCGCCGCGGCGAGCCCACCGGCGAGGTGTTCGAGAAGGACGACCACCTCCGGCCCGAAACCACCATGGAAGGTCTCGCCAAGCTCAAGCCCGCATTTGGGAAGAACGGCTCGGTGACCGCGGGGAACGCCAGCGGCATTGTGGATGGCGGCGCAGCGGCGGTGGTCATGTCGGTCGAGGACGCGCAGAAGCGCGGCCTCAAACCGCTGGGGCGGATCGTGAGCTGGGGAATCGCCGGAGTCGATCCCAAGATCATGGGACGCGGGCCGGTGCCGGCCTCGCGCATCGCGCTGGAAAAAGCCGGACTCAAGCTCGACGACATCGACCTGATCGAAGTGAACGAGGCGTTCGCGGCGCAGTACCTGGCGGTGGAGAAAGAGCTGGGGCTCGATCGCGACAAGGTCAACGTGAACGGCGGGGCGATTGCACTGGGGCATCCGCTGGGTGCGACGGGAACGCGGCTGGTGCTCACGCTGCTTTACGAGCTGGGGCGGCGGAAGAAGAAGTACGGGCTGGCGACGGCGTGTATTGGAGGAGGGCAGGGGATCGCCGTGATTGTGGAGAGCTTGCAGTAGTCTTACCACGGAGACACGGAGGATTTGCGAGTTGTGATTTCTGATTTGTGACTACGAATCTTGTAGCAAGAGGCAATTATGGAAATAAGAAAAGTCGGAGTGCTCGGTTGTGGGCTCATGGGTTCTGGGATCGCGCAAGTCACAGCTACGGCCGGGTTCGACGTCACCGTGCTGGAAGTTGAGCAGAAGTTCCTTGATAAAGGATTCGCCGGCATCGAGAAGTCGCTGGGCAAGTTCGCGGAGAAGGGCACGATCACCTCGCAGCAGAAGGACGAGATCCGCGGGCGGCTGAAGGGCACCACCAACGCCCAGGACCTGCGCGACTGCGACCTGGTGATCGAAGCCATCATCGAGAACGTTGAAGAAAAGAGGAAGATGTACGCGGCGGTCGATGCCGTGGTGAAGAAGGACTCGATCTTCGCGAGCAACACCTCGTCCATCTCCATCACCGAGCTGATGGGGGCGACCAAGCGCCCGGAGCGGTTCGTGGGGCTGCACTTCTTCAATCCCGTGCCGCTGATGAAACTGGTGGAAGTGGTGCGGACGATTGCGACCGCGAGCGATGTGTACGAGGCAGTTTTCGACTTCGCCAAGAAGCTGGGCAAAGTGCCGGTCCGTACCAGCGACAAGACCGGGTTCATCGTGAACCGGCTGCTGGTGCCGTATCTGCTCGACGCCATTCGCGCGTATGAAGAAGGCGTGGGCTCGATTCCCGACATCGACCAGGCCATGAAGCTGGGCTGCGGATATCCCATGGGACCGTTCACACTGCTTGATTTCGTTGGCCTCGATACCACGTACTACATCACCCACGTAATGTACGACGAGTTTAAGGAGCGGCGCTTTGCATCTCCGCCGCTGCTGAAGCGCCTGGTGATGGCGGGCTGGTACGGACGCAAGACGGGCAAAGGATTCTACGATTACACGGACCCGAATAACCCGGTGCCCGGAAAGTTCTAGTTTCACGTTTCAAGTTCTAAAACTAAAGAGGATAGAAACATGGCCGCATCCGCAACACTCACGCAGTTCGAGAACCTTCTCTACGACAAGAAAGACCACATCGCCTATGTCACCGTCAACCGTCCCAAAGTTCTGAACGCGCTCAACGCGCAAACCATGGAGGATCTGCGGCGCGCGTTCACCGCGGCCAAGGACGACCCTGAAGTGCGGGTCGTGATTCTCACCGGCACCGGGGAAAAAGCGTTCGTGGCGGGCGCCGACCTCAACGAACTGCGGAAGTTCACGCCCGTCGAGGGTAAGGCGGAGACCCATGCCGGCCAGTCCGTCCTTGACCTGATCGAGAACCTGGGCAAGCCGGTGATCGCCTGCGTCAATGGCTTCGCCCTGGGCGGCGGCTGCGAATTGGCGATGGCCTGCACCATGCGTCTGGCCAGCGAGAACGCCAAGCTGGGACAGCCGGAGGTCACGCTGGGGCTCATCCCGGGTTACGGTGGGACACAGCGCCTGCCGCGGCTGGTGGGCAAAGGCGTGGCCATGCAGCTCGTGCTGGCGGGGGGAATGATCTCGGCTCAGGAGGCGCACCGCATCGGGCTGGTGAACGAGGTGGTAGCCGCCGCCGAATTGATCCCGCGCGCCGAAGCCATCGCCAAGAAGATCATCGCCAACGCGCCGCTGGCAGTGCAGTACGCGATGGAAGCCGTCAACCACGGCATGGAGATGCCGCTGAAGGAAGGCCTCTATCTCGAGGCCACGCTGTTCGGCCTGATCTGCGGCACCGAGGACAAGAACGAGGGGACGACGGCGTTTCTGGAGAAGCGGGCAGCGAACTTCAAAGGCAGGTAGGATCGGGCGATCGGGTGATCGGGTCATCGGGTGAGCTATTGCCTGGGGAGCCGATCACCCGATGAGCCGATGACCCGATGATTAAATCCATCCACAAGTTACTAGTCCCCAAGCGCGAGGCTGACTTTCACGCGCTGGCGGACTTCTTCGACGCGCTGGGGCTGGCGCGGGGCGAATCCTGGAAGGGACGGCGCAGCCAGGGCATCAAGCTGGACGCGCCCGAGGCCGGAGTGGAGATCGGCATGGGGCATGGTTTTCCCGAGGCCGACTTGGTGGTTGAGTGCGACTCGGCGGATGTGCTCTACCAGGTGGCGCAGCGCCGCGGCTTCCGGATTGCGCGAGAGATCGCCGACTTCGAATGGGGCGCGCGCATGTTCACGCTGGAACTGCCAGCGGGCGCGGGACGGCTGGCCATCTTTTCATACAATGAGGACTGGCGTGCGAAGCCCCAAGTGGGTGAAGGCAAGCTCAATGCCTCCCGGAAGCGCTTTGGGATCGTGGTCAGCCGCTTCAACGCGTTCATCACCGAGCGGTTGCTGGCGGGCGCGCTGGATGCGCTGCGGCGCGCCGGGGCGCGCAGCCGGGACGTCCACGTGGTGCGGGTGCCGGGCGCATTCGAAGTGCCGTCGGCGGGGCGGGCTCTCGCGGCCAGCAGGAAGGTGGATGCTGTCGTCTGTCTGGCGTGCATCATCCGCGGCGAAACCTCGCATTACGAGCATCTGGCCAACGAGGTGACACGTGGCATCGGACAATCGGCGCAGGAAACCGGCGTGCCCCACGCTTACGGTGTCCTTACCTGTGATTCGCTGGAGCAGGCCATCGATCGCGCCGGCCTGAAGATGGGCAACAAGGGATGGGACGCGGCGCTGTCGGCGGTGGAGATGGCGGGATTGAAGCAGGAGGCAGGACGCAGGAAGCAGGAGGCAGGGAAAAAGAAGCAGGGACGCGATCGGCGTTGAACTTTTCCAACTGGCGACCGGCGACTGGCGACTGTTTTTATGGGCACCCGACGCAAATCCCGCGAGCTGGCGCTGCAGATGCTCTTCCAGTCGGACATGGGAAAGCAGAACAAGGAAGAAGTCCGCCGCAGCTTCTGGCGCGAGCGGGCCGAGGTGGAGCAGGCGACGCGCGGCTTCGCCGACGGCCTGTTCGGCGTAGCCAGCGACCGCGCCGGGGAGATCGACCCCTTGATTGAGCGGCACGCCGAGCACTGGCGCATGGAGCGCATGGCGGCCGTGGACCGCAACATCCTGCGGCTGGGAGTGGCGGAGTTCCTGGGCTACCCGGAGACGCCGCGCCCGGTGGTCATCAACGAGGCGCTGGAGATCGCGCGCCGGTTCTCGGCCCCGGAGTCGGTGCAGTTCATCAATGGCGTGTTGGACAGCGTGGCGCGGGAGCTGGAGGCACTGCCGAAATCGTCGTAATCACCAAGCCATGATCTGGACTGACGAAGCGCGCGAGATCATCCAGGAGTTGCTGCAGGAGCTGCCCCTGCCGGTGCGCGGCGGGGTCGAGCAAGCGGCCAACTACCGGGCGGAAAGCCTCGCGGAACAGGTTTCCGCCAGCCGGGTGGGCCTGGAGGCTGCGGTGCGCGCCTTCATCGAGTCCACCCCGCGCGACCTGCGCGAGCGCCTGAAGCATACCCTCTCCTACAAAGGCATCGATCCCGAAGACTACGAGACTGCCTTTTCTTCATGAAACATGCCGCCCAGAGAATTGGGTCATTGAGCCATTGAGTCATTGGAACCAGGACCCTCCGCCTTTCAATGGCTCAATGACCCGATGACCCAATGATTCAATTCGTCTGCCTCAGTTCACCGTCAGCGTGGTGGAGCCGCTGACGCCGGCGGAACTGGCAGTGATGGTGGCGGTCCCGGTGGCCAGCCCTTTGGCTAAACCGGGGCTTGTGATCGGCGGATTCACGCTGGTGGTGGGTCCGATGACCGCCACGATGGTGTTGCTGGAGGTCCAGGTGACAAAGTTGGTCATGTCGCGGGTGGTCTTATCCGAGAACGTGCCGGTAGCTGTGAACTGCTGCGTCGGGCCGACACCGATGGTCGGATTCGTAGGCGCGACTACCAGCGAGGTGAGGGTCGCGACCGTGGCGACGGGCCTGACCACGACAAAATCCGGGTTGCAGCCACCGGGGACCGTGGGGCAGGGGTTCACCGGGATGCTCTGGACGTCAGCCAACGGTGTTTTTGTGAGGTCCACCCGGTGGACCGTACTATCACTGGTGCCGACATAAAGACTGGCGCCGTCGGGCGTGACGCCGCCTGAGAGCGCTTGTACCCCGCCCGTGAGCGGAACAACCGAGGTCTGCTTCGTTCCCAGGTTGTATGCCAGGACGCCCTTATCGCTGAGGATGAGGGCGAATGTGCTGTTGGAGGTCACGATGAGCTGCTTGGGGGTGAAGCTGGCGCCAAAGCTGGCGCTGCTACGAGAGTTGGTTATGTCGGGAGGACAAACCCCAAAGGCGGTGGGCGAGTTGGGGGTGACGTCGATTTCGTCGATGCTCGAGGAGTTGCCGTTGGCGTCCACCATGGAGCTAGCGTTGGGTACACCCGCAATGTGGGTAGGGAATCCGGGTGCCAGCACGGGCCCAGTGGTGAAGAGAGTGTCACTGCAGCTTGCGACGACATCGTCGCCGGCGGAATCGGCCACATATGCCATGGGGCCGGTGGCGAAGAAGGCCACCGCCTGCGATGAGGTGGCGCTAATGGTGCCGCTCAAGGATCGGGCCTGCAGGGGCAGGCTGGGATCATAGATGTACAGCTTCCCGCCGGTCACGATATAGATCTTCGACCCGTCCGGGCTGATTGCGGCCGCCGAGCCGGCCGTGACGTAACCTCCGCCTGACGCCGCCAAACCGCTGTTGTTGGGATCGGCGTAGGTAAAACTGGTGGGCGAAGGCACCGCCAGCACGGTGTACGGGCCGTTATAGCCCGCCACCCCCACGCCCGCCACCAGCACCGATTGCCCGGCAATCAGGCCATGGGGCGCGTTGGTAGTAATGGTGACCGTGTTTCCGCTCTCCGTGGCTCCTGTCGGAGCGGCGGCAATGAAACTGGCAATACTGATGTTAGGAATCGCTTCGATGCCGGGGACGGAGGTGGCGATGAAGATCTGGTTAGTCCCTGGGTCGGAAATCACTACATGGTTGCCGTCCGTGACCAACGCCGTACCGGTGATAGTTGGATTCGGCGCGGCCACAGTGGCGACCGTAGGGTCGAATCGCAACAGGCCCGAGCAGGCGGCGCCGCTGGGTCCGGTAGTACCGTTGGCGCAGATGGTGCCCAGAAAAGCGGGATCGCCCGCTGGCGTCATTACCATGGAATTTACCTGCACGCCGGCCGGCAAGGTGAATGGGTTTCCAGCGACATTGGTGGTGGTATCGATGGGGATGATGGCGTTGCTGTTGGTACATGCGGTCGTAGCGGTGCAAGGGGGGCCGGTCGCGGTAGTCACGAGCACGGTGCTGTCGACGGTGCCGGTGATGGTCGCGGTCACCGCATTATCGCTGTAAACCGGCCGCGGGGGGACGAAGTTGACATTGCACGATGGCGGCAGGCAGGCAGCCGTGATCTCGGCGGTGCCCGGCGCCGCCGTGTTTACCGTCCCCAGGCTTACTGCCGCCAGCGCCGGCTGGGAACTCAACCAAATGAGTGAGAGGTTGCTAGTAGAGCTGTTCAGCGCGATGCCTTGGCTATCGGTTACCTCCGCCGCTAGGGTTACGGTAGAACTGACCGGTGCCGTGAATGAGGTGCTAGGGTCGGTGTCCGATTTCTGGACATGAATGCTGGCGACGGCACAGGTAGTGAAGGTGGCGGACCCAGAGACGAGCGAACCGGCTGCGCCTATCGATGCCACCACCGTCGCTTGGCCGGGAGTGGCCGCGGTTACAGTGACGGGAGCGGCCGCGATGGTAGTGCTCCCGTTGGCCAGCAGGGTGGCCACCTGCGCCGGAGAGACGGCCCAGTTGATGTTCCCAATCGTGTTACTGGGAACCTGGCAGGGCACGCTGGGGGAGCCGGTGATGCGCTGGCAGGCGGCTGGGTCATTGCTGAAAGCCTGGGCCGTGAACGCGCCCGTATTGGGCGTGGTCGTGGGAGTGCCGTTCTGGGAGAAGCAGCCGCTCGGATTGCCGGGCCCGGGCGTCGGATTGCCGGAATCGGGGATGATCTGAAGGGTGTCGACGGGCTCGTGATCGGTGACCACGACGGTGCTGCTCTTAAAGGAGATGTTGTTCGCCGTGGTGGCGGAAGCAGTAATGCTGGCCGTGCCCAACGGTAGCAGATTGTTGCCGTTGCCAGTGGTCTGGCAGCGGATGAAGTTTACATCCCATTGCCCGGCGCAGATCAGGCCATTGCTTGAGACCGTGATCGGCGCATTGGTGCTGGAACAAGCCACTGCAGGCGCCGTTGGCGGTGCTCCAGTCGGGGTAAAGACGCAGTCGTACGCCACTGCGGGGGTGGCGACAGGGTTATGATTGATGTCAACCGCCTGCGCCGTGATCTGGGCCGTGGTCCCGCGGCTCAGCGAGACCGTAGCCGGCGAGAGGTTGATGCTGACGCTCGGGCCGACGGCGGCGCCGCCACAACCCAGCAATACCACTCCAATAATCAAGAATAAGAGGACGCCTGCGCCCAGAACCAGAAACCGCCGCATGTACCCTCCACCCCAGAGTGATTCCGGGGCGCCCATCTCCCGCGTTGGCCGATTGCCATCAGGGGGATTTGTCAGTTTAGAAGCTGATGATTGTTTCGGCAACTCCCGGCTTGGCTTGACGAAGCTGGTTCGGCAGCCGTATGCGCGCGCGTTCTTGGCCGAGTCGCACCAGGCGGCTAGTGCATCGCCTCTCCGACGTGTACTTGCCGCGTCAACCCCCACGGAGCGCACGCGGTTGACGCTCATCGGCAGAGTTGTTATATTCGAGAGGTTCTGCGAGCAGCTTTGGTAGTGCCTGTGTTTCCAGGTTGTGGGTGATACGCGCCCGAGGACAGCAGGTCGGTCCGTTACAGGGCGCCCTCGCTGAAACGAGCCTGCGCCGCCTTGCGCCACGCGCAAGGGTATGCAGGCCGAGGCTGGCGAAACGGAGCTTCACCTCTCGGGGTCTGAAAGCCACCGTCGCTGGGCCGCCATACGGAAACCAACCAATCTCCCCGCGCTGCGGGGAAGTATGGTTCGGCGAAAAGCCGCGCCAGTCCTGAAATAAGGATCGAGCCGATGCGCGCAGGTGTGTGCGCGCGTGAAGGAGCTGGGAACAGTGCCTACTTTCAATCAGTTGGTGCGCCTGGGACGGCACAGGCCGAACTACAAGACGGCCAGTCCGGCGCTGCAGGCCTGCCCGCAGAAGCGTGGCGTGTGTACGCGCGTCTATACGCAGACGCCAAAGAAGCCGAACTCGGCGTTGCGCAAGGTCGCCCGGGTGCGCCTGACCAACGGGATCGAGGTCACCACCTATATCCCCGGGGTCGGCCACAACCTGCAGGAACACTCGATCGTGCTCATCCGCGGCGGCCGCGTCAAGGATCTGCCCGGCGTGCGCTATCACGTGATCCGCGGGACGCTGGACACGGTCGGCGTGGCCAACCGCAAGCAGAGCCGCTCCAAGTACGGAGCCAAGCGGCCGAAGGCGTAGTCGCGAGGCGCGAGCCAAGAGCTAAGAGCTAAGAGCCAGGAGCTAAGAGCTACCAATGCCGAGAAAAGGACATATCAGCAAGATCGAAGTCGCGCCCGACCCGGTCTATGATTCGCCGCTGGTGAACAAGTTCATCAACTGCATGATGTGGGGCGGGAAGAAGAGCGTTGCCCAGGGCATCTTCTACGAGTCGCTCGAGAAGCTGCAGGAAAAGGGCGGCGATGAGGCGCTCAAGCTGTTCAAGAAGGCGGTGGAGAACTGCAAGCCGGTGCTGGAAGTCAAGACCCGCCGCGTGGGCGGCGCCAACTACCAGGTGCCGGTGGAGGTGAATCCCGACCGGCGCACCTCGCTGGCCATCCGCTGGCTGATCAGCTACAGCCGCGGGCGCGGCGAGAAGGGCATGGTGGACAAGCTCACCAACGAGTTGCTGGACGCCGCCAACAACCGCGGCGCGGCCATCAAGAAGAAGGAAGACGTGCATCGCATGGCGGAAGCGAACAAGGCGTTCGCGCATTATCGCTGGTAGCAGAGCGAAGCGCTGCGCTTTCGGCTATGAGCTTTTGGCCAAAAGCCAAGGGCGTTTTACAAGAGAGCCAAAGAAGAAGGGTTAGAAAGAAACAGTGCCCCGACAGGTCCCATTATCGCGATGCCGCAACATCGGCATCATGGCGCACATCGACGCCGGCAAGACCACGACCACCGAGCGCATTCTGTTCTATACCGGCAGGACACACCGCCTGGGCGAGGTGCATGAAGGCACGGCGACCATGGATTGGATGGCGCAGGAGCAGGAGCGTGGCATCACCATCACCTCCGCCGCGACGATGTGTACCTGGCGCGATGAGCTCATCAACATCATCGATACCCCCGGCCACGTGGACTTCACCGCCGAGGTGGAGCGTTCGCTGCGCGTTCTCGACGGCGCCGTCGCCGTCTTCGACGCCGTGCACGGGGTCGAGCCGCAGTCGGAGACCGTCTGGCGCCAGGCCGACAAGTACGGCGTCCCGCGCATTTGTTTCATCAACAAGATGGACAAGATGGGCGCGGATTTCGAGCACGCCGTCGACACCATCCGCAAGCGCCTCAACGCCCGCCCTATCGCCATCCAGCTCCCCATCGGCCAGGAAGCCAAGTTCCGCGGCATCATTGACCTGTTCGAGATGAAAGCCATCATCTGGAATGAGGAGACCCTGGGCGCTGAGTTCGAGACCGAAGACATCCCCGAAGAGCTGAAGAAGAAGGCCAACGCTTTCCGCAATCAGATGGTGGAGACCATCGTGGAGAGCGACGACGAGCTGCTGCACAAATACATGGAAGGGGAGAACATCACAGCCGAGGAGCTGCGCCAGGCGCTGCGGCGCTCCACCATCGCCCTGAAGCTATTTCCGGTGATCTGCGGGAGCGCTTTCAAGAACAAGGGTGTGCAGCCGCTGCTCGACGCCGCCGTGGATTTCTTGCCATCGCCTATCGAGATTCCTCCCGTACAAGGCCTTGATCCCGATCATCCGGACAAGAAGGTCATCCGCAAGGCGGATGACAACGAACCGCTGTCGGCGCTGGCCTTCAAGATCATGACCGACCCGTTCGTCGGCCAGCTCACCTTCATCCGCCTGTACTCGGGGCAGATCGAGACCGGCGACAGCGTGTGGAACCCGCGCCTGCAGCGGCGCGAGCGCATCGGGCGCCTGTTGAAGATGCACGCCAACAAGCGCGAGGAGATCAGCGAGATCTATGCCGGCGACATCTGCGCCTGTGTCGGCCTCAAGAACATCTCCACCGGCGACACCATCTGCGAAGAGAAGCACCCGATCGTGCTCGAGACCATCGAGTTCCCGGCCCCGGTGATTTCGGTGGCCGTCGAACCCAAGACCAAGGGCGACCAGGAAAAGATGGGCGTGGCGCTCTCCAAGCTCGCGAACGAAGATCCTACCTTCAAGGTTCACACCGATCCCGATAGCGGCCAGACCATCATCAGCGGCATGGGCGAGTTGCACCTCGAAATCATCGTGGACCGGATGATGCGCGAGTTCAGTGTGCAGGCCAACGTAGGCAAGCCGCAGGTCGCGTATCGCGAGACCATCCGCAAGGCCGCCGAAGCGGAGGGCAAATTCATCCGCCAGACCGGCGGCCGCGGCCAGTACGGGCACGTGAAGATCCGCATCGAGCCCAACCCGGCCAAGGGCTACGAGTTCGTGGACGACATCACCGGCGGCGCTGTTCCCAAGGAGTACATCAAGCCGGTCGGCGAGGGCATTCGCGAAGCCATGGAAGGCGGCGTCCTCGCCGGCTACGAGATGGTGGACGTCAAGGCCACGCTCTACGACGGCAGCTACCACGAGGTGGATTCGAGCGAGATCGCGTTCAAGATTGCCGGCTCGATGGCCTTCAAGGAAGCCGCGCGCAGGGCGTCGCCGGTGCTGCTCGAGCCGATGATGTCGGTCGAGGTGGTGGTTCCCGAGGAGTATATGGGCGACATCATCGGCGACCTCAACTCGCGCCGAGGACGGGTCGAAGGCATGGAACACCGCGCTGGCTCGCAGGTCATCCGGTCGCACGTGCCGCTGTCGGAGATGTTTGGCTACGCCACGGACATGCGCTCCCGCACCCAGGGCCGCGCCACTTACTCAATGCACTTCGCGCGTTACGAAGAGGTGCCGCGCTCGGTGGCCGAGGAGATCATTGCGCGGGTGCAGGGAAAAACGGTGAGCAGGTAGACGGAAGGATCAGGCCCGCAGGGCCGGAATAGATTGCAAGGGGTTCAGCCCCTGACTGACGGAGCAAGCAATGGGCAAGGAAAAGTTTGATCGCACCAAGCCGCACGTGAACGTGGGGACGATCGGGCACATCGATCACGGCAAGACCACGCTGACGGCGGCCATCACCAAAGTGCTGGGGAAGAACAACCCC
>Ga0181521_10000411_pt1 | contig 51572 bp, 38 predicted proteins | sample PEATcosm2014_Bin_32_FD_119764 | JGI IMG/M metagenome (GOLD analysis project Ga0181521, IMG submission 119764) | Peatland microbial communities from MTU Mesocosm Facility, Houghton, MI, USA - PEATcosm2014_Bin02_60_metaG | ecosystem: Environmental > Terrestrial > Soil > Wetlands > Peat | place... | reverse complement strand
GGATGAACAGTTCGCCGGAATCCACCTCCGCCGCGATAAGTTCCACGGCGACTGGAACTACGAGATCCAGCCCAGCAAACCCCCGCAATAGCGGTCATGTTATTTCTAGACAGGCCCTAAGGGGCGAGAAGGTGGCCCTCCGGCGACGTGGCCACTGCGGCGTTGTGCCGGAATCAACAGGAGCAGTCCGATGCTCCCGGCGACAGCGAATGTCGCACCGTAATAGAACACGGCCGCATGGCCGATCCGATCCCAAAGTAGTCCAGCGACCACACTGGCCACCAGTTGCAGCAAGCCCACGGTGGTGCTGTACCAGCCGACCCCGCTGGCGCGCAGAGGCTCCGGCACGAAATCCGATGCGAACACCTTGCCGACGGCGCGGAATATCCCCTGAAACAATCCGTAGAAGATGAATAGAGCGGCGACGAGAAGAATGTTCTGCGTTAGGGCAAAACCGAGATAGGCGATCAGGAAGATGAAAAAAGAGGCGAGTAGGATATTCTTCCTACCCAATGTGTCGGAAAGCGACCCGGCCGGATAGGAGATCAGCGCGGCTACCAGATTGAACGCCGCATAGATCAGGATCGTCGTTTCCAAAGAGGCGCCGATGTCCTGTGTCCGCAGGATCAGAAAGGTGTTGCTGGAGTTGCCAAGCCCGAACAAGGCGGTCACCAGCAGATATTTCCAGTAGCCCTTCGGAAACTGTCGCAGACTGACATCGACTCTTGCCTTTGCGGCCACCGCCCCATGTTGCTCCCCCACCAGGAGGACCATGAAGAAGGCCAGCAGGCCGGGGATAATCGCCAGATAGAAAATGGTGCGTATACCAATATGCAGCGCGTAGAGGAGGAAGACGGCCAGCAGCGGCCCGAGGAACGCGCCCGCATTGTCGCCGACGCCCTCAAGCCCGAAGGCTCTGCCTCTGTCTTTCTCGTCCACTGAGGACGCGATGAGCGCATCACGGGGTGCGGAGCGGATGCCGGCGCCAACCCGGTCCAGGAACCGTGCTCCGAACACGCCTTGCCAGACCGTGGAAATCCCCATAAGCGGCTTGGCGACCGCCGCCATGAGATAGCCGGCCAGCGCGATGCTTTTTCGCATTTGCAGCTTGTCGGAGAGTCCGCCGGAAAAGCCCTGCACGATATTCTGCATGGCCTGAGCAAAGCCGTCCACCAGGCCAACGATGCTGCCGCTCGCTTTCAGCGTTTGCGTCAGAAAAACCGGCAACACCGGGTAGAGCATCTCCGTGGAGATATCAGCGAACAGGCTCGCGAAGGCGAGAAGGAACGTGTTCCTTGAAAGCCCGCCAAAGTATCGCTGGATCGCTGAATTAGACATGGACGACATAACCTGTGCGCCACCTAAGGTATGATTTTTGCTCCGGCGTCAGACTCACTTGGAAAGAGGCTTCATTATCTCGCAGAGCCTTTAGGGCGTTCCGAAAGACATCAAGGTGTCCTTCCCTTTGAGAACTCCGGCTCTATAGGGGTCCCGCAAGCCCCGGGTTAGCCACGCCGTTAAACACGTTGCTCGTCGGATCGCCTGGCTTATCGCCATCCGCTTTCTTCTTGCCCCAAGTCCAATAGAGACCGAGGTATGCGTAGTTTTCGGTTTGCCCGATGGCGGTGTGGCCGTAACAGAACAGCAACTGAAAACCGGGATCTCGAAACTTGTAATAGCCGCCGACATCGATCAGGGTCGCCGGCCTCGTCTGCGCTGTCGCCAATCCTTCTGGTCCGTGATAAAAGATCTCGGTTCCCAGCGTCACCTTTTTTCCCAGATCTCGCTGAACCAGCCAGCCCGCAAACGGATAATTGCGATAGCCGGGCGCGCTGACCAGTGTTACCCCGCCGCCCCCGTAAGTCGTCCAGGGTCCGAAGCTTTTCTGCGTCCAGAGCGGGACTTTGTACCATGTCTTGCCGACCCCCAGACCTTTTGCGGCGCTGCCGGTCGGCAGCTCGAACATCACAAATGTGCCGATCATGGGCCGGCGCTTGGTCTCCTGCACAAACCGGTACTTGATCCCCGTTTCGATGTCGCCCAGGCCGAACGCTCGCGGACCCGTACCGGCGGGGGCCAGGGCCGGGTTGTTCGCCGGCAAAATCGCCGCGGCGGGAACGATGATGTGGAGGTGAACGTTGGGGAGCGCTCCCCAATTGAATTCCACGGCCGGGCCCACCGTATCGGTCTCCACCGCGGTCCCGTCCGACGCCGCGAACGTGTAGAACTCATAGTTCCGGAAGTCTATTGGCTCCGGATCGTCTGTCTGAAACGGTGGACCAGCCAGTGTAGGCGTCGCAACCGACATCAGTGCCGCAAGCACTCCGATCAGTCTTCCCGCGGCGATCTCGCACCTCCGGTTAAACCGCTTCATTAAGCTCTCCGAATAGTGCCGTCACTCTTACCTTCACGGCCTCAAGAGCCTCTGCTTCGATGGGTCTGGTCCGGCAAACTATACGATAATGGCCAACAGCATCCTAGCTCGATTCTCGTGTGGTCTACTTCGACTTTGCCGTCGTCTGTACGGGGGTACCCTCTCTCATTTCATCCGTGGCGCGCCGGACGATCATGTCGCCGGGTTTCAAACTCCCGATCACTTCCACGAGGTCTCCCGCGGTCACACCCTTCTTGACGTCGACCCATTCCAACCGGCCGCTCCGATCGCGTATCACGAACGTGCGCTCAGTCGTGGTGACGACGCTCGTTTTGGGCGCAAACAGTGCTGGCCGCGAGCGGCGAACCGGCCACTTCACCGTCGGATACATGCCGGGAGCCAGTGATCCATCGCGATTCATCACGTCGAGTTCGACGGCCATGGTGCGCGTCTTTTGATCGAGCGCGTGAGAAACTCGTGCTATTGTGCCCGAGTAGGATCGATCTTGCCAGGTCGGCACCTGGAATGGAACGCTCGCACCGTTCACAATTCCGCTAACATCCTCTTCGGGCACTGGCACCACCAGCCGAAGATGCGACACCTGTTGGATCACCAGAAGCGCCACGTCGTTCCCCGGTCCGACCAGAGCGCCCGGGTGGACCATCCGGTCGGTCACGACTCCTTCGAATGGGGCCGCAATCTTCAGATATGCCAGGAGGTCCTGGAGCGATCGAACTGCCGATTCCGCCGCCTTGCCCGCCTGTTGGCGAGAGTTAAGCAAAGACTTCGCAGCATCGACCTGCTTTTCCGCCTGGATCAATTCGTTGCCGGCGATGGCTCCGGGTGTTTCGGCCGCTTTCTTCATCCCCTCGTATGTGCTCTGTGCCGCCGCAAGCTGGGCCTCGGCTTGTAGGCGGTCAGCTTCAGCCGCCTGCACCTTCGACTCGGCTTCGGCAATACGAGCGGCCATCTCGGGAGCGCTCAGCTCGACGAGAAGATCGCCCGGTTTGACGATGCTTCCTCGGTCTACCAGCACGCGCTCCACATAGCCCGGAACCTTGGCATGAAGCGAGACGCTCAGGAACGGCAGAAACTCGCCCGGTAACTCGACCATCCGGGATACTGGCTTGGAAACGACCGGAGCCAATTCGCCAGTTTGTGCCCGGCCAACCTGGGCGAGCAGTCCGAGAATACAAATAGGGAAAAGCAGGTTTCTATTGCGCTTCATAGTATCGGCTCGCTGGGTCCATGGGGTTGAGTGACGGAGAAGTTAGCGATGCCCTTCCTTGCAGGATGGCGTAGATCGAAGGGAGGATGGTCAGGGTTGCAAAGGTGGATACCAGCAGGCCCCCGATGACGGCGCGGCCCAGAGGCGCCGCTTGCGACCCACCCTCGCCGAATCCGATCGCCATCGGCACCATGCCGCAGATCATCGCCGCGGCAGTCATCAGAATCGCTCGCAGCCGGCTGGCGGCGCCCTCGCGAGCTGCATCCATTAGCGGCGTGTTCTCGTGCCGGAGGCGCTCAGCGAAGGTGACCAACAGAATCGAATTTGCCACGGCGATGCCAATGGCCATGATCGCGCCCATGAACGATTGGATATTGAGCGTCGTATGCGTGGCCGTCAACATAAGGAGGACTCCGCATAGCACTGCCGGAACGGTAAGGACGATCGCCAGTGCCAGGCGAATCGACTGGAAATTGGCGGAGAGCAGCAGGAAGATCGCCACCACAGCCAGAAGCAGGCCGATCTGCAGTCCGGAGATGGTCTGCTCCAACGGGGGAATCTGACCCTTCATGACAATCTTCGCGCCTCGCGGCGGAGTCCCGGCGCCCGCCAGCACTCGTCGTAGTTTTTGCGCCGCTTCTCCCAGGGTGATGCCGTGAATATTTGCCGTAAGGCTGACGATGTGCTGACCATTGAAGCGCTCAATCAGACCAGGCATTGTCCCCAGCTTCAGCGACGCGATATTGTCGAGTTGCAGCTCTGGACGGCCGCTTGGCATTACCGGGAGACTTCCTATTTCATCCACGCTCTGCATTTGATTCTGCGGTAGCTCGACCTGAATCTGAAACGCGTTGCCGGAATTCGGATCGCGCCAGTAGTTCGGCTCGGTAAATCGGGAAGAGGAGGTTGCGGGGACAACTGAACGGACCACATCTGCCATCGTCAGTCCGAACTGACCTGCGCGCTCGCGATTGATGTTGATGTCGAGCGTTGGGTAATTGTACTCCTGCGCGAATTGCAGATCGCGGATGAAGCTCAGCTTCGCCAGTTGAGACTGAACCTTTTGCGCATAGCCGTAGTCATCCGCCAGACTGGGCCCTTGCACCGCCACCTCGATGGGGGTGGGCGATCCGAAGCTCATCACCTGGGAAACGATGTCGGCGGCTTCGAAGGAGACCTCGCAGGACGGCAACTCGCGCCGCAGGTCGCCCCGAATCCGCTCGCGGAGGGCTTCGCCCCGTGGAGTATCGGGTTTCACGGCCACTTGTAGGATCGCTTCCTGGGGTCCGCTGGTGAACAGATGAATCAGGTCGACCGGATAGCTGGAGGGCACGACGCCCATGAAATCGCTGGTGATTACAACGTTGTCCTTACCGGCATCCTGTTGAATCACGCTGAGGGCGTGAAGAACAATGCGTTCGGTTTCCTCAATCCGGGTGCCTGCCGGCGCGCGCAATCGCACGCGCAACAGCGGAGCATTGGGGTCGGGAAACAACTCGGTACCCATGCGCGGCAGCAGCACATAAAGGAGCCCGAACGCCGCCACGAGGTATACCAGCACCAGCGGCCAACGAAACCGAAGGACAACCCGCAGATAGCGTTCATAGAACGATCGAAGATGCCCGAAAACTCCCTCATGCTCTTCGCCACGATGTGCCTCTCGCATGAGCCAGGTGGAGAATACCGGCACCAGGCTGCTGGAGAGCAAGTATGACGCAATCATCGAAAAGGCGACAGCCAGCGACAAGGGCACGAAAAGCTGCCGGCTCACCCCGATCATGAAGAAGGAGGGAACGAATACCGCGAGTATGCAGAACATCGAAAGCAAGCGCGCAATCGCGGTATTGCTCGCCGCCTCGACAACCGCGCGCGCCCGTGAAACCCCCGGCTGCATGTGAGTGTGCGTGTTCTCGATGGATACGGTGGCCTCATCCACCAGAACTCCGACCGCGAGCGCCAGGCCGCCCAACGTCATGATGTTGATCGTCTGCCCAGCGGCCCACAGCAGGATCACGGCGCTCAGCAGGGCGAACGGGATATTCATGATGACAATCACGGCGCTGCGCCAGTCGCGCAGGAAGATCAGCACCATCAGCCCCGTCAGACCCGCGCCCAGCAATCCCTCGGTGACGAGCCCGCGAAGGGAGTTGGTGACGAACGGCGACTGGTCGAACTGCAGGCTTACGTCCACATCGTCCGGCACGACCTTTTTGAAATCCGGTATTGCCGCTTTGACGGCATTGATGACGGCCAGCGTCGACGCATCCGCGCGCTTGGTCACGGGGATGTAGACGGTTCTCTTACCGTTGACATGAGCATAGGCCGTGATGATATCCGTGCCGTTTTCGATGGCTCCAATGTCCCTGAGGTAAATGGTTGTCCCGGATACCGGCCGAATGGGCGCATTCAACAGCTCCGCAAGGTTCCCTCCGAGCGCGGCATTCGTTCGGGCGATGCGCTCTATCTTGCCAGTCCACATATTCCCAGAGGGCATCACCAGCGTGGCTTTACTGACCGCGGAAATCGCCTCCTGCGGCGAGATCTGATATTGCTGGAGCTTGCTGGGGTCGAGCGTGATTACGATCGCCCTCTGGTTCCCCCCGAATGGTGGCGGGGCCGAAACTCCGGGTAGTGTCGCGAACAAAGGTCGCACCCGGTTGAGCGCGAAATCCTGTAAGTCGCCTTGCGAGTGCGTTGTGCTACTGAAGACCAGTTGTCCGACGGCCACGCTGCCAGCGTCGAATCGCGTGATGAAGGGGGGCACCGTGCCCGGCGGCATGAATGCCCGGGCGCGATTCACGTAGCCGACCGTCTCGCCCATCGCCTGAGCCATATCGGTGCCCTCATGAAAGATCAGCCTCATGAGAGCTGCGCCCTGAATGCTCTTGCTTTCGACGCGATCGATTCCGGTGATATAGAGGAAGTGATACTCGTAGTAGTAAGTAAGATAGCCCTCCATCTGCGCCGGGTCCATGCCTCCGTACGGCTGAGCCACATAAATCGCGGCCTCGCCCACCTTGGGGAAGATGTCCACCGGCATTCGTTGCACCGCAAGAAAAGCAAACAGCGCGATGGCAATGAGGGCCACCACTACCGTGATCGGCCGGCTGAGGGCGGCTAGGACGAAACGCATAATTCACCTATGGAACTCATTGACTTGCCTCGGCCAGGAACGGCTGAAGGTCGCCCGCCGCAGTAGCGACGCCGAGTAATGCTCGCCAGACACCGAGACGGGCAAGCGCATCGTCAATCTCAGCTTGAGTGAGCAGCCGCTGGGCTTCCGCCACCTCATCGATATTCCCAAGCCCCGACCGATACCGGGTGGTCGCTTGATCCGTCGCGGCGCGCGCGGCGGTTACTTGGACCGGTGTGTTCGCGGCCACATTCCGGGCTCCAGCCAAAGTCGCGACCGCCACGCTCCAGCGGGCCTTCAGATCGGTCGCAATCTGTTGGTATCGGGCAGTCTCCGCGCGGATTTCCGCCGATTGTCCAGCCTCTCTTGCTCGATTCGACGCCCGGTCCATCACCGGAAAGGTCACGGTGACGCCAAGAGCGTAATCCTGCGTCGACGGGGCAAGCCCGTTGAGCCCTCCCATGTTGGTTCCATTGAGCTCAGCCCCCGTCCCGCGTGCGTACGCGGCGCCCTGCAGCAGGAAGCGAGGAAAGTAAGACCGCTCAAGAATTCTGAGTTGCGCCCTCAACTGCTCGACTACGGAATTCTGCTCCACCGAGAGCGGATTGGCGGCCGTGTCCAGCGGAGGCACGGTCGGCTGCGGCGGCAATTGAAGCAACTTGGGGGCGGAAACCGTAATTTGTGCGGGCTCCAAACCCACGAACTGGGAGAGGTTCGCGCGGCCAACGTCCACCGCCTGTTGAGCCTGGATCAACTGTGTCCGTGCCGCGGCCAGCTCTGCCTGGGCTCGCGACGCATCCGCACCGGGGCGTAGTTGGGCGTTCACGAGCGCACCGATTGTTCGCGCAAGCACCTCTGCCCGGTCAACACCGGCCTGCGCCGCACGTACCGTTTCCTGTGCCGCCATCAACGTAACGTATGCGTCCGCGGCTGCCACCGCAACGTCGAATTGAGTCCGCTTGAGGGAGGCCTCACGCTGCGCCCGAGCCGCAGTGGCAGCGGCCACGCTCGCCTGCCGGAGACCAAAATCGAAGGGCTCCCACGCGACCAGAGTTCCGATAGCACTGCCCCAGACGCTTCCTAGATTGTTCGTGCCGAGAACCGGTCCGGACATGGATGGGATTGTGCCCTGCGGAAGAAGCAGTCCAAAGACGTTATTCCTGGTCGCGCGATTCGCCTGCGCCAGCATGTCTACGCGCGGCAGGTAAGCCGTCCGCGCGAGTTGAATTCCCGCGGCTGCCGCGTTGATCTGCTCTTGCGACACGCGGATTGCAGGATAGTTTTTCACTGCGTCTTCGACGGCCTGACTGAGTGTCAAGCCGGCTGGAGTCGAAGCCTGCTGGGCAGCCAATGCTCCCGCAAATACGAAAATCGCCGGGAGCCATCTTGCCGCGCATATGGATTTCGATCCTCGTTTAGTCGGCACTTGAGCTAATCACCTTCAATGAGTTCATGAAAAAGCTCCCGCACTTTGCTCTTCGATGCCGCCAGTGCTTTCCGGCCCATTGGAGTGGCTCGGTATACGCGACGGAGCGACTTTCCGTTTCGCAGCTCGCTCGATCGCAAGTACCCCTTCTTTTCAAGGCCCTGGAGGAGCGGATACAGGCTCCCCGCACTGATGCGGTATCCGTGGCGGGCCAATTCCTCGATGATTCCGAGACCGAAGACCGGACCTTCAACGGCGTGGTGAAGCACATGGAGGCGGATCAGGCCGGAGTACAGATCTCGGTCGGCCGCGGTGTTTTCTTGCTCTGACTTCGATTTCGACATCGGCTTACGAATGATGTTAGTATGGGAACCAGGATTTGTCAATGGGTTCTGGGGATGAAACTATGACGGTGGCTTCGATGTGCAAAAACAACGACATGGGTCCTTCTCATGTTTAGCCAGAAGTGCACCCGAGGGTTTCGGTCGCGGAGCAGACATCAGCAGGACGCGCGCCGCTTTGAAGTGGACCAGCGATTGGGTCCGGCTAACTTGGAACGACGCTCCACCCACGACAACAACAGATGGGCGAGCCCATTCATTCGCAAGGAAACTCAGCCCAGCTTCAACGTTCGTTTGCGCCTGCTCATGTTTGCTCCTCGGTTCGAGCAACTGAAGCGCATCCGGCATTCCAATCGCTCCGCCTCGCAAAGTTCAGCGTCTGGTATGACTTGCGGCTGGTACGAAAGCCGACGCCGAAATGCGCTGCCTCAAATGCGGCAGTCTTGAAGCGAACTGGCGCATCTCCGGCAGAAGATATCGGCAAAGGAATATCCGATAATGTCTGAAAGCGTGCGAATGCATCCGACCAGCTGATTCTCCGTCGATTCGGCCCCTGCCAGATGGTCTGGCATGGCGCTTGCGTTACACCTCCCCAAAGCACGAAACGAGGACGAAGTGAGACACCGAGTGATCCTGATTCTGGCAATCACCGCGCTCTCGGCCGCGGCGCAAACGCCGGACGCGCGGGTGAGACTGCGGGACCTGACCAGCGACGCCATCAAGAACAACCCGGAAATTGTCGCGGCCCAGAAGAAATATGAAGCTGCGCGGCAGCGGCCCACGCAGGAGAGCAGTTTGCCTGATCCCATGATCTCGCTGGGGTATGCCAGTGTCGGCAACCCGCTGCCGGGCGCTGGACTTGGCAGCCAGGTGCTGGCGAATGTGGGCGTGATGGTTTCGCAGGAAGTGCCTTTTCCCGGCAAGCTGAAGCTCAAGGGAGAAATGGCATCCACAGAAGCGCAGGCCGGCTTCCAGCAGTATCAAGCGGTGCAACTGGGAGTGATCTCCCGGTTGAAGCAGGCTTACTACCGCCTGCAATACACGTATGCCGCCTCCGATCTGCTGACACGAAATCGGGATCTGCTCGACAAGCTCCTGAAGGTGACCGAAGACCGGTACTCGGTCGGGCGAGCCGCACAACAGGACGTGTTCAAGGCGCAGACCCAGCTCAGTATTCTTGAGACCCGTTTGGTGAAGCTCGAACAGGAGCGAAGGAGCCGGGTCGCCGAGATTAACAGCATCCTGAGTCGCGCTCTGGGCACGCCGGCGGGTCGGCCGGAAGATATGAAGCCGAAAGAATTGACCGCAACATTGGACGAACTGTTTGCTGCCGCGCGCCAGAATTCGCCAATGCTGGGCAGCGATCAGAAGATGATCGAGCGATCGGAACTAGCCGTCAATATGGCGCGCAAGGAATTCTATCCCGACGTCACGCTCAACGCGGGGTACTACAACATGGGATCGATGCCGCCCATGTATGAGGTTCGAGCGGACTTCAAGGTTCCCGTGTATTTCTGGCGCAAGCAGCGGGCTGGCGTGAACGAACAGGTCAGCATTCTGTCACAGACCCGCCGGACGTACGAAGCCACGGACCGGTCGCTCCGCTTCCGCATCCAAGACGATTTCCTAATGGCGCAGGCTTCTGCACGGCTCATGAAACTCTACAGGCAGAACGTGGTCCCGCAAGGGAACCTGGCGCTCGAATCCTCCCTCTCCACTTATGAAACGGGAAGTGTCGATTTCCTGTCCGTGCTTTCCAACTTCACGATGGTACTCGATTATGAGATGAGCTACTACGACGAGGCGCTTAACTATGCGCTGGCACTGAGCCGCCTTGAAGAGATGACGGGCCAAGTACTCACGGACTGAGGCAATTCAAATGAAAGTTATTCGAATAGTCGGTTTGCTGGTGGCGATCGCAGCCGCGTTTGCGGGCGGGTACGTCTACAAGGCTCTCAAAGGCGGCGGGGCGGCATCCGCGGACAAAACCGGGCGCAAGGTTCTCTACTGGGTGGACCCGATGCATCCGGCTTACAAGTCCGACAAGCCGGGAATCGCACCTGATTGCGGCATGAAGCTCGAACCGGTCTATGCGGACGGCGGCGCTCAGTCGTCGACAACGTCGGCAGCGGAGCGCAAGGTGCTGTACTACCGCGACCCCAAAGACCCGAACTACAAGGCGCAACAGCCTGGCCTCAATCCGGACACCGACAATCGACTGGAGCCAGTCTACGCGGACGATGTCTCCACAATGCCGGTCGGTACCGTACAGATCACGCCGGAGAAGCAACAACTAATCGGTGTTAAGTACGGAGAGGTGGAGGTCAGCGGCGGGTCCAGGACGATCCGCGCGGTAGGCAAGGTCGCCATTGACGAGACTCGTATCGAGCACGTCCACACCAAGCTGGAGGGCTGGATCGACAAGGTATTCGTCGATTTCACAGGCAAGCTGGTGAAGAAGGGCGACCCGTTGCTGACGATCTACAGCCCGGACATGTTGGCCTCGCAGAGGGAGTTGCTACTGGCGGTCAAAGCGAAGGACTTGATGCGGAACAGCGCGCTGCCTGCCGCCTATGATCAGAGCGAATCGCTCCTGCAGGCTACCCGCCGGCGGCTGGAGCTGTGGGACCTGAGCGAGGCGCAAATCAATCAGGTCCTCGAGACCGGCGAGCCGATCAAGAACATCACCCTATACTCGCCGATCACGGGCTATATCACGGATCGCAAGGCCTTCCCGCAATTAAGGGTCATGCCCGACACGGATTTGTACACAATGGTGGATCTTAGCCACGTCTGGATCATGGCGGACGTCTTCGAGTACGAGGCGCCAAACATCCATGTCGGCGAGACGGCTCGCGTGGCTCTGCAAGCACTTCCCGGAAGGAGCTTCAACGCCCGGATCGATTACCTCCAGCCGGAGGTCGACCCGATGACCCGAACTCTCAAAGTCCGGCTCAACATGGACAATCCCGGCCTGATGCTCAAGCCGGACATGTACGCGGACATCGAATTCCGCATGAATCTGCCCTCGATGCTTGCGGTTCCCGCCGAGGCCGTGCTCGATGCCGGGGACCACAAGACAGTCTTTGTGGACCGTGGAAACGGCTTTTTCGAACCGCGGCAAGTTAAGACTGGCGAACGCGATGGTGACCGCATCCAGATTCTTTCGGGCCTCAGCGCGGGCGAGCGGGTTGTCATCTCGGGTAACTTCCTAATCGATTCTGAAAGCCAAATGAAGGCGGCCGCGTCGGGAATGGGCGGGATGGCGGGGATGCCTGGAATGACTAATAAGCCGACACAGCCTGAAACACCTGCGAACAAGCCGAAGACCCCGGCGGGAAAGCCTGACGCGAAGGGGATGGACGACATGCCGGGAATGGGGGCCAAGAAGTAATGATCAACGCGATCATTGAGCTCTCGGCCCGGAACAAGATGATGGTCTTCATCGCGATCGCGGCGGCTGTGATGGGCGGCCTGTGGTCGATGCGGACGGTCCCCCTCGATGCGCTCCCCGACATGAGCGACACACAGGTGATCGTGTATTCGCGGTGGGATCGTAGCCCCGACATCATGGAGGACCAGGTCACGTACCCGCTGGTCACCGCGATGCTGGGTGCACCGAAAGTAAAGGATGTGCGCGGATTTTCGGACTTCGGCTACTCCTACGTTTACATCATCTTCGACGAAGGCACGGATATTTACTGGGCGCGCTCCCGCACACTGGAATACCTCTCGAATGTCCTGCCGCGACTGCCCCAGGGTGTCAAGACCGAGCTCGGACCGGATGCCACCGGCATTGGATGGGTGTTTGAGTACGCCCTGGTCGACACGACAGGCAAGCAGAGCCTGGCAGACCTGCGCAGTTATCAGGACTGGTACCTTCGCTACTATCTGAAGTCGGTTCCTGGCGTCGCCGAGGTCGCGCCGCTGGGCGGATTCGTGCGGCAGTACCAGGTCAACGTCGATCCCAACAAGCTTCAATCGTTTAACATTCCGATCAGCAAGGTAGTGGCGGCTGTGCGCAGCGGCAATAACGACGTCGGCGGCCGACTGGTGGAATTCAGCGGCGCCGAGTACATGGTGCGCGGCCGCGGCTACGCCCAATCGACCGGCGACATTGGCAAGATCGTACTCGCTAAAAGCGCGAGCGGCGTCCCGATCCTCATCTCGGATGTAGGTGACGTGACCCTTGGGCCCGACATCCGCCGCGGCGTGGCGGATTGGAACGGGACAGGTGAGACCGTCGCCGGCATTGTCGTCATGCGCCAGGGAGAGAACGCCCTGCAAGTGATCGAGCGCGTCAAACAGAAGCTCAAAGACATTGAGGGAGGATTTCCTCCGGGGGTAAAGGTCGTCACCGCATACGACCGGTCCGAACTGATTCTGCGCTCCATCGAGAACCTGAAGCATACGCTCACCGAAGAGCTGATCATCGTGGCCATCGTCATCATGATCTTCCTCTGGCACATTCCCAGTGCCACCATCCCGATCGTCACCATTCCCGTGGCAGTGATCATTTCATTCATCCCCATGAAGATGATGGGCTTGACATCAAACATCATGTCCCTGGGGGGTATCGCGATCGCTGTCGGGGCCATGGTGGACGCGGCCATTGTGGTTGTCGAGCAGACCCATAAGAAGCTCGAAGAATGGGAACGGACAGGCCGCAAGCAGGATTATCACCGCGTCGTGATCGACGCGGTCAAAGAAGTCGGCGGACCGAGTTTCTTTGCGCTGCTGGTCATCGCAGTCGCCTTCCTGCCGGTATTGACATTGGAAGCGCAGGAAGGCAGGTTATTCAAGCCGCTTGCGTATACCAAGACGTTTTCGATGATCATTGCGGCGGTTCTGGCGATCACGCTCGATCCAGCCATGCGGCTGCTGTTTACCCACATGAAGAACTATGAGTTCCGGCCGCGCTGGCTGGCTCGGGTGACGAACGCCGTTCTGGTGGGGACGATCCACTCGGAAGAGACGCACCCGATCAGCAGAATTCTGATCAAGTTGTACGCGCCGGTATGCGAACTGGCATTGCGATGGAAATGGTTCGTAATAGCCGCGGCCGTAGCTGTGGTCGTAATAACCGTTCCGGTCTTCGAGAGGCTGGGCTCCGAGTTCATGCCGCCCCTCGATGAAGGCTCGCTACTCTACATGCCTTCGACGCTTCCCGGCATTTCCGTTACGCAGGCGCAGCAGTTGATGCAGGTGCAGGATCGAATCATCAAGCAGTTTCCCGAAGTATCAACCGTGCTGGGCAAGGCAGGTCGCGCCGAAACGTCCACCGATCCGGCTCCGTTCTCGATGATGGAAACGGTAATTGTTCTCAAACCGGAGACCGAATGGCGGAAGGTGGACACCTGGTATTCCTCCTGGGCGCCCAAATGGGCGAAGGGCATATTCCGCAGGTTCACGCCGGACCACATCTCGACCGACCAATTGGTGGAAGAGATGAATGAAGCGCTCAAAATCCCCGGCACTTCGAACGCGTGGACGATGCCCATTAAGGCGCGCGTGGACATGCTCACCACAGGCATCCGTACGCCCGTGGGAATCAAGATCTACGGCGCTGACATCAAGAAGATCGAAGATCTCGGCACCCAGATCGAGGCGTTATTGCCAAAGGTGCAGGGCACGCGCAGTGTTTTCTCGGAACGCACGAGCGGTGGCTACTTCCTCGATTTCAAGTGGAATCGCGACGAACTCGCGCGCTACGGCTTGAGCATTGACGACGCTCAGGACGTAATCATGAGCGCCATCGGCGGCGAGAACGTCACCACCACCATCGAGGGCCGCGAGCGCTACTCCGTCAATGTGCGTTACATGCGGGACTACCGAAGCGATCCGGACAAACTAGGGCGCGTCCTGGTGCCCACTATGGACGGCCTGACCCAAGTGCCGATCGCACAACTGGCGCAGGTCCAGGTTGTCAGCGGCCCGGCGATGTTGCGGGACGAGAACGGCATGTTGAACGGTTACGTGTACGTCGATGTCGCCGGCCGCGATATCGGCAGCTATGTCGAGGAAGCGAAGAAGGTGGTACGCGATAATGTGAAGCTTCCATCCGGGTATTCGTTCGCCTGGAGCGGCCAGTACGAGGCCATGCAGCGTGTCCGCGAAAAGCTGATCGTGGTGCTTCCGCTCACGATATTTCTCATCATCATGTTGCTGTACATGAACACGAAGTCCATGACCAAGACCCTGATTATCATCTTGGCGGTGCCGTTCTCAGCCGTCGGCGCGATCTGGTTCCTGCACTTCCTCGGCTACAACATGAGCATCGGTGTCTGGGTCGGTTTGATCGCGCTGATGGGCGTCGATGCCGAAACCGGAGTGTTCATGATGCTGTACCTGGATCTCGCGCATGACCAGGCCAAGGCGGAAGGTAAGCTCAAGAGTCTTGGAGACCTTCAAGCGGCGATCATGCATGGTGCGGTGAAAAGGATTCGCCCGAAGTTCATGACCGTCGCAACGATGTTCCTGGGCTTGGTGCCTATCATGTGGTCCGTGGGAACGGGCGCCGATGTGATGAAGCGCATCGCCGCCCCGATGATCGGCGGCATCTTCACGTCGTTCCTTCTGGAACTAATGGTCTACCCGGCAATCTATGAGGTGTGGAAGTGGAATTTCGAATTGAAAAAAGAGCTGGCGCGTTCTTAGTTGGCTTGGCGCTGCTGGCGCCGGCGAGCTTCGCCCAGCAGGAGTTTCGATACGAGGTGTGGCATGGACACTCGCGGCCACCGCACATTAAGAAAGCCGGAAACATAGGAGCACTGGCGATCACCGAGTCAGGCATCTCCTTCGAGGAGACGTATAAGGATGGGAAGAAGCCGAAGCATCCGCACGCATGGCGCTGGGTCTACCAGGACATCGAGCAACTGAAGATGGCTCCCAAATCCCTGACGGTCCTGACATACAAGGACACCATGTGGAAGCTGGGGGCAGACCGCGAATATCAGTTCGATCTGGCCGGGGACAAGACCTTCGCGGACGCCTATCAATTCCTTAAGAACCGTTTGGACCAACGCCTGGTGGCGGCGATTCCCGACCACCTTTCCAGCACACTGTGGGAGATACCGGTGAAACACTCGCTGCGATTTGGCGGAGATGAAGGAGTGCTCCAGGTTGGCCCGGACGCGATCGTCTACACGTCTGCCGACAAGACTGATTCGCGAACCTGGCGGTATGAGGATATTGAGAACATTAGCAGCGCCGGCCCGTTCCAGTTGACTATCACGACGTTCGAGCGCGCCAAAACGCATTTTGGAGACCTCAAAGGCTTCAGCTTTGCGCTCAAGCAGCGGCTGGAAGAGGCCCGGTACAACGAGCTTTGGCTGCGATTGAACCAATCCAAAGGCCTCAAAATACTCAATTCGTACCGGGAGGGGGCGGGGGCCCAATAGCTCGCAGGCCAGAAGGTCAAGGTAACCGGGGTGCTCAATGAGAAAACCAAGATCCTGAAAGTGGACTCGATCACTGCCGAAAGCCAGCTTCCAGCAGGCTCTCCGCACTCCGGCCATCAACAATGATTCCGCGGGTGGGCGGCTTCTGCGCATCCGCGGACCGTCCACTTTCCGCAGTCCAGCAGACTATTTGGAGAATGCGGCTGCGGCCTGGCTGAACGGCATTACTTCACCACCGTGCTCCCGAGCGAATTGCACGGCGTCGCTCCGTGCTGCAAAGGCGATGAGGCTTGGCGCGCAGCGGTCATAACGCAGCTCGGCGGCCCGCTTGTCGGCATCGACAAGCTCCTTGGTCCTTTCGCACATGTTGACGTCGCTGGCCCTCACAACATATGCGTCATCGGGTGAAAGCGGTTTCCCAGTGAGAAACGACGTCAGCCGGGTGATGCTGATTGGCGTGCCCTTCTGCTCGTGTTGGGAAAGCGCGCACGCTGGACAGCAGAAAAGCCTCGGGCGCCCGTCGACTAATGCCACCGTTCGCGAGTGAGCGTGAATCGGCCGTTTGCAGGCATAGCACTGATCGGCATCCGTGTGGGTAAAACTCCTCCACCCAACGTACCCCAGAGCCAATGCCGCAAGAATGCAAACCAACCCGGCGAACCAAACGCGGCGTTGCATGAGCGCTCGCCCCTTCACGATTCTACGCCAGCCGATGCCTGACGGCCTAATGACTTTCAGGTTGCCGGCTGATCCTCGGGTCCCGTTTGTTCTTTGCGGAGCCCGAACTTCTCCATCCGATAAATCAAGGTCTTCCGGCTGATATCGAGGTACTGTGCCGCATGTGTTTGGTTCCAATTGAATTTTTCGAGGGCCCGAACGATCAGCTCCTTCTCGACGCCCTCAAGGCTTATGCCCTGCGGTGGCAGATCGAAGTGGAATTCCTCCGCGACGGGGCGTTCACGCCGCAGAAACTCGGGCAGATCATTCAACGTTATGTCATCGCCGCGAGAAAGCACCACAATGCGCTCAATCACGTTTTCCAATTCCCTCACGTTGCCCGGCCAGCGGTAGGCGCAGAAATACGGCAACAGCGAAGGTGGTAGGACCAGGTTGGACCGGCCTTGCTTCTCCTTAGCCTTCACAAAAAAGTCCTGCACGAGTTCCGGAATGTCGTCGGCTCGCTCCCGCAATGGAGGGAGTTCCAGCGGTATGACCGCCAGCCGGTAATAAAGATCCTCGCGGAACCCCCCATCTTCTACCATCGCCGGCAGGTTGCGATGGGTCGCTGCGATGATCCGCACGTCCACCTTTGTTACGCTCGCGACCCCCAGCTTTTCGATTTCACCCTGCTGAATCAGGCGCAGCAACTTCACCTGCAGTTCCATCGGCATCTCGCCGATTTCGTCCAGGAACAGCGTTCCGCCATCGGCCAATTCCACCTTGCCCCTCTTGTTTGCGAGGGCTCCAGTGAATGAACCTTTGACGTGGCCAAACAGCTCGGATTCGAGAAGATCCTTCGGAATGGCACCGCAATTGATCGTGACGAATGGCTTCTCCTTCCGGCGGCTGTTGAAGTGAACGGCCTTCGCCAAAAGCTCCTTGCCGGTACCAGTCTCACCGTGAATCAGCACCGTCGAGGTGGCCTGGGCCGCCCGTGAAGCCAAATCCAGCACATGCAGCAGCGTCTTCGATTGGCCCAGGATGTTCTCAAAACCGTACTTCTTATCCAAGCTGCTGCGCAGATTACGAACCTCCTCGCGAAGGTCCAGGTGTTCGAGGCCGCGCCCCACGATCAGCCGCAGCTCTTCCATATTCGCTGGCTTGGTGATGTAGTCATAGGCGCCGGCCTTCATGGCTTCAACGGCGTTTTCAACTGTGCCAAACGCGGTGACGAGGATAACGATGATTTCCGGATAGTCGGCTCGAATCTTCTTAAGCAACTCGACCCCGGACATTCCCGGCATCATCAGATCCGTGATCACCAGATCGGGTGGAGCATCACGTATGTGATCCAGAGCCTCCTTTCCATTCGCCGCGGCATCCACCTGGTATCCGCTCTGCTGGAGCTGCGCTTGCGTCACCCAGCGAAGGCTCTGGTCGTCGTCCACAACCAGTATTCGTTTCTGGATCAACTGTGTCTCCTCTGGTGCAACGGCACTACCAGCGAAAAGGTCATGCCACGATCGGGATTTCTTTCCGCCGTCACCGTGCCTCCGTGCTGGTTCACAATCTGGTGCACGACCGACAAACCAAGCCCAGTCCCGGCATCTTTCGTGGTGAAGAAGGGATTGAAGATCTTGTCGATGTCCTCCTCGGGAATGCCGGGACCCTGATCTCGAACGCAAATCATCACAGATGAGTCCTTCTGCCGAGCTGATAGTACGATCTCGCCAGGGGCTGCCATCGCCTGGACGGCATTGATTGTAAGGTTCAAGATGACCTGCTTCATCTGTTCCGGATCACACTCGAACGGGGGCACTGACAGCGGAACATCCTTGCGAATCGTGATTCCCTTTTGTTGGGCGGAATGGTTCGTGAGGTTGATGATCGCATCCAATAGCCGGCCGGGCTCCGTAGGCTGGAATTCGGGCTTCCGTGGGCGCGCAAAGTCCAGCAGGCTTGTAAGCAGACGATTCAACCGCTGGATTTCTTTGTGAATGATTGCGAATGAACCTCTGCGCATCTCCTCTGGCGTTTGGGGGGATTCGATCAGGTTCGCGGCTCCGTCAATGCTCGCCAGCGGGTTGCGAATCTCGTGTGCTAGACTCGCCGAGAGCTGGCCTATCGCCGACAGCCGGTCCGCCCGTTTGACCTGCTCAAAGCTGTCCTGGAGGTCGCGGTTTGCTTTCGCCAGTTGCTCTGAAGTTGCCTCCAATTCCATTCGTTGTTTTCTTCCCCGATCCGCCAAAACACCCGTGACCGTTCCCACCAGGAAGAAGACAATGATCTCGGCGTATTGATTCATGGCGTAGTCGGGCATGTGGTGCCAGGCGTGAAGGATGTGGGGAATGTAGCAGCAGGCGGAAATCGCAGATGCCACCAGACCGCCGCGCCAGCCGAAGTAGATGGCGGCATAAATGATCGGCAGGTAATAGAGCCGCTGGAATAGGTTATGCCAGAGGATGAGCGAGGGAGACGTCAGATAGTGCAGGGCCGTCGCGACCGCAATGCCGACCGCCACCACGATGATGCGCGCAAGTACTTGTCTGTCTTTCACTTGTTTCTACTCGGGCGCCGCTGCTACTGCCGGGACGAGAGCCGCTGCCACAGGTCCTTGTTGCGCAAATTCCTAACGGAGCGCGGCGCGAACGTCGTTTGACAGAGCAGACTATCGCAGTGGGTCAACGCGACACTGCTCACATCAATTCCCCGGCCCCGCGGTAGGGTACCCCTGCCACAAATACTCCAGAGCCTCGGGCAGGGTCTGTTGTTTCACGGCGCGGTCGGTGTGACCGGCGTTGCGCGCAAATACAAACTGATAATGATAGCCTTTGGCGGCCAGCGCTTTGGCCATGTTCTCATTAGCCACAACCCAGTCGTGCATGTTGTCGCGCATGACATTCGGATTAAAAAGGTCCCTGTCGCCGACTTCCATCCAGATGCGTAGCGGCTTGGCCGGGGTGTTGGGGATGAGGTGCTCGAGAAACTCCCATGCGCCGTGGGGAGTCTGCGGGTCTGACGGCCACTGCTGGTTCACATAGGTGCCTGAGTAAGTGAGAACGCGGTGGTAAAGCTCTGGGTGATACCACGCCATGATCAAGGCGCACGAGCCGCCGGAACTGCCGCCCATGGTCGCCCGGCCCTCGGGATCGTGAGTCAGTTTCACGTTGCATTGCTTCTCGACGAGCGGCAGCACTTCTTTCTCGACGAACTCCGCGTAGCGGCCCGACATGGTGTCGTATTCCAGGCCGCGCTCGCTTCCCTGGGCGTCGCCGCTGCCGTTACCGATGGAGATGGCAATCATCACGGGCACCCGGTGCTGGGCGATCAGATTGTCGAGGGCCGTGAACAAAGCCCGGTCAGGTCCGTCCGCCCCGACGATGAACGGCGCGGCCGTGCCGGGGACGTATTGTTTGGGGACATAAACGGCCACTCTGCGAGTGTAGGGAGCGGGGTGGCTGGTGGTGACCACCAACTTGGCGGGGTCGGCGGGGTCTGCCTGGCCGAAGGTATTGGCCTCGCGCGCGATGCCTGGATAGATCTTGCTGTCGGCCGATTCCATGGTGAAGGTGAAGACCGCTCCCTGCGGCACACCTTCCTGCGCGGTCATCTCCGGTGCGGGGCTGTGGGTGGGGCCGAGGATGAAGTTTCCGTCCTCCTTTGCCGGAGCGTTAGCGCCGTCAGGTAAGTCCTTCGCCGTGACATAACCGGGCGTGTTCGGATCGCGGGCCGGCGGCGCCGGGCGTGCGGCCGCGGCCGGAGCTTGGGCCGTTGCGGGATATGCGCCAGTCATCAGGCTGATCAGGAACGCGATGTTCAGAAGCCGGAACATTAGGGACTCCTTCTCCTCTTAGCGATGTCAATTCCAGTGCAACGGAGAGCCTTCAAGGCACCGGTACCAGCAGGGCTTCGCCGGCGAACGCCGTGATCTTCTCTATCGTACCCTCAGAAATGGTCGCGGCGGACGTCGAGATTCTTCTTGGCCGTGTCTATAAGGCCGTCCAACGTCGTATTGAGCGCCGTGTAATCGTCGTGCTGCGATGTCCCGTACTGGAGGGGTCGTATTGCCGGCCTTGCAGTTGGCAACGATGGCAAACGGCAGGTCGTGGTTCGGGAATTGACCGCGGGGGCGATTGAACCGCGGCGGCGAGCTGCGCGTCGTAGGGGAACATTGGGGACTATTATAGACCGCCGGCCTGCCCGTTCGATTATCCTTACTGGTATGAAGATCGGTTTCATAGGACTGGGCCGTATGGGTTCCGGCATGGCGCGCAACCTGCTTCGCGCCGGCCATGAGTTGGTCGTCTTCAACCGCAGCCGGGATAAGGCGGAGGCCCTGGCCGCGAGCGGCGCCCATATCGCCGATTCCCCGGCCGGCGTCTGTCGCGAATCGGAGGCCGTCATGACCATGGTCGCCGACGATCGTGCGGCCGAACAGATCGTCTTCGGCGAAAACGGCATCGCCTCCGCGCTTCCCGCCGGCGCGATCCACATTTCGTGCAGCACCATCGGCACCGCACTCGCCAGGCGTCTCGCCGCCGAACACGACCGGCGCGGGCAGGGGTATTTGAGCGTCCCCGTTTTCGGCCGTCCGGAAGCCGCCGAAAGCAAGAATCTCCTCGTGGTTGCCGCTGGTCCGCCGGAACTCGTGGAGCGCTGCCGGCCCCTGTTCGACGCGATCGGGCGCCAGACATTCGTGGTTGGCTCCGATCCTGCGCAGGCCAATACCGCCAAGCTGTGCGGAAACTTCATGATCGCCGCCATGCTGGAGGCGTTCGGCGAGGCCTTCGCCGCGCTGCGCAAGGCCGGCGCCCCTCCCCACGCCTTCCTGGAGATTATGAGTACGTTGTTCGGCTCGCCGGTCTATGCGAGTTACGGACGTTTGATTGTCGAGGAAAAGTTCTCGCCGGCCGGGTTTGCGGTGCGCCTGGGGCTCAAGGACGTCCTCCTGGTGCTCGAAGCGGCTGAGGAACTGGCCGCGCCGATGCCGCTCGCCAGCCTCATTCGCGATCATTTACTCTCGGCCATGGCACACGGACAAGCCGATCTGGACTGGTCGAGTTTCACCCGCGTTGCCGCGCGCAGCGCCGGCATCGGGTAGAGTACGGAGGCGGTCGCAGATGAAGGCCGCTCTGACACTCCTATCGCTGTTCTGTTTTCTGCCCGGAATCCAAGTCCCTCGGCCGCAGCTCGAATTAGACCACGCCGTGAGGCCGCTTACACCCTATGCTCTTCGCGGACGATCTTGCGGGGGCTGCCGTGCCAACTGGGGCTCCAATCCTTGGGCGGGACGATGGTGTCCAGGCGTTCGAGTTGATCGATGCCCTTGAGGCGGTGGAAGATGAGCTGCCAGGCGCAAGGGCGGCCGCCGTCCACCTCGCACCCGGTTTCGGTCGATCCGCCGCAGGGACCGTTCAGCAGACGCTTGGCGCACCGGGTCACCGGGCAGATGCCGCCGAATTCGGCCAGCATGCAGTCGCCACAGCCCAGGCACTTCTCCGTCCAGACCGCCTGTTCCTCGAGAATCCCGAGAAACTGCGTGTTCAGCGCGGGGTAGACCGGTTTAGTGGGGAATCGCTCGGCGATCGCCTGTACGCCCGCGCCGCAGCCGAAAGACACGATGGCGTCGGCTTTGGCCGCCGGTCCGGCGAGGTCCTTGATGAACTCGTTCTCGCACTGGCGTTCAATCGTGATCTGGGTGAGTTCGATAGGCTTCCCTTCGATCTTGCGAGCCATGCGGACGGCATAGGAGGCGATCCCTACCTCGCGCTCGCCGCCGGCCAGGCACACCGTGACGCAGGTTCCACAGCCCACAAAAAGGACCTTGCGGTGGGGCGCAACGAGGTTTTTGAGTTCGGTAACGGACTTGGGGGAAGCGACTATCATGACTCTCCTGCACTTTCTTTCCGGCTGGACGGTTTCAGCGGACTGGGGCCCAGCGCACGGACGGTTTCGACGATCTCCTCGACGCGCTCGACGAACGTGGGCGCCATGGCGGCCGAAAGGTTCACCATCTTGAGCCGCTCGGCGCCGATGCCGATTTCATCGAGAATCTCCCGGATGCGGCCGGTGTGCTTGCGCGCGCGCAGATTGCCCTCCAGGAAATGGCAGCCGCCTTCCAGGCATCCGGCCACCAGAATCCCGTCGATGCCCTTCTCGAAGGCGTCGAGGACATGTTCCATTTCGATCTTGCCCGTGCACGGCGTGTGGACGATGCGCACGTTGACGGGATACTGCATGCGCTTGGATCCCGCCAGGTCGGCTGCCGCGTACGCGCAGAAGTTGCAGCAGAAGGCGAGGATCCGCGGCTCCCAGCGCGTGGCAGGAGCCGCGCTCACGATTTCTTGCCCGTTCGACTGAATCATGCGTTCACTCCGGCGACGAGCAACTCGTCGAGCATCGCCACCAAGGCCTCGTCTTCCTGGTGCTGGAGGACGATGGTCCTGGCTGGGCAGGCCGCTGCGCAGCTTCCGCACCCCATGCACTTGGCGCTTTGGATTTCGGCCTTGTTGAGGTTGTTGATCGCCGGCGCCCCATACGGGCAAACCTTCACACAGGTGGCGCAAGCGACGCAATTCGCCGGGTTGACCCGGGCGACCTGGCCGGGAACCTCCAGGTGAGTTTTGGACAGGATGGTGGCCGCCCGCCCCGCCGCGGCCTGAGCCTGTGCAATGGTCTCGTCGATGAATCGGGGCGAATGTGCCAGCCCGCAGAGGAACTCGCCCTCGTTCGCCAGATCCACCGGGCGGAGCTTCGGGTGGGCTTCCAGGAAGAAGCCGTCCGCCGTCAGGGCGCTGCGCAGCAGCATCGAAAGCGCCGGGTTGTCCGCCGCCGGAGCGATGCCGGTCGAAAGCGCCAGCAGGTCCGGCCGCAGCACCAGGTCCCGATTGCTCCCGATATCGTGGACGGTGACTTTGAGCCGGCCGCCCTCCTCGGTCACCACCGGGTCGCTCTGGTCCGGATAGCGGACGAACAGCACCCCGGCCTCACGGGCCTTCTGATAGTACAACTCGCGGAACCCGTAGGTGCGGATGTCGCGGCCCAGCACAGCCACCTTGGCCTGCGGCAGGAGGCGCTTGATCTCCAGCGCATTTTTGACCGCTTCCGAACAGCAAATCCGGCTGCAATAGGGGTGCTTGTCGTTACGGCTTTCGACGCATTGAATCATGACCACGGTGGGATCCCGCTTGCCGGCGAGTTCCGGCGGCAGGTTTCCGCCTTTGAGCGCAGCCTCGAGCGCGGCCTGCGTGGTCACGTGCGGGTTCTGGCCGTGGAGGTACATGGCGGTCTCTCTCCGCTGCCCGCCAACCGCTACGATCACGACTCCGTGGCTGATCGGCTGTTCGCGCCCGTCCATTCTCAGCACACTCTTGAAATTGCCGACGTGGCCGCTAATCGCGGCGGGCGTGGCGTTCAAGTGCACGGTGATCTTTTCGTGAGACTGGACCCGGGCCACGAGCTGGCGGAGGTACGTCTCGACGTCGGCGCCTTCCAGCGTGCCGTGGACGCTCCGCAGCAGGCCGCCCAACTGCGGCTCTTTCTCCGCCAGGTGCACGGCGAACCCCTGGTCGGCGAGGCCCAGGGCCGCGGTCATGCCGGCCAGACCGCCGCCGATCACCAGGGCCGATGCCGTCACCGGCAAGCGGCCCGTCGGAAGGGCTTTCACGTGCCGCGCCCTGGCAATCGCCATGGATGTCAGTTCCAGCGCTTTCGCCGTGGCTGCCTCGGGGTCGTCCTTGTGGACCCAGGAGCACTGGTCGCGAATATTGGTCATGGCGAAGAGATATTGGTTCAGCCCGCTCTCGCGGAGCGTCTCCTGGAACAGCATCTCGTGAGTCCGCGGCGAGCAGGAGGACACCACCAGGCGGTTGAGCCTGTGCTTCGCGATCATGTTCTTGATGTGCTGCTGGTTGGTGTCCGAGCAAGTGTACAGGTTGGCTTCGGAGTGGCAGACGTGGGGCATGCCGGCGGCTTTATCGGCCACCTGTTTCACGTCGATGACCGAAGCGATGTTGTGGCCGCAGTGGCAGATGAACACGCCCACGCGCGGGCTCTCGTCGGTGATGTCCCGCTCCCAGGGGTATTCGTGGTGGAGGACCATGGTGCCGCGGGAAGGCGCGAGCTGGCCCATGGCGCAGGAGGCGGCCGCGGAAGCCTGGGCCACCGATTCGGGAATGTCCTTGGGTTCCTGGAACGCCCCGGCCACGTAGATGCCCGGTTTGGATGTCGCCAGCGGAGAGAGCCGCTCGGTCCGGCTGAAACCGAACTCGTTCAACTCGACCCCCAGGTGCGTGGCCATTTCCTTCACGCCGGCGGAGGGCCGCATCCCGACGCTGAGCACGACGAGGTCGAAATCCCGCTGCTGTTCGGCGCCGTCCTGGTCGAAGTAGCGAATGCGCGGTGTCTTGTCGCCGGGCATCTCGACCACCCGGGAGGGGATGGCCCGGATGAACTTCACCCCGTGCTCGTCGCGGGCGCGGTTGACGTAGCTGTCGAACTCCTTGCCGAACGCCCGCACGTCCATGCAGAAGATCGAGATTTCGAGTTTCCGCCCATGCGCGTGCTCGAGCGCGACCATCGCCTCTTTGGTGGCGCTCATGCAGCAGATGGACGAGCAGTAGCCTGCGCCGCGGGCCGCATCGCGGCTGCCCACGCATTGGATGAACGCGATGCTGTTCACCGCACCGCCATCCGAGGGGCGCTCGATGAGACCGCCGGTAGGACCGGCCGCGGAGAGCATGCGCTCGAACTGGACGTTCGAGAGCACGTTCGGATAGCGCCCGTGGCCGAACTCGCCGCGCAGCGACGCCTGGAACTCCTCGAAGCCGGGCGTGAGAATCACGCTGCCGACTTCGATCTCACGTTCTTGCGCCTGCTGATCGTGGCAGATGGCGCCGGGCGAACAAGCCTTCACGCACTCCATGCACTCGCTGCACAGGCCGCACGCCAGGCAGCGTTTGGCTTCGGCAATGGCCTGCTCGGCGGTGTAGCCCCGGTTGATCTCGGTGAAGGCGCGCCGCCGCGTGGCCATGTCCGTCTGCGCCATTTTGACGCGATCTTCCCGCGGCGCTCCCGGCTTGGGATTGCGAGCCGACGCGGCCGGCGCGGGGGCCGCTGTCGCATTGGCCGGCTTGCCGCCGCGAAGGTAAGCATCGATGGCTTCGGCCGCCAGGTGGCCCTGTCCCATCGCGTCGGCGATGGAAGCCGGACCCAGCACCGCGTCTCCGCCCGCGAAGATGCCGGCGACGCTGGTGGCCAGCGTGCCCTTTTCGGCGGCGATCCGGCCGCTCGATCCGGTGGCCACGCCCATGCCCGCCGAGTCGATGGCCTGGCCGATGGCTGCGATCACGGTGTCCGCTTTGAGGACGGTGGTCTGCGATTCGTCGAAGCGCGGCTCGGTCCGCCTGGTCGGGCCGGACCCGGCGATGCGCGGGTGGAACGCGATGGCGGAGGCCTTTCCGCCCACCGTCTCGATCCGGGCTGGTCCCAGATCGGTGTGGAACACCACGCCTTCTTCGAGGGCTTCGGCCGCTTCCCAGGGATGGGCCGGCATCTCCGCGCGGCTCCGGCGGTAAGCCACTGTGACCGATTGAACTCCGGGCAGCCGGCGCGCGCAGCGGGCCGCGTCCATCGCCACATCGCCGCCGCCAATGATGACCACGTTGGGGCCGATGGCCGGCGCCTTCCCGTTGTTGACCTGGTAGAGGAAGTCCAGCGCTTCCCAAACGCCCTGGGCGTCTTCACCCGGAATGCCCATCTTGCGGCCGAGCCATGCGCCCGGAGCCACGAAGACGGCGTCGAACTGCCCCGCGGGCGAACTCGCGCCCACCGCCTTTAAGAGGCTCGTCGGATCGGCCACCCGCTCGCCGGTTTTGGCCTCCACGCCCAAGTCCAGGATGTATTGAATCTCCCGATCCAGGACATCCTCAGGCAGCCGGTAATCGGGAATGCCGTAGCGGAGCATGCCGCCCAGCCGCGGCTGCGCCTCGAACACGGTTATGCCGTGGCCTCGCAGGGCGAGATCGGCAGCCACCGTCAAGCCCGCCGGGCCGCCCCCAATGATGGCGACCTTCGAATCAAGCCTGGCGGCAGGCGCTTTCGCGGGCGGATACTGGCTGGGGTTCGCGTGGATGTAGTCGGCAACGAAACGCTTCAGATCGCGGACCGAGACCGCTTCGTCGATCTCGCGGCGGTTGCAGTTATCCTCGCAGGGATGCTGGCATACGCGCCCGCAGGCTGCCGGAAGCGGGCAGCGCTGGCGGATGAGAGCGTAGGCTTCCTGGAATTTGCCCGCCGCAATCAGGGCCACGTACCCCTGCGCGTTCACGCCGGCCGGGCAGGCGGATTTGCAGGGCGCCGGCCCGGCGGCTTTGGAAATGCCGAAGACGTTGGGAATGGCCTGCGGGTATGGACGGAAGATGGCCTTGCGCGTTCCCAGGTTGCGGTCGAACTCGCTGCGGAGGCTGACCGGGCAGACCTCGGTGCACTCGCCGCAGGCGTTGCACTTGGCCGTATCCACGTAACGCGGGTTCTGGCGGATTTTGACCTTGAAATGACCGGGCTCGCCCGAAATTCCCTCCACGTCCGCCAGGGTGACGATCTCGATGTTCTGGTTCCGCGCGCACTCGACCAACTTCGGCGAAAGGATGCACATGGCGCAATCGCCGGTCGGAAAGGTCTTGTCGAGCTGGGCCATGCGCCCGCCGATGGCGGGGGAGGAGTCCAGAAGATAGACCTTGAATCCGCTCCCGGCCAGATCGAGAGAGGCCTGGATGCCGGTTACGCCGGCCCCGCAGACCAGCACTGCGCCGACAGCTTCGGGCGCATGATGCCCGTTCCCATTGTTCGCGATCATCGTCATGCCTCAGCTTCCGATTCCCTTGGCCTCGAGCAGCTCCTTTGGTCCCACGATCAGGCTGTCCAACGATAGTTCGTCCCGCTGGCAGCCCATCGCCAGGCCCAGCAACTGCGTGAAGTAGAACACGGGCAGATTGTACCGGCGTCCGAATTTGCGCTCCATATCCCGCTGCCGCAGGTCCAGGTTCAGTTGGCACAGCGGGCAGGCGGTGGCAATGCAGTCGGCCCCAGCCGCTTGCGCCATGGCGAGAATCCGGTTGCCCAGCTCGAGCACCACGCTTGGGTCGGTGATCGAGAAGCTCGCTCCGCAGCACTCGGTCTTGTGCGGCCACGCGAGCGGGGTCGCCCCGGCGGCTTCGATGAGCTGGTCCATGAGAGTGGGGTTCTCGGGGTCGTCGAAATTGGTGATCTCCGGCGGACGCGCCAGCAAACATCCGTAGTAGCAGGCCACCTTCAGCCCGGTGAGCGGGCGGCGAATGGCCGCGGCGACCCGCTTGAGGCCGATGTCGCGGCAGAGGATCTCGAGCAGGTGCAAGACCGGGGTCCGGCCGTCGTAGTCGCGCCCGACCACGTGCGCCACGCGCGCGCGCAGGGCGGCGTCTCCGGCGATATGGTGGTTGGCCGTCTTGAGCCGGCTGTAGCAGGCGGCGCAGGCCACCGCCACCGTGCTGCCGCCAGCGGCCGAGAGGCTCTTGGCCGGCAAGGCATCGGCCAGCAGCGGGTCGCTCGAGTGAGCGGCCGTCGAGCCGCAACAGATCCAGTCCTTCAGCTCGGGTATTTCCAGGCCCAGCCTGGCGGCCACGGCCAGCGTGGAACGATGATAATCCTTGGCGGCGCCGTCCAGCGAACAGCCGGGGAAAAAGGTGTAGCTCACTGGGCGCCTCCCTCGGCGGCCCGGCCGAACAGGGCGTCACGCTCGTCCTTCCCGCCCACCCGCGTAGCGGAAAGCGGCAGCTTGCCCTTCAGCAGCATCATCGGCGCTTTGCCCGCATCCTCGAACAGCCGTTTGGTGCGGAGTTTGTACTTCGCCATCAGACCCAGCTCGAAGATTCGCCCGCGCTCGCGGACGGCATCGAGGAAAATCTCGTTGAAGATCGGAACCGCGGTATCCGGCTCGGCCGATCCGGCGCCGCGGCTGATGCCCCGCAGAGCGTCGATCATGCCGGCGATATCAACCTGCTGAGGACAACGCGTGGTGCAGGTCTGGCAGGACGTGCACTGCCAGATGAAACGGCTGGAGAGCACCGCCTGGCGCTGGTCCGTTTGCACCATGCGCACCAGTTGGTGCGGCTTGAAATCGCCCGCAGCCGCAACCGGGCAGCCGCTCGAGCACTTCCCGCACTGGTAGCAGTTCATCGGCGAGGCCCCGCTGCGCTCTTTTACCTCGAAGGCCAGGCCGCCGCCGATACTCTCGATTTCGATTGGAGGTGCGATCCCGCCCGTCATTTCTTTTTCTCCGAACCGGCCAGCACCGACAGTTTCACGGCGCCGACCTTACGATACACATCCCCCGGCGCGCTGGCGCGGCCATCCACGGTCAACAACTCCCGCACCGGGATGCCGAAGAGCCGCTCGTTTTCCTCCAGGTACGGGCGGATCAGCCGCCAGTCCTTATCGGTGACCGGGCCGAACACTCCGCCGTTGAGCTGGCGCTCGACAACGTGGTGGTGCGGATCGCGGATGTAGATGGCCCCGCCGCTGGCGAGCGAGAACAAATTGGCCCCCGGATAGGGCGCCGCCAGTGGGGTCATGCGGCCGCCCGCGTCGAACTCGATGCCGTTGAGAATGACGAAGCCGCCGCCGGCCAGCGGATCGCCCGCCATGAACGACTCGGCCAGGAAATCCAGGCAGGTCCCGTTGATCACCACGCGCGGGCGTCCCACCGCGTTGATCAGCGGGCGGCCCGCGGCGTTGCCGAGGACGTAGACCTCGCCTCCCTTGGCGCCGTACATGAAAGTCTGGCCGACGTCGCCGTAGATCACCAGCTTGCCGCGCTTGGCGATCTGCGCCACCTGGTCCTGGGCATTGCCGTGGACGCGAATCTCGAGGCCATCCATGCCGCTGGCGTCGTAGTCGCCATTGGAGCCGTAGAGGTCGATCCGAACGCCGTCGGTGGCGGCGCCCAGTCCCGCGCCGTGGAAGCGCTGGCCGCGCAGCCGGTAGACGGCAAAACACTTCCAACCCGTTTCATAAGCCCGGCGGAGCAGCCTGGCATCGCAGTCGTCGCCCTCGGGAGGGAAACCCTGGGCGTCAATCGCCAGCAGGTCCTCGCCGGAGCGCGGAGCGGCCAGGCGATCGCGCGTGGCCCAGGTAATCCGCCGCCACAGGTGCGCCGGCGGCTCGCCAAATAGCGGAGCCGAGTCCAGCAAGCGGTCGATGGCCTCCTCGATCACCTGGATCACCGTGGCGCGGCGCTTGTCGCCCGTGTCGAAGCGGCGGTCGTGCAGCAGGGTGAGCACTTCGAGGGCGGCCGCGCGGGATTTCAGGCTGGCGGCTCCATTCGCCAAGCCCTGGCAGAACTGCCGCAACTGGCCGGCCGGCCAGGCAGCCAGGCCGAGCGCGTATTCGAAAAGGCCCTCCACGTCGCCGGTCTGCTGCATTTCCTTCACGGCGCCGGGCGTTCCGTTGCCGCTCGTTGCGAAGCTCCCCAGGTCGCAGCGAATCGAGCCGCCCTCCAGCTTCACCGCGCGGCCGAACTTGTCCGTGCAGGAGAGCCGCTTGCCGCCGTCCCCGCTGGGCGACACGGTGAAGACAAACGCGCCGCCATCGCTGCTGGACCCGCCGCGGGCGTTCCAATACTTGTCGGCCACCGGACAGAATCGCGGATCTTCCTTCGCCAGGCTGCGCAGGGTGGCGTCGATGGCCTGCTTCTCCGAGCAGATCAGGCCGATCTGCACCTCGCCGCTATCGGAGAAGGCGAACACTTGCGGCCGCAGCATGGCGGTGTCGGTGATTCCCAGCAATTGGAACTGGTCCGCGTGCGTGCGCGCGATGATGAAGAACCACGGGCCGTCCGGCGAGGCATGAACGTGGGTCGCCTGGATCTGCCGGTAGATCACCTGCTTCTCGGGCGGCAACTGGTCGAAATCGAGTTCCGTGGTGGGGGCCAGGGCCTCGATGATGTACTCCAGCGGATATTGGTAGACCCGGTCCCACAGATCGAAGAGTTGGACGGAAACCTCGGTGTCGGTGAGGAACTGCTGGCGGATGTTGCGCTGCCGCAGGTACTCGCACACGGAGTGGTAGTTGGCGAAGTCGCCGTTGTGTACCAGCGCCTCGTTCAGCCCGGTGAACGGATGTGCGCCGCCGGGGTGCCACACGCGGCCTTTGGTGGGGTAACGCTGGTGAGCGATCCATACGTGGGCAGCGAATTCCTGGAGCTGGTAATACTCGACGTTCTGCTCGGCGTATCCCACCATCTTGAAGACCAGTTGGTTCCTGCCGTGCGATAGAACGAAGGCCCGCTTCTCGCCCAGAGACGCGTAGAAGGCTTCATTGAGCCGGTAGGAATTCCGGTACACGAACTCATCTTCCAACTGGCGAGGCGCCAGACCCTGCAGCCCGGCCGTGCGCGCAAAATCATCCAGAACGTCCGGCTTGACGCGGACGACATAACGGTGGACATCCGGCGGGCGAACCTCGAGTCCGGGTAAGTCGCGGTAATCGTCGATGTGGGGCTGCCGCATAGACAGAGCAATGTCGAACTGGGGCAGCACGAACTGCCGCTCGACCTCGGCGTGGACGGCCGAATCGAGCAAGGCGATCTGCAGCAGGTAGTGGCTGTCGAGCGCCTCGCGCGAGATGCCGATCTGCTCCGGCACCAGGCCGACCGCCGCGATGCCGCCTCCCTTTCCGTTGCCACGGTTCCGCATTTGGATGGAGGGCTCGTAGATGAACCGTCCCTTGACGGGCACACTGCAGGCAAACCCGGTGACGCCGCAGCCGCCTTCTTCCTCCCGTTCCGGCGACCGCTCGAGATCGGAGTATATCTGCGACCGGCTGGCCAGCAGTCGTTCGGCAAAGTCGCTCATCGGGAGACCTCCGCCGCGGAGACAGGATCGTCGCTGAGGTAGCACAGCACGTCGGTGCGCCCGCGGAGTTCGCGGATGGATGTCATGCCGAGCCGCGACAGCGTATCGACCATCTGCTCGCGCCAGGAATAGTTGAGATTGATCAGCCGCTGGGTGGCCCACTCCAGGCCCACCTGCATCATCAACTCGGGATCGGTGGAGGCGATGCCGCGCGGGCAGCCCCGCCCGCTTTCGCAGCAGGCGCATCGCACGCACCCCAGCGCCACCATCTCGGCGGTGCCGATCACCACGCCGTCGGCGCCCAGAGCGATGGTCTTCAGCGCGTCATACGCGGTGCGGATGCCGCCGGAAGCGATCAGCGTCACTTTGTCCCGGATGCCTTCGGCGGTGAGAAACTTGTGCACCTTGGGGACGGCGTATTCGATGGGCATCGCGATGTTCTTCTTGGCGATGTCCGGCGCGGCGCCGGTGCCGCCGTAGCTGCCGTCCAGGTGGATGATATGGGCTCCCGCGTAGTAGCTGCCCACCGCCACCATGTCCACATCGGTGGGCGTCGATACCTTCACGCTCACCAGGCAGTGGGGATTCACTTCCTTGATCCAATCGAGATGTTTCTTGTGGTCTTCCACGCTGTAGACGCTGTGGAAGGGGAACGGGCTGAATAGCGCGTTGCCTGCCACGGCCTCGCGCATGCGCGCCACGGCGGGCGTGTTCTTGTCGCCCAGCAGGTGTCCTCCCAGGCCGGGTTTGGCGCCCTGGGCGTATTTGAACTCGACCATCCGCACGCGCTGGATGGTATCCTCGCGCACGCCGAACAGGCCGGTGGCCACCTGCGTGATCACATGGTCGTCGTAGGGCTTCAGCCGGTCGTGATAGCCGCCCTCGCCGGTGCAGGTGAAAGTGTTCCACGCCGCGGCCGCGCGGGCTTTGCCCAGAATCGTGTGGATGCTGACCGACCCGAAGCTCATCCCTCCGCCATAAACGGGGAGGTCGATGTGGATCTGCGGCCGGCCATCGTCGCGGTGGTTCAAGTCCAGCCCCGTGTCGATGTCCGTGCCCGATGGGACGCCGGGGCCCGGCTCGAATCCCGGCACCTCGAACTTAAACCGGAGGTTGTCGAACCCGCCGCCCGCGGCGCCCGTCCGGCTTTCCAGGTGCGGCGGCGCGGGCCGTCCGGTGGCGGCCTGATGCCAGGTCGCCAGGATCAAATCGCTCGACCAGCGCGGATCGCCCATGCACTCGGCGCTGGGGTTGGGCCGCACCGTGATGGCGTGCTGCGGGCACTGGGAGACGCAGGACTCGGGGGTTTCGGCGCAGGCGGGCCCGATGCAGAAACTGTCGAGCGGCCGCAGGGTCAGCGCGTAGCCCTCCGGCTTGCTGTGTACTCCGTACTGGCAGGCTTCCACGCATCGCCCGCAGGAGGCGCACGCCGCGCTCCGGTCAACCTTGTACTTGCCCAGCGCGTTGCGGTAGCGGTCCGGCGCGGGCCGAATTTCGCGGGCCACGATTTCCTGCGGCCAGTCGCTGAAGCCCGCTTGCGGAGAAGCGGGCTCTGTCCGGCAGACCCGCACCGGGGCTTCGACGGGTGCGTCAGTTGTGGTCATGCGCTCACCTGCGACCGAGGCACGCGGCAGAGGTCGCCGAACGCCTCCTTCTCGATGTCTTCCATGAAGATGGCCCTTCCCACCTCGCCGCGCAGACGGCGAACCTCGCGGATTCCCATCGCGCCCAGAACCTCAATCAACTGGCTGTGCCAGGCGCCCATCAGGTTCACCATCCTCTGCGTGGCGTAGGCGTGGTCGGATGAATCGGTTTCGGCGGGGCACAACTCGCCCGAGCCACACATGGCCTCGCCGTCCGAGTTTCTGGGATGAGCGTCGCGGCAAACCCGGCAGCCCAGAGCCACCAGCAGCGCCGTGTCCACGGCCACCAGATCGGCCCCGCAGATGATCGCCTTGGCCATGTGCTCCGCCAGTGCGATACCGCCGGAGACGATCAAAGTGATCTCGTCGCGCAGCCCTTCCTTGACCAACCGTCCGTGGACCTCGCGCAGGGCATCCTTAATATGACGGCCGTGCCTTCCGTCGCCCAGCCGCTCGCGGCCGTGCTGGTCGGCGCACAGTTGGAACACCTTGAGGCCCGCGTGGCTCAACTCGATGATCCGGTCAGCCGCGGTGGGCGTGAGCGGCAATCGTACGGCGACCGTCAACTTTTCGTTGATCGAGCGCAACTCGCCGGCCAGCACCGCTACGTCCGGGCCGTCCCGCAATTGCGCCAGCCGCACGCCCTCGAGAATGTCCTGGCAGTTGGCGATGTTTTCCCTGGCCAGCACGGGCACCACAAACGGCAATTGCTTGGGCAGCGCCTGGACGGCCTCGCCGGCGCGGACCACCGCCAGCGTCTTGAGCTCCTGCGCCGCCGAGATGCGTGCGGCGGCCAGGCGCGCGCCCTGCTCCCGCCAGGCCGCCACGTCGAGGATTACCGGAAGCTGAATCTCCAGTAGCCGCAAGGGCGGAGTCAGCATCCGGCCGTCGGGCGTGAACTCCAGGCGCAGCGGCTTGGGACCGATATCGACGCTCGTCGAGATGTACTCGCGCCCGTGAATGCCGTCGCGGGTGGGGCGGACGATTTCCGACATGTCGGTCCAGATCGAATCGAAACCGGGACCATGAAACCGGCCGCGATAACCCGCCCCGGAAACCGGGATCCTGCCCGTATCCGCCTGGTTCCAGGTAGTGAGGATGATGCCGGGCGTCCAGTATTCGCCGCCCATGTCCAGGAATTCCGGGTTCACTGAGACATCCAGCAGCCCCTTGGTGCAGCCCTGGACGCAGGAAAGGCACGCCTTGCATTCGTCCAAGGTCGCGCCCGGCGCCACCGGGTCGCGGTTGAATGCCGACTCGTGCCGGTAGACGTCGTAGAGGCAGCGAAGCTTGACGCAGTTGCTGCAACGGGAGCAGTCCTCGCGCCAATCGACATTGGCGAATTTGCCGATCCGGCGGAACCATCCGGGCGTCGCGGCGGTGTGAATGTGGTACCGATCGGGCATGTTCAGTCTCGTCCAGGCCTCGCCTAGGCCAATCCGGCTTTTTGGATTACGGCGGCGGCCGCCGATTCGCATCCGCCGCAGAGCACATGAATGCCGCGGACGCCGGGGATGGCCTTGAGTTGACTCGCCATTTCGGCCGCTATCTCGATTCCCTCGCTGGCCGGATCCGCGGCGCCGCTCAGCCGGGCAATTACACTCTCCGGCACCGGTCCGTAGGTGTGCCGCCGGTCGAGCACCTTGGCCTGCTCCACACTGGTGAGCGGCAGCACGCTCGATATGATCGCCACCTGCCGGTCCAGCCCGGCCGCGCGAACCGCATCCATCCACTTGGCGAAACCGGTCAGGTCGAATACCGCCTGCGTCAGCAGGAAGCTGGCTCCAGCCGCAATCTTTTTCCGCAGGCGGAGCAGGTTCAACTCCAGAGGTTGCTGATACGGGTGGGCAGCCGCTCCGACCGGCAATTCCGGCAGCGGCCCGTCGCGCATCCATCTCTTAAGGGCCTGCGTGAGCTGGATGGAGTCGATGTCGTAGACGCCGGCCGCCTGCGGACAGACGCCCAGAGACTGGTGGTCGCCGGTCAGGCAGAAGATGGCTTCGACGCCGAGGGCCGCCGCGCCGTGCGCGTCGCTCTCGAGCGCGATCCGGTTGCGATCCCGCGTCACCATCGACAGCACGGCGGGGCGGCCTTCGCCCGCCAACAGGGCCGCGCACGCCAGGGCCGAGCCGTGAATCCCACCAGGCGAATCCGCCACCACCACCGCGTCCAGGTGGGTTGGCAGGATGGAGGAGAGCTTCTTCACCGCGCCAACATCACCGCCGCGTGGTGGCAGGCACTCAGCCGTGAGAGCCAGCCGGCCGGAACCGAGCGCCTGACCAAGTCTACTGTTCGTTGTCGTCATTGCCGAGCTCCACTTCCTGGTGGGAATTGTCGTCCGCTCCGGCGACGGGAGCCTTGTTCAGAGGGCTGGGGGGCAGATCCCGCAGGGCCCCGACTACCAGATCGCGGATGGCTGCCGCCTGGGCGTCCGCAGCCGCGGTGGCAAGTGCTTCCACGGTTCTTCCGCTCCCGAGCGCCATATCTTCCGCCGCGGTGCCAGGCAGATGGAAGAGCATTAAACGGCCGCCGCCCAGGCCGACTTCCTCCAGGATGGAGCGGAGGAAGGCCGCACGCCGCGCGCACCGCTTGCTGCCTTCGAGATGGTGGCAGTTATCGTCCTGGCAGGCGACCATGCAGACGGCCTCGGAGCCCGATTCGAACGCCTTCAGAACGTGTTCCGGCTGTAGCCGCCCGGTGCAGGGAACCAGGGCTTGCCGCACCGGCCAGGGCCAGCCAAAGTCAGGCACCACCGGCCGCTGGTGGCCGGCTGACGTGGCAGCCCGCGCCGGACGGGCACAGTTGGCGCACAGGAAAACCGTGATCGCCGGCTGGGGCGGCGCATGCTCATGAGCGCCCCGCGGCTGTACACCTATGGCTCCGGCGTCCGGTTTCATAAGGGAAAATCCCGCTTCAGAGAGGGAAGGCAGGAGTATAACAGACTTTCAGATTAAATGGTATTGATATTTTAAACTATTATTTTGTCTTATAATGTCATCCGATGACTCTCGACCACCTCAAGCTTTTCCGGGATATCGCGCTGGCCCGGAATATGACCCGCGGAGCTGAGAGCTGCGGCGTAAGCCAGTCCGCGGCCAGCCAGCAATTGCAGGAGGCGGAGCGCCTGCTGGGAGTCGATCTCCTGGACCGCCGCACGCGGCCTTTCGAGCTGACCGAAGCCGGGCGTCTGTACTACGAATTCTGCCGCGACGTGCTGCGCCGCAAGGAGGAATTCGACCGGCAACTGGACAAACTCAAAGGCCGGGTGCAAGGCACAGTCAGGGTTGCGGCGATCTACTCGGTGGGAATTACCGATATGGCGCGCCTCGAGCTGGAGGTGGGCGAGCGGATGCCGGAAGCGCAATTGCTGGTCGAGTACCTGCGGCCTGAGAAAGTCTACGACGCAGTGGTCACCGACCAGGCCGACCTGGGCTTGGTAAGCTACCCCGAATCCAACCGGGAGATCACCGCGATTCCCTGGCGCGAGGACAAGATGATGGTCGTGGCCGCTCCGTCTCATCCTCTGGCGGCCAAGGAAAAACTTGTTCCCGCCGACCTGGCGCAGCGGGACTTCGTGGCTTTCGACGACGATCTTCGAGTGGGCCGCGAAGTCAAACGCTATCTGCGCGAGACCGGAATCCAGGTAAATGGCGTCATGCACTTCGACAACACCCAGACGCTGAAAGAGGCCGTCATTTTGGGCGCCGGCATCGCCATCATGCCGGTGCGGGTATTGCGCAACGACATCGAACAAGGCCGCCTGATCGCGATCCCCATCGAGGGTTGCGCGCTCGTCCGGCCGCTCGGCATCATCCATCGCCGCCGCAAGACGTTTAACCTGGCCACCCGGATCTTCCTGGAACTGTTGCGGCAGGAAGCCGCTGCGGAACTTCCGGCGGCTGCCGAAGCAGTCGCGCGCTGAGAGCGGCCCCTAAGGAAAGAACCCTCCGCCGCCAGTCCACCGCGAACGCGCGACTACGCCATGGTCGCCGTCCTCCTCGTCCTCCTCGGATGAGGGCTCCGCAGGGCCCAGCCGGCTGTATACTGAGTTGGTGTGCGGAGAGCGATAACTCGCTGGTTGCACGGAGTTGCGGAAGGAGCCCCCATTGGATCGGATCGAAAAGACCTTTACGGAAGCCTTCGCGGCGATTGCCTGCTGCGCCATGATTATCCTGCTGGCCGGTTGCAAGAACGCCGGCACTGGCGCCGAGGGCAAAGGGGGCACAGCAGCACCTGCCTCATCCGCCGCTGTCGGCGTGGCGCGGCCGGCGCTCAGTGACATCAAACAGAGACTCGGGCACTGCACGTCGTTGCTCATGGATTCGCTGCAAAAGCCCACGGCGTCTTACCACTTTTCTTATAAGGCGCAGGAGAACATCAATCCCAAGTTTCCGATGGACAAGACCGCGAAGCCGGAAGTTGGCCCAGTCGAAGTGGAGGCGGATATCTCTCCCGACCAAATCAGCCTCACATCCCTCCGCGGCAAGCAGAAGACAGAGCAGAAGGCCGCGAAAGCCGATCAGCTTGCCTGGAGCATGACGAATCTGGAACTGATCGGCCCCGTGACCAGCACTGCCATGATGCTCGCTTTCGGGCAAATGGTAGCGCAGCCGGCGGGTTCCGGTACCGCGGGCGGCGTCGACGCCGACAAGTTCGAGTTCGACACTTCCACGGCCACTGGCACGACCAAGACCGGGATGGACATCGCCAGAGCCATGATCACGAATCTTGAATCCACCAAGGGTACGGTCTGGCTCGAAAAGAGCACGGGGAAGCTGGTCAAATTCGATATCGACGCTAGCTTTGCCAACCAGCAGTCCAATTCCTGGAAGGAGCATTACGAGGGCGAAGTCACGCTTAAGTAGTCCCGAGGAACTGTTCGGGCGAGAACGCCAACGGCCAAGTCGCTCAGACGAGTGCCCTGGCCGAAGGGACGGAGGGCGGCCAGCCATGTTTCTGGAATCAGCGCTCCTTCCCAGAACGTGTTAGCACACAAATGTTGTTAAGTGAAGAGTATTGGGCTGAAGCCGTGCCCTGATACAAGGCAACACGATCAGGTTGGCAATGCGAGGTGCCGCCGAACGCTCAAATGTAGGAACTCAGGTTAAAACCTGTCCCACCACAATCCGTCACGGTTCCGTCACACAAAAACAAAAACTGGCAAGCTGAAGAAGCATGCCCCACCGGAGTGCGCTGTCGATTAGATTGAAGATAAGTGCCCCGCTACGCAGCCATCGACATCGGCAGCAACTCGATCCGCATGGAAGCGGCCGAGGTTGCGGCCGGGCAGCCGACCCGGGTTTTGGCCTCCGACCGCGAAGTGACGCGGCTGGGTGAAAGCGTGTTTCGCAACGGTGCGGTGAGCGAGGAAGCCATCAAGGCGACCTGCGCGGTGCTGGCGCGGATGGCCGCGCTGTACCGCAAGCTGGCGGTGGTGGGAGTGCGGGCGGTAGCCACCAGCGCCATTCGCGATACGCGAAACCAGCGCGAGTTTCTGGAGCGGGCGGCGGAAGCGGCGGGCACGCACGTGGAAATCATCTCGGGGCGCGAGGAGGCCCGGCTGATTCACCTGGGCGTGGAGAGCGTGTGGCCGCAGGGCGAGCGGCGGGTGCTGATCTGCGACATCGGCGGCGGCAGCGCGGAGATTGTGGCCAGCCAGGATGGCGGCCTGCACGTAGGGTTTTCGAAGCCGCTGGGAGCCGTGCGGCTGCGCGAGATTTTCCTCAAGGACGATCCGCCGTCACCGCGCCAATTGCACCAGATGCAGGAGTTCATCGAAGACAAGCTTTCGAGCGTGGTACGGCGGCTGGGGCCGGCCAAGTGGGAGCGCGCGATCGGCACTTCCGCCACGGCATCGGCGGTGGCCGCAGCGGTGGCGCGGCTGCCGCGGTCGCGGCGCGACGAAATCGACCGCCTGCGCATTTCCACGGCGCAAGTCCGCAAGCTTTATTGGAAGATGGCCGGGTTGGGTCTGGCCGGCCGCCGCAAGGTGACCGGCATCGGGCCGCGCCGCGCCGAAATCATCGTGCCCGGGATGGCCGTGCTGCTGACCTTTCTGGAGCATTTCCATTTGCCCGCCATCTACTACTCGCGGGCCGGCGTGCGCGATGGGGTGATTGCGGACCTGGCGGCGCGCAACGTGGGCGCGGAGCTTTCCCGGCTGACCCGCGAGCAACGCCGCGAGGTGGAGGACATGGGCCGCCGCTATGGGGTATCGGTGGAGCACGCCCGCAGCGTGGCCCACATCGCCGGCCTGCTGTTCACCGCGCTGCACCCGCTGCATCGCCTGCCGCCGGCGGCCGGCAAGCTGCTCGAAGCCGCCGCCCACCTGCTGGACGTGGGCCACTACATCTCCAGTTCCAGCCATCACAAGCATTCGTATTATGTGGTGGCGAACTCGGACATGCCGGGCTTCACCGAGCGGGAGCGGGTGCTGGTGGCCGCGCTCTGCCGCTACCACCGCAAAGCGCTGCCCAACCCGGTGCACGCCGCTTTTCAATCTCTGGCGCCGGAGGAGAAGCGCGCGCTGACGGTGCTGATCCCGCTGCTGCGGCTGGCCGACAACATGGTGCGTGGGCCGGAGCGGCGGATCGAGAGCCTGACCTGCCGGGTGCAGAACGGCGAGGTCGTCCTGCTGGTTCACTCGACCGGCGATATCGACCTGGAACAGTGGGGCGCCGAGCGCGCCGCCGGCGCGTTTCAGCAGGTTTTCAACCGCACGCTGACGCTGGTTCGGGCGCGATGATGGCGGCCGCGGGGGAGCGGAGCGCGACACGTTGACAGACCTCCTACTCTGACCGCCGGTTGAGGCAGGCCGTTACTTTTTCGGGATCGAAAGCGACATCTGCAGGAAGCGCGCGACGGCGTCGGTGAGGGCGCGCCGGTGGGGCGAGCGCGCCATGGCAAGAGCCTGCACGCGGACCAGCCGGTGGCCCTTGACGCGCAGCGCGTGGAAATAGTGGGGGTGCCCGTGTAACGCGTATTCGGGCAGGATGGAATATCCGAATCCGGTTTCGACCAGTTTCTTGAGCGCTTCGGTATCGTCGGCTTCCATCACCACCCGCGGCGCCACGTCAATTTCCTTGAAGAAGGCGTCGATCATGGACCGCATATTGCTTCGCTTGGGATAGAGGACGAAGGAAGCCTTGGCCAGCTCGGCTGGCTCGGCCGGAGCCACATGCCAGCCGCTGATCCGGTCGAGGGAGGGCTTCAGCACCAGCAGCTCCTCTTCGAACAGGGGGACGGTTTCCACGTTGTCGGCGGGATAGGGCAGCGAGATGAGCGCCAGGTCGAATCGCCGATCGAGGAGGCCGGCGACCATCTCCTCGGTGGGGCAAACCATGATGTCGATGCCGAGGTGCGGAAACTGCTTGCGCAACTTGCGCAGCGGCCGGCCCAGGTGGTGGATGAGAGCGGTGGCGCCGGTGGCGAAGTGGAACGGGTGCCGGTCGTCGATGGCGTCGCTTTCGAAATCCTGCTCAATCAGGCGGAGCTGGTTGAGGACCTCGCGGGCGCGTTCGGCCAGACGCCAAGCTGCGGCGGTGGGCGCCAGCCGCTTGCCCGAACGGACGAACAGCTCGGTGTTCAGCTCGGCCGCCAGGCTGTGCAGTTGCAGGCTGACCGCGCCCGGAGTGAGGTTGACGCGTTCCGCCGCCCGCGTGACACTGGCGCAATCGAGCACCGCCAGAAACAGTTGTAGCTGCCGAACGTCCATTGCACCTCCCAAATAAGCATCGCACAGAGGAAGGGGGCAGAACGTAGCCTCAGGGAAGCGCGCGGGCTGCGACGCGGTGCCGCGCGGCGGCGCGCGACGCCTGCCGCCATCGATAACCATACGCGAGGTTCAGCGGCAACGTCCACCACAATTGAACCGATGACCGTGACAGCCGTTTCACGGTACTCGAAAGAGAATAGAAACGCTGATTCGCATAGCGGAACCCCGCTAACAGTTCGGCTGCGCTCATCCGGTTCGGCCGATAAACCACATCGTCACGGCTATTGTATTTGCGCCAGTCTCGCGTCAGGATGCGCCCTTCCGCCTCCATCCGCCGAAACAGCGGAGTGCCTGGAAACGGAGTCAGCACGTTGAAAGTCGCATTCTGGACCCCGGCCCTTTCGAGAAAGTCAACAGTGTCCTCAAATATTTCCGGCGTGTCATGATCGAATCCAAACACAATCCCGGCTTGAACGGCAATTCCATGCGAGTGGATGCGGTCAATAACCCGTAAGTACTCGTCCACCCGATTGAACGTCTTATTCACTTCAGCTATGCTTTGCCGGGAAATCGATTCCAGCCCCAGAAAGAGCTGCTTACATCCGCTATCAGCCGCAACTTTCAGGAATTCCTCGTCCCGGCCTGCATGAATACTGGCCTGACTACTCCACCACTTGCGATAGGGAGCAATGGCGCGACATAGCCCCTTTGCGTACTCCATATCTCCGACGATGTTATCGTCCCAGAAGATGATTACTTTCCCTTTAAACGAGGCGTACTCCGCGGCGACCGCTCCTATCGGGCGTTTGCGCAACTTATGACCGTACATCACGGCCACTGTGCAGAAATCACATTGGCCGGGACATCCACGGGTGGCAAACAGAACCCCATTGGTGTGGTCGCGCCTGTGAAATAGTTCCTTGCGGGCCTCGGGAGTCATTGCAACAGAGGACGCGGCAGTCTGTTGGTACACACTGAGATAAGATCCCGCTTCAAAGCCACGCAAGAAGTCTTCCCACAAACCTTCTGCTTCCCCAATGAATATCACGTCGGCATGTTGCGCGGCCTCTTCAGGCAGGAGTGTCACGTGCGGGCCGCCCATCGCCACGCATATTCCCCGCGACCGAAAGCGCGCGGCAATGTCATAAGCATGAAGAGCGGTCGGCGTGTGAAAGGTGATCGCAATCACATCTGCATGAATGTTCCAGTCAATGTTTTCAGCTTCCTCGTCAATGTGGACGACGTCCCAACTCCGGGGAACCCGGGCGGCCAGATAGGGCATAGTAATCTGCTGAAAGTTGAGAACCCGCGTCCTTCTCACTCTGCGAATTTCCGGTGAAGAGGCTGTTATCAAGACAAGAGCCGGCATAACTACGTCTCGAGGCCCACGCGGAATAGTTCCATAGTCAGCCGACGCGAAGCTCCGGGCACCTGGCCCCACGGAATATCCGGCACTCTGAGGCGACGGTATCACAAATCAGAACGGTCTGCGCCCGACGAGACCTCCGAATTCTTGCCCGGAATCCCGTATACTGATATATTTCTGGATGGTGGAATCGACGGAAGAGTGCTGGGAGTCACTGGTATAAGCCATGAGCATTGCCGAAGGCCAAACGCTGATTGAGGACCTTTTTTCGCTGGCGGGGAAGACCGCGGTGGTGGTGGGCGGAGGGGGAGTGCTGGCGGGTGAGATGGCGATGGGATTCGCCGGAGCGGGCGCGAACGTGGTGATCGCGGATCTGAACGAGGAAGCCGCAAAACGCCAGGTCGAGGCGATCCGCGGTTTGGGGCGCAAAGGGTTGGCGTGCCAGGCCGATGTCACGCGGAAGGCGGACATCCAGCGCGTACTCGAAGCCACGCTCGCCAGTTTCGGCGGCGCGGACATTCTGTTGAACGCGGCTGGGATCAATTCGGGCACGCCGTTTTTTGAAATCGAGGAAGCGGAATGGGAGCGCATCCTGGACGTGGATCTGCGCAGCGTCTTTCTGGCTTGCCAGGTGTTCGGCAAGGCGATGGTTGACGCCGGCAAAGGCGGATCCATCATCAACATTTCTTCGGCGTCGTCCGATCCACCGCTGTCGAAGGTGTTCACTTATTCGGTGGCGAAGGGCGGCGTAAACCAGATCACCAAATTCCTGGCGCGCGAATTTGCCGGGTCTCGCGTGCGGGTGAATGCCATTCAGCCGGGCTTCTTTCCGGCGGAGCAAAACCGCAAGCTGCTCACCGAAGAGCGCGTGGCGTCCATCATGAACCACACGCCGATGCGCCGTTACGGGGCGCCCTCGGAGCTGGTGGGCGCGGCCATTTATCTGGCTTCCGACAAGGCAGCTTCGTTTGTCACCGGCAGCATCGTGCGGGTGGACGGCGGCTTCGGCGCGATGACCATCTAACGCGGTCGAGAGGCGGTGGGATGGGCCGGGGGGTGGCAGGCGGGTCCGTCTGCCCCACTGCCGAGCAGTTCCCGGTAAACGTCCCAGGTTGCGCGGACGGCTTTATCCCAAGTGAAAGTTTGAACGCGCGCTTTGCCGCGGCGCGCCAACTCTTCCCGCAATTCCGCGTCGCCGGTAAGCTGCCGCAGTACGGCCGCCAATTGAGCGGTGTCTTCCGGATCCACCAGCAGCGCGGCATCGCCGGCCACTTCGGGCAGCGCGGACCGGTTGGAAGTCACTACGGCCGTGCCCGCCGCCATCGCCTCCAGCAGCGGCATGCCGAAGCCTTCATCCAGCGAGGGGAAAGCGAACACCGTCGCGCGCGCGTACCAGCCGGCCAGTTCGGCCGGTGTGACGTAGCCAGGCAATTCGATGCGGGCCCGCGCCGGGCTGCGCGAGATACGCTCCAGAATCCTGGCCGCGCCGAAGCCCGCAGCCCCCGCCAGCACCAGCCGCCAGCGTTCGTCCAGCGTCTCAAACGCCTCCACCAGGCGGATGATATTCTTGCGTGTCTGCAACGCTCCGACGTGCAGGATCACCGGCTCACGCGCGACATTCGGGAACTGCAGGCCGCGCGCCCCGTGATGCACCACGCGCACCCGCGCCTCCGGCACGTCGAGCAACCCCACCACCTGGCGCCTGGTGAAGTCGGAAACCGCGATGATGGCGTCCGCGCGGCGGGCCGCATCCCGCGCCTGGGCGGAAAAGCGGGCGCGGAATTCCGGCGTCGAATAATCGCCCGTCATCACGAACAGGTCGTGAAAGGTGACCGCTGTCGCGCGCAGGCGCATCGCCGGCAGCCGCTGGTTCAGGCCATGATAGAGCGCCGCTCCGCGCGGTGCGAGCGGCCCAGCCAGCAGGCGCCGCCGCGTGTTCGGCCTGGCCGCCAAACCGGCCGCGCGAAAAAAACGGTGCGGCCGCAGCCAATATTCGAAGCGCACTTCGGGCCGCAGGCCAGCCAGCCCGTCCAGCATTTCGCGTGAATACAGCCCGACCCCGCTAAGCTCCTCTCCGATGGCGTAGGTGGCGTCGAGCGCGATTCTCAATCCAGTCCGTATTCTTTCATCTTTCGATACAGAGTGGTGCGGCCCATGCCGAGCAGCCGGGCAGTTTTGCCGCGCTCGCGGTTGGCGGCGGCCAGGGCGTGCTCGATGGCGTTCTTTTCGCTTTCCGTGATAGTGAACACAGGCGACTTCGGCCGCACCACGAATTCGGAGGGGGGCGCGTCGTCCACCGCGACCGCGGCCGAGAGCCGTTCCAACTCCGCCGGCTGGCTCTGATTCAGCAGCGCGGATGGCAGTGCGGCTTCGGGATGGTTCTCGGAATGCATCGCCGCCATGCGGTCGACGGCGTTCTTCAACTCCCGCACGTTGCCGGGCCAATCGTAAGCTCCCAGCCGCGCGCGCGTTTCCGGGCCAGGGTCGAACCACGGCAGTCCGGCGGCGCGCGCTCTTTCCAGGAAGTAGTCGATCAACGGCGGGATGTCCGCCTTGCGATCGCGCAGCGGCGGCAGCCGCACGGTGAACACGTTGAGCCGGAAATACAGGTCCTCGCGGAAACGGCCTTTGGCGATTTCCGCTTTCAAGTCGCGGTGCGTAGCGGCGATGACGCGCAGATCCACTGACCGCCACTGCAGCGCGCCCACGGAGCGGAATTCGCGCTCCTGAACCAGCCGCAGCAGTTTGACCTGCATCTCGAGCGGCAGGTCGCCGATCTCATCGAAGAAGGCCGTCCCGCCGTCGGCCACCTCGACCAGCCCCTTCTTGTTCTCCTGCGCGCCGCTGAACGACCCCTTGACGTGCCCGAACAGTTCGCTTTCCACCAGCGTGCCCACCAGCGAGCCGCAGTCGATAGGCACGAACTGGCCGCGCGGATTCGCGTCGTAGATGGCGCGCGCCACCACCTCCTTTCCCGTGCCGCTCTCGCCCAGCAGCAGCACCGGCAGCCGGTTGCGCGCCGCCTTCTCGATCAGGCGGCGAAGATCGTCGATTACGGGCGTCTGGCCCACTAGGCCCTGGGCTGCGCCCGGCACGGCCCGGTTCATGAAGTCACTACTCTCGCCTCGCGGTGAATGGGGGGCTCCCGAGGAGCGCTATTCAGAATCTAGTCGCACCACGAGACCGTTATTCTCACCCGCTTCGGCGCGAATGCGAGCGGCCAAGGCGCCGGCGGCGTCCATGGTCGCCTCCGTGCCCACCAGCACCCGCCACAGGTCCGGATTGCCCTGCCGCAACACCACCCGGGCCGCGCCGTAGCGGGCGGCCATGGCATCGCGCAACCGCTCCGCGTTGTCGCGGCTGCGGAATGCCCCCACCTGCACCGCGAAGACCGCCGGTTCCGGGGCGTCCGGCAGGCGGATCACCTCCAGCCGCACCGGGCCCACCCCCGGACCCAGCAGGTCGATCGAGCGCGCGGCCGCGTGCGACAGGTCGATGATCCGCCCGCCCACGAACGGTCCGCGGTCGATGATGCGCACGTCCACCGACTTGGAGTTGGCCACGTTGACCACCCGCACCCAGGTGTTGAATGGCAGCGTGCGGTGCGCCGCCACCATGGTTTCCATATCGTAAATCTCGCCGTTGGCCGCCGCGCGCCCGTGGTACGGATGCCCATACCAACTGGCGAGCCCTGTCTCGGTATCGCCGATCTTGGGCGCCGGCGCCGGCGCGGTGGGCGCAGCAATTCTCGCCGCGTGCTTCTTGTGCGCGCACCCGCTGAACACCGCGGCGGCCAGCGCCAGCGCTAGGAACTGGACTGCGTGGCGCCGGCAATTCTGCGTGCGGCGGGCAGATTCGTCTCGACGTTTCTTCGCCGCGGGACAGCGAGCGTCGGCTTGCGCCGTCCGTAGGGGCCGGGCATGCCCGGCCCGTGGAGTTACCGCACCGGCCCGGCCTTCCACGAAGTGCCCCGCCATTCTTACACCAAGTCGAAGCTCTGGCCCGGAGCGGGCGTCACTGTTTCCAGACCGTAATGGGAGTGAAGCTGCTTGGCGAACGCCGCCGATTGCTCGGGCTCGCCGTGCACCAGGAAGACCTTGCGCAGGGTGGGCGCCAGCGGCTTGATCCAGTCGAGCAACTCGTTGTAATCGGCGTGCGCGCTCAATTCGTCCAGGCTCGCAATGTCGGCGCGCACCCGCATCGGTTCGCCGAAGATTTTGACTTCCGGCCATTTTTCGATCAGCTTCCGCCCCAGCGTGTCCTGCGCCTGAAAGCCGGTGATGAGAACGGTGTTGCGCGGGTCTTCGATATTGTTGCGCAGGTGGTGCAGGATGCGCCCGGCCTCACACATGCCGGAGGCCGAGATCACCACGAAGGGACCATGCAGGTCGTTCAGCTTCTTCGATTCGGCCGCCTCGCGCACGTATTGCAGGCGCGCGAAACCGAACGGGTCTTCGCTGTGGAGAAGGTACTGGCGGGTCTCCTCGTTGAAGCACTCGGGGTGGTCCCTGTGTACCTGGGTAACATTCAGCGCCAGCGGGCTGTCGACGAAAATCGGAATGCCGGGAATGCGCTTCTGGTTGGTGAGTTGGTGCAGCAGCAGCACCAGTTGCTGCGTGCGGCCCACCGCGAAGGCGGGGACGATGATGCGACCGCCGCGCCGCGCCGTCCGGATGACGATATCGGCCAGCTTGTTTTCCACGTGGCTGACATCCTTGTGCAAGCGGCCGCCATAAGTGCTTTCGACAATCAGGTAGTCGGCTGCCGGCATCGGTTCCGGATCGCGAATGATGGGCAGATTCGGACGGCCCACATCGCCGGAAAACGCCAGCCGCACGCCTGCGCCGTTTCCCTCTTCGTGCAGGATCACGCTCGAGGAACCCAGAATGTGGCCGGCATCGTATGGAATATAACTAAGGTTCTCGCCCAGGTTGTAGGGCTGGTGATAGGGCACCGGCCGGAACAGCGGCAGCGTGCGCTCGGCGTCCTCGGCCGTATACAGCGGCACCGCGTGCCCGTTTTCCAGGCCGAGCGACTTGCGGTGCTCCCGGCGCTTGTTCAGAAACTCGGCATCTTTTTCCTGGATGTGAGCCGTGTCGCGCAGCATCCAGTTGCAGAGGTCGATCGTGGCGGGAGTCGCGTAGATCGGGCCGTTGAAGCCGTTCTTCACCAGCGTGGGCAGGTTGCCGCTGTGATCGATGTGCGCGTGCGAAAGGACCACCGCATCAATCGACGAACCAGCGACGGGTAAGTGGCGGTTCTTCGCGTCCGCTTCCTTGCGCCGCCCCTGATTGAGCCCGCAATCGAGCGCGTACCGCCGCCCGCCCGATTCCACCAGGTGCATCGAGCCGGTGACCGCCCCCGCCGCGCCCCAGAATGTGACCTTCATCGGCCTGCCGCCCGATCAACCATGGATGCCCCCAAAAAGCTTGATAGTACCGCAATTGGAGGGCTGACAAGCGTTGAGGGACGCGGACCCGGCCGTAGCCGCCTCGGGCACGCGCAGAGGTTCAGCCCGGCAGGCCGAAAGAGGCTGGCCCATGGCGTGAGCCATGCGGAAAAGGCGTGAAGGGAAACCAGCCCCGGAACGGGGCGAAAGAGCATTTCGTCTTGGACACCTGGCTCGAGAGCATAGCGGCGGCCAAAATCCGACAGGGCTGGCAATACCCCAATAAAGACAGAACCCCGTTCGGATCTGCCAAACGGAAGGCGGCAGTGGGTGCGCAAACCGCTCATCCCCGCTATTTGACACACGTTCCGTGCGCACGTAATATGTGTATATGAACGTAACCCTTTCCGTCGACGACGAAGTGATTCTCCGCGCTCGCCGCCGAGCCGAGGCGCTGGGAACGAGCGTCAATCAACTCGTTCGGGAATACCTCGAGCGGTTGGCGGGAAAGTCAGATCCAAACGAAGACGCCGCAGAGTTCGAGCGCCTCTCGAAACTGGCTCACGGCGACTCCCGCGGGTGGAAGTTCAATCGGGACGAACTTCACGAGCGGCCATGAATCGGCCGGCATTTTTCGATACCAACATTTTCGTCTACGCCGACGACGCGTCGGTGCCAACCAAGCAGGCGCGCGCAATCCAGCTCATCACGGACTATCAGCGTTCCGATCTGCTGGTTATTTCCATTCAGGTCTTGCAGGAGTATTTTGCTGCGGCAACCAGGAAACTGGGCGTTGATCCGGAAACGGCGCAGCGGAAGGTTCAGTTGCTCACGCGCGCCCGAGTCATTCGCTTCGTGGAGGACGATGTGATAGCAGCCATCGAATTGCACCGGCTGAATCGAATCTCCTTCTGGGATGCCATGATCGTTCACGCGGCGCGTTTGGCGGGCACGGACCTTCTCTACAGCGAAGACCTGCAGCACGACGCGGTCGTGGCCGGTGTCCGCATCAATAATCCGTTCCTGGAAGTCTGAGCAAGCCGCGGCAAAGACCGCCGGCGTCACAAGGAAACCCAGGCCCGTAACCGCAGCGCCAGTGCTGTCTTTGCCGCCGGTGTTTCTTCCGTAGGGGCCGGGCATGTCCGGCCCGCGGAGCACTCGGCCGCCGCCGTTCCGCCCCCCTTACTTCGCCAACTCCCTCAGCACATACGGCAAAATTCCCCCGTTGCGGTAATACTCCACTTCCTGCGGCGTATCGACGCGCACGGTCACGGTGAAGTTTGTTTCCGCGCCACCGGCGGCCACGGCGCGCACGGCGGCTTTTTTCGGGCCGCCGCCCAACGCGGCTGGTATGCCGGTAACATGGTACGTTTCCTTCCCGGTAAGCCCCAGGCTCTGCGCGTTCTGGCCGTCTTCGAACTGCAACGGCAGCAGTCCCATCCCCACCAGGTTGGTGCGGTGGATGCGCTCAAAGCTCTCCGCGATCACGGCGCGCACGCCGAGCAGCATCACGCCCTTGGCCGCCCAATCGCGCGACGAACCGGAGCCGTACTCCTTCCCGGCCAGAATCAGCAGCCCCACGCCTTCCGCCTGGTATTTCACCGACGCATCGTAAATAAACATCGGCTCGCCATCCGGCAGGTGCACCGTCCAGCCGCCCTCGGTGCCCGGCGCGAGCTGGTTGCGCAGCCGGATGTTGGCCAGCGTGCCCCGCACCATCACCTCATGATTGCCGCGGCGCGCGCCGAACTGGTTGAAATCCTTCGGCTCCACGCCCTGCGCCATCAGGTAGCGGCCCGCCGGCGTATCCTTCGGAATCGATCCCGCCGGCGAAATGTGGTCGGTCGTCACCGAATCGCCCAGCATGGCGAGCACGCGCAGTCCCGCAAAGTCGTGAATGGAAGTGGCCGGGTCAACCATCTTCTCGAAATACGGCGGCTTCTTGATATAGGTGGACCGGTCATCCCATTCGTAGGTGTCGCCCGTCGGGACCGGCATGGCCTGCCAGTTAGCGTCGCCATCGAAGACGTGCGCATATTCGTGTTCGAACATGCCGCGGTTGACGGCCGCCCGCACGGTGTCCTGCACCTCCTGGTTAGTTGGCCAGATGTCGCGAAGGTAGACGGGCGAGCCCGCGCCATCGGTGCCCAGCGGGTCGTTGGCGAGATCCACATCCACCGTGCCGGCTAGCGCGTAGGCCACCACCAGCGGCGGCGACGCCAGGTAATTCGCCTTCACCAGCGGGTTCACGCGGCCCTCGAAGTTGCGGTTGCCGCTGAGCACCGCCGCCACGATGAGGTTCTCTTTCTGCACCGCTTGCGCCACCGGTTCGGGCAGCGGCCCGCTGTTGCCGATGCAGGTGGTGCAGCCGAAACCCACCAGGTGAAACTTGAGCCGCTCGAGATACTCGAGCAGCCCGGCTTCGCGGTAATAGTCCATCACCACTTTCGAGCCAGGCGCCAGGCTGGTCTTCACCCACGGCTTCACCGTCAGGCCGCGCTCGATGGCTTTCTTCGCCACCAGGCCGGCCGCCAGCATCACCGACGGATTCGAGGTGTTGGTGCAGCTTGTAATCGCGGCAATCACCACCGCGCCGCTGCCGATGGTGGTGGCCTGGCCGTCGATCTCGGCCTGCGCGCTCTTGCCGTTGTCCGGGAACGCGGCGTGGAAGTTCTTCTTCACGTCAGCCAGCTCGACGCGGTCCTGCGGCCGTTTGGGCCCCGCCAGCGAGGGTGTGACCTTTCCCAGATCCAGTTCGAGCGTGTCTGCGTACACCGGGTCCGGCGTGGCGTCGGTGCGGAACAGGCCCTGCGCCTTGGTGTAAGCGTCCACCAGCGCCACCAGGTCCGCATGGCGGTTGGTGAATCGCAAATACTCGAGCGTCTCCGCGTCCACCGGGAAGAAGCCCATGGTGGCCCCGTACTCTGGCGCCATGTTGGCCACTGTGGCGCGGTCCGCCAGGCTCAGCGCGCTCAGGCCGGTTCCGTAGAACTCGACGAACTTTCCCACCACGCCCTTCTTGCGCAGCAGTTGCGGGATGGTGAGCACCAGGTCGGTGGCCGTGCATCCTTCCGGCAGCTTGCCGTGCAGTTTGAATCCCACCACCGGCGGCAGCAGCATGGAAATCGGCTGGCCCAGCATGCAGGCCTCGGCTTCGATGCCGCCCACGCCCCAGCCCAGCACGCCGAGGCCGTTGATCATGGTGGTGTGCGAATCGGTGCCGACCAGCGTATCCGGATAGGCCTGCCCATTGGCGCGGAACACCACCGATGCCAGGTACTCGAGATTCACCTGGTGCACGATGCCGGTGTCCGGGGGAACCACGCGGAAATTGCGGAACGCGGTTTGCCCCCAGCGCAACAGCGCGTACCGCTCGCGGTTGCGCTCGAATTCCAGCACCGCATTGATCCCGAAGGCGTCGGCCGATCCGAACCGGTCCACCTGCACCGAGTGATCGATCACCAGGTCGGCCGGCATCAGCGGATTGGCCCGGCCAGGGTCGGCGCCGGCCGCGGCAAGCGCATCGCGCATGGCCGCCAGATCCACCACCGCCGGCACCCCGGTGAAATCCTGCAACAACACGCGGGCCGGCATGAAGCTGATTTCCTTGCCCTCGCCCGCCGCGGCCTGGCCGCGCGCCACGTACTCGACATCGGAGGCCAGCACGCGGCGGCCATCCTCCGAGCGGAGCAGGTTCTCGAGCAGAATCCGAATCGAAAACGGCAGCCGCCCGACACTGCCCACACCCTTTTCCTCCACCGCCTGAAGCCGGAAGTACTCGTATTCCACCGAGCCTACGCGCAGCTTCGCCCTCGCACCAAAGCTATTGGTTTGCATCAACTTGATTATATGTGGCGCGGGCAAGCCCTGTGGCGCAGGTGGTGCAGGCTGTCGCGGCCAAATAGAAAGTTCCGCTTTGAGCCAAGTAGAAAGTTCCTCTTGACAACCGCAAGGTTGAAGGATGGAACGAATCGCGATGAGCCAATCGGAACGAGATGACCTGCACTGGC
>Ga0181521_10000410_pt1 | contig 51577 bp, 33 predicted proteins | sample PEATcosm2014_Bin_32_FD_119764 | JGI IMG/M metagenome (GOLD analysis project Ga0181521, IMG submission 119764) | Peatland microbial communities from MTU Mesocosm Facility, Houghton, MI, USA - PEATcosm2014_Bin02_60_metaG | ecosystem: Environmental > Terrestrial > Soil > Wetlands > Peat | place... | reverse complement strand
CGTCGAGCACGCGGCGTTATGGCGGGACGGGGCTGGGTTTGGCTCTCTCGCACCGCCTGGTAGCGCTGATGGGCGGCGCCATCGACGTGGAAAGCCGTCCGGGTGCAGGCTCCACTTTCTGGTTCCTGCTCCCGCTGGTGGAAGCGAGAAAGGCGCCCCGTGCGACCAGTGGCGAAAAGCGCATCCTGATTGTGGATGACAATCCCGTGAACCAGCTCGTCGCTTCGGGCGCCGTGGGCAAGCTGGGCTATATCGTGGAATTGGCCGCCGGCGGCGAACAGGCAGTGGAAGCGGCCGGCCGGGACGGATTCGCCGCGATTCTGATGGATTGCCAGATGCCCGGTGTCGACGGGTACCGGGCGGCCGCGGAAATCCGCGCGCGCGAGATGCAGGCCGGCGCTCACCGGACGCCGATCATCGCCATGACCGCGAATGTGATCGAGGGCGATCCGGAACGCTGCCGCGCGGTGGGCATGGACGACTATCTGCCCAAACCCTTGCAGATCGCCGCGCTCTCCGACGCTCTGGAGCGGTGGACCGGCGAGCCGGCGGCGATCAGCCTTCGTTCCGCCACTCCTGTTCCAGCATCGCCCACACCTCCAGATCGACCCAACGGTCATTTACCCATTCTGCTTCCCGCAACACCCCTTCGCGACGAAACCCCAACCTTTGCGGGATGGCGCAGCTACGCGTATTCCCTATACCGCAACGGATTTCGACGCGATGCAATCCCACCTCGTCAAATAGATAGTCCAACAGGTGCCGAGAACAGCGTGTGATTATACCGCGGCCCTGATGTCCGGCAGCGATCCAATAGCCCAGACTGCAACTGCGGTCCGGCCGGTCGATGGGATGGCATCCGATGGCGCCGGCCACAACACCCTCTACCCAGATGCCGAAATTGGGACCGAGACCTTCCTCGAACTGCGCTGCCGCCCGTGAGAGGAATAGACGGATTTCGTCAACCGACTGCGTTGCGTCCACCCACGGCAGCCACTGCCGCAGATGATCGCGGTTCCGATCGACAGTCGCAAACAGCATTTCAGCGTCGTCCCAATCGAATTGTCTGAGTTCGAGGCCCTCGCCAACGGTGCGCCGAAACATGGTCTTCTCCAGCGCGGGCTAGGTTCCCGCCGGCCGCTGCGGATTCCGGGCCTTGGCAAACGCCGGCAGTTCCGAATCCACCTGCGCGGCGTATGCGGCAAGCCCTGGCTTCAGGATTTCGAATGCCGTCTGCGGATCGTCGGCGAATTGAAACAAGTTCAAGTCCTCAGCCGAAATCATACCGTGTTTCACCAGCGCCTCGAAGTTGATCACTTCGTTCCAATAGGCGCTGCCGTAAACCACGATCGCCATTTTCTTCGCCAATTTCTGCGTTTGCACCAGGGTGAGCACTTCCATCATTTCGTCCATGGTGCCGAAACCACCGGGGAAAACCACCAGCGCCTTGGCGAGGTAGGAGAACCAGAACTTGCGCATGAAAAAGTAGTGGAATTCGAAGCTCAGCTCCGGAGTGATGTACGGGTTGGGAAATTGTTCAAACGGCAACCCGATGTTGAGGCCCACGGTTTTACCGCCGCCTTCGTGGGCGCCGCGATTGGCGGCTTCCATGATTCCCGGCCCGCCGCCGGAACAGATGACGAAGCGATGCTGGTTCTCGTCGAACTGCCCCGCCCATTCCGTCAGAAGGCGCGCCAGGGTGCGGGCATCCTGGTAATACCGCGACATCGGCCCTTCCTCGCGAATGCGCGCCGAACCGAAGAAAACCACGGTGTCGCGGATCTTCTCCCGCCGGAAATGCGCCAGCGGCTCGAGAAATTCCGACAGGATGCGCAACGCCCGGGCGTCCGGGCTATTTAGGAACTCATCATTCAGATAAGCGACTTTCCGTATTTCGCCGTGAGGTTGATTCTGGCTGGTCATCTCTGTTCTAATTCATCGACTTTCTTCTTCAATTCCCTTACGGTCTTCAGCAATTCGGGCAATTTGGGGAAGGCGGTGACGGAACGAAGCCATTCGTTGGCCGGAAAGGCCGGCGAGCCCGAAATCCGCGCGCCTGCCTCCACATCGCCGCCGATGCCGCTCTGCGCGTACACGATCGCGCCCTCATGCACGGTAAGGTGCCCCGACGCGCCTACCTGGCCCGCCAGCAACACATTGCGCTCGAGCACTGTGCTGCCGGCCAGCCCCGTCTGCGCGCAGATAATGTTATCCTCGCCCACCACGCAGGCGTGGCCCACCTGCACCAGGCTGTCGATCTTCGCGCCGCGCTTCACGCGGGTTTCCCCCACGGTGGCGCGATCCACCGACGTGAGGCTCTGGATCTCGACATCGTCTTCGATCACCGTCACGCCCGACTGCACGATTTTGAAGTGCGTGCCATCGGCCCGTTTGGCGAAACCATAGCCATCGCCGCCCACCACCACGCCGTTCTGTAAAATGACGCGATGGCCGATGCGGCAGAACTCGCGTACGGTGGCGTGCGAGTGGGCCAGAAAGTCGTCGCCGATTTCCGCCCCTTCATAAAGCACCACATGGGGGTGTAGCACGGCATTCCGCCCCAGCCGGACCTGTTCCCCCACCACCGCGAAGGGGCCGATGGAACAGTTCTCGCCCACCTCGGCGCTGGGCGCCACGTAGGCCAGGGGGTGAACGCCCGAGGCCGGCCGGGGCGGCTGGTAAAACAAAGCCAAAGCGCGGGCGAAATCCAGATAGGGATTATCGGAAATCAGGAACGCGATCTCCAGGCCCGGGATCTCCTGCGATACCAGAATGGCGCTGGCCTTGGTGTGCCGGACTTTGGGCGCATATTTCGGGTTGGCCAGAAAGGTGAGTTGTCCCGGCCCGGCATGTTCCATCCCGGCCACTCCGCTGATTTCGAACTCGCCCTCGCCCACCAGGCGGCAGCCCAGCCGGCCGGCAATGTCGCGTAGTATCATAGCCGCCTTCCAGCGTAGCAGGGGAATGTGTCACCCGGTGCGTAACCGATCTAGGAGATGACGTGCCTAACAACCGCTCCGTTGCGCTCGCGGCTCGGTAACTGCCTGCAAACATGCGGCACCTGTAACAGAGCCGGGCCCAGAGGGCGCCCCGCAAGGGAGCGGTTGCTTGACGCAATAACCTGAAATCCCCAAAACGGTTAAGCACCCGTGTCACCCGGCGCTCGGATCACGCATCATAGGAGTATGGCAGTGGAAACTTTGCATCTCACCGTCCGCGGCATGACCTGCGGCAACTGCGCGCGCAGCGTGGAGCGGAAATTGGCTGGAACGCCGGGAGTCACCAAAGCGGAGGTGGATCTCGATGGCGCCGCCGCCAACGTGGAGTACGACGTCAACCTGGTGAAACCCGAAGTGCTGGTGGAAGCCATTCGCAACCTGGGTTACGACGTGGCGGCATGACGGCTCCTGCGGCGGAACGGGTCGACCTGCCGGTGAGCGGGATGACGTGCGCCGCCTGTGCGCGAGCCATCGAACGGGCGCTTTCGTCCACTGAAGGGGTGTCGCGCGCCAGCGTGAACCTGGCCACCAACACCGCTACCGTGGAGTTCGACGCCGCCCGCACCGGTGTGAGCGATTTCATTGGCGCCATCGAAGACCTGGGCTACGGCGTCCCCGATACCGAACTGCCGCCGGACTCCGGGGAACGGATGTACCGCTGGCGGATGATCGTGGCGATGCTGTTCGCCGCGCCGGTGGTCGCGCTGGGGATGATGCACACCGCCCCGTGGATCCAGTTGGCGCTCACGCTACCGGTCGTTCTCTACGCCGGCGCGCCATTTTATACCGCTGCGTGGAGCGCGCTGCGGCACGCGAGCGCCAACATGAACACGTTGATTGCGCTCGGCACGGGCGCGGCGTTCCTGTATTCGGTGTATGAGACAGTCCGCGGCAGCCACATGGTCTATTTCGAGGCCGCGGCCACCATCATCGCGCTCATTCTGCTCGGCCGCATGCTGGAGGGCCGGGCGCGCGCCAAGGCGTCGGAAGCCATCCGCCGTATGATGGACCTCCAGCCGCCCACGGCGCGCGTGTTACGCAAGGGCGGGGAAGTGGAAGTCGCGGTGGCCGAAGTCCTGCCCGGAGACACGGTGGTGGTGCGTCCGGGCGAGCGGATACCGGTGGACGGAACGGTGCTCGAGGGCGAATCGGCGGTGGATGAATCGATGCTCACGGGCGAGAGCCTGCCGGTGGACAAGCGCGCCGGGGCTGCGGTCTTCGCCGGCACGGTGAATCGCGCCGGCAGTTTCCGGTACGAGGCGAAGAAAGTCGGGCGCGGCACGGTGCTCCAGCAGATGATCGCGCTGGTGAAGCAGGCACAGGGCTCGCGCGCTCCGGTGGCGCGGCTGGCCGACGTGGTGAGCGGATATTTCACCATGGGGGTGCTGGTGGCGGCGCTGGTCACGTTCGGCGCATGGCTGTTCTTCGCGCCCGCCGCGGACAGATTCGCCATCGCCATGGAGAACGCCGTCGCGGTGCTGATTATCGCCTGCCCCTGCGCGCTCGGGCTGGCCACTCCGACGGCGATTATGGTGGGGACGGGGCGCGGCGCTGAGCACGGCATCCTTATTAAAGGCGGCGAAGCTCTGGAAATGGCGCATCGCATCGGCGCGGTGGTGCTGGATAAGACGGGTACCATCACGCGCGGCAAGCCGTGTGTTGTGCGGATCGCGGCGGCGGCGGGTTGGAGCGAGGCGGAAGTTTTGCGCCTGGCCGCCAGCGCCGAACGCTACTCCGAGCATCCCCTGGGGCGCGCGATTGTGGACGCGGCGCGCGAGCGCGGGCTCGCGCTCGAAGAGGTGCGCGATTTCACCGCGTTCACCGGCCTTGGCGTGCGCGCGCTCGCCGGGCAGCGAGAAGTAGTGGTGGCGAAACCCGGCGCCACCGTCACGGTGGATGGCGCGGCGGCCGGGGAAATCGAAATCGCCGACACCATCAAGCCGGAAGCGGCGAGCGCGGTGAAGCGCCTGCGGGGCATGGGGCTCGATGTCTGGATGATTACCGGCGACCGTCGCGCGGCAGCGGAGGCGATCGCACGCGAGGCCGGAATCGACAACGTGCTCGCCGAGGTGATGCCCGGCGACAAAGTTGCGGCCGTACGCAAGCTTCAGGCGGCCGGCAAACGCGTAGCGATGGTAGGGGATGGCGTGAACGATGCGCCGGCGCTGGCGCAGTCCGATCTTGGGATCGCCATGTCTTCGGGGACGGGCGCGGCGATGGAAGCGGGTGCCATCACGCTGATGCGCGACGATCTGAACGGGGTGGCGGACGCCATCGAGCTGTCGCGCCGCACCATGCGGATCATTCGGCAGAATCTCTTCTGGGCGTTCGCGTACAACACCGTGGGGATTCCGGTGGCGGCGCTGGGGCTGCTCTCGCCCATGGTCGCATCGGCCGCGATGGCATTGTCGAGCGTGACGGTGGTGACGAACAGCTTGCGGCTGCGGTAGCAGGATGCTGAAAAACACTGGAAATGACCAGCCGCCGATGAACGCCGATGAACGCCGATTAACAACAAATGAGTTATCCGCGTTCATCTGCGTTTATCAGCGGCCCCATTGCTTTTTTCAGCAACCGGTTAGGTTAGGAAGGCTTCTGCGGAGGAGCTATCAGCCATCAGCGGTCAGCGTCCAGCCCACTGTATATGGTTTAGCTGACTGCTGACCGCTGAGAGCCTGCAGCGGTGAGGCTTCCGAATGGTACGATACGGCATTGGTATGAAGCTTCCGGCATCGGCAAGAAGGAAATCAAGATCAAGCGCTTCGTAGACTAAATATGCCTCGCCGAATGAAAAGCCTGGGGTACGCGGTTTGCTTACGCAACACCGGATTCGCGGCCTCGCTCGAAGTCCGCAAGCTGTACCCGGTTGTCGAGGACGCCGACGCTGAGGCGAACGATCTCATTCGCGTGATTGACGAGTCAGGGGAAGACTACGTCTACCCGTCTCGTTTATTCCAGCGCCTCTCGCTTCCCGCGGCCGTTCAGCGTGCGCTGCGGATTGCGTCCTGATCAGCGCGCAATCGAATCCAGCCACGCCAGCGTCGTCTCCAACTCCAGCACTTCGGCCGAGGGCTTGCGCCAATCCGGTACGCGCACCATCGCCGATTTCATTTTGCGCTCCTGGAGCGCTGCATAGAACTCGTCGGACTGCGGGTCGGGATCGCCGGCGAAGAGCAGCGTGGACGTTTTCCAGCTCGCCGCAAAGTTGATCGGCGAGTGCCTGGCGTACTGATCGGGATCGTCCCATGGCATGGCGCCCATCCAGGGAGCGGCGCGGCGGCCGGCGAGGGTGAAATCGACAATGGGCTGGCGCGCGACTACCGCGGCGAACTTGTCGCTGTGCCCGAGCAGCCACGCCGCCAGTAGGCCGCCGCGCACCGCGATGCGTTGCGGATCGATCCCGCCTTTGGCGACCACGAAATCCACGGCGGCTAGAAGATCGTCGGCATCGTCGCCGGGATAGCGCGTCGGGAGCAGGCGTCCGAATTCCTCGCCGTACCCCGGCGTGCCGCGAGGATTGACGCGCAGGACCACCCAGCCGTGCGAGGCGAAAATCTGCGCCAGCAGCGAGAACTCGGGGCCAAACATGCGGCGCGGGTCGTCGGCGACATCGAGCAGCAACGGGTATTGGCGCGAGGCATCGAAGTGCGGCGGCCTGATCACCCACGCCTGGATCGATTTGCCCGCCGACTCGACGCGGATTTCCCCGGGCGCGGCGATCTCGCGGTCCGCCAGCAGTTTCGCCATGGGCGTGGCGAGCACCAGCGGCGTGGCAGGCGGCATATCCACCGGGAAGGCGATTACGTCGATCGCGCTGCCCGTGGATCGCACCGTGACGGCGCGGCCGTTATCGGCCAGCGAAAATCCGCGCAATCGCTCGCCGCCGTGGGTGACCTGGCGGACCGTGCTATCGTTGCGCGACGCGAAGACCCTGGTAGCGCCGGAATCGTCGGCCAAGAAGTAGATGGTGCGGGAATCGGAGCTCCAATGCGGGAGTTCGGGATCGCGATCGAGATCGCCCGCGAGCAGCTTGGCGCGGCTGCCGTCGGCATTCATGACGTGCAGTTTGCGAACGGAATAGCTGCGCAGGGCGGAATCGGTGGCCATCCATGCGATTTTCGAGCCGTCGGGCGAAGGCAACGGGAATTCGTTGCGATTGGAGTCGGCGATGAGGAGGTGCGCCGCTCCGTCGGCGATGGCGATGGAGTAAATCTTGCCATCGGACGCAGCGATCAGGATCGATTTGCCGTCGCGCATCCACGCCGGTTCGCCCACCGCGTCGAACTCAGGGCCAGTGACGACGCGCGCAGGACCGCCGGAAGCGGGCACGACAAACAAGGCCGTACGCGCGTGCGCCTGCGGCACCAGCCACTGCCGGATGGCGGCGGGCGCCCAGGCGGGAGGCTCGCTGGGTGCGACCACCCGCGCCGTAAATGCGATGGATTGGCCATCGCGCGACCACGCAATCGCCAGCGGCGCGGCTTGGATCGCGCTTTCCTGACTCGAATCGACCGCCAACACACGAATGCCGCTACGGCCGGAAATCCAGGCGATGCTCTTCCCGTCGGGCGACCAGCGCGGCGACCGATCATGCCAAGCTCCATCCGTGAGGCGGCGCGCTTCGCGATCGGCAATCGAGACCAGCCAGAGATTGGCGCACACGGCGTCGCTCGCGCGATCGTTCCACTCGTCGAGATACACCACGCGCCGTCCATCGGGGCTGATTTGAGGACTGCGCGGCGTGTGCCAGTTCCAGAGATCGTCGGGATTCCACGCCGGTCCGCCGGCAAACGCGCGGGCCGCGCACAGCAGGAATGCGCCGCAGGCCCGGAGTTCCGCGATCATTGGCCGCCGCGGCCTCGCCCCGGAGCGGGCGCCGGTTTCGCCAGGTAAGCCTCGATATCCCTGGCAGCTTTGGTTTCCACGCCGGGTTTTTCCAGGAAGCCGAGATCGCGGAACCAGTCGATGAAGCGATCCTGCCAGGTGCCGTAGGGCGTGAAGTTGCGATAGGTGAGTCCGCCGGTCATGCGGCTGCCGTCGGGACGGGCGTCGCCGGGATGCGAACCATTGCCATAAATGTGCAGTTCGATATTGGGAATGCGCAGGGCGAGCATGGCGCTGAAATACTCGATGGCCCACACTGCGTGGACCGCGTCATCCGACCCGGCGCACACCAGAAACGCCGGCGGGACATTGCGGGGAATGGGCGGAGGCGTGCGATTGCGCGCGAAGGGCGAAGGCCCAGGATAGACGATGCCGGCGAAATCGGGGCGGGATGTGATGCCGGCGAAGGGATCGGTGGGTTCATTATTCTTCTTGTCCCAATCGTCGTAGAGCACCGCCGTGGCGGCGGCCAGTTCCGCGCCGGCGGAAAATCCCATGACGCCGATTTTGTGCGGGTCGATCTTCCACTCGCCGGCGTAGGCGCGCACCATGCGGATGGCCTGCTGAGTGTCGTACACCTCGTCGGTCTGCGGATTGTACCCGTCACTCCGGAGGCGGCTTCGCAGGATGATGGTGTTAACTCCGAAATTGTAAAAGAAGGGGACGAAATCCGCGCCTTCGCCGCCGACGTTCAGGGTGTTGTGCCCGCCGCCGGCGATCAGGATCACGGCCGCGCCGGTATTCAGGCCGCCCTCGACGCGATGCACTTCGATGGATGGATTATGGATGTGGACAATGCTGTTGATGCGCCCAGGGACAGCGCCGCTCATGCTGTACTGCTCGGGGATGGTGATCTTGTCCTTGTTCAGATAGGGCGAATCGGGCGAGAAAAGCGGGATCACGATGCCGCCTTGTAGAATGGGCTGAGGAGCGTACGGAGCGGCGGTCTGCGGTCCCGGTTTGGGCACGCTCATCGGCGCCGGAACCGGCGGCAGTTGCGCATGCGTGGTGGCGGCGTCCTGCGCCGGCGCGATTCCGCGGAAGATCGCAAGGAGAGCAATGGTCCGGATCATTCCCAAACTATATCACCGGCCAGGCGCGGGGCCGGAAGGCGGCGAATGCAGAAACAGTACTCACGGCCGCGATTCGTACTTACTAAGTGCGATCCGCGGCCGTGACGCAAGGCAGAAGAATGCACCACTCCCTTGCGGTCGTGGCTCTTACTTGGAGGAAACGGCGCCTTCGTCGCTGAATTCGAGCGTCGTGGTCGAGCCGCCGAGATGGATGAGTTTCACGGCGTCCTCTCCGCCCTTGCGGGAGGATTCCACGCTGGTGTATCCGAACTTCTTGGCGGCGCTGCTGTCGAGCTTGACCGGAACCGTAACTTCCTTATCGTGCGGGCCCTTGAAAATGGCCTTATCGCCTTCCACCCGGACGGTGTAGGCGCCCTTGCCGAGCTCAATGCCGGCGACTTTGGTCGGCGTGACGAAGTTCAGGTCATAAGACTTGGCCGCGAAAACCAAGCTTGAAAACGCGAGAAGTCCAACGGTAAGCAAAGATTTACTCATGTGTTTTAGATGCTCCTTTGAAATGTTTCGATTCAGTAAGTGTACTCGCCGTTGTCAGTTACCAGGGAGTACGTATGTGAGGGCGTGTCATGTTGAAATTGGCCCCGAATCCAACCTGGGTTCACTTCCAGAATAGACCCACGGAGCGCGTTGGAGCAAATTGAAAGTTTTTATCGTCTGGATTATGTTAGAGGATTAAACAAATCTTAATGTTAGCGGCGAATTGGGATTATTATAACATAGGTCGCGACAGCCGGCTAATAGCACTTATGAGCAACGGGCGGTGCTTAATGAGCCGCGACCGCCAGGGAGCGGTGCAGTGCCTACCCGGCAGCAATAGCAATTGTCGGATAATCGATTATGCGCCGGGCGCCCGCGTTCAAACGAGAGATTCAGATCCTTTATGAAGACGAAGCCATCATTGCCGTCGATAAGCCCGCCGGACTTCCCGCCGTCCCCATTCCACGATCGGCCACGCCCTCCGCATTCGCTATTCTCGTGGAGGAAATGAAGCGGCGCCGGGAGCGCGCGTTCGTGGTGCATCGCATCGACCGCTTTACGTCCGGCGTGCTGCTGTTCGCGAAATCGCAGGAGGCGCGCGCCCGGCTGGTGCGCCAATTCCTCAAGCACACACCGGTGCGGCAATACCTGGCGGTGGTGCGCGGGCGCGTGGCGGAACTCGAGGGGAAGCTCGTCCACTACATGCGGCTCGAGGGCATGTTCCAGAAGGTCAGCCGCGAGGGCGATCCTAGTGCGGACCGGGCGGAACTTCATTATTCGGTGGAGCGATATCTGCGCGGCGCAACTCTCGTGCGCGTCACGCTCGCGACAGGCTTTCAGAATCAGATTCGCGTGCAGTTCGCCGCGGCCGGACATCCGGTGGTCGGCGACCGGAAATATCGCCCGGAGGAAGCGTCGGAGCGGCGCATCGCGCGCGTGGCGCTGCACGCGGCGTCGCTCGAATTCATGCATCCGGCAAGCGGGGAGCGGCTGCGGATCGAATCGCCGCTCCCGGGCGATATGCGATCGCTGATCGCTGCGCTCAGTCGAACAGGTCGGGCTCCAGGCGACTGATCATGTTCCAGAGGGGCTGATACTGGAACCAGCCGTTGATGCCGCCGGCCACCTGGTCGCGCGTGTCGAGCGCGCACTGGTGCGAGATGAGCACCGGCTTGCCCACCGATTCCGCCAGCAGTTGCGCCTGGCAACTGCGCTCCATGGTGATGAACCACCACGCTGCTTCGTCGACGCTGGCACCGACCGTCAGCAGCCCGTGATTGCGCAGGATGACGGCCTTGGCGGCGCCGAGCGCGCGGGCGATGCGGTCGCCCTCGGAGGTCTCGTAGACCACGCCGGTGAAATCGTCGAACAGGGCGTGGTCCTGGTAGAAGGCGCAGGAATCCTGCGTGATGGGGTCGAGCAGTCGGCCCAGCGACGCCCAGGCTTTGCCGTGGATGGAATGGGCGTGCACCGCCGCCACGGCATCGGGCCGCGCGGCGTGAACGCGCGAGTGAATGGCGAAGGCGGAGGTGTTGACGGGTGGTCGCCGTGGATGACCTCGCCGCGCTCGTTGACCAGCACCAGGTCGGAGGCGCGGATCTGCGAGAAGTGCGTGCCGAAGGGGTTGGCCCAGAACCAATCGGGATGTTCGGGATCGCGCGCGGTGATGTGCCCGGCGACGCCTTCGTCGAACCCGAAGCGCGCGAACAGGCGGAATGCGCCCGCGAGGTGTACCTTACGATGGCGGCGCTCCTCCTCGGCGGTGGCGAAAGTGGGCGGACCCGCGAGATCCTTGACTCGTCCCGGAGCTTCGATCATAGGGTCAGGATACTGGATTTTCGGGATGAAGATAGTGGATTGTTCGCTGGTGATTCCCGGCGCCGACGCAATCAGCGTCCGGGGCATTTATGGCGGTACGGATGTGACGCTGGTCGTAGGCGGCTATTTCTCCGACGGTGATGTGCACTGGGGCGCCTTCCTCGCGTGGTACTCGCCCGATCGGCCTCGACGAGCCTGTATTCTCCGGGCGGCATGTTATCGATTGAAAATGGCCTGCGGAATCGGTCACCGCGCCGTAAAACTCCAGCTTAGGCGGGCATGTCAAAACCACACGGACTCGCGCCGGAGCCTTGCCGGTAGTCTGATCGATAACCGTGCCCGCAACCCCTACCGGCTGTGCGGCCAGCCGGAAACCGGCCGCCAGGAACAGCGCAGCGCCGGCGAGTCGCATATTTCAGTTTTATTTCAGAACCGCCTACCGCTTTCAATCAGTGCATTCCCGCCGCGCCCTTCACCGAATCGAGCAGCTTCGCCGGATCGTACCCCGCGCCGTCCTTGAAAACCAGTTTCACCTTCCGTATAGCGGCGATGTTCGCCGCCGGATTGCCGTCGATCACCACGAGGTCGGCCTGCTTCCCCGTGGCGATCGTGCCCACACGATCCAACTCGCCGAGGTATTTCGCGCCGTTCGAAGTGGCGATCTGAATCGCCTGCACGGGTGAGAATCCGGCTTCCACCAATAGTTCGATATTGCGCTGGTCGGCGAACCCCGCGAGCGCACCGCCGTTGCCCGTCGGATCGGCGCCGGCCATCAGCAGACCGCCGGCTTTCACGAAAGCGTATTCGAAATCCATTTCCTTCCGGAGTTCCTCGAAGGCCGGAGCATTGGGTCCACCGCGGGCATTGGCGCGCGCTTCCAGATAGCTGAGCGCGGCTTCCGGCGTCACCGCGTCCAGGAAGCGCTTCTCGAGCGGCGGCCGGCTGCCGTCGAACGCCTCGAACACCGCCAGCGTCGACGTGATCGCCACGTTGTGCGCCACCAGGTCGGCGATCATATCGAGCACCGGCCCGCTATTCAAATCCAGATGGGCAATCTCGGCCAGCGTCCCGTTCGGACATACGTCCGGCTGTTTTCCCGGGTGAAATTCGGTGTCCACGAGCAGGCCGTGTTCCAGGTTGTCGATCCCGATCCCGGCCGCTTCGCGGAATCCGATCGAGCACAGGTGGCCCGTGACCTTGATGCCGTGTTTGTGCGCCGCATCCACCGCCGCCTTCAGTTCGGCGTGCGAAATATTCATGTAAGCCTTGAATGACGTCACACCTTCCGCGATCCAATATTCCACAGTGCGCACAGCATCTTCCGGTCCGGCGAGTTCGTGCATCTGCGCCGCGAACGTGCCCTTTCCTTCCAGATACGGTCCAGTGATCCACAGCTTGGGACCCGGCATCTTGCCCGTATCGATCATTTTCTTCACGCTGAGGTCGGTGTATGGTTCGAGGCTGCCCGCTGTTCGCGCGCTAGTCACCCCGCACGCCAGATAGAGCCGCGGAAAGCTGTACGCCTGCTCGTTGTAGGTGGGAATGCCATCGCCTGAGTTATAGAAGAGATGCTCGTGCATGCCCACGATTCCGGGAATCACGGTGTTCCCGGTGAGATCCATGGTCTGCGCGCCGGCCGGCACGGCAATCGAGGCCACCGGACCCACCGCCGCGATCTTGCCATGATCGACGATGACCGTCTGGTCTTCGCGCGCCGCCGCGCCCGTCCCGTCAATCACGCGCACGTGCTCGAGCGCGATCACCGGCGCGTTCACCGTAATAAATGGCGCCGTACCCGGCGTCAACCGGTTCTGCGCGAACGCCAAACCGGCGAGGAGAAGAATCCCGACGAGCTTCATTCCGGTTAATTATACAGTGCTCACGCGGCCGGTCGTCCGCTATCTTCGTACGCCCAGCTCGTCCAGGTGATCGAGCAAGTCCCGGGGGTCTTCGTACACGCGATACGCTCCCGCGCGTTCGAGTTCCTCCAGGCCGTACCCGCCCGAAAGCACGCCCACCCCGAGCGCTCGCGCGCGCTGTGCCGCCAGCAAATCCCAGATGCTGTCTCCCACCACCACGCAGCGTTCGATCGGTACGCCCAGCCGTTCGGCAGCCGCCAGAAACAGGTCGGGATCGGGTTTGGCGTACCGCACCTGATCGCGCGTAATCACGGCAAGTTCGGGGTCCGCGCCCAGCATTTCGAGCGAGAGCCGCGCCGTGTCCTGCCGTCCGCTAGTGGCGATAGCATGCGGCACCTTTTCGGCGGCCAGAACGTTCAGCAATTCCCGCGCTCCCGGCAGCGGCCTCACTTGCGAAACGTACCGCTGGTAAGCTTCGGCGTGAATCGTCTGCAGGCGTTCGGAATCCACCGCCGAAAGATCGCCGCCCACTTCCCGCAGGAGCGCATTCACAAACAGGCCGCCGCTCATGCCGATCCGCCGATGAATGCGCCACACCGAAAGCTCCATCCCGGTGTGCTCGAGCGCCTCGCGCCACGCGAGCACATGCTGATAGACGCTGTCGATGAGCGTGCCGTCGAGGTCGAACAGGAATGCGGGCGGAGACGAATGGCCGGCCATGCCTATATCTTCGCGCACCTTACAACACCGCCGCCCGCAGCAGCTTGTCGAGCTTCGGACAAGCCGCATCCATGTACGCGTTTCCACCCTCGAAGCTTTTCGCCTGCTTGCCGCCGCGCATGCCGCCGCCGGCACTCTCGCCATACCCCGAATAGAGCTTGTCGACCACGTCCAAGCCCTGGACGACGATTCCGAACGGTGCGAATCCGTCCTTATCCTGCCGCGAACGGTCGCCCATCAACACGAAAATCTGCGTCGTGCGCGCGTTCGGTCCCGTCATGGCATAGGCCACGTATCCGCGGATGTTGCTCTGCTTGACGGCGTCGTCGGGGAAGCTGGCATTGCGCCACGTGGCGGCCAACACGGGGTCGCCGGGGATACCGAATTGCGCGAAATCGTTGGCGATCACGCGAAAGAAACGCGAGTCGTCGTAGAATCCCGCGCGCACCAGGTTGTAGAAGCGGTCGGCGCCCAGCGGCGCCCAGTCGCGATGGCCTTCGATGGTGAAATTGCCCTGCGTGGTGGCCACCCGCACGCGGTAAACCGCCGGCGCGCTTTGCTTCCAATTTTGGTTGGCGGGGTCCATCAACGCGGCGCGCGGTTCGGATTCCGCCAGCAGTTCCAGAAGGTAGTTTTTCCAGACTACCGCGCGCGAATGCGTGCCGTGGCCGCGCGTCTCGTCGCTCGTGGGAATCAGAATGTACCGCCCGTGCGTCACTTTCTTGATTTCGCGATCGAGAATGCCGAGTTCCGGCGGATTCACCACGTCATCCGCCGAATTCACCGCGTAAAGCGGTGCTTTGATGCGATCGAGCATCGGGTCCGGATTATAGTCGGTCGAAGCGTCGAAGTAGTACAGCATGTCGTTGGCGTCGAGCTTTTCGGCCGCTTGCCGCACCTTCACCACTGCCGCGTCAGCCTGCTCGTGCGTGGGGTTGGCCTTCTGCAATTGCAACGGGCTCGAGGTCATCATCCACAAAGCGTACTCGGCGGCCGTCAATCCGTTCAGCGGCTGCTTGGTGTACTCGCCATCGTGCCAGTCGGGATCGTTACGAATCGCCTGCATAATCATGGCCCGGAACATGCGATTGCGGCCGGCAATCTCCACAGGAGCGCTCGCCAGCGGCATCAGCGCGTCCATAAAATCCGGGTACATCTCGCCCCACACCCATGTATGCATCGCGCCCATCGAAGTGCCCATCACCAGGCGTAGATGATCGACGTGCAGGCCGTCATGCAGCAGCAGGTAGTCGGCCTTCACCATGTCGTCATAGCGGTAATGCGGGAATCTTGTGCGCAGGCCGTCGCTCGGCTTGCTCGATTTCCCATTGCCGATGGCGTCGGGCAGGATGATATAGTAGCGCGCGATATCGAGCGGCTGGCCGGGACCGAAAAGTTCGCCCGCGAATTGCGCGCTCAGAAATCCGCGGCCTTGTCCGCCGGTGCCGTGCATGATCAGGACGGCGTTGTTCACATGCCCGGCGGCATTGCGCGTGGGCGAGCCGAGCGTGGTGTAGTGCAGGCGCAATTCCGCCAGCTTTTCCCCCGATTTGAACTCGAAGTCGTGAACCGTATAGTCGCCCTCCTGGTTGGGGAAATGCGGAGCGTTGTCGGTTTGTCCCCAGCAGGCGGCGGTTAGCAAAAGTGCGAAAAGCGGGCGAGTCATAAGGCAGATTCTATCGCGCCGCGCGATCTCATCGGCTGCCTGGAATTTAGCCCTTGGAATTCTCGAATACGTATGCAGGTATTTGTCGAAGATGGCCCTCGCCTGTGCGTCCATGCGCGCAACCCCAAAAGCAATCTCCCGCAAAACCGCAACCTCTCGGAAGGAGATTGCACTTACCCCATCCGCCGCAGGCAATTCTCTCTGCGTCCTCTGCGCCTCTGCGAGAAGTGTTTTCTTTGGGTTCACGCAGAGACGCAGAGGACGCAGAGAAGATGCACTGCAACTCGATCGTGTCGCGTGGGAGGTTCTGTCTTTTTCATATCGCGCCTCCCGCAGATCCTCAACGGAGTTTTCTCCCCGCACTCCTGATAAGATAAACGTCACCGTTTTTCTGGAGGAGGACCAATGTCTCGCATTACATTCGTTGCCTTGTCGGCCCTGTTTGCCCTTGGCCTCTACGCGCAGGATGACGCTCCCGCCCAAGTGCCGCAAGGCGGCCGGGGCGCCGGGCGCGGCGCCGCCAACCCCGAGCCGCAGCCGTACGACCGCGTCATCACCAAGGATGCCAAAACGTCCCAAGGCCTCTTCACCGTCCACCAGGTAAAAGATACCTATTATTACGAGATCCCCAAGAGCGAATTGGGCAGAGATTTCCTGTGGAACTCGCAGATCGCCAAGACCACGATCGGCGTGGGTTATGGCGGCGGCCAGTTTGCCGATCTCGTAGTTCGCTGGGAGCAGAAGGGCAATCGCGTGCTGCTCGAAGATGTCGATTTCAGTGTCAGCGCCGACCCCAAATCGCCCATCGCCATGGCGGTGAGGGCGGCCGACAACGATACCATTCTCATGTCCTTCCCAGTGGCCGCATTTTCCAAAGATGGCGATCCGGTGATCGACGTCACGCGGCTCTTCGTTCCCCAGGCCGGGGGCGCCGGCGGCGCCACGGAAGTGCCCGAAATCAGCGCGCGCCAGCATCTGGGCGCTTCCGGCGTGGATGCATCCCGCTCGTTCATCGAGCACATTCATCCCTTCACGGAGAATATCGAAGCTGAAGTGACCGTGACGTATACCAATACGCCCGGGCGCGGCGGCGCGACCGCCGGCACGGGCCGGGGCGGCGGCGGACTCGGAGGCGGGACGATGCGCGGCAGCACAGCCACCGTCGTCCTCCATCACAGCATGGTGAAACTCCCCGAAAAACCCATGATGCCGCGGCTGTTCGACAATCGCGTGGGCTACTTCACCACCCGAAGCATGGACTACACGCACGACGACTACAAGGCCGACAACGTCGAGTACATCGCTCGCTGGCGCCTCGAGAAGAAAGATCCCAACGCTGCCGTTTCCGACCCCGTGAAGCCCATCGTCTATTACATCGATGCCGCCACGCCCACCAAGTGGGTGCCGTGGCTCATCAAGGGAGTAGAAGATTGGAACGTCGCCTTCAAGGAAGCCGGATTTTCGAACGCCATCATGGCCAAGAAGATGCCCACAGCGGAAGAAGATCCCACGTGGAGCCCGGAAGACGTGCGCCATTCGGTGATCCGCTGGCTGCCATCCACCGTCGAGAATGCCAGCGGGCCGCATATTTCCGACCCGCGCACGGGCGAGATCCTCAACGCGGACATTCAGTTCTATCACAACGTGATGGTGCTGGCCCGCGACTGGTATTTCACGCAAGTCGGGCCGCTCGATCCGCGCGCGCAGAAATTGCCGCTGCCCGACGATCTGATGGGCCGCCTGCTGGAATATGTGGTGGCGCACGAAGTGGGCCACACTCTCGGCTTTCAGCACAACATGAAGGCGAGTTCGGAATACCCCTTCGAAAAAATCCGCGATCCGAAATGGGTCCACGAGATGGGCCATACGCCATCGATTATGGATTACTCGCGCTTCAACTACGTGGCGCAGCCCGAAGACCACATTGCCGTCGAAGATCTGGTCCCGCGCATCGGACCGTACGATATCTGGGCCACCAAATGGGGCTACACTCCGATTCCCGGCGCCACCACCGCCGATGAAGAAAAGCCGACCCTGAACAAGTGGGCCAAAGAGCAGGACGACAAGCCGTGGCTGCGCTTCTCCACCGCGAACTCCGCCGGTTCCGACCCCGGCGACGAGACTGAAGCCGTGGGCGATGCCGATGCCGTCAAGGCCACCACGCTCGGAGTGAAGAATCTTCAGCGCGTGGAAAAAATGCTGATGAGCGCCACTGCCTGGAAGGACGGCGAGACCTACGACGATCTTTCCGAAATGTACGGCCGCATGGTCAGCCAATGGCAGACCGAAATGACCCACGTCACGCAGATCGTGGGCGGGTTCAACAGCCAGGAAAAAGCCATCGGGCAGGAAGGCCGCATCTTCAGTCTGGTGCCGAAAGAGCGCCAGTCGGAAGCCGTCCGATTCCTGGTGGATAACGCATTCACCACGCCGGCTTGGATGGTGGACGAAGAGATTCTGCGGCGCATCGAACCGGTCGGCGTGCTCGATCGCATTCGCAACGCCCAGCAGGCGGTGCTGAACAGCCTGATGAACAGCGCGCGCTTCGGCCGGTTGATCGAGCAGGAAACGCTTGATGGCTCGCGCGCGTACTCGCCGGTGGAGTTCCTGGCCACGGTGCGCAAAGGCGTATGGAAAGAGCTCGACGGCCCGCAAGTGAAGATCGACGCCTACCGCCGCGGTCTGCAGCGTTCATATCTCACGCTGGTCGGCAACAAGATCAATCCGCCGGCGCAAGCGGCGGCAGCCCCCGCTACCGCTCCCGCGGGCCGCGGCGGGCGCGGCGGCGGCGTGCCCGGCGATGAGAAGCCGATGTACCGCGCGGAACTGCTATCGCTCAAGAGCGCCATCACGGCCGCGCTCGCCAAGGCCACCGATGCCGAAACCAAGGCGCACCTGGAAGCGTCGCGCGACGAGATCGACAAGATTCTCGATCCCAAGTTCCTTCCGCCGGCGCCGGCAGTCGCGACTCCCGCCGGGGGTAGGGGCGGATACCGGTAAGAGTTGGGTCAGATTCTGTCGAGCTACCTGGCCAATCTGGACCGTCCCGGTGTAGTTTCTGAAATCGCCGTCCGGAGTCAAGTTATGGTATTTCCGCCCTGGCATTAGTCTTCAGATCGATCGTTTTCACTACCGCTCGGCCATGTTGTGGTGAATAGAGACCTCAGGCTTGAGCCGTATCCAAAGCGAATCTCGCGCTGCCAGGATGACTTCGAGAGATTCCCGGCCCTTTTCCCGGTGGTGCTTTATGTCCTGTATTCCCGTAGCGTTCAGTTCGTACACGAGGAGTTCGCCGACTTTGAATTTGATTTTCACATCTCGGGACACCGGCACAAGAGCAAAAGTCAGATGAACGTTGTTCCTGCTCACTTCGTAAACGGAATCGTTGTACTCCCACGAAATATCGTGTTCAGCCGGTGTGGGCATCACCTCGAAAAAGGCCAGCAAATCGCTTTCATCAACTGAAAGAGATATCTTCATTTCGCTTAGCTCCTTGACGAATCGATGGGACTCCTCCATCTCATACACAGAATATCTGCTTTACCTTATGACGCTGATTCGGCGTCCGCAGTACGAGAGCTTGTTGCACCAGTTTCAGCTAAAGGTCGTGAAATAGGCTTTTGCCGAAGTGGCCCACCGAACCGGTTCAGGGCGGTTCTCAATCTAACAAAAGCGTTTCCCGCAAGGCTCAAAGATCGCCAGGAAACTTCGTTCCGCTCGTCTTGAGCGGGACGCCAGCGGCGAGTCCACCCCGTGCGGGTGAACCTCGCGGGTCGATTCTATTTAAGTTTTTCAGCTCTCATATTCTGTTAACCCGGGCCGATAAGGTTGCCGTCGGGATGCTTCAACGCATTCCATACGGAGGCCGAATTTGTCCAAAAGCCGCGCAGTTTTCCTTGGCATCCTCCTTGCCGGTGCCGTCTGCGCTCAAGTTCGCCCCCGAATCGTCGAGAATCCGGATGGCGCATTAGTGCGTATACCCGGCACTACTCATCCGTTAGTGAACATGGCTAAACAACTTGGCCGGGCGCCCGCCAGTCTGCCGATGGAACGCATGCTCTTGCATCTTGCGAGCAGCCCCGAACAGGAAGCCGCGATCGAGCAGTTCCTGGTCGAACAGCAGGACCCGGCTTCCCCGAGCTATCATGCCTGGTTGACGCCGGAGCAGTTCGGCGACCAGTTCGGCGTGGCGCAGCAGGATATCGACGCCATCGCCGCCTGGCTCGTGTCGCAGGGGTTCCAGGTGACGGAAGTCGCGCCCGGAAGGCGCAGCATCGAATTCAGCGGCGCCGCTGCGCAAGTGGAAGCGGCTTTTCATACCGAGATCGACCGCTACCAATGGAACGGCCGCGCGCACGTAGCCAATGCCACCGATATCTCCATCCCCGCGGCATTCGCATCGGTGGTGCGCGGCGTGGTTTCTCTGCACGATTTCGGAGTGCGTTCGTTCCATCACGTCATTTCGCCGCCCGCGGCTCCGCTCACCAACTTCAGCGGCGGCATTCACGGACTTTCACCTTACGACTTCGCCACCATTTACGACTTGACCCCTCTTTGGAACGCCGGTTACGATGGCACCGGCCAGAGCATCGCTGTCGTAGGTGAGACGGATATCAAGTTGAGCGACATCACGGGCTTCCGCGCCTTGTGGAGTTTGCCCGCGAACAATCCGACCGTGATTTTCAACGGCAAAGATCCCGGAATCGTTTTGGGCGACGAGACCGAAGCGGATCTCGACGTGGAGTGGGCGGGCGCGGTGGCCAAGGGCGCGACCATCTATTTCGTGACGTCCGCCAGTACCAGCGCTTCCGACGGCGTCACTCTTTCGGCGCAGTACATCGTGCAGCACAATACTGCTCCCGTGATGACTTTGAGCTACGGCCTGTGCGAAGCGCTGATCGGCTCAAGCAACTCCTTCTATGGCAGTCTGTGGCAGCAGGCCGCGGGCGAAGGGATCGCCATTTTCGTCGCCAACGGCGACAGCGGTTCGGCCGGCTGCGACGCAGGGAACAGCACGGCGGCGAGCCAGGGCTTCGGCATCAACGGCCTTGCGTCCACTCCTTACAATGTCGCCGTCGGTGGCACGGAGTTCAGCGATACGTCCTCGCCTTCTACCTATTGGAGCCCGAATAATAATGCGCAGATGGCGTCGGCGCTCGGCTACATTCCCGAAATGGTATGGAACGAGAGCAGCGATGCCGGAGGTTCGGGACTGTGGGCCGGCGGAGGCGGAGTCAGCCTGATGTGGAATCGGGCCAGTTGGCAAACCGGAGCCGGCGTACCCGCCGGGACGGCGCGCCTGACGCCGGACGTTTCTCTTTCCGCCGCGGGACACGATGGTTACGTGATCGAGCAGGAAGGCGGCCTCTATCTCGTCGGTGGGACCTCTGCCGCGACCCCGTCTTTCGCCGGACTGATGGCCATCGTCAATCAGTACACCCATGCCGCGAACGGCAATCCCGATAGCAAACTCTACGCGCTGGCCGCATCGGTCCCCTCGGTCTTCCACGATGTCACCGCGGGGTCGAACGCGGTAGCTTGCGTGGGCGGTTCGCCCAATTGCTCCACGACAACATCTGCCACTGTCGGAAAAATGACCGGCTACAATGCCGGTCCCGGCTACGATCTCGCCACCGGCCTCGGCTCGGTGGACGCGAATGCGCTGGTCACCAACTGGAGCGGCACCGCGCCGGCGCCCGCTATAGTCTCCTTGAGTCCGAATCCGATCACGGAATCGGCGGCCAGCCAAAACCTCACAATCAACGGCTCCGGCTTCGCGGCGGGTTCGAGTCTCGCGGTGAAAGTGGGATCGGTCACCTACCAGGGGTCGTCAGTCACTTTCGTCAGCAGTTCGCAGTTGGTGGTGAGCTTGAGCGTGGGCGCCGCCGCGCAGAGCCTTCCGGTACAGGTCACCCTCCCGAGCGGCAAAACCACGAATTCCGCGACCCTCACGGTCAATACGGCTAGTGTACCGCCTTCGATCGCCTTGTTAAGCCCGAATCCCATCACGGGGTCGAGTTCCGCGCAGGCGCTGACCGTCAACGGCAGCGGGTTCGTTTCCGGCAGCGGCTTGAAAGTTACCGTCGGCAGCACGGTTTATCAGGGCTCGCAAGTCACCTTCGTGAGCAGCACGCAGTTGACGGCGAGCGTCACGGTAGGCGCTGCCGCTCAGAGTTTGCCGGTCGTGGTGACCGATCCCAACGGCCTCGCGACCGTTGCCGCTACCCTCACTGTGACCGCCCCGCCCCCGTCGCCGGCCGTCTACGGCCTGACCCCGAATCCCATGGCCGGTTCCAATTCGGCTCAAGTCCTCACCGTCAACGGAAGCAACTTTGTCGCCGGCAGCGGATTGAAGGTTTCCGTCGGCGGGGTGGTCTACCAGGGTTCGCAGATCGCCTCGGTCACCGGCACACTGCTGACGGTGAACGTCGTCGTCGGCGCCACCGCTCAGAATTTGCCGGTCGAGGTCACCAATCCGAGTGGACTGGCTAGCAATCCGGAAACCCTGACAGTGTCGGCCGTCCCGGCGTCGCCCGTCATCGCCGCGCTGAATCCGAATCCCATGACCGGTTCGACCTCCGCACAGACGCTGATCGTCAGCGGAACCGGATTCGTTTCCGGCAGCGGAATGAAAGTGACGGTCGGTGGGACCGTTTATCAGGCCTCGCAGATCACCTCGGCGGCGAGCACGCAATTGATGGTCAGCGTCGTCGTGGGCGCCACCGCGCAAACTCTGCCCGTGATTGTCACCAATCCCAACGGGGCCGCGAGCACTCCCGTGAACCTGACGGTGACCGCGCCGGCCGCGGCGCCGGCTATTACAACCCTGAACCCCAATCCCATGACGGCCTCGAATCTGCCGCAAGTCCTGACCATTGACGGAAGCGGATTCCAGGCGGGCCTGAAATTGACAATCGGCGGCACGCTCATCACCGCCAGCCAACTGGCTCTGCTGACGCCGACCGAATTGCAGGTGAACGTCATAACCGGGCTGACACCGAATGTCTACGCGGTGCAGGTGGTGAACGCCAACGGAGGCGCGTCCAAGAGTGTGAACTTGCAGGTAAGCGCACCGCCCACCCCAGTGATCGCCTCGCTCTCACCCGACCCATTGATTCCTTCCAATGCGATCCAGATGCTCACCGTCAATGGCGCAAATTTCCAGCCCGGATCCGGTCTGAAAGTCACGGTAGGCAGCGCATCGTACACCGGAAACCAGGTCATGTTTGTGAGCACCTCGCAATTGAAAGTGGCGGTGACCATAACCTCCGCCGCGCGAACGTCGGTTTGCGTGACCAACCCGAATGGCGTAGCCTCGAATTCGTCGCCGCTGATCGTGATGTAGCGGCCGGTCCGAGGTCGACATAAGAGTGGCGATTCCGCAATGCGACTGAAGCCGATGGATTGCCGCGCTCTTGGATTCATCGGCTTTGCTCTGCGTTCATCGGCGGCCAGATCTGCTCTTCTTCCGTCCCAACGCGAAAACCAAAACCTGAGATCGGCCGCCGATGAACGCAGATCAACGCCGATAGAACAGGTAATCGGGAAGTCGGCCTGCATCTGACGACGGGTGGCACAAACAACGGTTCTGAGGCAGTGAGCGGCCCGTGACCGGTTCCGGCTTCGTCCGGTGTGGCTGGCCGAGCGGCCCGAAATACGGGTACGCAAGGACCTAGAGGTCTCTTTGATCGCCGTTCCACCTGTATGTCGCGCATTCGCGGCTCGGGCGATTCCGCCTCCTGAACGCGGCGGGAGATATAGTAGTCAATCATGCATCGCACGATTGGCTTCTTGTGCCTGGCCGCGTCCGTCGTGACAGCGTGGATTGCCTCCGCGCAGAATGTCGATCCGCTCGCCCGCGGATTTCTCGATCCCCCCGACAGCGCCAGACCGCGCGTCTGGTGGCATTGGATGAACGGCAACATCACCAGGGAAGGCATCAAGCTCGACCTGGAATGGATGAAGCGCGTCGGCATCGGCGGATTCCAGAACTTCGACGCTTCACTCAACACCCCGCAGGTGGTGGACCATCGCCTCGTCTACATGACGCCGGAATGGAAGGACGCATTCCATTATGCCGCCACGCTGGCCGACCAGTTGGGCCTGGAAATGGCCATTGCCGGTTCGCCGGGATGGAGCGAAACCGGCGGTCCGTGGGTGAAACCCGAGCAGGCCATGAAGAAGCTGGTCTGGAGTGAGACGCGCGTGGAGGGTGGGAAACCGTTCGCCGGATCGCTGCCGCAACCGCCCACCGTTACCGGACCCTACCAGAACATTCCGCGCGGCGGCTCGACCACGAGTTTTTATGCCGACGCCGCCGTAATCGCATATCGCGCGCCGGAGGGCGACCAGTCGCTGGTTCCGGCGAACATATCCGCCAGCGGGACCCGCGTGGATTCGTCGGCGCTGGCCAGAGGAGATGGCGAAAACGTCATGTTCCTGCCCGCGACCGATTCGCCGGACGGATCCTGGATGCAGTTCGAGTTCACGCAGCCGCAAAAGGTGGCCGCAGTCACGCTCGCGGCCAATGGTCTGGGCACGCGCGAACTGCTGTCGAGCGACGATGGCGCTCAGTTCAAGCCCGTAACGTCGATTCCCGCTGGCGGAGCCATTCCCCATACTGTCTCCTTCGCGCCGGTGACGGCCCGCTATTTTCGTATCGCCTTCTATTCGGCAATACCGCCGGGAGGCGGGACGCCCGCATTCGCCGGTCCCCAGGTTCGCATCACGCAGCTTTCTCTCTACGCCGGCGCGCGCGTGAATCGCTTCGAAGAGAAGGCCGCCTTCGCTGCCGCGCCGGACCTCTACGCTTTCCCCACTCCGCCGGCCGGCGACGCGATCGGCAAACAGGACGTGATCGACCTGACCTCGCAAATGCACCCTGGCGCGGTGCTCGATTGGACGCCGCCCGCCGGCCATTGGGTAGTGCTGCGCATGGGTTATTCGCTCACCGGCGCGCGCAATTCGCCGGCCTCGCCCGAAGCCACCGGGCTCGAAGTCGACAAACTCAACCGCGCGGATGTCAAGGCGTACATGGATCATTACCTCGACATGTACCAGGAGACGCTCGGGTCGCTCATGGGGAAGCGCGGCTTGGAGTACGTGATCACCGATAGCTGGGAAGCGGGCGTCGAAAATTGGACCGACGACATGATCGCCGAGTTCAACAAGCGCCGCGGGTACGATCCGCGCCCCTGGATGCCCGTTCTGACCGGCCGCATCGTCGCCAGCGCCGAAGCCACTGACCGCTTCCTATGGGACTTCCGCAAGACCATCGGCGAGTTGACCGCCGAAAACCACTACGACCAGCTTACCGACCTCCTCCACACGCGCGGTATGGGCCGCTACAGCGAATCTCATGAATCCGGGCGCGCCTTCATCGGCGACGGCATGGAAGTGAAGCGCCGCGCCGACATTCCCATGAGCGCCATGTGGACGCAACTTCCCGGCCAGGACCACGAGCAATTCGGATATAACGCGGACATCCGCGAGTCGGCGTCGGTGGCCCATATTTATGGGCAGAACCTGGTGGCGGCGGAGTCGCTGACGGCGCGGCTGGGGCCGTGGGCGTGGTCGCCGGAGACGCTGAAACCGACGGCCGACAAAGAACTGGCGATGGGGCTGAACCGCTTCGTCATCCACACATCGGTGCACCAGCCGCTGGTCGATAAGGCGCCTGGCCTGGGCCTGGGTCCTTTCGGCCAGTGGTTCACGCGCAATGAAACCTGGGCCGGGATGGCCAAACCATGGGTCACTTATCTCGCCCGCAGTTCCTACCTGCTGCAGCAGGGGCGATTCGTGGCCGACGTGCTCTATTTTTACGGTGAGGACTCCAACCTGACGGCGGAATTCGCCAGCAAGTCGCCCGACGTGCCGCCCGGCTACAACTTCGATTACGTCAATGCCGACGCGTTGATTCATGAAACTTCGGTCGCCAACGGCGAAATCGTCACCCCCAGCCACATGCGCTATCGCGTACTGGCGCTCGATCCTTACAGCCAGCACATGTCGCTCGCGGTGCTGCGCAAGATTCGCGATCTGGCGATGGCGGGCGCGGTGGTCGCCGGTCCCAAGCCGACCGATTCCCCCAGCTTGAGCGACAGCGCCGACGAATTCCATGCCATTGTCGAGCAGGTCTGGGGTTCCGGCACGGGCGAGCACGCCTGCGGCAAGGGAACGGTCTATGGCGGACCGGTGCTTGCGCAGACCCAAGCCGCGCTCAAAACTCCGCCCGATTTCGAATACACCAAGCCGCGGCCGGACACCAGCCTGTTGTTCGTGCATCGCACCCTGCCCGGCACCGAGATCTACTGGGTGGACCATCGCAACGATCGCGCCGAGACCGTGGACGCGACGTTCCGCGTGCAGGGCATGGTCCCCGAGTTGTGGCACGCCGACACCGGAGTGCGCGAGCCGGTCACGTACTACACCGAGGGCGAGCGAATGGTCGTCAACATGCCGTTGCAGGCGTGGGAAGCGGTGTTCGTAGTTTTCCGGCCGGGCAACGCACCCTCGCGCACGGTGGCTTGGCCTTTGCAAGTCAGGATCGCCGCTGTCGACGGTCCGTGGACCGTGAAATTTCAACCGGGACGCGGCGCGCCCGATTCCATCACCATGCCCCTCGTTTCGTGGCATGAAAGCAGCGACCCCGGAGTGCGTTACTTCAGCGGCACCGGAACTTACACGAACTCCATCCAGGCGCCCGCCGATTGGTTCCGGACAGGCGCGCGTTTCTGGCTCGACCTGGGCGACGTGAAAAACGTGGCGGAGGTGTCGGTGAACGGTAAGGCCCTCGGCATCGTGTGGCATCCGCCCTTCCGCGTGGAGCTTACCGACGCGCTCAAGCCTGGCGCCAACACTCTCGAAATCCGCGTGGCGAACCTGTGGGTGAACCGGCTGATCGGCGATGCCCAGCCCGGCGTCACCACCAAGTACACCCTCACCACCCAGCAGTTTTATCAGGCCAGTTCGCCGCTATTGCCTTCAGGATTGTTGGGCCCGGTAACGCTCTGGAGGGCCTACTGAGCCGCGACCGCGAGGGAGCGGTGCCTTTTCCAACGACTCACCGCGCCCTCTTCTTCGCCGCCTCCAGCCCCTGCCGCGCGGCAATGAAATTCGGCTGAATCCGCAGCGCCTCGGCGTATTCCGCGATCGCTTCGTCGAGCCTCCCCACGCCCGCCAGCAGCATGCCCAAAGTATTGTGCACGCCGGCGTCGTCCGGCTTGAGCCGCGCCTCCGCCTGCAACTCGGCGATCGCTTCGGTCAATCGTCCGCGTCCGGCCAACGCCAGGGCGAGGCTATGATAGGCCTCGGCATAATCGGGCCGCAGACGGATCGCCTCGTTCAGTTCCGCCACGCCCTGATCGAAGCGCCCGATCGCCGCCAGCACGCGTCCCAGGTTGTAGTGCGCCTCGGCATCTTCCGGCTGGAGTTTCACGGCTTGCGCGAACTCATTTGCCGCTTCGCCGGCGCGGCCCTCCTGGAGCAGCAGCGCGCCATACCCGGCGTGTGCGCTCGGGCTGATCGGCTGGAGTTGGATCGCCTCCTGATACTGATGTTCCGATTCGCCCATCGCCCCCGTTCGCCGCAGGATGGTCGCCAGGTTCACATGCGCCTCCGGATAAGCCGGATTGAGCCGCAGCGCTTCGAGCACCGGCGCGCGCGCGTCCTGGGTGCGCATTTGCGTCAGATAATAATCGGCCAGGTTGTTATCGGCGATGTAATTGTCCTTAGTAACATCAACCGCATGCTGGAACAGCAGTCCGCTATTCGCCCAGTAAGATGCCTGGATCGCCGTCAGTATGGAGCACACACCAACCGCCGCCACTGCCGCAACCGCGACCGGGCGGCGCGCCTGCGGATATCGCCTGGCGAACTCGATCGCGCCCCACGCCAAGGCGATGGTCAGTCCAATCGACGGCAGGTAAGTGTAACGGTCGGCCGACGATTGTCCGCCCACCTGCACGATCCCGATCACCGGCACGAGCGAGACCAGATACCAGAACCACCCCACCGCAATATAGGGATAGCGCCGAAACCATCGCACCGCCGCGTATGTGACGCCTCCCAGAACCGCCGCGGCCAGCAGCAAATGCCACGCCGGGATGTCGTGCGAATAGGGATAATAAACCGCCAGCCGCGCCGGCCAGAACATCCGCCCGATATACGCCAGGTAAGTCCACGCGGCGTTTTCCAGGCGCAGTGCCAGCGGCAGCGACGCCAGCGACCGCACCGCATGCCCGCGCGCCTGCGACACCAGCGTCAATATACCGACACCGCCGGCCATCGCTACCAGCGGCGCCTTTTCCCAGAGCAGAGCTCGCCGCCACGGCCGCCGCAGCGGCCAGTAGTCGAGCAGCAGAAGCACCAGGGGTAGCGTCACCATCATCGATTTCGACATCAGCCCGCCGGCGAACGCCAGCACGACCCACGCGTATGCGGCTTTCGATGGCCGCCCGACATATCGCGCGTAACACCACAGCGTGAGGCACCAGAAAAACCCGCAGAGCACGTCTTTTCTTTCCGCCACCCACGCCACCGATTCCACGTGCAGCGGATGGAGCGCGAAAACAAACGCCACGAACACGCTCGGCCACAGCGCTCCCGTCATGCGCCGCAGGGCGTCCAGCAGCAGAACGCTGGCAAGCACATGCAACAGTAGATTGATCAGGTGATGCCAGCCGCTATCCAGCCCGACAAGCTGGTACGCGGCCATATTCGAAATCCATGTCAGCGGAAACCAGTTGGCGGCGGCGGTCGACGTGAACGCCCATTTCACGCCCGCCCAGGTAAGCCCGGCGCGCACGTGCGGATTGCCGCCGATGTACTCGGGATCGTCGAAATTGACGAAATCGAAGTGACGAACCTGCAGGTAAACCGCGCACACCGCTACCGCGAGCGCCGCGTAGATCCACCGTTCCATCTGCCGGTTGCGATTGCCGATTGGCGCGGCCGCGGGCGCTTCCCCAGGTGCGGGAGCAACTCTCGCGGCGCGTCTCGCTCGTTTTCCCACCTGCCGCCATTTTACCAACCGTGATCCCGCGGACATGGGCAACAGGCGTGCAACGTTCCCAGGTATGAAAACCGTTGCCGGCGTTTTCCGCGATTCCAGCTCGGCGCGCGACGCCGCCATAGCATTCAGGCGAGCTGGATTCGCGCCGGACGAGGTGAACCTGTTGTTCCCCGATACACCCGAAGAATCCATCCATTCCATCGCTACTTCACAGACCGAAGAGCCGGGCGTTGGTGGCGCGATCGGCGGGGTGCTCGGCGTTGCGTTGGGGATGGGTGCGGGCTTCGAACTGGGAGTCGCTGTCACCGCACTCATCCCGGGGGTGGGTCCCATCTTTGCCGTCGGCGCCGGGGCGGCCGCGCTGTTTGGCGCGGGCGGAGGCGTGGCCGGCGCGATTCTGGGCGAGGCTGCCGACGAGAAAACCACCGAAGGCGTTCCCGCCGACGAGATTTTCTTCTACGAGGACGCTCTGCGGCAAAAGAAATCCGTGGTACTCGTACTTGCGAAGGACCGCTCCGAAGAAGAGCGCGCCTACAAGATACTCGAGGAGGCCGGCGCGCAAAGTATCGATGCCGCGCGCAAAGATTGGTGGCTGGGATTGCGCGATGCCCAGGCCGAGCATTACCGGTCCTTGGGCCGCAACTTCGAACAGGACCACGACGTCTATCGCGCCGGTTTCGAAGCGGCCCTCAGCCGCGAATGCCGCCAAAAATCCGTGGAGTCGCTGCCCGATTGCCTGAAATGGTGGTACCCGGACGTGTGGGACACCGAGGCCTTCCATCGCGGCTATGAGCGCGGGCAGGCGTATTGGGAGCAGGAGGTCGCGGGCCGCGCGCCCGCCGGCCAGAACGTGTGATCCCTATTTCGGCAGCTCGATTTTGCCGTCCACGTTGAATTTACCGGTCTGAACCGAGGCCGACTCCTGAGGCTGTCCGCCGCCCAGCGAGACGACATATTCACCGGGCATGATTACGCGATTCCCCTTGTCATCCACCTGGCCCAAAGAGCGCGGATCGATCGTAAGGATGACGTGAGCCGATTCGCCCGGACCCAGATGCACGCGCTGGAATCCAGCCAGCACCCGCAGCGGAGTCTCAAAAGCCTTCGGCTGCGTGAGGTAGAGTTCCACCACCTCATCTCCCGCGGCGGCGCCGGCGTTCTTCACATCCGCTTCCACCTTGACCGGTTCCCCGGCTTTCACTTTCGATGGCATTTTCAGGTTGCTGTACGCAAAGTTCGTGTAGCTGAGTCCGAAGCCGAATCCATAGAGCGGGTTGCCCGCGAAATAGCGATAAGTCCGGCCCCGCATGGAGTAATCTTCAAACGGCGGAAGTTGGCTCAGTGAAGAGTAAAAGGTGAGCGGTAGGCGTCCGGCGGGATTGTTGTCGCCCGCCAACGTTTCGGCAATTGCCGTTCCGCCCTCTTCCCCGGGGTACCAGGCTTCGAGAATCGCGTCGGCGTTCTGCTGCGCCCAGTTGACGGCCAGCGCGCTGCCGTTTTGTAGCACCACCACCAGCGGCTTTCGCGTGGCGGCGAGCGCTTTCAACAGGTCTTCCTGGACCGCGGGCAAATCGAGCGAAGTGCGATCGCCGCCGCTAAATCCCGCCAGTTTCACAGGCATCTCCTCGCCTTCGAGCGAGGGGGATAGCCCCACGAACGCGACGGTCACGTCCGACTGTTTCGCCGCTTCCACCGCCTGGTTGCGCAGCACAGCCGCCGGAGCTTGCCACGTGAGGTCGATACCGGCACTCCCGGTTCGGTGTAAGTACTCCAGCTTGATGGGGTGCGGTTGCGTATCGCGGAAGGTCACCGATGCTTCGGTGGCGCCGCCGCTTTCCACCAGCACCTTGCCATCCAGGTACAGCCGGAAGCCTTCGGCGTTCTCGCAGGCATAGCAGTAGTTCACGCGCACTCCCAGCTTGTACTCGCCGGGCGCCGGCGGAATGAAATTGCCGCTCCATCGCACCGAGTAATTATTGCGCTCGAGGCCGCTCACGGGAACCAACTTGTCCCAATTGAAATTGATATTACGGTCAGTGCGCGTGAGGACCGGTGTGCCGCTCAAGTCGGGCGAGCGGAAGTACTCGCCGCTGAGTCCGTAGCCCGAACCGCCGCCGGGCTGGAGCGCGGTATGTTCGATAGGCATCTCCAGTCCGTCCACGAGCGTCGATCCCTGCGCATAAGCCACTTTGGCGGAGGCAAACCGTTTTTCGATTCCCTCGATCGGATAGACCGGCGAAAGCGGCGGTCCGTTGTAGTTGCCTTGCAGCGACTGTACCAGTTCGGCGGTAGGACCGACCACGGCAATGCGGGCGATCCCGGCCTTCAGAGGAAGCGTCCGATTCCGGTTCTTCAGCAGCACCATGGATTCGCGCGCCGCGCGCAGCGAGAGTTGCCGATGTTCCGCCGAGTTGACCTCGCTCATGGCGATACGTCCATACGGGAAACTGGACGGCGGGTCGAACATGCCAAGCTCGAATCGCGCCCGGAACAGGCGGCGCAGCGCCGTGTCGATGTCGGATTCCTGGATCAATCCCCGATGAACTGCGTCGACCAGCGCCGGGAACGCCTGTCCCTCCGCCCAACCGCATTCGAGATCGGTGCCGGCCTTGACCGCGTCGGCCGCTGCGTGAGCAAGGTCCGGAGCGTAGTGGTGTCCCGTGTTGACGTCGGCGACGGCGCCACAGTCGCTCACCACGTAGCCATCGAACTTCCACGCAACACGCAGGTGATCGCGCAAGAGCATGGCATTGGCGCAGGCGGGTTCTCCATCAATCGCGTTGTAGGCGCACATGACAGATTGAGCGTGCGCCTCGGTCACGGTAGCGCGAAACGCGGGGAGGTAGGTGTCCTCGAGGTCGTGCGGCGAGGCATCCACGTTGAAGCGATGGCGTAGCGGCTCGGGACCGCTGTGCACCGCGTAGTGCTTGGGAGTAGACACCACACGGAAATAGTGCGCATCGTTTCCCTGCATTCCGGTGACGAAGGCCACGCCCATGCGGCCCGTCAGGAAAGGGTCTTCACCATAGGTCTCCTGACCCCGCCCCCATCGCGGATCGCGAAAGATGTTGATGTTGGGCGCCCAGAACGTGAGCCCGAAGAACATTTCGCGATCGTCGCTGCGCACGGCCTGGTTGTACTTGGCGCGCGCTTCCGTGGAGACCGTCTCGCCCATCCGGTGGACCAGGCCGGTGTCCCAGGTGGCAGCCATTCCGATCACCTGCGGAAAATTGGTCGCGTAGCCGGCGAAAGCGACGCCGTGCAGTCCCTCGTTCCACCAGTCGTACTTCGGAACGCCGAGCCGCGGAATAGCCTCTGCGTGGTCGCGCATCTGCGAGACTTTCTCCTCCAGCGTCATGCGGCCGATGAGGTCGTTAATGCGTTGCTCCACCGGCAACGACGGATTCATATACCCAGCCAGCGCGGTTGCCTGCTGCTGGGCATTTGCCGGGAAGGTGAGCGCGAGGCCCACGGAAAGTCCCAGAAAACTGCTCGCTAGAAAAACGCGGAAATCCGACATAGACGAAATGTACCATTATGCAGTCCGGCCGGAAATCGCGCAGCTCGCCGCGAATCGATGCTCTTCAGGTGATCAGCCAGAATCATGATTCCTTCGACCCCGGGGGCCTTTATTCTATGGAGCGGGAAACACAAAAAAGCGCCGCGGAATTAATCCGCGGCGCCTCAAGTGGTTTGCCGGTTGCCCGACTCGCCGATTAGAACCTAAGCCGCAGGTTGAAAGTCAGGCTCCGCGGCGAGCTCGCTGAACCGTTCTCGTTCGACCCGAGCGCACCGAAGTCGCCCGGATCGCCGATGGACAGGTAGGGGTTGTTTAGAGCCTCGTGATTGAGCACGTTGGAGAATTGGAAGGACAAGGTGCCGGACACGCGCTCGCGGAACAAGTTGATGTCCTTGGCGACGTTGAGATCCATGTTCCAGTTAGACATGCCGCGAATGTTGCCGGCGGCTCCGCAATTGGTGTCGAAGCCCAGGACGCAAGGCCTGAACTCATTGAAGACAGCCGCCGGATTGGAGAACATATTGATATTGTTTCCGCCGTTTTCCAGGTTGCCATTGACGCCCACGCCATTGGCGTTGTTGGCGATGTTGATGTTGTAGATGGCCCTGGTGCCGCCGGTAAACGGGCCGGCGAGAACCGCGTTATCCCCTTGGGTGCCGCCGGTTTGGGTTTCGCCGAACGACTGTGTGCCACTGTTGTTCCCGACAGCCAGGGGATAGCCGCTGTGGGCGGTGAAGATGGGAGCGATCCTCCATCCGCCGAGCACCCGTCCGAGGATTCCCTTCTGCCCCCTGAAGAACGGCTCCGACCAGAGGAAGGTCTGGGTGTAGGTGAACTTGATATCCCACCACTGCGAACCGTACATGGATTGTTGGACGTTATAGGGGTTGACCGCGGTATATTCCGAGGTCGCCTGAGACTGGCTACCCGTGCCGAGCGCGCGCCCCCAGGTGAAGTTGGACAACGTCGTGATGCCATGCCAGTCATGGGTCGAGAATGTGGTGTAGAGCGCATTGTAGTTGGAATGGCCGGAGCTGTCGTCGGCATAGATGCCCGACGCCTGGCCGGACGGAAACGCCGCGCTTGCGCTGCTCGGAAGGGTGCGGCCCAACTGCCAGGAGGACGCCTGGCTTAGAGCGGACCAGAGGTTGAACACCTGGGTCTGCTGGATGTAGCTGTTCATGGCGGGGTTGTTCACAACGGCAGCGGTGCAGCTCGAGAAGCCCTTGCAGAAGGACGAATTCGCGCCGCCGAGCGCGGACTCGAGGAACGGCTGCACGGGAACGGTGGTGTTCCCGGCGCAGACCGGGCCGAGCCCGCATATGGGAATGAACATGCCCGCGAAGGCTGACGCGAAGCTCTGGCCGCCCAGCGTCATCATCGTGGGGACGGCATCGAGATCGCGCTGCATCCACTCATGCGTGATGATGCGGCCGATGTAACCCGCTTCGAACAGCACCTTCGGCCTGATTTCGCGTTGGATGCTGAAGTTGAAGTTGTAGGTCGCCGCCGGCCGGAAGCTCTGGTCGAGCACGGAAGCCGCGCCGGATGCCGGTGTCCCATTGGAGCCAGGAAAGTAAGGCTGGGGCAGCGTAGCGGAAGGCGTCGGAATAGGAGCGGTTAAACCATCGGTTCCGATACGGAAGGCAGTCGCCGGAGTGACGCCTCCGCTACCCAGACACTGGCCGGTCATGGAAGCGCCAATGCAGGAGACCGGCTGGCCGAGACCGACTCCGAGCAAGGGAATCAGCACCAGACCGACGCCGTTCAGACGGCTGTAGAGTTGGCCATAACCCGCCCGGAACACGGTCTTACCGTCACCCAACAACTTCCCGCCGCCCTTGGGATTCCAGGCAAGCGCGACACGGGGGCTCAGGCCGCCGTAGAAAGGCTCGAACGGATACTTGTGGCTCGCGCCGCTGACATTGGCAATGGTCGCAAAGCCGAGAGTCGGGTTATACACCGTACCCTGCAAGGCATCCGACGCCTTGGTAGCGAAATAATTGGTGAAACTGACGGGATTGCCGTTGGAGTCGACCAACTCCACCTGCTTGCCGTTCTGCTCGACCGGCGGCATTTCGATCTGATAGCCAAGCCCGTACGTCAAGGTGAGCGTCGGCTTGATGTGCCACGAATCGCTGGCGTAGATGTTGTAGAAGTCGATGGTGCTCTTGTCGAACATCGGCGTCCCGTTCGGGAGCAACGAGAGTTGGGGGCCGCTGCGGGTGAACAATTGTTGCGGCTGGTCGACGATGCCCAGGACTTCGGAATAGTAGCTATTCCAGGTGCCAACCTGGCTGCCCGGCAAGCCCGCCGGCTGGTCCGCCGCCGAGTATTGGATGCCGGAATTCGCCCCGATCTGGTACACCGGTGAGGTATTGATACCCTGGCCGTTGTCGTTGCGCTCGTGGTAGTCGAAGTTCTTTTGGTAGGTTCCGCCAAAGGTAATTACGTGACTACCCTTGATCTTGGTCACGTCGTCCTTAAGCACGGAGTCGTGGCCGTCCCAGAACCGCTGGCGCGTGCTCTGGTTGTTCACGTTATAGGGGATCAGCGCGTTCGAGGTCTCACCGCCGATTTCCAGCGCTCCACCCAACCCCGGCAGTTGGGGCGGCGCCGCGGACGTTGCCCATTGCCACCAGATCCGGGTAAAGCTGTAATGGAAATCGTTGGTCATGGTCGGGTTGATGACAGTGGTCAATCCACCCACCAGCATGGACGGCTTCTGCGGACGCGGAGCACGCGCCGCCGGCACGCCGATCGTATCGCCCGGGAGAGCGCCGCCGATGTCCACCTGGTTGGTGGTCAACGCTTTGAGAGCAAAATAGCGGTAGGAGCCAAAGAAGCGCCACTTTTCGCTGAAATCATGATCGATGCGGCCCACCAGGAACTTGGATGTCGTCGGAAGAGACACCTGACCCTGGAATCCCTCGACGTTGTGGGCATCGCCGGTGTTGAGGTTGTTCGGCTCCGGCATGAACTTGTTCCAGAGTTGCGCAATTAGGGGATTCATACCAAGGTTGCGCGGATCGCAGCCAGGGCAGTTAGGCGCGTAGGTGGTTCCACCCACGGTCACCGGGCCGGGATTGATATTGAAGGGAACGTAGGTGCCACCCTCGTTGATCTGAATGACGCCGGCGCGCAGCGTGTCGGTGGGCACCGGTTTGTTGATCAGCGAGGATTGCGGGAAGTTGAAAGCTTCGTAGCCGAAGAAGAAGTACGTCTTGCCGCCCGCCAGTTTCGGCAGCATGGGACCGCCGATGGTGCCACCGTAGCGATTGTTGTGGGTGATGGGAATCGGGGTGTAGCCGAGGTTTCCGCTGGGCGTGTGGTTATTGTCCCAGCTGTTGGCCGCGCCCACGTCGCTCGCGCTATAGTACCAGTACCCTGTCCCATGGAAATCGTTGGTGCCGCGTTTGGTCACCACACTGATCTGTGAACCGGAAGACCCATTGAAGTCGGCCGTTTGTGCGGTGGTGCCCACCTTGAATTCTTCAATCGTGTCGGGCGGCGTGGGGAGCACACCGCTGGGAGCGCAGCAATCGTACGATGAATAGGAACTGTGAGCATAGCTCCCGGTGTAGTCCATCATGCTGCCGTCCATGTCGTTGGAGTTGTTGCCGCCATCCAGTTGGAACGTGTTCTGGTCGTAATTCGCTCCGGCGACCTGGCCATTCACTCCAACCGCCGGCTGGTAAAGCGCAAGGCTGGAAGCGTCGGAGCCGAAGAGGGGAAGATAGGTCAGGGACGGTCCGCTGACGGTCGTTCCGACGGTAGCGTTGACCAACTGCAGCTCAGCGCCTGGCGCTGCGGTGACTTCCACCACACTTGCCACCTGGCCAATTTCCAGCGTGGCATTGACGTTCAGAACTTCCGCCACCCGAACGTCTTGCCTCATGACTTTGCGCGTGGAGAATCCCGTCTTTGTGAACGTGATATCGTAGGTTCCCGGGCTGACATCGGGAATAATGAATCGCCCGGCTTGGTTGGACAGCGTGATGAGCGTGATGTTGGTCGACGTATCGGTCGCCTTGACCTGCACCTCCGGAACGACGAGACCTTGCTGGTCCGTGACTTGGCCCGACACCGTGCCGGACGCCGAGGATTGAGCCCAGGCGGAAATGCTGCCGAGAGCTATTAGCACAGCGACAGGGACAGTGAGCCGTTTCGAACCGCTGCCGAAAAGAGACAAACCTCTCTTATACTCCGTCATGTAGTATTCTCCTGTGGAATAACCGCACCCACAACGCGGGGACCGCCGAGCCAACAAAGGCCGGATAAGCTGATTGGGAGTGATTCTATGGCGGAATTTAACCTTTTGTCAAGAGAAAGTTAAAAATTCTGGAACTGGGCTCGACCAACCAGCGCGAATTAGTGATATATCTCCCGTACGGCAGTCACAATCGCGTCCGGGCGATCTGTCGGCATGTCATGGCCGCTGTCCGGCACCACGACGCGCCTGCTCCGTGTCGACAGGCGTGCCAAACGAGTTTGCAGGTCGTCGATCCAGGTCTCCTGATATGCCCTCTGATCCTCTTCTTTGAGGACGGCCTTGAGGCTGTCGTCTATGGCTCTCCCCGCGGTAAGCACGAGAAGCGGTTTATCGTGGATATTACCCGCTGCCCGGGCCTGCTCGGCGCTCACCTCGATGTTTTCGAACTCGCTGGCCCTTGCCCTGAGGTACTTCGATTGGAGCAGCACGGGCGACACTTGGCGGCCCTCCATCCGCAATTGCAGGCGAGCGAGCCCAAGATCGACGTACAGCGGAGCCCAGAACGCCTGCCGGTGAGCACGCCATCGCATCGCTACCCCCATGTCCGCCCAAGCTCTCGGCAGGAGGCGGTACTGATCCTCCTGAGTGGCGTCGACCAGGACGAGCCCTGCTACCTGGTCCGGGTACTTGCCGTTGAAGACCCGAATGTTGTAGCCACCGAATGAATGGCCCACCAAAACATAGGGCGGCTGTTCGCCGGCGCTCCGCAGCGCTCGATGAAGTTCCGACGCGATTGCGATCGCTCGTTCTGGGCATGGGTCCTGGATCGCTATAGCCATAGCCGGCCCGGTCATAGGAGCAGACGCGAGCGAATCGCGCGATTTCCGGCTGCACACGGCTCCAGGAGTCCAGCGAGTCGGCGAGTCCAGCCTCCAGGACGATTGTTGGGCTCCCCTGTCCGATGCAGTAGACGTTGAGCCTGAACATGCCGGCGCTGACGAGCCGGCCCGGGTGATGAAAGCGTCGGGTGTCCACGCGAAATGCGATTGCCTGGTAGCAGGCGCCGGCAATCGCGAGCAGCGACAGTGGCACCAAACCTGACAAGAGGATCTTGAGCGGCCGGAGTTTCCCACTGCCGAGAGCCATTCAGTTACACCTGACGCGGACTTGCCGCAACCCTCCATGTTCGCATTGGAAACAGGCCAGCCCGAACGACATCCGGAAACGGACTTTCGCCTCGCCTCCCGGAATGGTAAAGTCGTACCGATCATGGACGACAACAACCATCCCAAGCATCGTAACCTGGGTGTCATGCGCCCGATGTACGCCCGCCATTGGCTCCTTGGACCGGCGCCGCGCCACGCCGTTCCCGAACAGGAAATGCCGCCCTCGACGGCGTACCACCTCATCCACGACGAACTGATCATGGACGGCAGTTCGCGCTTCAACCTCGCCACTTTTTGCGGCACCTGGATGGAGCCCGAGGCACAAAAACTGATGTCCGAAACGTTCGACAAGAACATGATCGACAAGGACGAGTACCCGCAGACCGCCGAACTCGAACTGCGCTGCGTGCACATGCTGGCGCAGTTGTGGAACTCGCCCGACCCGGAAAACACCATCGGCACGTCCACCATCGGATCGAGCGAAGCCTGCATGCTCGGCGGCCTGGCGCTCAAATGGCGCTGGCGCGAACTGCGGCGCAGAGCCGGAAAATCGACCGACCGGCCCAATATCGTGATGGGCACGAACACCCAGGTCTGCTGGCATAAATTCGTGCGCTATTGGGATGTCGAGGAGCGCCTCGTGCCGCTCGAGGGCGACGGTCTGGTAACCGATCCCGACCGCGCCGCGGCCATGTGCGATGAGAACACCATCGGCGTGATTGCCGTTCTGGGCAGCACGTTCACCGGCGATTACGAGGACGTCGAGGCGCTCAGCGCCGCGCTCGACCGCCTCCAGGAAACCACCGGGCTTGACATCCCCATCCACGTCGACGGCGCGAGCGGCGCGTTCGTGGCGCCGTTCCTGCAGCCCAACGTCGTCTGGGATTTCCGCCTGCCGCGCGTGAAGTCCATCAACACTTCCGGACACAAATACGGCCTGGTATTTCCGGGCGTGGGCTGGGTGATCTGGCGGACCGCCGCCGACCTGCACCCCGACCTGATCTTCAACGTCGATTATCTGGGCGGCACCATGCCCACGCTCGCGATTAACTTCTCGCGGCCGGCGAGCCAGGTGGTGGCGCAATATTACAACCTGATCCGCCTCGGTAAGTCGGGCTATAGGGCAATCCATCAGGCGTGCCAGGATGTCGCCGTTCATTTAGCGAAACAAATCGCCGAGATCGGTCCGTTCGAGTTGATGAGCCAGGGCACCGATCTTCCCGTGTTCGCGTGGCGTCTCAAGGAGGAAGCGCACTGGTCGCTTTACGACCTGGCCGACCGGCTGCGCGATCGCGGCTGGCAGGTTCCGGCGTATCGCATGCCGGCGAATCGCCACGATCTGGTGGTGCAGCGCGTGGTGGTGCGCAACGGATTCACCTGCGATTTAGCCGATATGCTGGTGCGCGATATCCGCCGCCATTTGGATTGGTTCGCGGCGCAGCCCGGATTCCGGTCGACCGCGGTGGCTGCGCAATTTCATCACTAGCACCATCTACTGAGCCGCGACCGCGAGGGAGCGGTGCTTTTGCTGTACTGTTCGAAGCAAGTCACCACTCCCTTGCGGTCGTGGCTCAGTAAACTTTCACGGCTTCCGAAAGAGCGGTGCTTTTCGGTCGGGCTGTGCAAACCGACACCGCTCCCTTGCGGGGTGCCCTCTGCGCCCGGCTCATTCGCCCGCAATCGTCTCCAATTTGTCGATCTGGCGCTGAATCCCGGCCGCCGCGTTTCGATTCAGCCGCCCAACAAACCACAGCATCAACGCGACCGCGCCGAGCGGTATCAATGACAACAGACCGGCCGTTATGGAATGCCGGAACGCCGTGACACAGCCGCTGCCCATCAGAATCGCAAGGCCGGGGACCAGTGGTCCGAGGTACCATTTCCAGACGCTACTCAGCGCGTCGCGCTGGCGCACCAGTTGCGCGCGATGGAAATCCGCGCAACTCCGCCATGCCAATTCTCCCGGCGCGGCCGATGCCGATGCCCGGCGATGCAGTTCGAAAGCCAGGTAAAACGCGCCTGCCACCACCAGCGCGGACCCCAGGCGCCTCCATCCTGTGTCGGCAGCCCAAGCGCAATAACCGAACCACCCCACTACGAACGCCGCGCCAACGTATTCGCGGACATTCCGCCAGACGATCCGCGAGCGGAATTTCGCTCCCTTCTTGCGCAGTTCTTCCAAACTCAGGGGAGCGGCGGGCCCGCCCTGGGATTGCCAGATATTCCGCATGTCGTCACTTTCCACGGCCGCCTCCTTCATGGAATCGTTCGGTCAACAGATTCTTGATCCGGTGAATTTTTACAGCCACGTTGCCCGCCGAAATTCCCGTGATTTCCGCCGTCGCCGCGGCATCAAGCCCTTCCAGGTACGAGAGAATCACCTGGCGATCGAGCGGCTTGAGCTGCTGGACCAACGCGAGCAGCCGGTCCACCGCATCGCGCCGGTCGGCAGCGCGCACGCCCTCGTTGGAATCCGCCACGGCAGCCGCTTCCTCCAGGCTGAGCCACGCCGACGAACGGCTGCGCCGCTGGCCGATCACATAGCTCGTCGCGGCATTGTGCGCCACGCGGTAAACCCACGTGCGCAGGGAACAGCGGCCGTCGAAACTCGCCAGGCTCCGCCACAGCGCGAGATGGACTTCTTGCAGCAGGTCGCGGCGTTTATCGGGGTCGGCCTCGTAAGCGCCGGCCAGACGATGAAGAGCCGCGCCATACTGGGCCGCGGCCTCCAGGTACCGCTCGTCCTGGGATCTGCCTTCCACAATCAGGTAGTCGGCCGACGGAGCGCTTTCTTACAGCGCGGCCTCAGCAGCCCACCGCTTGCTTACGCGCGCGGCTCCGTCGGATCAGTTACTGAGCCGCGACCTGTTACTGAGCCGCGACCTGTTACTGAGCCGCGACCTGTTACTGAGCCGCGACCGCGAGGGAGCGGTGTTTTTCGGCTCTTAGTGGAAGTTCTCCACCAATTCCAGATTTGTCTGGCTCTGGTCGACGCGGGCATAGAGGATGTACTTTCCATCCGCCGACACCGAGTAAGTCATATTATCGCGTCCGCCGCCACGCTTGATGTGGAAGACCGTCGTGCTCTTCTTGGTGGCGAAATCGAACAAGGAAACCACTGGCTCACGGACGCTGCGCTCGAATTCGAGATAGTAGACACCCTGCCTGGTAGGCTGCAGCGTAGTGTTCCACATCAGATCGTGGTCCGGAGCGATCGCCTGCTCCTCTTCGCCGCCCGCTAACGCAACGCGCCAGATGGAGCCCCATCGGCGGAAGTAAACGTATTTTCCGTCCACCGATTCCACCGGCTGCGCCGTGTTTTCGAACCTCGAAACCTGCTGCGGATCGCCGCCCTCGAGCGCCGCTTTCCAGATGCGGTCGCCGGACTGATAGTAGATCGACTTGCCGTCGCGCGACCACGACCCGTTCCCCGCGTCCGGTCGCACACGGCGTGGCTTTCCGCCGGCCGCGGCCGGCGCCACGTAGAGACTGACGCCCTGCTCGCTATTGACGTCGAAAAGAAGCGATTTGCCGTCGGGCGACCAGCGGATGTGGGCCAGCCCTGGGCCTTGGAAGCTGGTCAACTGGACGCGATTGCCGCCACCGGCATCGCTCAGCCAGATCTCGTCGTTGCCGGTCGCGTCGGAGATATCGGCGATCGATTTGCCATCGGGCGAGTAACGCGCTCCGGTTTCCCGGCCGGACGAGCGGATGACGACGTGCTCCACCACGCTGTCCGGATCGCCAAGTTCCGCGCGCCAGATGGAGGAAACCCAGGGGCTCACGGTATAAACCATGCGGTTGCCCACCGGCGCCACGGCGGCGTACTGCGCTTCCCGGCCGCCAACCATGAGCTCGCGCGGGCTCCCGCCATAGGCCGGTACGCGCCACAGCCGCCACATCCCCACGCGCTGGCCGGTGTACACCAGGTCCTGCCCGTCGCGCGTCCACGCAATGCCGTGGATTGCGCGGCCGTCGAATGTGACGGCGTGAGTGGGGTTCGCGCCCGCGGCGTCGGAGACGAAAATATTGGCGTTTTCTTCACCCGTGGTGCGCACGAACGCGATGCTAATGCCGTCGGGCGAAACTGCCGGCGTGGAATCCTGCGCGCCCGCGGGGGGATGGGTGAGCGGGAGGAACTTGCCATCGGAGAGCGAGAGAATCGCGAGCCCCGGCGATTGCTTTTCCGAAGCCTCCACCGCTACCAGCGATTGGCCGTCGTGCATCCAGGCCAGCGCCGGCAGCGGCTGCGTGTCTTCGCCGGGCGCGATGCAGCCCGGAAATGCGCCTTCCTCGCCGCCGCCCGCGGCCGCAATCACCACACACGCTCCCTTGCCCTCTTGCATGCGCACGAAGGCGATCCGGGTGCCGTCCGGCGACCACACGGGACCGATGTCGTTTCCCGCGCCGCTGGTCAACTGCTGCGCGCCGCCCACCGTTACGTCGCGCGTGAAGATGTGGAACGTGTCTTCCTTGGCCGTTGTGGCGCGGGCGCTATAAGCCAGCCGCTGGCCATCCGGGGCAAATGCCGGGTAAGCTTTGGCTCCCGGTTCGCTGGTCAACTCCACGCGTTTGGAAGCGACGGCCGGACCGGTGGCGAGCCGGCCGATGAGCGTTACAACGCCGCCCACCGAAATCAGGCACAGCGCCAGCAGCACCGGTGGACGGCGCCAGCTTTTGCCGATAGACATGGTCGTATTATCTCAACTCGAAGACGCGGGATTCGGGGCAAATGTTCCCGCGCCGAACATTGTGTCCCGATGGCCGACGACGAAGTCCTTTAGCTTCAATGAGATCTAAAACTCGCCTCCGAACAATTTGTGCGGTTTGGCTGGAGCGCGATGCCAGAAAGAGCGGGCAGGCTGAAGAGGGAGTTGCAAAACTAGCGGCAAACCGCTTGCTTGCGCGCGCGGCTCATTCACCCCTGCTGAAACGACAGTGCCTACTGAGCCGCGACCGCGAGGGAGCGGTGCTTTTGGGCCCGGAATACGAATTGTGCAACTCCCTCTGAAGTCCGCCCCACAGGAGCCTCTAACTGCCCGCCGTCTGCGCCCGCTGGCCGTAATACTCGCGTGCCAGGGAGACGATGCGGTCCGCCTCTTCCGGCAGATTCGTTCGCAGCCACAGCACGCTGTTTTCGGCGCTCGGCAACACCGTCCCCCGAGCGTGATCGTGGGTTTTGATGCGTGCCCGGATTGCATCCGCGCGCGGGCCGAGCACTTTGTCCATGGATCGATGAATGGCCGCTTCCAGGTCGCCATCGGCGTCCGCCGGGATGAGATGAGTGTGAGCGCAGAGCACGCTTTCCAGATTGGCAAGCTCGCTTTCGTCGTCTAACACATCCACGGCGTACGAACAATAGAGGCTGAACGATTGCTGCTCCAGGAGCTTGTTCCAAAGTTGTTCGACCCGGACGGCCGCGGCGAATTGGTGAGCCTTCCAGAGGACCGACACCATTTCCCCGTAAGCACGCAAACCCTCCGCGCCATCCGCGGGACGAACCTCGCGCACCGCCGCGCGAATCGCCTTTTCAAACAGACGCCAATCCGGCTGCCCGTCAACCATGAAACGCGAGAGAGTCCGCCGCGCGTCCCAGAAGACCAACTGGCGGCTATCCAGAAGCGTGGCGAGATCGGCCCCAACGTGGTCCAGGAATCGCGAAAGCAGAGTTTGATGCTCGGGCGTGACCACCAGAAGCACGCCCTCACCGCGTTTCAGGCCCTCCCACAAATAGTGCCCGACGTTATCGGCGAGTCCGGTTTCGCCGGCGTCATAGAGCTGAACAAAATGGTCTCCCGGATGAGGTTTCTCGAGGAGCCTTCCCCACGGCGACATTCCCTCTCTCCCCTCGATCCCAGTGTAGGGCACAGGCAAATGGGCGGCAAGGATCTCAGGGCTTCAAAAGCTCCCGAACTATACGTTTTATTACCTGTCCCAGTTCCATGTAGGCTTCGAGATCGTTGGGTTTCTGAAAGTACGCCGCCGCACCCAGGCTCTCGGCGGCCAGGCGATCCTCCGGGGATAACGAAGATGTGACAATAATCACCGGCATATTCCGGCAGGGGCCCGACCGCAGTCGGCGGAGCAGGTCGATTCCGGGGATTCTCGGTACATTCAGATCCAAGAGGACCAATACCGGACCCGGCGACGGAGCATTTTCCAGATTTTGCAGGTAGCGCAAAGCCTCCTGCCCGTTGGCGGCAACCCGCAGATCGCTTTCGAGGCCGCATTGCTGGAGCACCTCCCGAATTACCAACACGTCGGTCCCGTTGTCTTCGACCAGCAGGACGCGACACGGCCGGGCCGACGGTCCACGCGGTTCCAATTCCTTCGTTTCAGGAGCGGGCCGGGATGGAGAAGCAGAAGGTGGATCCTTCTCCAATGGCAGAACGGTCGAGCCAGATGCGGCCGCCGTACTGTTCCACGACGCGCTGGCAAACCGCCAGCCCGATGCCATTTCCCGCAAATTCGCTCCTGGGGTGCAAACGCTTGAAGAGACCGAAGATTTGTTCCGCGTACTGCGGCTCGATTCCGATGCCGTTGTCGGTAACTGAAAAAACCATCCAGCCGCCCCGTTCCTCGGCTGTGACTCGAACACAGGGAACCTCCTTACCACGATATTTGAGGGCGTTCGCAATCAGATTCTGAAACACCTGCGCCAGACGGTTTTCGTGCATTGCCACCGCCGGCAGATCGCCCACCACCACGTTCGCCGCTGTTTCCTGGATCGCCCCGCCCAGGTCTTTCAACACACGTTGCAGCACCTGGCCCGCCTCCACGCGCGGCGGTGCTCCTTCCTCGTATTTCGCCGCCCGCGTATACTCCAGCAGATCGTTGATGAGACCGCTCATGCGCCGCGCGGCGGCCTGGATCTCCTTCAGAAATGCCGATTCATCCGGCTCCAGCCGGTTTCCGGCGCCGCGCTCGATGAGTTGTGCCGATATGGCCACGGTGCGCAGCGGTTCCTGCAAATCGTGGCTGGCGGAATAAGCGAAGACCTCCAGGTCGCGATTGGCCCGCCGCAGTTCCTCGTTGGAGCGCTTCAGTTCCGATTGCACCCATTGCGCCTGCTCGAACAGGCGCGCGTTATCCATGGCAATGCCGGCCTGTGCCGCGATGCCGGCCACGATGGCCTCATGGTTTTCAGTGAATTTCCCAGGTTCGGAATGGCCGAAGAAAAGGCCGCCCAGCACTTCCTTCGAGCGGGCGATCACCGGCGCCGAGAGATAGCTGCGAATCGAGGGAGTGCTCCGCACACCGCCGGTTTCGGCTGCCAGATCGTCAACGCGCACCAGCCTGTTCCGATCGAGCCGGGGTGTGAAATTCGCCAGGGTTTCCGGCAATACGCCCGCAATCGAATGCAGCGTACAGGGCTCGCCCTTCCCGTTGGTGACATTGTGGAAGAACGCTCCGAACTCGGCTCCGATGAGCCTGGTGGCGATATCGGTGACTTCCTGCGCGAGCTTTTGCAAATCCAACTGCGCGGCCAGGCGCGGACCCACCTGGTTGAGCGTTTGCTCGCGCGCGAGCAGTTCGGCGCGCTCCCGTTCGGCGGCTTTGCGCTCGCTGATATCGCGGGCGATCTTGGACGCGCCCACCACTCGCCCGTCTTCATCCCGCACCGGTGAAATGGTAAGCGAGACGTCGATAATCCGTCCATCCTTCCGGCGGCGGCGCGTTTCAAAGTGGTCCACGCGCTCGCCGCGGCGGATCTTGGCGAGGATGGCCGGCATTTCATCGGCCCGTTCCGGAGCGGCAAGAATGGAAATGGGCTTTCCTAATATTTCGTCGGCGCGATAGCCGAAGATGCGCTCGGCGCCGCGGTTCCAACTGGTCACCAGACCGTTCAGGTCCTTGCTGGCAACGGCATCTTCGGAACTCTCGATGATCGCGGCCAGGCGCTGGGAGGAGGCTTCCAGTTGCTTGCGCTCGGTGATGTCGGTGGCAATGCCGTAGACGCCGGACACGGCGCCGTCCGAATCCCGCATGGGGAACTTCACCACGACAAACGTGTGGACGCCGTCGTCCAGCCGTACCGTCTCTTCCACCGAGATGGATTTCCCCGCGGAGAGCACCGCCAGGTCGTTGGCGCGAAGTTGGGCGGCCGTTTCCGGCGGGAAGATGTCCGCGTCGGTCCGGCCGATGACCCGATCGGCGGCAGTGTGAACCAACTCTTCCCAGCGGCGGTTGACCAGCAGATACCGGCCGTCCAGACTCTTCAGGAAGATGACCGTGGCCGAATTCTCCAGGATGGCCTGCAGGCGCTGCTCGCTGCGAGCGCGTGCCATCTCCGCCTGCTTCTGTTGGGTGGCCAGCGCCACATGCGCGGCGATGGCCTGCGCTATCTGGATTTCGTCCGCGGTATAGCGGTGCGGGGCGGCGTAATACAGCATGAACTTGCCGAACACGCCGTCATCCAGCACCAGGGGCACAAACGCCAGGGAGCGAATATTTTCCCGCCCGAAAGCGTCGCGGAAGGGCGCCATGTCCGCGTCCTTCAGGACATCCGGAACGACGATGGGTTGAGCGCCGGTTTCTCCGCGCCTCCAGGGAGTGTGCCCCGTGACCGCCGCCTGGTATTCGGCCGACAGCCCGCGCGCCGCATGGAAGCGCATCACGCCATCGTCATCGAAGAACAGAATGGCCGCGCGATTGGCGCCGGTCGCCTCGGTCAGGCTGGAAAGCGCCGCGCTGTAAACCTCCGGGAGCCGCTTTGCCTTGCTTAGAGAAGCCAGCAACTGGTAAAGGATTCTGAACGGTTCGCCTGCTTCCTGATCCGGCATCATCTTCATCGGCGCAGTGGACACAACTCCAGTGTAGGTTTCGCCTGCCCAAAACCCCGGTGCGGATTCGCACGAGTCCGCCTCTCCCGCTCCGGGGAGGGCCTCTATTTGCACGCTTGCGCCCCATTTTGCGACACTGGCCAAGTGATTGCATTGCGGCATGTGTCGCTGTTGCTGGTCTCCACCCCGTTAGCCTTCCCGCAGAACAACCCGCTCCCCGCGCGCGAAACCCTGACTTACAGCATCGAATGGCGGCTGATCACCGCCGGCAAAGCGACCGTCGAATGGGCCGCAACCAGCGCCGATACGGCGCAGATCAAGGTGAAAGTCGAGTCGTCGGGCCTGGTCTCGAAGCTCTTCCGCGTGGAAGATCATTACGTGGCCAGTCTGGGTTCGGGTCTGTGCGGCGAGTCGGTGGATTTTAACGCACAGGAAGGCAGCCGCCTGCGGGAGACGAAGATCAACTTCGACTACCCCAATCACCGGGCCGATTACCTGGAGCGCGATCGGGTAAAGAACACCGTGCTGCTGGCCAAAGAAACCGATATCCCGCCGTGCACGCACGAAATCTCGGGAGCCCTGTATTTTCTTCGTACCCTGAACGTGGAACCGGGCCAGAGCGTGCTGGTGCCGCTCACCGACGGCAAGAAGAGCGCGATCGTGAAGGTGGAAGCGCAACAGCGCGAAGACGTCAAAACGCCGGCTGGAGCGTTCAAAACCATCCGCTACGAAGCTTACGTATTTAATAACGTCTTGTACCGTCGCCCCGCGCATCTCTACTTCTGGCTGACGGACGATGCGCGCAGGCTTCCGGTGCAGATCCGCGTGCGCATGCAGGTGACCATCGGGACGATCACGCTGGAACTGGAAAAGCACGAATAGTGCCCCGTGGGGCAGGCTTCAGCCGGCTTCACCCTGCGCGGGACTTTAGTCCTGCTGACTACTGAGCCGCGACCGCACTCGCGCTTTGGCGAGCCAGGGAGCGGTGCTTTTTGGTATCTGCTCGATGAAAAAGCACCACTCCCTCGCGGTCGTGGCTCATCAATTCTCCACAGCTTCCCAGGGAGCGGTGCTTTTGCAACTCCCTCTGAAGTCCGCCGCGGGCTAATAAAGTCCGCCCCACAAAGGGTGTAACGCGGGGCGTCCCGCATTTCCTGCAACTAATGGGCCGGATTTTGCGTATTGGCTGGCATGAACCTGTGGAAGGACGTTCGCTATGGTGCGCGAATGCTGGTGAAGTCGCCGGCATTCACCGTGGCCGCGATCGTCACGTTGATGCTCGGTATCGGCAACACCACGGCCACTTTCAGTTGCGCCGATGCGCTGCTGTGGAAGCCGATCCCTCTGCCCGATATGGACCACCTGGTGATGATCGGCCAGCGCGGCGACAATCCGGGCGATTTCAACAGCGCGACGCCCGCCGATATCGAAGACTTCCGACGCCAGAACACCACCCTCGGCCCAATCGCCAGTTGGCAGGAGAATCTGGCGAATCTTGTCGGCGCGGGCGGTGAGCCGGATCGCGTGATTCAGGCGCTGGTGACCGCCAACTTTTTCGACGTGATCGGAGTGCAGCCCGCACGTGGCCGGGAATTTCAGCAAGGCGAAGACCAGCCGGGCCGCGAGCGCGAGGTGATCTTCAGCGACGCGTTATGGCGCAACCGCTTCGGCGCCGACACGAATATCATCGGCAAGACCGTCCGGCTGAACGATGAGAACTTTCTGGTGGCGGGCGTCATGCCGCCAAAATACCAATTTCCACTGGCCATCGATCTCTGGACTCCCATGGCGCTGAAGCCCGAGGTGCGGACTTCGCGGAAATTCCAGGAATTCGAAAGCATGGCGCGCCTGAAACCCGGCAGCAGCCTTTCGCAGTCCGTGGCCGAGGCGGAAGGAATTTCCGCGCGCCTGCGCGCGACTTATCCCGATACCAATAAGGATCGCCATTTCGCCGTCTGGCCGGCGCACCGCTACCTGGTGGACCAGGAAACTAACAATTACCTGATCATGTTGTTGTGTTCGGTGTCGTTCGTGCTGCTGATCGCCTGCGTGAACGTGGCCAATCTGCAGTTTGCGCGCGCCACCGGCCGCCTGCGCGAAGTAGCCATTCGAACGGCGTTGGGCGCGGGACGCGCTCGGATTATCACGCAACTGGTGACGGAGAGCGTGCTGCTCGCGCTGGCCGGCGGAGTGTTGGGTCTGCTGGTAGCTTATTGGAGTCTCAATCTGATTCGTAGCGGAATGCCGCCCGAGATTGAACGGTACATCGTCGGCTGGAAAGACATGCGGCTCGATATCCGGGCGCTGGCCTTCACCATGGCCGCGGCGCTGGCGAGCGGGATCATCGCCGGGTTGGCGCCCGCCTGGCAGAGTTCGCGGCCCAACCTCACCGACGCGCTGCGTGAAGGCGGACGCGGTTCCTCCGGTTCGCACCGCCGCCATTTGTTGCGGAATCTTCTGGTGGGCGGAGAGATCGCGCTGGCGGTGGTACTGCTGGTAGGCGCCAGCCTGATGTTCCGCGGTTTTCACAACATTCTGTCTACCGGCGAACGCCTGGAACCCTCCACCCTGTTGTCGCTCCGGCTCGGCCTGACGGAATCCAAGTACAAGGAAGATTATCAGATTGCCGGTTTTTATCGCGACGTCCTCGCAAGATTGAATACGCTGCCCGGAATCCGCTCAGCGGCCGCGGTCACTTCCATGCCGTACAGTCAGCACTCCAACTGGCGGGACTTCTCGATCGAAGGGCAGCCCGTGGAACCGGGCAAAGTGCCGAACGCCATGCTCCAGGTGTCCAGTCCCGAGTACTTCGCTACCACGCACGTACCTCTACGGGAAGGCCGGTTCCTGAATAGCGGCGATGGGCCGGACGCCCCGCCTGTGGCGCTGGTGAGCGATGCCGCGGTGGCGCGATACTGGCACAACAAGTCGCCAATCGGTCAGCACATCACCGTGCTCGATACGAAATGGAAGCCGTTGACGATTGTCGGCGTAGTGGGCGATATGATGCACAACCCGTACGACCGCAATCCCCGGCGTTGTCTCTACGTTTCGTACCAGCAGGAGCCGATGCGGTGGATGGATATCGGGGTGCGCACCGCGGGCGATCCGCTATTGGTGGCGCCCGACGTTTCGGCCGCGATCCGGGCCATTGATCCGGAACTGCCGATCAGCGACATGAGAGGCATGGAGAAGGCGATTCACGATGCCAGCATCGGACTGCAATACGTGGAGATCTTCATGGCTGTATTCGGCGTGCTGGCGCTGGTGCTTTCGGCGGTGGGCGTATACGGAGTGATGGCCTACATGGTTTCGGAAGAAACTCACGACATCGGCCTGCGGATGGCGCTGGGCGCTCCGCGCACGCTGGTGCTGCGCGGCATCTTCAAACGCGGAATGGTCACCGCGGTCGCGGGGCTCGCCGTCGGGCTGCCCGCCGGCTATGGCCTGGCTTTGTTCACGCAATCCCTCATCTACGGTGTTACCGCGAAGGATGCCGTCACGTTCACCGCGATTCCTTTGATATTACTGGCGGCGACGGCGGTCGCGATCTTCGTGCCGGCGCGGCGGGCAATGGCGATCGATCCGATCATCGCCCTGCGGTACGAGTGAGGGTTGCAGAGCCGCGACCGCGAGGGAGCGGTGACTTTGTTGTTCCGCATGGAAAGCACCGCTCCCTCGCGGGGTGCCCTGGGCCCGGCTCTGTAACTGCTGTCCTCAGCGCCGCCGTTCATCACTCCGAGGCGCCGAAAGGCACGCGGGATTCACCGATGCCCTAAAGGACTGCCGGGTTCTGGCCGATCCTTTCGATTGGTGAATGCCGACGGATCACAGTTGAGCCTCTTCGAAACCGAGGCGGATCTCCGAAACAATGCGGCGGTACAATGTACTGTCGTGGATGACGTCGCCGCCATCGCTGTATTGGAAAGTCCGAAAGCTCTTGGCGCGTACTACACCGACTCCCAGGTCGCGGAATTTCTTGTGTGGTGGGCGGTTCGAAATTCCACCGACACTGTCCTGGACCCCGCCTTTGGAGGCGGCGTCTTCCTTAGAGCCGCCTGCAAGCGCCTTCGAACGCTGGGCGGCAATCCGTCCGCGCAAGTGTTTGGCATTGAACTGGACCCGGCTGTTCACCGCCGCATAGGTGACAAGCTCAGCGAGGATGGCATCACACAAGGGAATCTGCTGGCATCCGACTTCTTTGCGGCCAGCCCGGAGCGGCTGAGGCCGGTTGATGTTGTCGTGGGGAATCCACCGTTTATTCGATACCAGACGTTCTCCGGCGATACGCGTCGCCGAGCCCTGGCTCGCGCCGCCGAAGTGGGTCTCAAACTGAGCCAACTCAGTAGTTCCTGGCTGCCTTTCCTCGTCCACAGCATTCGGATGCTGCGGCCGGGCGGCCGTCTCGCGATGGTAATCCCGTTCGAGATCGCTCATGCAGCCTACGCGATACCTGTATTGAGACACCTCGATCAGAAGTTTCACAGCGTTACATTGCTGACCTTCCGCAAAAAGCTCTTTCCGGACTTGAGCCAGGACACCCTCCTGCTGCTGGCGGAGGGCAAGGATGCCCGCCCTGTGGGACAGTTCTACATTCGCGATATGACCCACGCTGGCGCCCTCGCAGCCATCGAGAAGGCTGACCGCCTACCGATACCGGGCGCCCGGTGTTTGGACCGAGGGCGTGTTGCCAACGGACAGCAACGGCTCATCGAATATCTCCTTCCCCGAAAGGCTCGTGAGCTCTACGGGGATATGTGCGACACGGTTCATACGGCCACGTTAGGGCGCTTCGCCGATGTTGGTATAGGCCTATGTGACCGGCGCGAACGATTTCTTCCACATCGATCGCGACCTCGCCATCAGCTTGGGTTTTCCAAAAGACTACCTGCGAGCGTGCGTCCGCCGCGGTCGCGCGCTCGCCGGACTCAACTTCACGGATGTGGATTGGAATGCCGCGCTTCAACGTGGTGACGCAGGATATCTGCTTCACCTGCCCGGCGCAGGTCGGCTACCTTCGGCTGTTGCACGATACGTTGCGGATGGGGAAAGCCGGGGCATCCACAAGACCTTCAAGTGCAGGACGCGCTCTCCGTGGTATCGAGTACCGCACGTCTACATGCCAGACGCATTCCTCACCTACATGAGCGGGAGCCTGCCGCGCCTGGTGGCCAACGCGGCGGGTGTGGTTGCACCGAACACACTTCACGTCCTGCGGATGCACCCGGATGGGGGCCTGACGAACAATATGCTGTCCGCGATCAGGGGGCGGTGATTTCGCCGTTGCTCAGTAACGTATACCTGCACTATGTGCTCGATCAGTGGACCGATCGGTGGAGGCAAGCGGCGCGGGGCGAGATCACCATCGT
>Ga0181521_10000409_pt1 | contig 51631 bp, 50 predicted proteins | sample PEATcosm2014_Bin_32_FD_119764 | JGI IMG/M metagenome (GOLD analysis project Ga0181521, IMG submission 119764) | Peatland microbial communities from MTU Mesocosm Facility, Houghton, MI, USA - PEATcosm2014_Bin02_60_metaG | ecosystem: Environmental > Terrestrial > Soil > Wetlands > Peat | place... | reverse complement strand
GTCGGCCATTTCCTGGCGCACCTGGAGCAACAGATCGACTTTGCCCGGTTCGAGATCGACCGGCTCCGGCAACGCAAAGCTACTTGCGAGCGCGCTCTGGCACGGCTGGAAGACTATGTGATTGAGACCCTCGAGAACCTCGGAACCGATAGCAAGGGCAGATACCGAAAGCTGGAGGGGAAGACCACCACCTTCAGCCTGCGTGCGTGCCCGCCAGCGGTAGAAGTCACCGACGAGTTAGCCATCCCTTCGGAACATAAGACGCTCACGTTGAAGCTGCCCGCAGTGACGTGGGAGCAGTTACTGGATGGGCTCGCCGTCGAGCAGCGTGTTGCGGTTCTCGGGCAGGTGAAGAGTCCCGAGGTCTCCGTAGACAAACGCTCGGTCAAGGCGGCGATCGATGGCGGTGCGGACGTGCCTGGGGCGAACCTGGCCACCGGGCGTCACTCGTTGCGGAGGAGCTGAGGATGAAACCAGTCCGCAATCCGGGATACCTGCGCTGGATCCGTAGCCTGCCCTGTGTGGTGTGCCGCACGACTTATGCGATCGAGGCAGCCCACACCGGCCCGCACGGTCTGGGGCAGAAGTCCTCCGATTTGTCCGCCATCCCTCTGTGCGGAAGGCATCACCGTACGGGGGACGACTCCTATCACAGGCTGGGGCCTCGCAGGTTCGCCGAGGTGCATGACTTGGATATCCGGGCAATCGTCGCCCGTCTCAGCGAGAAACCAGTCATCCGGGTGGAATCAGGCGCCTTCGTGGGCCGGTTCGGCGATCAGCAGTATGAACTGGGGTCCACGGAGGCCGGGCTGGCTCGTGCGATTCGCCGGATGAGCCAACTTCGGCGTGAGATGGAAACTGAAGTAGCCTGAGGCCGAGGGCGAGAAAAGAGAGACGGACTCGGTGCAGGACTTTCTGCGGCTGGGCCAGCCGGCCCGAGCATGACCGCAAAGTGCGCGCGCCGGTGACTTCGACGTAATGGTGGTCGAGCCTGAGCCGCTAGCCGCGGCGAGGAGATGGTGCGGCTGGGTCCTCTGGTACTGTCTTTGGACATTGCCGTGGACCCACTCGTGGTGAGCACCGCGAAGTTCGAGTACTGGCGAAACCTGCCGGGCAACGTCCGGCGCGCCGTACGAGCCAACTCTTGAGGAAGGTCAAGCTGCCCGCGCCCTCGTGCGGGAAGTACGCGAAGCCATCATTTTTCGACTACGAGACAAGTGACATCGAAAGAGACGCGCCGGTTCTAGCGGCGAAACACACTTTCGGCATGGAAACTCATAAGTGTGGGTCTTCAGATTGCCAGGGTAATGTGGCGTCGGCGGCGGAGAAAATCACAGAATTACGCGCGGCTCAGGAACGGCGATGTAGGCTGAAAGAACTTAACTTAAGGGGCACACCTCCGGCCCGGCGGGTCAATGTGCGTTTCAGATCGTGGGTGAAACGAGGCCCGCCCATGAGGGAATTACAAGCGGCTCAGAGAGTTGCGACCCAGGCGCGGACCGGGAGGGTCAAAAGCATCCGGCGTTGTTCATCCCCGTGAAGGTCGCAGTTCTCCCTTTTCCCATGTTATGGCCCGGAGACTAGCTATTACACGTACTAGTAGAATTGTTACCGTCTAGGTCACCAGAAAAGGGAAAAATGTGAAAGACAGCTGTAAAATAGATAACAAGAAAAACAGCTCTGAAATAGCCGGTTCAGTGTATAATCGACACCGAGCCACGGCCGCAATAATTAGATTTTGGCACAGAACACTTGTGGCGAGCTCAAACGGAATATACGACGAAGGGAAGATACGATGAAGAAGATAATTGTTGGTCTTGTGTTTCTCGCATTGTCGGCCGGGCCGGGCTTTTGCTCAGCGATCTCGGTCGGCAATTGGTATTCGGATTACTGGGACGGCCCGGTTGAAACCACTCTCACCGATGGGCCCAACTACACGGGCAGCTCCGGGACGGTGCTGCTCGATCCGGGCTCGGCTCCCTGGACCTTTACAGGCCCTGCGGTTCTGTTCGTCACAGACATATTGATCGATGGCGATCAGTTCGAGGTTTTTGACAACGGTGTAGAGGTAGGGACGACGTCAACACCAGTTAACGACGGTTCCAATTGTGGAGATGATCCGGTGAACTGTGGTGGTGGCGACTGGAGTCAGGGGACGTTCGATTTCGGTACGGGCCCCCACTCGATCACGATGACGATTATCGCCGAATCCACCGGCTCGACGGGCGAGGGGAATGGCGCATTCGAACTGACCACCACACCGGAGCCTGCCAGTTTCGGGCTGATGGGCTTGGGCTGCCTGGGTCTGGTATTGGGCCGCCGGCGCTTTCGGCGAAAGGGGGAGATTTAGCGGCTTTCATATCACCTCCGCCGCAGAGCTCCGCAAATTCTCAGATGTGCCGTTCGGTATGCTCCTAGGAGGCTACTCTGGTGTCCCAGATTTGTCGGGCTCTTTCAGTAGCCTCCGAGGTGGAGCTCGGCATTCACTCACTGCGCACGGCCTCCAGTAAATGCGAAGAGTAGGAATCCCCACAGATACCCAGCGGTAACTGCCAGAGCTTTCACGTTCATGTGGATGCTCCTTTCCGGATGCCATTACTGAAGAAGGCCATGAAGGTTGGACTGCTATAAGGTTGCTGCCTGGACGAGTTCAATCGCTATCTCCATTGAAACCTCCGTCCAATAACTCAATAAATCTGGCCAGGTAATCCTCAGCCAGCGTCAAGTGAGGGTAACTGACGTTACGCCAGGCCGATTCCAAACCAGTCTTCCGGACGGAGCTTCCTTACACGACAGCGGCGCGGAAAGACACCACCACGGTGCGGTGGCCGCCCCGGCGACGTGCAATGGATATCTGGAGGCTACATGAGTCAGGAGAAGAGACGGCGGACGGCGAGGCCACTATACTTAGCGATCAGGCGGAGGGGGCGGAAGGCGTAATAGACAGGGAAGAGTGGGCGGGGCAGACTGAGGGATTCAAGATCAGCGGGGCAGGGCTCGATCACACCCCAGCAGAAGCGGAGCTTGTCGGAGGGACGTTCGAGGAGGCTGAGCTGGAACTGGAACTCAAGTGACCGAAAGTCCCGAGGCACCGGGCGGCCGTTGAGCCAGAGCTGGGCGCGGGATGCGATGCGGGAGGTGTGGGGACAGGCACGCGCACCGTCAAGGATTGCGGGCGGTACCGCAGCGCCGAGGACATCGGCGGCTAGCAGCAGGCCTGCGGACACGGTGCGCGAGATGCGGCGGGCGCGCGAGTAGGTCATAAGGGAGTCCCAGTCGAGCGGGGTGCGATCGATGAGGTGAGCGAGATCGCAGAGCCAGTGGAGGGAACTCCAGAAATGCTTGGCGCCGTGGACGCAAAGGAAAACGAGCAGGTCCTCGGGGGCCAGAGTGCGAATGGGGCGGCCAGCGATGGCGAGGGTCACGAGCCGGGACCAGAAGCGGTCCAGGTCGAGCGCATGGCAGAACCACGAGGGCGCCAGCGCCCAGTGGAGGTCGAGGGCAACGCCTGCGGGCGAAGTAAGCGGCAACTCACGGCCCGAGCGGAAGAAGCGGAGGTCGCTGCCGTACGCGGGCCGGCAGCCGGAGGCCACGAGGAGATCGACAGCGCGCCGGGCGTCGGCGGGGCGGACTAACAGGTCGAGGTCGCTCATCTCGCGGAGCGCGGGACTGTCGTAGAGGGACCACGCGATGGCGGGGCCTTTGAATGGGATGACCTGGATGCCGGTGCGCTCTAACAGCGCGACTAGCTTGAGGAGTTCACCGGTCAGCTTCAGGCTGTGTCCGGCATTGCGGTGGAAGCACGTGAGCAAGCGCTCAAGGACGTCCGGTGGCACGGTCTCGGGACATGCCTGGCTGACGCGCCAATGTACGAGTGGCGCGATGCCGTGGCGCATCGATTGTTCGATTGTCGCATCCCAATCCGCTACCGCTGCGGCCGCTTGGCGGATGCTGGCGGCGTCTGAGCGGGGGCGGGCGCACTCCAACAGCAGGTTCATAAGGCCACCGGTTTCGGAGCTTGCTCCAACACGAGTTCACTCAGGCGCGGCTTGCGGAGATCGCGCGGCAAAGACAACGCGAAGGACATGGGCAGAGCGACGAATTGGGAAGGCGATGACATTGCGGTGCCGAGCCACTGCGGCGAGACCGTGCTTGGCGGAAAAATCACCGATGGTTACCTGCCTGTCGCCGCGGTGGATTAACTGCTGGCTACCAGTAGACCTTTTGCGCACATCTCTTCCGAAAGCCGCAGCAGATCGGCTTCCAGAACCTCAGGCGCGACATCGAACTCTTCCAGCATCGCGCGATGGACGGCGGCGAGTTCGCCGGTCTGCTCCAGTAACTCTAGGAAGCGCGAGCCCACCGCGTCGAGGCCGAAGTAAGTCCCGGTCTCCAGGTTCAGTAGAACCGTCTCGCCGCCAAGCTGGCGGGTAGCTACCTGGTCGGGAATGCGCAGCGTGTCATTCAGCGTCACGGTCTCAGTCTCCATCCAAGTGTTTCAGTATAGCCTCCCGCACCGCCGGCAGCGCAGAAAACTCGCGCGGGTAGTGAATCGCGTCCGCCGGCACATCCGCAGTCAACCGTCCCACCGTCTCGAACTGTCTCCGCAGGAACGCCGCGTCTTGAATGTCGAGACTGTATGCGAACCCCACCAGCGCCATGAATAACCGCCCCGGCGGGAGCCGTTCAAACGAGACTTCGCCAGTGTCGTCCGCAAGAAAGAAAAGCCTCCGCAATGGCGCCGGACCCGATGCACACGGCAGCACGGCCTTATCGCAAACACGGCGTTTGAGCGTGTAGTGGGCCACCTCCGCGGTTGGCATGTCTTCCCGCAGAACTTCTCCAGCGGTTGAAGGCCACAAGCGCACGCCCGGATAGCTCGGCAGCGCCGTCCATCCCCCGCCTTCCGTGCGCAGCACCAGGCAATCGTCGGAGACCAAGGAACACCCGTTCCGCGCGAGACTCGCAGCCAGCGTGGACTTCCCCTGGCCGGTCTTCCCGGCGAACGCAATTATGCCATGTCCGGTCAGCACCGCGCTTGCGTGCAGGACGATGCGCTCCCGCCGGCTCAACACCAGCGGAAGCACCTGGTCGAGCAGCAGATGCCGCACCGTCACCTCCGGCGTGCCGGGCAAGGGACGGCACTGAATCCTGGCACCATCAGCCGAAACTGAGAAGTCGCCACACGAGGGGAATCGCAGCAGATAGCCATCGGCGGTGCGAGCGAACCGGAGCCAAACCTCTTTGCTATCCTCCTCTTCGTCGCTTTTCTCGATGGTCCACTGGTGAAACCAGTCGCCGTCCACAGCAGACGGATTTCCTGGTGGAAGGAGTTCAAATCGGCACTCCGCGCCAAAGGCCGTCGCCGGGGCAAGTTCGGGTAGCGCAGTGTCGCTGGCTAACACCAGATCGCAGATTCGATAGGTGTGGGTCGAGCTCATTCGGCGTATCGCGTAACCACTTCCGCCACGAAGAGCGACGCCTCCTCTCGGTTGCGGAAGAGATGCGGATGCAGGCGGAAGACTTCGTCCTCGATCTCCGTAAGCGTTCGCATGCCGTCACAGAGGTTGACCACGGTCCGCCGCCCTTCACCACGCGGGATGAGCTTGGGCTTGAACCCAGGCTGTGTCCGCGTGAGGTCTTCCGAGGGAAGCAACATCCCCTTCCAGGTCGAGTGCCGAAAGGCGCCTTTCTTAGCGCCGGAGCAGCCGTCCAGCACGTCCACGTTCCAGTTGACAATCGAGTCGGCCGGCCGGACTGTCATGCGGAGTTGCACGGAGTCGCCCTCGACCACCTGGACCGCACGATCGATCGGAAAATAAACCTGCCGCCGCTCGATCCGCTCGGGAGAGAGCGGCGAGTTCGTCATGAAAATTCCGGCTGCGAGTTCCGCCGTGAACCAGCCACCTAGCCCATGCATGGTGCCGGAGCGGCGGATCATCGCCGTGGCCTCGCCATGAAAAGGCTCCGTCGTGGCGTGGTTCAGATCGACGCTTGCGATGACGACAGCGTCGCCGCAAACACTTTCCGCAGGAAGGTTCACCTGATAGCCGGTGTTGGCCGCCATCACACGAGTGGAGCGGAAATCGAAACCCGCGGGCGAGGTGTTCCAGAACTCCACTTGGCCATAGAAATCCGGAGCTTCGACGGGGGCGAGCACGAGATCCATTCGAAGCGGAATCGTAACGCCTTCCGGCTTCAGGAAGCGGCGCCGGGCGTCGGCGAAATACTCGATCACTCCGGCGTTAAAACCAAAATTCCCAATCTGGTCGGCAACCACGACATCGACCTTTTCCGGCAGATCGACGTGCGTGGAGTGCCCCTTGATAAAGACAATCCGGTCCCCGAATGCATTGGCCCGGGCAACCTCGCGGGCAACGGCGACCATCCCACCCATTTCGATCGAGTAAACCCTGCCAGCTCCCGCACGGCAGGCCAGCAAACCCATGATGCCGCTTCCGGCAGCTAGGTCGAGGACGGTTTGCCCGCTTTTTACGACTGAACTTACCGCGCGCACAAACGCCGCGACCCGGTGTTTGTCGCCCAGATAGATCCGATGCTCGTCTATGATTAAAGACACGCCTTCACCCGAACCGTTATTATCTTATTGTTGTGATCAAAATGGCAATTACGCGATGAGTGGAATCGTTGGGCTGTGGAATCCGGACGGCCGTCCGGCGGCGGTCGAAGAGATCGTGCGTATGAGCGATGCCATCTCGCATCGCGGGCCGAATGGCAGAACGCGATTAGTGGACGGTCCCGTCGCGCTCGGCTATCTTCACCTCGAAGTCCGGAGCAAACCCCTTCCAGTGGTTCAGCCGTTTGCGGACGGAAATACGGGGCTCGCCATCGTTCTGGAAGGGCGGATCGACAATCGGGCAGATCTCGTATCGGATCTGGAGTCAAAGGGGCTTGCCCCCCGGGGCGGGTCGGACGCGGAACTGATCCTTCGCGCCTACCAGCTTTGGGGCGTCGAAAGCCCAGCCCGCCTACTTGGCGATTTCGCCTTCGCAATTTGGGACGCGCGCAACCGGCGCTTCTTTTGCGCCCGGGACCAACTGGGAGTGAAGCCCTTTGTCTATTACTTTGCGCGGAACTCGCTGTTCGCCTTCGGTTCGGAGATCAAGGGAATCATCGCTCTCGACCGAGTGACCCACCGCCTTAACGAGTTTCGCTTGGCGGATTATCTAGTAAACGAACTCGACCGGGAGGACACGGTGGGGACCTTTTATGAAGGGGTTCTCCGCTTGCCCGGCGGACACTGTCTGATGGCGGAACGCGACTCGGTCAAGGTGTGGGATTACTGGAAGCTCATCCCGAAAGAAGGAACGCGATACCGCTCGATGCAGGAATGCGGAGAGGCGTTCCGAAGTGTCTTTATGAAGGCGGTCTCCGACAGGATTCGCGACACGGCCGGGACTGCCTACGCGCTTAGCGGCGGCCTGGATTCGAGCTCCGTCGTCGCGGGTGCCCGCGAGTTATCCGGTGGGGCCGCGCAGGCGCGCCTTACCACGTTCTCGCTGGTAGACCCCTCGTGCAACGAGGCGTTGGGAATGATACGCTCTGTGGTCGAGCAGGGCGGAATCGATTCCCACCTGATCCGGCCGGAAGAGGTGAGTGCTGAAAACTTCGGCCTGGCCGGCTTGATCCGGAACAGTGACCAGCCTTTCGAAGTCGACCAAGGCTTCTTCGGTTGGATCACATACCGCTCGGCGCATCAAAACGGCTGCCGTGTGCTTCTGGATGGCGTCGATGGAGACGAGATGCATCCATACACTCAGTATCTAAGCTCCTTGATTCGCCGCAGCCGCTGGCCGGCAGCAATACGGGACGCACGATGCCTCGCTGGAGAATGGAATCAACCATGGTGGCGAATTCTGGCTGGTTACGGGTTTCTCCCGATCTTCCCGCATGCGCTGCTTGCGCTGGGAAAGCTCAAACGGGCGATCGTGAGGCCGCCGCCGGACACATCGATCAGTTTGATCGACGAGAACCTGGCCCGGCGAACTCATGTGACGGAGAGATGCATGGCCCGGCGCAAAGCTCTCTGGAATGCTGCGCGCGATCCCTTCTTACTGCATTCGCTAGGTTTTACCTCCGGACTTGTTTCGTTTGCTCTCGAGGGCTTGGATCTGCAAGCGAGCGTGCTGGGGCTGGAATTGCGGCATCCATTCGCGGACCGGAGAGTCGCTGAGTTTCTCATCGCCCTTCCATTGGAATGGAAGGGGCACTTTCCCGCATCGAAGGCGATTATGCGAACCGCGATGTCCGGCTTGCTGCCGGAATCGCTGCTCCGCCAGCGCAGGCTGCCACATCCTGGCCCAGCCTTCCACGCACGAATTCTGGCCTGCCATGCGGAATGGTTGCAGAAGGCCGTTCAGCAGGCCTTGCAGAATTTGAAGGGGTATGTTAAACTTGATCGTCTATCGAAGGTAAATCAGGTCTTCATGTCGGAAAAGCAGTCCAGCGCGGGGTTTGCGCTTTGGAATGTTGCCGTGTTGGCCCACTGGATGAAGACGAAAGGGATGGGAGGCCGGAACCATGGAAGAGGCGACGAGACCCACGACGCAGAAGAAGGAGTATACCCGTCCACTCTTGACTGACCACGGCACCCTGGCGCGGTTAACCCAAGGCGGCCCCAGCGGTGTGACAGAGAACGTTATTGGCGGAAAAAAATCCGCGACGTGCCTATAGTGGACGGACAACCCTGAGCTGAAGAAGCGGGAACCACGAGATGGTCCTCCATCCACAGGAATCAGCTTCGGGGCTGGGGTTGGATGTGGTACTGACTTCTCTCCGCTCACGTCCCGGCAGCCATAGCCCAGTTCTAATCCCACCGCCCTTGAGAGACGGCAATACCTGCGAACGTTGCCGCGGCGTGTTTGAGCTGCGGCTATAATCCTGGTTAAAGCTGGCAGTCCCCCTTCCGCCGCGCCGGGTTCCTCAACGGTGCCACGGCGGGTCAGGGGTGGGAGTTGCGGGTACCCGCAATGCCGCTCATCATTCAGCACTCCACTCCAAGAGAACAGAGTACTCTGAATCGGTACGGCCAACCAGGACGGTACCGCCGCATTCCACCCAGGCGTGCGCAGCAAAACCGGCAGCGCCCGACTTGGCCACGCCAATGCGGAGGTCGGAGGCATGCCCGTGCTTGGCAAGGAGACGATGGGCAGCCAAGGCGCGAACCAAACAGGTAGGCCGGGGGACGTAGCGGGAAGCCACGCGCAGCGCCCAAGCGATGCGCACGGGATCCGCGCCCGGGCAAGCGGCCGGAGGAAGATTGCGGCGGAGGCGCGGCAACGAGACGACGGAGACCGCGATGCGTGCCCGGATGAGGGACACCCAAGCCTCGCACAACAGGTGGCGGTCCGGATGCGAAAGATCCCGAAACTTACGAATGGCCGTCACGGGTTTCGATGAGACCTTCCGCAGCAAGTCTTTCGAAGAGTTGGAACAGGTCCAGCTCACAGCGTTCCGGCTCGACCTCAAAGCGGCCCAACATGGCGTCCCGAATACCAGCTACGGTCCTTGGCTGCTCGATGAGTTTCCACACTACCGCACCCACGGGATCCAGCGAATAGTAGACGCCGCTGTGGAGGTTGAGTATAGCGGCCTCGCCGCCGAGATCGCAGGAGACCTGGTCCGGGGAGGCGTGGATGATGGTGTCAAGGGTCATGAGTCGGGGTGGCGTGGGAGTCAACTCCGTTTCGCATTTCAGTGTCGCGCCCGCGAGCGTGCGAAATGCGGCGTCTCAGGCTGATTTCCCCGTCGGCCTGCCAGACGTCCCGGCGAACCGGTTATAGAGCCAGCAGAAGGCCGCGCCGATGAGTGCCCCGCTGACGAATCCATAAACCAGACCCACTAGGCTTCCCAAATATGTGACTGAATACCCGGGACACAAGGCCGAAAGCAGGCGCAGGGTGTGCCCTATGCCGCGCGCGACGTCTAGCAAAGTAAATGCGAAGAGCAGGAATCCCGACAAGATTCCCGCGGTAAGTGCGAAGGCTTTCACGTTCATTTGGCTGCTCCTTTCCTGAAACTATCGCCGAAAAATGCCTGTGAAGTTCGGCCCGCCATAAAGTTGGTGCGTGGACGACTCTTGACCATCTCCGCCTGCGAATTGGCGCGAGCTGGAGGGTCAACTCCTGCCGGCCGCCGAAGCGATACGGCGGCTCAACATTCCGATTGCGATACCGGTAATGACCCCGGTTGCGTTGATGAACATGTCGCGGATTTCGCAAGCCCGGCCCGGCACCAGCTTCTGGCCAAACTCCAAAGCCACGCCTAGCACTATCATGGTCAGAGCCGCCATAACGGCAGCCGATCTACGCCGTACGGCTACCAGCGCTATCAATGCTAACGACGTGTACGCGCAATAGTGCAGCACCTTGAGGCTGATGTGCAGACGACCGATGGCGACAATCGCGGAAGATTTCGCGGGCAGCAAAGAGCCGACGATGACGCAGCAGATCAGGACGACCCAGAGGGTCAGGATGAGGGTGCGTGAGTAACGAAACACGGTTTTCGGCACGGGTAAACACGGGTCAACGCGAATGAAAAACAAAACGGCCCAAGACAGCTAGGTTAGTGGGCGTCGTTGGACGAGTCATGCGTTTTGATCACCGGAGGCGCTACGGCGATCCAGTTGAGCCTGTAGTGATGCCGATCCTTCGGTCCAGGCGTTTGTTCGGCCAACGGTAGAACAACCCAGAGGCGAAAATGGTTGTAGCCGGCGAGGTGTTCGATTCATGCGACAGCCTGCGCGAATCCTTGCGAGCAGTATTCGACATGCCCTGCCGATGAAACAACCTCGCTCCTTCAACTCCTGCGGACGACACCGATCGTGAACAGGAGCCTTAGCTGTACGCACTCGCGGTACACTTGGATTCTCGGAGCGGTTTCCGATACCGAGTCCAGCGTAACAACCCGAACGGGACGAACAAGAAGGGCACGGCCCACAAAATGACGGAGGAAACGACTGTGAGAAGAAGCATTCGGATGTTGGTGGCGTGCCTAGTCTGCCTGTGGGGCATGGCGCAGGCTCAGTCGGAAGGACGGTTAGTGGCCCAGCCTCAGACAAAAGTCGTAATACCGATCTGGTCGGATGACGGGACTACGGTGTGGCCACCCGCGGGCAGAAACGTGGCGATTCGGACTTCGGTGTTTGTTGGCGCTGGCAGTACCGCCGATCTTCAAGCAGCCATCACCGACGCTCCTAGCGGCTCTGTACTACATTTTTCCGGATCGTACACCCTGACAGACACCCTGAAAGTGGTGAGCAAGTTCGATCTTACTCTCGATGGAAATGGAGCAACTATAACACAGACGGTTGCAAACAAGCAGATTTTCAACGTAACCGGAGGGTCCCGAGTTGCCATCAAGAACTTCCATCTCGTAGGACTCGGCCGCGATTACGTTAACTCAAGCGTCGGGGTGACTGGAGCCGATCTTATTCGTGTGACGCAGTCCAATGATGTCAAAATCACCGGCAATACACTTGTAAATTTTGGTGAGTCTGGAGTTTTCTTCCAGCGGACGGGTGATCTGATCGTCACCGGCAACGTGTTCATTGGCCCTGGTAGCGGGGTCGTACCATCAGGCGGCAACGGAAATTTCTGCATATATTCATATGATGCCGCTGCTTCGGCCTATGGGGAAATGCTGTTCAGCGGCAACACGTTTCGGGACTGTGGAACGGGCCTCTTCTTGGGTAACGATTTGTCTGATATTGTGGTTTCCGAAAACGTATTCAAAAACATAGTTGGTCAGCACGGAATCTACAGCTACTCGACCAGAACGGAAGTTGGGAATAACATCTTTTCCGGAGTGGTTGGCGGGGCTATCGTCTTTCGAACGAACCACAATAACGCGGCCAACGTAACCGACTTGAACATTCACGACAACACGATCTACGGTTCTGTCCAGGCCGGCATTGTCGTCACCGGGGTTGATGGATCGCCCCATGACATCAGGCGTGTGACTATACACAACAACAAGATCAACAGCTCCGAGCAGCCCATCATTGTGACGCCCGCTGCCAATCGCATCGTGGCTGATGCTGTCGTGTCAGCAAATGAGGTATTGGGTGCCAGTTCGGCCTTCGGCATAAAGTTTGTGGCATCCGGTAAAGTGGTGGACAATACGATCAAATCCACCCACATGTCTGGAATTTTGGTCGCTGGCGGTCCGAAGGAAGTGAAGCGCAACTATGTGTCCGACGTTGGGCTGGGGCAGGTGGCTGGAGCAACGAATAACTCCTGTGTGTTCGTCGAGAGCAACTCTGAGTCCACGATAGTGAACGACAACACGTTTGACGTGGGAACCGGAAAGGGCGTGTACGCACTGTACGCTAGCACAAACGCTGCCATTTCTTATTCGGGTAATGTGGTGCCGCCTCCTCTCGCCGTAGACGTGTCCAATGCCATTTTGCGGGCGCAACCAATCGATCTGAGGGTGAAATCCATCTCTGTATCGGATTTGCCTGGTCGCTTAATTGGCGCAACTAAGGCGTCATTCCTGTACATCGCCAATGGAGCCGCTACCTGTGTCAATGCGAAGGGGTGCTGGCAGGTAACATCAACTAGTGGCGTGGTAAGCGTGACGACAGCGAGCGCGACCACAACCCAGGTTTTGCAACTTACTCCTAGCACAGCGGAATTGGTCATTCTCGCGTTCAGACTGCACACTACCATCGCATGCACTAACGCGGGCGGGTTGAGCGTGGATGCAATCGGCGACTCGACATCAGCGGCATATTTCGGAAGCGTCTCCTATGATTTGGTCCCCGCCATCAGCGATACGAATATCAAGAACTTCGCGCCCGCGCCCGGCAAACTCGGCGGAACTCTAGGGCAGAACTACGCGTCCGTTCGGCTCTATTCCCATGGCTCAGTAGACGCGACCTCCCCTGGGTGTGCGTTTGATATCTACGTCTACAGCTTGTCTGGTCGGTCATAGGCCCCATCCCCAACTTCGGGCCGTTGCCTGAAACCACAAAGACAAGCGACTCAGTCTCACAATATGGGTTTCAGGCTTCAGATCGTCAGATTGCGGGACAGGCGGGAACTGCGCGAGGGATTACGCACTGCCTAAAGACTGAAAGAGTGGTGGCAGTCGGCAGTCGATCGAGAAGCCGCAACTGATGCCGGCACCGTTGGCGAGGATACCTCCGAGTTCCGGGGCGCGGCTGGGCCGGAGATGCTGACCGGCTTCGACGAGAACTCCAAGGACGAACATCGGGAGTCAGAAGCGAACGCCCGCTACACGTCGAAGCGATGCGCTTTGTCTTTGGCGGAGCGGCGGCGGTGTCATGTTGTCCGCTTTGGGGTGATAGAGAAGTTCGTGGCAGCGTGGAGATGCCCTAGATACGGTGCGCAGGTGTTACGGCAGAAAACATTATGCGCGGGCGAGGCAGGGACCTTGTACGGGTTGGCTGAGCAGGATGTCTACGATTCGTCCGGCGGCGTGGCCGTCCCATTTTTCGGGGATGCTACGTGCGCGCGCATTGCCGTCCAGAATTGAGTTGGCCTCGTGCAAGATGCGCTGCGGATCGGTTCCGACAAGTGCGTTGGTTCCGATCGCGCACGTGATCGGGCGTTCAGTGTTGGGCCGCATAGTGAGGCAGGGTATTCCCAACACGGTCGTCTCTTCCTGGATTCCTCCGCTGTCGGTGAGAACCATTCGGCTGCGGGCGACCAGCCCGAGGAATGGCAGGTAGCTCATCGGGTCGACGATTCGGATGCGAGGATGTAGTTCGAGTATTTTCAGTCGCGGTGCCGTGCGGGGGTGGACGGGAAAGATGACCGGTATTCGCTCCGCAATTGTATTGATGGCACCGAGAATAAGAGCTAGGCAGTCTGTTGAATCGACGTTGGCCGGGCGATGCAAAGTGAGGACAGCATATTGCCCTGGCACAAAACCATCGGGCAGTGGCAGTTCACGAGCACGGCCGATCTGTTGGCACAGAGTGTCGATCATGGTGTTGCCGACGAAGTGAATCTTATCGTCGGCGACTCCTTCATTTCGCAGATTCTCGTCGGCCAAGGTATCGGTTGTGAACAAGAGATCGGAAATCGCATCAGTGCAGATGCGGTTGACCTCCTCGGGCATTGACATGTCCCGCGAGCGTAGCCCTGCTTCGACGTGGGCGACACGAATGCCGAGTTTCTTGGCAGTAAGCGCGCATGCGAGAGTCGAGTTCACGTCTCCGACGACGATAACCCAGGCCGGCCGATGTTCCAGGCACGGTGGCTCAAACGCCATCATGATGCGTGCGGTCTGCTCGGCGTGCGAACCGGAGCCCACTTCCAGGTTAATGTCTGGTTCGGGGATGCCGAGATCGCGGAAGAAGTCGTCCGACATGTTCCGGCTATAGTGCTGGCCGGTATGGACGAGAAGCAGATCAGCTGGGAGGTGCCCGTTTCTTCTGGAAAAAAACGCCTGGTGAATCGGGGCGATCTTCATGAAGTTGGGCCGTGCGCCGGCGACTAAGAAGTACCTAATTGAGGACATTGAAAGAAGGCGAATTAGGAGGCTTCAGCTACCGCCGCCATCACAGATCCGCGCCAATCTATGACCTGTGCCAAACCGTACGGTTGACGTAGTCCGTGTAACTTAGGATGAGCCGGACGACTTTTTCGGACACGTTTGGAATGCGATAGTCGCTTGGAATACGCAGGGTCCGGTCCGCATCTCTACCCTGGCTCTCCAACAAAAAAAGGCCCTCGAATACCCGGTCCACGTTGAAGCCGGTCAGCATCACCGAGGCTTCCTCCATGCCCTCGGGCCGTTCGTGGGCTTCGCGAATGTTCAGGGCTGGGAAGTTCAGAATTGAAGATTCCTCGGTGATGGTGCCGCTGTCAGACAGGGTGGCTCGCGCATTGATCTCTAGGTGTACGTAGTCACACAGCCCAAAGGGCTTTTGTAACTCGATTTCCGGATGCAGCGTCGAGCTTTCTGCCTCGATTCGTTTGCGAGTGCGCGGATGGGTTGAAACGATAATTCGCTGACCGTATCTCTGAGAAAGTCCGTTGAGTAGTGCAATCAGCTTCCGAAAGCAGTCGGGCGAGTCGATGTTCTCCTCGCGATGGGAACTAACGACGAAGTACTCCCGTGGCTTCAGGTTAAGACGCCGAAGCACGTCGGACCGGAGGATTTTCGGACGATAGTGCTCCAGAACTTCGTACATTGGGCTACCGGTCTTAATCACTCTGTCGGCCGGGAAGCCCTCCCGCAAGAGGTATTCCCTTGAGATCGAACTGTACGGCAGGTTGATGTCGCTGATGTGGTCGACGACCCGCCTGTTGATCTCTTCCGGGACGCGCTGATCAAAGCACCGATTGCCCGCTTCCATGTGAAAAACCGGGATCCTTCTGCGCTTCGCGGCGTATGCGGCGAGGCAGCTATTGGTATCACCGAGCACGAGCAGAGCGTCGGGTGCCACACAGGCCAGAACGTCATCGGCACGGGCGATGATGTTGCCTACGGTTTCAGCCGCGGTCGCACCGGCAGCGTCCAGGAAGTGATCGGGTTTGCGGATCTCCAGATCATCGAAAAAGACTTGGCTCAGCTCGTAGTCATAGTTTTGGCCCGTGTGGACGACGGTATGCTGCACGCTACGGTCCAGAGCGGCCATCACTCTGGAGAGCCGAACAATCTCTGGACGCGTGCCCAGAATCGTAACGACTTTCATTGGGCTCGGATGGTCAAACCTCAAGATAGTACGTATCTGGCCGGTCCGGATCAAAGGCCTCGCTGGTCCAGAAGAGCGTCACCATTATGCCTGCGCCCGTATTCTCGATGGAATGGGTGAATCCCGGCGGGATGTCGATAACCTGGAAGTCGATTCCGCGCACGTTATACTTGATGACTTCGCCTCCGTCGATGCGACGCATTCGGATCGCACCTTCGCCTTCGATAACGAAGAATTTCTCGGTCTTTGTCTGATGATAGTGGTTCCCGCGTTTGATACCAGGCCGGGTCCGAGACACGAAAATCTGCCCGAAGTGTGGGGACTTGATGAACTCAACCAGCGTGCCGCGATTGTCGGAGTTGATCTTGAGCTGCTGCATCCTGCCCTCCGCAGGAACATAGGAAAGGTACGTGGCGTATAGGGCCTGATTGAAACGGCACGCGAAATCAGGTATCCGCAAGCTGGAGTGCATTTCGTGGAAAGACTGGATGCGTCCGGCCAGTTCACCCAAACTGATCCGGTACGAAGGCATCCCGGTGGCTGGAACGGCGGAGGCCGGTTGCGCCCCGAGTTCGGAAATCATCGCATCGACGACATCATCGACATAGACGAAATCGACCTCTCGAGCGGGATCGGAGATTGAAATGGGCAGATCGTTCGCGATGTTGTGGCAAAAAGTGGCAGCAACCGAGTTGTAGTTGGGCCGGCACCACTTCCCAAAGACATTCTTCAGCCTGTAAATTCGAATCTCGGCGCCCGTTCGCTCCGCGTAGGCCTCCAAACGCTGTTCGGCGTGTCGTTTGCTGATACCATATGCATTGTCTAGCTCTGCCTGCATGGAGGATGTCATCACGATTTTCGGCGTGCGGCCGAGTTGCTGGAGCACATCGCATAGCGTTTCAGTAAACCCAGCATTTTCGGTCTCGTATTCGTCAATCTGCCGAGGCCGATTGACGCCGGCGAGATGGAACACCACATCCGCTGTCGTCAGCCACTCCCGGAGTTCGGCGGCACTGTTTTCGACGTCGAAGGACCGTACGTTGTACTGCGGGCTGGCGCATAGACGGGAACGCAGATTCCGCCCCATGAAGCCCTTTGCTCCTGTAACCAAAACATTCATACGGCAACAGTCCGGGTCTTAAGAGCGTCCTGGACGCAATCCAGGCTTAAGAGCGTTTCAATCATTTCGTGCTCGTTCATCTGGTGCGTGGTGTGCGAGTTGTACTCTGAGGTCAGGGACACCTCCATTTGTCCTTCGCTGAAGTACAGCGAGTAGTTCAGGTCGCGATCGTCAGACGGGACCCGATAGTAACCGCCAAGGTCCTCTGATTTCGCCATCTCCTCCCGATTCAAGAGTGTCTCGTAAAGCTTCTCACCATGGCGCGTTCCGATGATTTGAATCTCGCTGTCGACCTCGAAAATCGCCTTGAGGCTTTCCGCCAGTGTAAGGATGGTAGCCGCCGGGGCCTTTTGGACGAAGATATCGCCCTGTTTCCCGTTCTGGAATGCATAAAGGACCAGATCAACAGCATTGTCTATGGTCATCATGAAGCGGGTCATCTTCGGGTCCGTGATCGTGATGGGCTTGCCACTCAGAATCTGCTCGATGAAGAGCGGAATCACTGAGCCGCGCGAAGCCATGACGTTTCCGTACCGGGTGCCGCAGAACACGGTGGCAGAGTTGGGGTACATGCGAGCCTTGGCTGTCATCAACTTCTCCATGAGGGCCTTTGACATGCCCATGGCGTTTATGGGGTAGACGGCTTTGTCCGTGCTCAGGAGAATCACGTTTCTGACGCCAGAAACGAGAGCGCAATTGAGTACGTTTTCGGCTCCGAGGGTGTTTGTCCTTACTGCCTCGATGGGAAAGAACTCGCAGGAGGGCACCTGCTTCAGAGCAGCGGCGTGAAACACATAATCCACGCCGGCCATGGCCGGAGCGATGCTGTCAAAGAGGCGAACGTCCCCAATATAGAACTTCAGTTTCGGCGATCGGAGAGCGCGGCGCATGTCGTCCTGCTTCTTCTCGTCCCGGCTCAAAACACGGATCTCCGCAATTTCGGTATTCAGGAACCGCTTCAGGACGGCGTTGCCAAACGTACCTGTCCCGCCTGTAATCAAAAGCCTCTTACTATTGAACATCATTTACCTCATGGTCGGTCAGGGCAATAAAAAGGTAACCTGCTGACCTTACCCCGGATTCACAGGCATGACATCCAAAAAGACCGGTCAGCTAGCATCGGCGCATTCTTCAATCAAACGAATCAGTGCAGGAAGACAAGTATCTGTTCCGAAATGTTCGCATGCGTACGCTCGGGCTTTTTCTCCCATGCCGCACAGCGCGCCCTTCGAAGAGCTGCCGATTGTCTCAAGCATCTGCACAAGTTCTCGGGGGCGATTCGGCGCGACAATCCAACCGCACCCTGACTCGGTCACAATAGTTGCGAGTTCTGATTCGGCATTGCAGATCGCTAGAACTGGTCTTGCCGCAAACATATAATGCATCAACTTAGAAGGCAGCGCCGTCATTGAGATCTCGCCACGCGTGGGAACCACCAAGACATCTGCTGCGCCGAAGATCTCTGCGTTCTCCAGAGGTGTGTAGGGGCGGTGGAAAACGACTCGAGAGATGGCAGCTTTCTCAGCCATAGCTCGACACTCGTCGTAACAGGATCCGTCGCCAGCTAGTAACAGCACAATGTCAGTCCGCGTCGACACTTCAGCAACTCCGTGAATCAACGCGTCCAGCCCAGCAGACTCTGCGAATGTGCCCGCGTATGCAATCACAAACGTCGAACGCGAAATTCCATGCCGCTCGCGATACGCGCTTCCCCGGTCTTCGGTTGGAAGCGCTGGAACGGCAGTCCAGTTTGGAATGTCCCTTACCCGACCAGCACTCAAGCGTCTAGTGTGCCGGTAATGCTCTGCGAGGGACCCCGTCAGAACAACGATGCGATCCGCACAGTGCGCGATAGCTTGATCTACTCTCCGCAACAATCGATAAGCGAGCGACGCCTCTCGTATCCGTGAGCGGGCCGACAGCGATTCAGGGTAGATATCTTGAACACTCAGCAAGCAGGGGGTCCCGCAGATTCGGGCAATGGCTATTGCACAGCCGGCAGAAAACAAGGGCCAAGTGTTCACGTATACGACGTCGCCGCGGCCATAGACCATCTGCGCAACAGCGGACACTATACCGAACGTGATATTCTGAGCGCCGCGGCTCAATATGGATGACCTTAGCGAAATGAAATTGGCACAACGGACAATACGAAAACGGTCGGGGTCGTCCTCCATTTCAACTAGTCGGCGTCGATAGCCCTTATACAAGCGGCCACCTGGGCGGCTCGGGTATGATGTGATGACGGTTACCTTATGGCCAGCCCCCACGAGAGCACTAGCTATGTCGTGATTCGTCCGAGCCGATACGATGGGCTCCGGCGGGAAAACTGGAGAAACGATAGTAACCTTCATTTGTCTTACGATCCCTCGAGGAGAGCTCCGTTCTTCTGTTTGGAACATGCGGTGGTGGTTCAATGTGCTGTCGCCGCAGCGGCGCGGCTTTCCCGAGGCTCTATGACGCGCTTCAACAAGTGGGCGCTCGGGCTGTAATCGAGCACTATTTCCTTTAGCGCGACGACCAGACGGCCGACATCCCGCGTTTCGCAGATCTCGTGGAGGGAGTCGAGCCAGGTTCGTAAATCGCCTTCCGGCATGCTGTTGCCTACGAAAATGCGGATCTTCTCATGGGCGGTGGGCGCTGTGTCTTCGAGCATCGTGCTCAGCTCCTCATAGAGCTTTTCGCCAGGACGCATGCCGGTAAACTCGATTTTGATGTCTTCATCCGGTTTCAGCCCCGACAGCAGGATCAGGTTCCGGGCCAAGTCGACGATCTTGACGGGCTCGCCCATGTCGAGGACGCAGATCTGGCCACCCTTTCCGATCACCGCGGCTTGCAGCACAAGCTGGCAGGCTTCCGGAATGGTCATGAAGAAGCGCCGCATGTCGGGATGCGTCACCGTCACCGGTGCGCCCGCGGCGATCTGTTTCTTGAAGATCGGGATGACGCTGCCGTTCGAGCCGAGCACATTACCGAAGCGCACGGCGACGTACTTAGTCCCGCCGTTTTGCAGGGCGAGAAGCAGCAATTCGGCGATGCGCTTGGTGGCACCCATCACGTTGGTGGGCCGCACGGCTTTATCGGAGGAGATCATCACGAAGTCTTCGACTCCGTGCTCGGCGGCGGCTACCGCGAGATTGTATGTGCCGAAAACGTTGTTCTCGACGGCCTCGAAAACGTGCGCCTCCATGAGGGGGACGTGCTTGTATGCCGCGGCGTGATAGATGACTGCCGGCGAATACTGGCGTAGAACCTCGTCCACGCGAGCCCGATTTTGAATACTCCCGATCTCGGGGTGGAACGGGATCGCGGGGAAGCACTGGCACATTTCGCGGTCGATTTCGAACAGCGGTGATTCGCCGATTTCGAAGCCAACGATGCCGGCTGGGCGGAAGCGTGCGATCTGGCGGCAGAGTTCGGAGCCGATGGAGCCGGCGGCGCCGGTGACCACAACGACCTTGCCTTCGAGATTGGCCCGGATCTGGTTCTGTTCCAGCCGTACAGGCGTGCGGCCCAGCAGATCTTCGACGGCGACATCGCGGACTTGGGTGGCAAGGGCAGGACCTTCGACGAGCTCGGCCATCGACGGCACGGTGCGGAAGCGCACGCGGGCTTCCTGACACAGCCGCAGGATCCGAGTCATCTCGGTGCCGGTTGCCGATGGCAGCGCAATCAGAACCAGTTGAATATCGTGTTTGAGAGCCAGACCAGCGAGTTCCGTGCCGGCGCCGAGGACCGGCACTCCCTGAATCCGTAAGTTCGATTTTGAAAGGTCGTCGTCAATGAAGCCGACGATCCAGTAGTTGAGGCTCGGATTTGAACGAGACTCCCGAAGGAGCATGACACCAGCGGCACCCCCGCCGTAGATTAAGGTCCGTTGGGCGCCCTTGAGGTTGCTGTTGGCAGTCGCCTCGGCGAGAAGACGCACCGCGACGCGGATTCCGGTGGTTGCCATAAAGCACAGCAGGAAGTCGAGAAAGTAGAGAGAGCGCGGGAACCCGTGCGGCCCGAACACTAGAATGACCAAACCGCCGGCAAGCGAGCCGATGATGTTGGCGCTGGCAATGCGGAGCAGGTCGGGCGTGGAGACGAAACGCCACCATCCGCGATGGAGACCGTGGAGGTGAAAAACCAGCGATTTGACCACAGCCCAGGTGGTGACGGCAAAGAACAGGTGCCGGAGGAAATATGGCGGGATAAAGAATTCGAAGCGAAGGAGGAACGCGCCGACCCCGGAGAGGATGAAAATAGCAAACTGCGCGGAACGGGAAAGAAGCCGGGTGCGGGCCACGACGCGCCGCATCACTTTTGCGAACGATCTCGACGATTTCATTTTAAGCCTGCGCTATCGGAATTCCTGCCATCAAAGGGTCTGTAAGGCGGGCCGGGAGCTCATGCTGACGGCAAACTGCTTTGTTTTGCTAAAGCGCATACAAACATCACGAACTGCCAAGATGACGCGGTCAATCTCGGCATCGCTCATCCGCGAGTAGAGGGGAATTGAGAGCAGCCGGGGGTACTCCTCGAGGGCGCGGGTGCAGGGATCTGGAAAACTCAGAATCTCCCGATAGAGCGGATGCTTTGGGATGGGGATGAAATGCACGCTGCAACCGATTCCCCGATCGCCCATTTCATCGAAGAATTGTCCCCTGTCGATGGTCAGTTGATCAAGATTCAGCCTCAGGACGAATAGGTGCCAGCAGTGACGCGACAGGAGCGAATCCGGAGGTAACTGGACCTGGCGGGTATCCGCGAACGCGTCGTTGTACCGATGAGCTATCTCGATCCGCCGGGCTGTCATCTTCTCCAGTTTCTCAAGCTGTCCCAGTCCGATCGCTGCCATGACATCGCTCATATTGCATTTGAAACCGCAAGCGGTCACCTCGTAGTACCAGGAGCCCTTCTCCGAATAGCGGGCCCAGGCGTCACGGCTAATACCATGCAGACAGAGGATCCGCATCCGGTCGGCAAGTTCTGCTGAAGGGGTGGTAACCATGCCGCCCTCGCCGGTGCTCAGGTTCTTTGTCGCATAGAAGCTAAACGCGACGGCATCGCTCGTTCCGCTTCCAATCGGTCTCCCGGCGTATTGAGCGCCAGCGGCATGGGCGGCGTCTTCGATTACGAACAGCTTCGCTCTGCGGGCGAGTGCCCAGATACTCTCCATGTCGCATGGCAAACCGCCAAAATGAACCGGAATAATCGCCCGAGTTCGGGGATTGAGGACCGCACTAATAGCCTCGGGAGAGATATTCAAGTCCGCACCGATATCGGCCAGGACCGGTTTGGCCCCCACTGCCAGAATGACGTTTACAGTGGCGCAGAACGTCAACGGGGTCGTGATGACCTCGTCGCCAGGCCCAATTCCCAGCGCGGCAAGAGCTAGATGCAGGCCGGCCGTGCAGGAGTTGACCGCTTGTGCGTGCTGGGCTTCAGTGTATGCGGCGAAGTCTCGCTCAAAGCGGGCTGTTTTCTCGCCCGTGGTGAGCCATCCGCTACGCAGCGTCTCCACAACCCCCTCTATCTCCTCCTCTCCTATATCAGGCGTACTAAATCGCAGAAACGGATCGCTGGTCACAGCGAAGTCTCCTTTGCAGTTAGTTCTTAGGTGAGGGTAGTGCCAACAAGTTCGGGCCTTGCGAGGTGAAAGAGCGACACAATGGCACGCGCGGCCGCCTCGGCACGCGCGGCGGCCTCTTCGCGGGTGGGCCCGGAGAATACTACATGACCGTAGCGGTCCAAGCTAGACCGGATTTCGGGAATCTTGAAACCTGGTCCGAGCGGGCCGTCGCGCTCGGATTCCGGAAACAGGAGTTCGAGTCCCGGCACCGCACGGACCTCGTCCAGACTGCCGATTTCCGCGATGACGTCGCCCCGCGGTGCGTGAAAATACCGTATCGCAGAACCCTGGTCGAGCCGGATCTGGAGATCGGGCCTTCGTCCGAGGGCGATATCGATCACAGCGCGCACCAGATCGACCCCCGTCGATAGAGGCGTGAGATGGGTGGCGATCCGGTCGCCGCCCAAACGGGCGCCAATCTCAATAATTCGTGGACCTTTCGGCGTCATCTTCAACTCGGCATGGAACCCACACTGGTCCAACCCGAGTGCGCGGATTCCCGCAGTGACTGCCTCCTCGATTGTGGCCCTGTGAAGGGGCAGAAACTGCGATGGCTGCGTGTGCCCGGACTCAACCGGAAAAGGACCAGGGAAGACGGACTTATCGGTCACCTGAATCACGAAGATGGCCCCGCGACAGCAGACGCCTTCGACGCTAATTTCGGGTCCATCCAGCCATTCCTCGATCAGGAGGTCGCCGTCCGGTTGATATTCCCGCGCGGAAGCCCAGAATCTGTGTAGCTCGCGCTCGTCCGCGACCCGGTACACACCCCGGCTGCCGGAGGAGTGCGCGATCTTCAGCGCCACCGGATAGTCGATGTGGGCGGCTGCAAGGAGGGCGTCGCCGATAGACGCAACCTGCACGAAACGTGGCGAGGGCGCACTGTGGGCCGCAAAGGCAAGCCGCATCCGGCGCTTATCCGTGGCGCACTCGGCGGCTTCCTGTGTGAGCACCGGGAGCCCCAGGCGGGTTCCGACGGCCGCCACCGTCCGCACGGGAGCGTCGGTGCACAAAGTGAGGATGCCGCGGACGTTCTCTCGGGAGGCGATGTCTCCGACAGCGTTCGCGTCGAGTATATCCACCGTATAGGCCTGATCAGCCAACAGCATACCTACAGCACTAGGATTAGCGTCCACAGCAACGGTTCGGAGCCCCAGAAGACGCGCGGTTTGGATCGCGGGGATCTGCAAGGGACCGGCCGCAACTATCAGGACAGTGTCTGGCATGAATTCTTGTCGTCCCCGAATTTCTGTCGGAACTCGCGACTCAGCATGGAGTAGCACGCGCTCCTCTCGAAGCGTCCATCGAGGAAGGCATCCTTCCGTGCGACGCCTTCGAGGACAAAACCCAGCTTCTTGCCCAGGCGGACCGGAAAAGCATTGCACCGCATCATGCCGCTGAAGCCGCGCCGCCCTGAGCACATTTCCCGCCAGCGAGATGCGGTGCCGAAGATCCTCACTTGGCCTAACCTTAGCTCGCTCTTGACTCAAGGAGCGACAGCAATACCAACTCAAGCTCCCGAACGGAGAGGGCCGTCTGGATTTGACCCACGGACAATTTCACGCCAAACTCTTGTTCCACCGCCAGCATCACCATGATGTGACCAAGAGAATCCCACGGCGTGAGATCGTTGCAGCTGGAGTCGATTGAAACATCTGCTACGGGAACGTCCAGTGTGTCGGCGACGACGCGCAATAACCTATTTCTCAGCTCGTTAACCTGCATCCCGCTTGAGTCTCCCAATTCCCTATCAGATCTGATAAGCTTCGGTACAGCTCCTTCGTCTCCCGCCTAAAGCAATTCTCGGTGTAACATTCCAGCCCGGCTCGTAGATACAATGAGCTTGACACGGCGTTCTTTGGTGTCGGGACATATTCTGCACGGACTGTTTTAATAGAACAGTCCACTAAGTGGCTGACGATTGCCTTCAAGAAATGAAATTCTACATTCCTGCCAATGACCCGACAGCTCATTACAAAGGTGTCGATGACCGCCTCGCTGTCCTGATATTTGACGATGGCGGCAGCAACGATACCCTCCTTCCCAAATCGGTCGCCGTACTCCAAAGCAAACACATCGGAGTCAGGTGCACCCAGGAAGTGATGCACCTCCTTCTCGGTGTACCGCTTTCCCGAAAGATTAAACTGGTTGGTCTTCGGAATAAGTTGTGTCACGCGCTGCCGGAAGTCCCAGGGTTGCACGTGGACACATAGTTGAATACCAAGGCCACAAATGTACTCCTCGACCGTCGCGCGCCTAGCAAACTCGCGACGCGCGGCATTTGCCCGGTACTGCCCTGCCTTCTGCTGATCCTCTCTGGTAAGTCTTAGCCGTTGGAAATACTCGGGCACGATTTCCGTGAGGAGCCATGTCTTCAACATTGTGGGATCAGTGGGAAAGTCGGGCACTGCAACTTCGGGAAGGCTAGCTCTGACCAGATCCCGCTCGACTGGGTTGTCATCCAAGAAGACCATCGCATCGAAACTCAAAGACAGTTCCTCGGCGATCTCAATAATGTTCTGCGGCTTAGGGCTCCAATTTACTCGGCGGGCGGCGAAATCATCGAGTCGCAACGCAAACAGCGGGTGTCGCTCGAAAGCTTCGACGACGTCCGCCTCGTTGTTCTTAGAAACGATAGCTAGAAGGACTCCAATTGCAGAGAGCCCCTTTAGCACCTGTTGCATTTCGCGATACGCCTTACCGACGCCGTCTTCGCTCAATTCGATGCCGTTCACACCAGCTTCGCCTAGGACTCCGCCCCACATGGTGTTATCAAGGTCAAGCAGAAGTACTTTTTTCGGGGCACGCGTATACGCCGTTCGAATTCTTCTGTACTCGGTGGCCAGCGACCGGAGAGCGCGCTTGTTCCATCGAGCACGCGCCAGATACCAGAAACGATCATCCGCGAGGTTGGCGTAGCCGCTGTCCTTTACAATCATCCGCCAATCAAGGACTAGGAGATTTGGCACTTTCTGCGAAACAGAAGTCACGGCTGAGTTCATCGCGTCCTCTAAAGCCTGAACGCTTTTTCCGCCGTTCGCGTCGAAATGGTTGAAAATGGTTCGAGGGGGAAGTGCCAGCGTGTTAACAGTCACGAGCGCGTCATCCCGGTGCTGGGCGTACTCCGCAATCCGGCCCAACAACGAGTTGAGTTCGGCCAGGACCGCGTCGGCGGAACCAGGCTCCGGACATGAGTAAAGCCGATCCTTTAAAAGCTCTTCCGCATCAAGAAAGATCCATACCTCCCGGACATCGGGGGAATATAAGGGAGACGACGAGTCCAGGAGCTCACGGTCCAATTGGTTGAACCCCGCGAAGCTTACATCCTCGCCAGACAGCTCGCACCGCATGGGCTCAAGGTTCACGTTGCTGAGTATCCGTAGCATCTCTATCATTCCTGGAGTAACTCTATCATCCCGATTGTCGTCATTAGGAATGCAACACGGCGTCCTCCGAACAGTACGGCCGGCTTTGGCGGCACAAACAGCATCGCCCCGACTCTGGCCAATTCATCAATTGACCCCTCAAGATCCGGCACGCTGTAGCAAACGTGGTAATAGGTGATCCCCTTCTTGACGAGACCAGCGGTGTATTTGCCCGAGACGAGCTCGAATGTGGCCCCTTCGGCTGTCGTGACGAGGCATAGGCGAGCTTGTTGCAACTCGTCGTACAATGTCTGCGTCCGTTTCGTTCCCTTGTGGGTCCGCGTCAAGGCCACAAAAGCTTTCTCAATATCTGCGCACGCGATCCCAATGTGATGAATTTGCACGGCATCAGCCTCGTCGGATCATTATCCCCGTGTCACCATGCGATCCAAACTCGCGGGCGGGATTGCCCAAGTACTTGGCAAATGGTTTTGTAGTTCGGTAGACTGTCGTCCCCGGCAAAGTCTGAGTTTCAGGTCGGAGTCGTATGTCATTGATCAGGACGGTGCCGTTGCCCAAGAAGCATCCATCCTCGATAACACAGTTGCCGCCCAGAAGACATTTAGCTCCGAAGTAGTTGTGATCGCCGACTGTGACGCCGTGGGCCACGAGCGTATCAGACCAAAACAAATTATTGTTTCCGATCTGAACGAAGGGCTCCACGTGAACGGACGGCATCAGGACATTGTTCTCACCGATGGCTAGATCCGGCCAAGACAGGGCACGGCTGCTCACATAATTGACCAGCGCAAACCCCTTTTGCTTGGCTCGGTCGAACATCAGACGCCTGTCACGCATCCGGCTATATCCAATGGCTACGAACATATCGAACTCGTCTGGGGGGTATTTGTTCTCGATATCCTCGAACGCCACTAACGGGCGATCAGCGAAGTGACCATCGTTAAGGGGCAGCCGATCAACACAGAAGGCGGCGATTCGATACGCGGAGTCATGGTGGAAATAGAATGACATCAGTCTCGCTAAATCGCCCGCACCATAAATGACAAGTTGCTCGCTCATTCCTGTCTCCATAACCGCCGATACGCCGGTGCCATGTACCATTTGTAGATCGTAAAAATAGCGAGAAACGGCTCGCGATTGGCACGTTGGGCGAGCGAGAGACGGTCAAGCCTGCTGACAACTGGCGGGAAGATATCCCCCTCCCGAAGGACCGTTGAGGCGTAGGACGATTCAATAGGCTTGATGCCTGCAGCGTCGATGTCCCGTGTGAAAACCATGTGCGGAAACCTACTAGGCGTGAGGGAGTTAACCCTCTGTTGCCGCTATCCATCGCCGCGGCAGGGACGACTGCTCCTCGTGAGCAAACGCACTCTCAAGTTCTGCCTCGCATTCTCGCCTGATCTGCTGAAACTCCGGATCTCTTCGCAGTCTGTCCAGGCGGCGGCGCCCGATCATTGTCCACCCCAACATAAACAAGGGAGTGGCGAGCACTATCCAGGCGGCCAAGCGCGCGCTTCGATGTCGCCCGTGCCAGATATCTACAGCATAGCTTTCAGCGTTAGAGGCCCACCGACAACCCAACACTTGCGCTAAGCCCGTAATCCCCGGACGCTGAAGCAGCCTTTCTGAGAAAAGGGGCCCATAATACGACAAGCCCCATGGCTCTACGGGACGCGGTCCGATCCAAGCCATCTCGCCTTTCAAAATGTTCCACACCTGGGGCAACTCATCAATCCCACATCGCAGCCATCGCCCGACTTTTGTGATTCTCGTGTCGCCCGGCTGAGTAATCACTTTGAGGTCCGAGCTGACGAGGGGTACCGCACCCACAATCATGGTACGGTACTTGACCATCGAAAATGCATCTCCCCCGCGTCCCAGGCGTCGCGCTCGATAAAAACATGGCCCACGGTCCGATACGTATATGCATGCCCAGATTAGTGCATGTAGCGGCGCGCCAAGCACAAGGACGAGAACCGCGCACGCGAGCCCGAGCAGACGGCTCACTCCCGAATTGAAACGTTGCTCCCGACTGGTACTGGAAGATGAACTAGGCATCATCTATATACGTATCAGCAGACCTTAGGTAACGATGAAGGCACTTGCTCGGGTTTTCGCATTCTCGGCCTGGGCGCTCGGCAGAAATTCGAATCGAACGCTTCCGCGGCGGTTATCATGCTCGCGTCGCTAATGGCAGCTTACTGTTTCAAGTTCACGCGAGCAGATCAGTTCCAGATCGGAGAGCTCGATCGAGGACATAATTGACTGCAGCCTGGACCGGCCTATGGAACGGAAACCAGCAAGAAACAAAGGGGTGGCTGCCACGATGTACAAATCCATCCAGAAGCCGCGATGGCGGATATACCAAAGGTCAATGGCGTAAGATCTCGCCGTCGACAGCGCCCGACCATCGGAGATCTGCGCCAACCCGGTGATGCCCGGTTTCACGCTAACCCGCCGACGGATGGAAGCGCCATAGTTTGGCCACATCCAGGACTCATCCGGCCGAGGACCGACCCAACTCATCTCACCACGAACGATGTTCAGCAACTGCGGGAGTTCATCTACGCCGGAGGCACGGAGAAACCGTCCAAGCGCGGTCACGCGGGAATCGTCGGGCTGGACCACTGTCTTGAAATCTCCATTCACCTGGGAGGCGCAATTCACCCGCATGGTGCGGTACTTCAACATTACGAACGGCACACCTCCTTTGCCGGTACGGTGCGCACGGTAGATCGGCGAACCCCGGTCGCCGAGCCAGATCAAAGCACAGATTGCAAGGTAAACGGGGGAGCCCGCCAGAACCAGCGCCCCGGCAATTACGCGCCCGATGATATCCGTCATTGAGCTACTAGAACGAAGTACTTGAAGAAAGCACGGGAAAGGGGCAGCATTTCCTTCAGGTAACGCTCCACTGCGTTTCCGTACTGCCGGCCAAACTTCTGCTCAAAGGAGGTCTGCGAGAGAAACCGCCGGTAATCGATACGCACTTTCTCAAAACCAACATCAGCGAGCACCTTGCAAAGGTTTTCTTCCGATAACAGGCACTTGTCGTAGTTCTGCACCATGGCCTGCCGGGTAATGTCCTGCGAAATACCGTACGTCGATTCATAGTCCTCCGCGTCGTCGGCCACGGTGCGGAGTTCCACCTCGAGGTAAGGGTGCTCTGCGAGTCTCCCAGCGTTTTGGAGCAGTAGCTCACGGTAGTGCTGTGAGGGCGACTCGTCGGCGTAGAAGACTCCTCCGGGTTTCAATACTCGGCGGATCTCAGAAAACACGGTTTGCAGGTCCTCAATGTGGTGCAACACGCTGTAACAGGTGACTACGTTAAAACTGGACGGCGGAAAAGGCAGGTTTTCGGCTTGACCCAGCGTGAGGGTAAGGTTGTCGCGGGGCGTGACACGGGCAAGCATCTCCGGCGTAAGGTCAATACCTTCCATTTGATGGAAGAGATCCTGCGCGAGATCGAGGAGGAATCCCGTACCACAACCTACGTCCAGGAGGCGCTGGTTTCCGGCATCTCGGGAGAAGGCGCAGAGCAGCTCGCGAACCCGCTGCCGATTCTCCGGCTGGAAGAACGGCTGGTCTCCGTACCTTGGCGCCAAGCGGCTATGAAACTCGACATTTGCCTGCTGCGTCGGGGAAAGTTTCAACCGCGTCTCCTAATCCTCGCAATTAAGGGAAGGTGAATCACCCGCGACCAATGCGACCAGTCCGATGACCTTCGCGCATCGGCTAAAGCCGTTGGAACGATCAACCCGTCGTGTAGCATGGTGGAACGGGGGACGAGGTCGAAGCTGTCGTCTGGGCGCGAGAGCCGCTCCACCCCGCCGAGCGGACTCATGTACGGCAAGCCATGTCTTCACATCGCGAGAGAGCCCGAAAGACAGGTTCATACTCATCTTCCATTACGCTGCACTTCAGACCGCTTATGTTCCGTTCGGCGATAAGTAATCGCGTACGATCCGACGTAAGTTCCTCGAGGAGCTTTCCCAAAGCGCACGCATCGCCGTACGGAATCGTGAAGCAGGCACCGGCCTCCCGGAAAGTACGGGCTGTCAGCACCTCTTCGTTGACGACGAAAGGGGTGTGAGCGATTATGCATTCGTACCACTTATTCGCCTCCGCCAAACGGTTGATGGGAATGGATGGATCATAGAACGTCGCCACTAAGTGCGCCCGATAGTATAGAGCGAAAGCCTCCTCCCGGGTCAACCGTCCCATGTATTCAACGACAGGGCTTTTCAGTAGCCGTGTGGCGGCATCACACAACGGACTTCCTGCCACGAGCAGTCGAAAGCTGCGCCTATCCAAGTCCTTTGTGGCTTCGACGATCATTTGCATGCCACGAGTTTCCGTCAGCCACCCATTGACATACAGGGTCAACGGCTCGTGCCGCTGGTAACCGCGTTCGAGCGAGATGCGCTTTGCCTCAGCGACGATCGCTCGCGTCGGGGTATTCTTGGCGACGACGAGGTTCGCGGTGGCCCCCGTCCATCGTAGCGAGCTCGGCACGACGTGGACGGTCGCCAGTCGGGCGAGCAGCCCTTCAGAGGCGCCTATGAGTCTCCCAAGTGGCTGGGGAAGGCGGTAGCTTAACGACAGGTTGTCACTGTTGATGTAGACGAGCTTAGCGCGCCGTAAAAGGCACGCCGCCAACGTCCCAATCGTCGAGAACGTCCCGATTGCGAAGACTTCTGAACCGCCACGAGTTCGCCTTAGGGTAGCGGCGAATGTGACCCAGATCCAGGCGACATAGTACAGCGCCAGTTTTCGATTATGCTGCCCTCCACCTCGCAACAGAAAGCGCTCGCGGGCTGTCGGACAGGAAGCATTGTTCTCGCGGTCCCATCCCCAAAACTCGACGTCGATGTCTTTGGTTTCAAACAGCGAGGCCAGTCGAGACCCGTACGGAATGCTCGTTAAGGAACTCGCCGGAGCGATCACAATAACCGTCTTCTTAGCCACCTGGACCTTACCTTCGATCGACAATTTCGAGATGTGCGTATGCGACTCGACTCCGCGATCAAACGCCACTATTCATATCCACGCGCCGCAAAATCGAGATCGCCTATCGTACTTGTGCCCTGACCAACGGTCGCGAAGCGTCTGCAACCCAACGTGACAGGTCTGCGCGACAACGCGGCCTGCCCGCGAGTCTCCTCATTATACGACCCAGGCCGTTCAGTATGAGAATTGAGGACAATCCAACACCGATAGTCACCGGAACCAGCGTGTCGAATATGCTCACGCGCAGATATAGATAGCACGACATCAGCACAAATACACCAAATACGACATGCCCTAAAGACTTTGCCCCAGTGACGCACTTCCCAGCCAGCGCAAGAAGCGCACCGAGCGCGACGCCTGAAAGCACTATGCCAACGGGACCCGCAGCAATCCACGCCTCAGCTAGGCCCATGGTCGTGAAGGCCCTCACGCGGGCCAGGTTTCTCCCAAAAAAGTGCCGGCTCAAGACAGTGTTCGTCAAGTCATATTCAACAGGCTTTTCCGCCCACAGGTTGCGCGGCACTGCCGAGATCGCCAAGCAGTAGAGCCCCTGTTCAAGGTATGCTGGGTCCGGCTTCAACTCCGACATCGTTCGCGCCGCGAAGTAAAACACTTCATTGTAGTCTAGAAGCGTCGTGGTCAAATTCTCTTGAGTTGCGTAGTCCCGCCACGCAAACGCAACGGGAAGACTAATAACTAGGATAAGTGCCAGAGGAGCAAGCACTCGCAATCTCAGCGTCCGAAATACATAACCTCTACACACGATGTAGGCCAGAAGCGGAACGACAAAGTTCCACTTGGTGGCAGCCAACGCGGCAACAACCAGCATGTAAATGCCGCCTATCGCCGCCAGCCACCCGGACGGCCGGCTGGCCAGCCGAAGTGCCCAAGCTACCGAATATAGTACGAACGCGCCTTGCCGGATAGTCATCGCCCAGTTGATTCCGCTGAACCGCGCCTGTCCAAATTGCGTCCTGGGATTAGTCACATACTGTACGAGGTCAACGCGGGCTACAGAGTGGAGCAACAAAAGGTGACCAACAAAGGTGACAACGCTGATGCACCACGCGAAGGTCACGAAGCGATCAAGATCGCGCTTCGACGACATCAAATAGGGTATGGTATGGCTTCTGCGAGGCCGTCTCATGGTCGAATACGTAACCATGCAAGCAACAGTAAACAGCAGATAATAGAGGGACCCCACACCAAGTGCGTCCTCGCTCGCGTGATGAGGGTTGCCATATGCGTCGTTAATAGCGATTGGAAGAAGAACAACTACCACGTACGGGATCGCAAAACACGAGGCCGGAGTGATGAAAGTGGCGTTGCCGCGCATGTCTAGTGCGATGGCAATTGTGAGAACAAGAAGATGTGGTGCGAGGAGCGCCGCTGATGGAGCCGCGATCTGCTGGAGGCATATGTGCAAGCAGACTGCGAAGCAAGCGCCGAGGACTAAAGTGATAGCCGGGCTAGGACGACTCGATGTCGTGTTAAGGGGCGTTGTTTTCATTCCGGGCGATTGCCATACCATAACAATAGGGATCCAGTTAACAAGCGCAAGTGATTACGGTGAGCCGGGTGCACCAAGTTGCGCTCGCGCATCGAACATAGCGCCACAACCACCATCAGCATCAACGCTAGAAATAGCGGCCATCTAAAGAGGCTTCGTGCTAACGCCAGCATCGGCAAAGTCATCAGAAGTCTCGCCGGCACGGCCAGTAATACGGGCGCGAGCAGGTACCCCTTTCCCGGGCCCGACGAGGTAATGCGATCCACCATGAAGTATACGTACCCACTACCAAGATAAGGTGCAACAAGGTAGAGTGTTGCGGCGGCAGAGCCCAAGGCGAGGACAGTCAGACACACGACCAACCCCCTCTCGTTAACTCCGGTGCGGAAAACACGAAGCTTCCGTGCCTCCGTTCGAGGGAGCGGCGGTCCTGCAAGTAAGAATACCAAAACGGCCATTAGGTAGTATAAACTCAGGGTAATCAAACCGGCGGAGATCTGGTTCGTGACGTGCCCACCTTGCGCATACAGCCGATATCCAACCCCAAACTGATGTTGCAGAGCAGGCACGACGAAGTGGACCCAGATGAAACACATGGAGAAGAGACCGATAGGCGAGAGCAGGCTGGTATGTCGCGTGTCCCAAGGGAACAGGGTTACGCGCGCAGCCAGAAGAACTCCGAAAAGACAGAGGGAGAGTATCATTGGTTGGCCGGCGGAGCGTCTCTTTTTAGCGCAAAAACAAGGTAGACAGACTGCCATGCGGAGTGTAGCACATAAGACAGCAGGTACGCGGCGCCCAGACCGGCGGCTCCGTGCAAGGGGACGAATAGTGCGGCCGTCAAGAGGAGCGCAAGTGCCCAGAGAAGGTTCAATAGCAGGGAGAACCACATTCGGCCCGAACTCGCGATCACGCCTCCCACAACACTGCAAACGGTGTTGAGGACACCTGCAAGCAACATCAGAACGAGAGTGAGAGTTCCCGACTCAAAGCCGCGTCCATAGGACCGCATGACGAGCTTCGCCCCTACGAGCAGGGGTACGGCGATGGCCACGGAGATGCAAGTGCTCAGAATCACATTCAAGATGATCGCTTTCTTGTAGGGTCTGCGATCACCGCGGCTGAACAGGTTCGCAAGTATGGGCAGGGCGGACTGAGTGAGCACGTTGGGAATGAATGCGAGCCCGAGTCGCCATTGATTGGCGGCATTGAAGATGCCGAGTTCCGCGTAGCCGTGCGGCTGGTGTGCGAGAAAGACGCAGACGAGCCAGTTGATCGGGGCTACCATCGCGCCTCCCAGTACGGCGGGCAACGAAAAGCACCATAGCACTCTGCGTTCGGACCAAGCCGATAGCCACCGGATGCATAGACCTTGTCGCCGGGTCTCCAGACGGATCGCCAGCGCGCTGGACCCGCAAGCCAGCGCGGCCGCAACTGTTAGTCCCCATACGGCCCCGCTGAGCTGCCAGTGGATGGTGGCCCAGACAGTCCCAAGCACCGTGACCAGACCACGTGCTGAGTTCACGAGCGCAATGGTCCCGAATGCCTCGAAGCCCGCTAGCACCCCCTGTTGCGCTGCATTCCAGGCATGAAAAAAGAGCAGCAACGCGGCCGTGCGAAGAGGTCCCGCCATCTCGGGCGATTTTAGTGTCCCTCCTGCCAGGTCTCCGGCAAACATGTAGAGTATGCCGGCCATGATTCCGCCTGCGCCGACCGATACCATGGTATTCAACCCAATTACCCGGCCGGTCCGCTCCGGTTCCGCATCCCGATAGTGGGCGACAAACTTTGTCGCTGTAAGGCCCATGGCTGTGCCGGCCAGAGTGCCGAGCATGGCAACTGTGCTCTGGATTATGCCTAGTTTCCCGAATACCTCGCGGCCCAGAATACGGGCCGTTATCATCAGCGCGAGCAGAGTCAGCCCCTGACAGACTCCAGTCCCAGCCAGCGACCAAAAGGCTCCCCGGGCGAAGCGCATTCTCAAAGATTGACCATGAAAATCGCTGAAGCCATAGGTCTGCCGGGCCCTTGCCACCTGGCTTCTTATTGTGTCGGGACTCATCGGTACGGCGCTCCTGCACCAGGATACTGACAGAAGTTCTCACGACGCTCCACCGTGCACAGGAGATGGTTGGGCGCTGCTTGCCATTCGCCAAGTGAGGCGAGTTTCGCGGCCGGGATGCCGTGGGGAGCATCAACGAAACAGGGTGCCTCGAACTTAAGTGGTGGCGAAATGCGGGCTGCTACGCCGGCGAGATCACGCAAGAAGCGTTGGGCAATGTTTGCCGCGGATCTGAGGTGCGACGGAGTCTGTGACACGTTTCGCTCGCACTCCCCCAGTCCCGCTTGTGAGACCTACCCCTTCGTCGGCTTATAGTACTTGGAATAATACTTCCCGTAGTATCCGTAGTAATAATAGCGGTCGCTCATGTCCTTGCGGACTTCATTCAGCGCCACACCAATTATGTTTGCCTTGACTCTCTTAAGGCTGCTGATTACACTGCTCACAGCGTTGCGATTGGTCTGGCCTGCGAGAGTCATGACCACCACTCCATCCACTATCGCGGCCATCTGGAGGGGCTCGGCGAAGCCCAGGAGCGGGGGAGAATCGACAACGATGAGATCGTATTCCGGATCGGCTTCGGCGAACAGTTTTTCCAGGGTGCTGCCCAGGCGGTCGGCGGCGCTGCGGGAGGCTGGGCCGGCGGTGAGGATGTCCAGGTCCGGATAGTCCTCGGATTTCTGGAGGGCCTCGCGCCAGCCGGCTTCGCCTTTGATTACCGTGGATATTCCCCGATCGTTCGGGATGCCGAACCGCTGGTGAATTCCCGGGCGGCGGAGGTCGCCATCAATCAAAAGGGTCTTCCGTTTCTGCTGGCTGTGCACGATGGCGAGGCGCACCGCGGCGGTGGTCTTGCCCTCGCGGGGTGTGGCGGAGGTGATGAGCAGGCTGCGGGGGCGGCGGCCAAGATCGGAGAGCAGGATCGAATCGCGCAGCGTCCGGATGGCTTCTTCAAACGCCGCCTCCTGCGCGTTGTGCCCGCCGTATTTGACCAGGACGGTGGTCCCTTTCGCCGTCATGTGAACACGAAGCAGGCGGCTTCGCCAGTGTTTTACCACCGGGAGCGAGCCCACGACCTCGGTCTTCAGGGTGCGCTGTAGGTCCTCGGGGTCGCGCACGGTGTTGTCGAGGACATCCGCGAGGAGGGCCAAGCCGACCGCGAGCAAAGTTGAGAAGAGGAATGCCAGGATGGCGTTCATCGTCAGGTTCGGGAAAACCGGGAGGAGGCCCGGGCGGGCGGAATCGGCCAGACGGATGGAACTGTTCTGGAAGCTGGAGTTGATGCCGGCTTCCTTGATCTTGCGGACCAGTTCTTCGTAGAGACCTTTGTCGCTTTCGGCTTCCTGTTTGAGGGCCTTGTACTGGAAGGAGTGCGCGTTGAGTTGGTCGAACTCGGCCTTGGTCTCGGCCACCGCGCTGGCCAGCATGGACTCGCGGTTGGCGGACTCCTTGTATTCCAGGCTGACGCGATTCATGATATTAGCCTTCAAATCCTCGAGTTGGCGCTCCAGTTCGGCGACTTGAGAGTGCGCCTTTTTGTACTCGGGGTGGCCGGCGCCATACTGGGCCGCGATGGTCGCGAACTTTTCGCGGGCCTCATCCACGTGGTCGGCAAGCCGGCGGAGTTGCTCGCCCTGGGTGGACGCCTGAGCGGCCTCCATGGAACCGCTCTTGACGGAATTGAAAGCAGCCTGCTGGCGGACGCGATCGGCCTGGGCGGTGGTGTACTCGGTGTTGAGCTGGAGCAGGCGGGCGGAAAGGATGCTGGTCTTCTCCTCGGGATTGATGACGCTGAGATCTTTTTCGAACTGCGCCAGCGCGGCGGAGGATTTCTCCATCTTGGCCCGCAACTCTTCGATCTGCTTCTCCATGTAGGCGGAGAGGCCGGCGGTGGCGCGAAAACGGATGTCGTAGGTGTGCTGGATGTAACTCTCGGCGACAGCGTTGGCGACATCGGAGGCCAGATCCGGGTCGGTCGACCGGTAACTGATAAGCAGCAGGTAGGTGTTGGCCGGGCGCGTGACCTTGAGGCCGCGGAGGGAGATAGGGGCGTTGGCGGAGCGCGCGGTGGGGATCGCGGGTTGGCCTGTGCTGGTGTCGGTTTCCGTGACGTCGAGCTTGAAGTGCCGGGCAACGGGGCGGAGGACGGAATCGGACTGGATGATCTTGATCTGGGTGGCCAGGAACTGGTCGTCGTCGAAGAGGTCGATAGGGCTGTTGGCGGCCTGGCCGACGATGCCGGCGGGCGCCTGGCGGTCAACATCGATGGTGGCGGTGGATTCGTAGATCGGGGTGAGGCGCGAAGACACCACCACGGTGCAGATGACCGAAACCAGGACGAACGAGAGTATCCTCCACTTGTGGCGCTTGAGTATCCACAAATAGTGAGCGAGGGCGACGGGTGCCTCTTCGGGCTCGGGCTGGGCGTAGGCGAATGGGGGGTAGACCGTTATGGGATCAAGGACCGCGGGTACCCGGCTGGTACCGTTGCTGGCCGGAGCGGGGAGCGCGCGAAGTTCTTTTTCTTCAGGCATGGGGTTAATCTCGTGGCGCTTTATGTCATGCAGTTGCGTTAGCGGTACGTTCCGTAAATGAGCGCGGTAGATCCGGCGCCGACGCCGAACCCGACGATGGCCTCGATAGCCTTCACGCCGATGCGCTTGCCCCTGTTGTCGGGAATGTAGAAGATGTCGTTGGCGATGAGAGGGACATCCGGGGATTTGCGTTGCAATATCTTATCAAGTTGCACAGGGATTTCGTTCTTACTGCCGTTAGCTTCGCGGCGGTAGATGAAGGCGTTCTTGTTGGCGAACGGCTGCAAGCCTTCGGTGAGCGCCAGCATTTGCAGGACGGTGGTTTCTGAACCATTTTGGACGGGATAGGCGCCCGGCTTCATAACGTTGCCCACCACGTAGATCTTGCTGACTTCGGGGACGCGAATCTCTTCGCCGCCGGTGAGCTTGATGTTGACTGCCGGATCTGCGTCGTTGATCAGGTTGCGTACGGTGATGCGGCGGGTCAGCATAACGGTTTCGCCATTGGGGCCGGGCTGGGAGCGGCTGACGAGAACTTCGGGGCCGGCGTTTTCGCTGAGACCTTGCGCTCGGGCGATGGCTTCCAGCAACGAGATGGGGCCTTCGGCCTGGAACACCAGCGGCATCTTGACCGCTCCGGAGACGCTGATGGGCCGGCTGTGATATTCGGCGATGGTGACGGTGACGAAGGGATCGACCAGGATCTGTTCTTCGCGGAGCGCCTTGGCGATGGCGGTTTCGAGATCGGCCGGGAAGAGGCCTTCCGCCTTGATTTGCTGTTTGAGCATCGGCAGGCGGATCATGCCATCGGCGCCGATGCGGATGGTGCGGCTGAGCTCAGGGGCATCGTAAACAGAGACGGCGATCAGGTCATTAGGTCCGACCGCCTGGGCGGGCAGATTCGCCCCCTGTTCGGGAATGGTTGCGGCGCGGTTGGACTGCTGCTGCTGTTGGGCCAGAGCGGCTGCCGCGAAAAGTATTGTTGAGAGTAACAAACGCATGACAGCACCTTAACTTTCGGAGTGAATGCGGCCGTTCGTGGAATTCGAAAGCGCATCGCTCAAGCGCGAGACATAAAGTTCGAGCATGGCCAGGCGGCGTTCGACGGAAAGCAGCTTATCGTTGAAGGTAAAGGAGACGCCCGAATCGGATGCCGTTTCCGAGCGGGCGCCGCCCATCATGACGGCACGCGCAAACTCGGAGACGCAGCGGGCTCCCTGACGGTCCGACGCGGTCTTGATCCGCTCGAACTCCTCGTCCGTCACGCGGAAATTGATGAGACGCTTTCGAATTTTATTCATGGACTGCCCCCTCAGCGCAGGGTTTTTGGGGTGTTGATCTGCGGCTTTAATCGTGCTTCCGGACGCTCAAAAAAGCGCAGCACCGGTGCACGACGCGCAGTGTTTGAACCAAGCTTCGCCCTTTGGGTCACATGGACCGGACTGCAAAGGGCCAGGCAAGAGCTGGAGACACATCTGTAACGCAATTACTGTGCGAACCAATACAAAGACGAAAGCGGAGCGTATCACGAACGAATTACGCACGTCAAGGTAATTCAGATCTGAAAGTACTAGAACTCCTCGGTTGATCACCTGAAGACAAAACCGGCCAACCAAACTGCGCAGTGCTTGTCGCTGAATGCCCTCAAGCGCTCAAACGAGGCCAGCCGCGCTTATCCTCGTGGAGTTCATCGAGTTGCGCTCTGGCGCCACGCGCAAGTGCGGCGCGTTTTCGTTCGGGCACTTTGCCGGGAACAGGTCCGCAAGCGCCTTTTCCCACAGCGATGTGGGAAAACCCGCATGCCCCATCTATGGCAACGTTGCATGGTTCACCGAAGTCAACGGCAACATGATCGGGGCAGGTGGTGCGAGGACTGGAGCAGAGTTGTGGATTGCGCAAGCGTCGTCTTCACGGTGCGTTTCCTACCGCGATCGTCACCGCGTTCGAGGTAATCCCGCCGATCGAAATCGTAACGGGAACGGTATCGCCGGTGGCCGAACCGGAAGGTACGACCGCGTTCACCTGATATACGCCGACCAGCCCGGGCGCGAGCCCCGAGAACTGTACGCTGGCCGGCGCGCCTCCGATCAGCACCGTGGGCCTGGTCGTCGTTTCAGCCAAAGGATTCATCGGCGCGGGAGAGCCGGTTGAAGGCTGGTTTGTCACCGGTCCCAAGCCAGTGCAGTAGATGACGACAGGACTCCCTGCCGCCGCGGGGTTGGAAGGGTCCACCAGCCGGTACGACATATCCTGGATGGCGCCTTGACCGGATCCCTGCCCGTTTATGCTGAATATGCCTGGCGAGAAGGGCTCCAGATTGACGGTCTGAGCGGGGCTCGTCTGGCCCCAAGCCGTGGCCGTCATGGATGTCTGGGCTTGCCCGGACAGCTCCCAGGGAATCTGGACGTTCACTTGGGGCCCCGCTGCGAAAAATACGGGTGCTGCGAATCCGCCGACATCCATGGACACACCGACCAGGCTGGGCGGGAGCGGCAGGCTAGAGGCTTCGATCGGAGCATAAAGCGGGAAGGAACCAAAAACCGAAACGATGCTGCCAGGCGAGACCGCGGCTCCCGCAGCAAAGCTCGCCGCATTCACAACGCCGCCGGGGCTGATCGCCGGCGTCAAGGAAGACGCCCAGTCGGGAGTGTCGCCGATCGCATTCATCACACTGGAAAACGCGGCGTACGTGGGCGTCAGCTTGGGCGATCCCCAACTGTTCTGGGCGAGACCGCGGAGAAGCGGGGCAAGGCCGCTCTGGATGTATTGTTCCTCCGCAGGGCCGCTGGTATTGGTCCAGACGTGGACTTTCCCGCCCAGGATTCCCGGCGTCGAAGCTGGAAGGTCCTCGAAGTTAGGAGTTCCCCAGTAATTGTAGCTCGTCACCCACTGCTGGTTGGGCGCCCAGTTCTCGTACAGATTGGTTGGATCGGCGGGAAAGTAGGTAGTGGCCGCTTCGCAATTGACGATGTTGTGGCCCTCGGCTAAAAGGTCTTGAGGCAAAACGTTGGGCCACCACATCTCCAGCACAATGTCGGGGTTCGGAGTTTCGATGTTGCCCACCACCCCCACCAGGTCGTTCCAGGCGCGCAACTGCTTCCCATGGGCCTTCACGATGCCATCGATCCAATTGGCGAAACCGATGTAAATATCCTGATAACTTGCGTTCGGTCCATATAACTGCCGCGCATAAGTCAGCAGTTGAGGATAGTTCGAATACTCGTCGCGAGTAAGGTACTCATCGAACCCCGTGTGCCAGAAGGACGCCGGGAACAGGGGCAGATACTCGTTCAGCAGGTCCTCGATCAGCGCATAGTTGCCTGGTTTGCTCAGATCCATTTTGTCCGGGTTGCCCGGCAGTGCCAGATCCGGATGCGGCGTCAGCATTGCCTGCGAATGTGCCGGAACGTCGATCTCCGGCACGATCGCCACATGGTATTCGCGCGCGAGCTCAATGAGGTCCGTCATTTCGGCTCTGCTGTAATACTGCGGTGAGACGATTTCGGGATGGCTGCTGCTTTCCAGCCGAAACTCCTGGTTGTCGGAAAGATGAAGATGCAGGTAGTTCAGCTTGAGATAGGCCAGATCCTTGATGTGACGTTCCAGGAACGGAAGTGAGTAATACGTTTCCATGCACAGCATCAGAGCCCGCTCCGCGAAGTCCGGCCAGTCGCGCGCCGTACCGGCCTGAATCGTAAGTCCCTGCTTCAACATTTGCAGGACGCTTCGGGTACCGTAAAACACGCCTGCGTCCGCTTGTGCGCTGATGGTGATGTGATCGGCGACGGTCAAGAGGTATCCTTCTCCTCCGATCGTCGAATCCGCCGCGCCCAAGGTGAGCGAGATGTCACCAGTTTGTGGGCTGGCTCCAATTACGACGGGAACCGTCACTCCTGTGAGAACCGCCAGCTCGCCGCCGAATGTAAACGCCGTGGTGGAGATCTGGCTCGAAGAAGCCGGATCGACAACAATTCTCGAACCGGGGCCAAACGTGTATGAGCCCGCCCGATCCGTCCATTCCTGAAGGGCGGGAATCGTCCGCGGCTGTGCCGCCCGCGCGGGCTGGACCAGTGCGCCAAGTTCGATCGTCACCAACACAGCCTGCAGCGCCAGCATGATACGGAGGGCGCCTGCGCAGCGTCCGAATATCGAACAGCACCACGGTGCTTTCATCTCGAAGTCCTCACCGGTCGGGCATTGAGAAATCGCCAATGGCTTGTACCGTCAACGACACCGACTGCGCGGCAACGCCCGCCGGTCCCGAGCAGGTCAAGACAAAGCCGTAGGAACCGGGAGCAGGCGGCACAAAGGACTCGGCTCCCTTTGCGGGCCGCCTACCTAACCAGTCGCCCGATGCCACACAGGACCCAGCGCCCGCCGCGGTCCAGGCAAGCGTGGCCGGCTGGCCGATGCGGATCGTCGCGCGGTTGACCGTAAGCGCCACCACGACTGGTTCGTCCGTGGCAGCCGACTGCGCGGCGCTCCCCTGCCCACCGACCTGTATGCCGGCCGTAATTGCCGTTTGCGAAGCGGGCGCGACTGAGGTGCGGTGCGCCAGCAGCCAGTCGTAAATACTCTCGTCGTAGACATCGTAGGGCGCCTCGCCCTGCCCGAGGCCGGCAAGGTTCATCGTCTGATCCGTGTGGCCGCCGGTTGGGAAAAGCGTTAGCTTGGCTCGTTCGGGCGGATTGCAGGCATTGATGGAGTTGACCGTATCGATTTGGCCTTGAGGAGGGACGTACTGATCGTCGGCGGCCTGAAACGCCCAGGCCGGCGTATCCTTCAGCAGGCAACCTGATGTGTTTCCATAGGGACCGGATATCGGAACCACGGCCGCGAGCTGGTGAGGGAAGTTCGTAACATAGTCCCAGGTGTCGCCGGAACCCTGACTGAAACCAGCCAGGTAAATACGCGACGGGTCGATCTGGTACGTGTTGATGGCATAGTCGATAAACAGCTTCGTCTCCCACGCGGTCACGACGTAAGTCAGAGGGTCCACGCACCGCTGTGGAGAGAGCACGATAAAGGGACGCGAATCGTCCCATTGCCCATTGTTAATCAATCCCACCACGTCGCTGTTCGCCAGCCCGGATAGGGGCAACTGAACGGCTGTCCCATCGGGTGTAAATCGCGCCCCACCCCAACCGTGCTGGAAGATCAGTACCGGATACGTCTCGGTGGGATCGTCGCTGTAGTGCACCGGCAGGTGCTCGTAGTAAGGCAAATGGGCACTGGTAGTGCCGATGTCTCTGGGTGTTTGTTCCGTGAATGTGCCGCCAGTCACGCGCACCACCCGAACCACCTCCACCGCCGGTAACTGGGCGCTATCCACCACGTTATACCGGACCAGGTAATCGCCCACAGCGTTCGTGTTCAGCTCGGTTAGGCCCGTGACCGTGATCTGGCTCGTGATGTCGCCATCGTGCGGATCGCTGGCGGTTGCACCTGCGTCCACGTAAGTGGTGCCCACGGGCTGGCTGATGACTCGAGGACCGGTCAGCGTAATCACCGGCTGGTTCGAGTTGCCGGCGTCAACCGGCGTAGTCGAAATACACGCGACGTATTGGGGATCGAGAGCCGGCGGAGGAGGCGGGGCCGGAAGCCCCGGTTCATCTGGACAGCCGGTCAGAAACATCGCCAGGAAACCTACTAAGAAGAGTGCAAAGGGGCGCATCATGCTCTTTGTCCTCGGGGCGTCACTCGGCATATTAATCGTAAAGGAGGACCAGGCTGGCGCCTAACGATTCATAATGGGCGGTCAATAACAACGACCAGTGGCTCGAAGGCAGGCACCACCGGTCGCTCAAGTCGAGCCGGGCCGGGGGCCTGCCCGGCCCCTACGAGTCCACTGTAGGGGCGAGGCACGCCTCGCCCTCGGGTCGCGCGACAACACGCTAGAACTTGCGAAACGGTGTGCTCAATGAGGCTCCGTGCGGCGCCCTTCGAGCTTTTCGAGCAGGTTGCGGAATCTCCGGCGGCTCACCGGGAAACACATGCCGTTGCGGAGCCGGACTTCGCCGTAGCCGCCGACCAAAGGAGCCACTTCAAGGACGGCGTCCAGCCTGACGATGACGCCGCGCGAGATGCGGAAGAACTGGTCGGGGTCGAGACGGCTCTCCAGCACGTTGAGTGTCGGATCCATCGCGAAGCGCCCTGTGGCCGTGTGGAGAGCGGTGAGTCCTTCTTCAAAGCTGAAGTACTCGACCTCCCTCTGGCCGACGACCCGGTATTTGGTGCCGTAGCGTGCGAGAAAGCGCGTCGCGCCCGCCGCGCTGCCGGCGATGCGCTCGACGGCAACATCCCATTCCGCGGCCGGAATCCGCCGCAGGTGTTCGATGCACACCGCCAGTCTCGCGCGCGTCACGGGTTTGAGGAGATAGTCGACCGCGTGCAGTTCGAAAGCCTCGACGGCGTATTCGTCGAAAGCGGTGCAGAAAACAATCTTGGGGCGCCGGGAACCGAGCGACCTGACTACCTCGAGGCCGTCCGCTCCGGGCATCTTGATGTCGAGGAAGACAGCGTCCGGCCGCAGCTCGGCGACCGCTTGGATGGCTTCTTCGCCATCGCCGGCCTCTCCCACGACGATCACGTCGTCATAGGCGGCCAGTAATTTCCGGAGGCGGGCGAGGGCCAGTTCCTCATCGTCGACCAGCAAGACCTTCATCGGGACGCTCCGTGGAGCTCGCCCGGTGCGACCAGCAGAAAAGGCATGGCAATCGAGACCGTGGTCATCAACGCGCCTTCGTCGCGGCCAAACGTCAAACGCCCATCCTTTCCAAAATGGGCCCGCAATCGGTCCTGGACATTCTTCAGGCCATGACCCGCCGTATTGAGCGGGCCGGCGCCGCCGTCGACGAAGCCGGGACCGCTGTCACGGACTTCGATGTGGAGCACGCCGTCCTGCCGGGACACGCGGACCTCGATCCTCCCGGCGCCGCGCATGGCCGCGATGCCATGCTTGACGGCGTTTTCTACCAGCGTATGGACCAGCATGGCAGGCACCAGTGCCCTGGACGCGGTCTCGTCCTGCTCCACGCGCACCTGCAGGCGATTGTGAAAGCGGGTCTCCTCCACATCGAGATAGCATTGCACGAAGGCCATCTCGTCCTCGACACGCACCCATTCCTTGTCCGACCGGCGCAGAGCGTAGCGGAACAGCTCGGCCAGACGCTCGACCGTGAGCTCGGCCTGGTCCGGCTCGATCGCGATCAACGCGGCAATCGAGTTCAGCGCGTTGAACAGAAAGTGGGGGTTGATCTGCGCCCGCAGTGATTTCAGTTCGGCGCGGCTGGCGTGGAGCAGGAGGTCGTGTTCGCGCCGCTCCTGCTGCAACTCTTTCTCGCGAAGCCGGACATTCTCCAGCGCCAGGCCCAGCGATTCGGCCAGTGAAATGAGAAGCTGCCGGTCTTCGCTGAGGAAGGGGCGCCCACCGGCGGGTGTCGCCACCCGCACACTTCCTTGCCGGTCGCCTCGCGAAACGATGGGCGCTTCAAAACTCTCGGCCACTGCCATCGAGGAATCCGCCTCCGGCCCGAGTGTGACGCGGGCGGCGGCACGATAGATCGCTCCGAGACGCTGCTCGGCCGCGGCTGTAAGACTTTCCTCAGTCGTGGCGGTGGCCAGGCCCGCGAGGAAGAATTGCTGCGCCTCGGCTGGAGACAAGTTCCGCCCGAGCCAACGGCGATCGAGATAAGAAGAAAGGCGGCCGTACAGCCCAGGTGCGATGATCGCTAGCGGCAGTGCCGAAAGCGGGTATACCCAACTCCCGAGCCATCCCAGGCGAATGCTCCACAACCAGGAAGGAACCAGCGCAAAGTAGCCCATCAGCAGAATTAGCATCGCCAGCGTGAACAGGCCGCGCTTCGCAACGATATCGAAGAAAACGGCTCGCTCGTTGTAGTACATAGTCGCGAAAAATAGGGGGATCGGCATCGCGCGCAGTGCGGGTTCCAAAAAGCTGCCCGCATATCTTCCGGCGAAGATTACACTGAGCAGCGAAACCAGAATCGTCGCAGCCAATAGCGTGACATACGCCTGGCGCTCGGGCCTGGTGATTGTGTCCTTGGCGTGGCAGAGAAGGACCATGGTCAGGCTGAGCGCGGCGGCCACGGCCACGAATCCATCGCCCACCTGGCTGGCTGTGTCGGTCCACACTGCGGGGAAACCAATGAACCAGGTGCTGAAGGCAAGCGCAGTGCCCACCGCATACATGGCGATCACACCCAACCGGAATAACAGAGGCTTCGGCAAGTTGGAACGCGTGACACGGAAGAACAGGTGCGCGAGCAGGGGCGGAATCACGATCCCGGCTGTCCCCGACCATTCGTCCACGATCACGAAGCGCCGCTCGCTGAACGGAGCGTACAAATACAGGATCTCAGCGAGCAGGGGCAGCAGGTAGAGAACCGCGCAGGCAATGCCGAGCAGAGCCCACAAGTGGCCCGCCCAGAGAGAGAGCCGGCGCCGCCGCCGTTGCTGAAGATAGATGATTGAGAATAGCGCGAAGACGTATGCACCCCAAATGCAAACCAAATAACGCAAGAGCAATGGAAGGACGCGGACTCGCCCCACCGGAACGCGGAGTTCAGTCTCGGGTGTGTAGAAGCCATCGGGCGTCGAGGCAACGCCCCAAAACGCGAAGGAGTCGCCATTGGCGTAATAGCCGTTCTTGGCAAGCCATTCAAACAGCGCCGGCGAGCTGAGCGCACTCTCCGAGTAAGGGCCGTGCAGGCGCAAGGAAGCCACCAGCCGCGCCCCGAACGTTCTCAGTTCGAATGGCCGGACGGCTCTCGTCCCGTGCGGGACCGGATACCCGACCTCCCACAGTAGGTCCTTTTCGTGCACCTGCGCGGGGTCGTTGAGGTAACGACCGAAGACCGGGCCAGTCGGCTCGACACCGGCCGAACGCAGCTCGGCACGAAGACGCGCGATGGCCGCGTCATGTTGCGCGAACGAACCACGCATGGGAAGCACGACGGCATCGAATGCCGGAGCGGTCTTGATCTCAACCGGCAGCGTCCACACGCCGGGCAAGTTCCCCGGACCCACCCAAGCCGCCGCGAGGCACTGGGGCACGCATGGTAACGAGAGCCAAAGAGCGCCGAGGCCGAGCCGCCGCGCGAGAAGCCGCCAGTCTCTACAGGCATGGCCCCCCATGCCGAAGACGCCGAAGGCCAGCTTGCTCTGTCGACTATGCGTCATTGTGCCAAGCATAGTACATCCCCGAAAGGACAACCCCGCTCCTCCAGCCACTCGGCGAACGGCATCCATTACACTCGATTGAGCCAGTCTGACACAAGGCTACGAAGGGGGCCAAGCCCCCGTCAACGAATTGCCGATGAATGGTTGATGCAGGTGACCGGCGGCGCGTCGGGACCGATGGGCGGCCAGGTGCGGGCAAGAGGCTGTTTCTTTGGCTTCACTCAAGGAGCAAGGCCGGCATGGGGCCGGGCACCGCGCACCAGATTCACATACAAGTTCGAGTACTCCCGGGCAGAGCGGTCCCACGAATTGTCCGCCGTCATGGCGGTTCGCATCAGCGTTCGCCATTGCTCCTTACGGCGAAAGACCGCCAAAGCGCGGTCCACGGCCGCCAGAAAGGCTGCGCCGTCATATTGGTCGAATGGAAAGCCGTTGCCTTTTCCTGTCGCGGGATCGTATTCCACCACACTGTCTTTCAGCCCCCCGGTGGCTCTGACGATAGGAATGGTGCCGTATTTCAGACTGTAGAGTTGATTCAACCCGCTCGGCTCGTAAAGGGAAGGCATCAAGAACATATCGGCGCCGGCCTCAATCTTATGGGCCAGAGCATCCTCGAATGCGATGCGAACGCCCAGCCTTCCGGGATTCCGCTGGGCCGCCGTCTGAAAGAAATCCTGGTATTTCCGCTCACCGCTCCCCAGTATGACTAACTGCACGCCTCTCTGCAGCAGATCGTCGAGTATTCCCTCCAGCAGATCAAATCCCTTCTGCGATACCAGCCGCGACACTGCGCCCAGGAGCGGGATATCGGGATCGACCCTGAGTCCGAACGTCTTTTGCAGATCGGCCTTGCACGCTCGCTTGCCGGAGAGGTCCCCGGGACCGTAATTCGTGGCGATGAACCGATCCATCCGCGGATTCCAGATTTCGTAGTCGGCGCCGTTCAATATGCCCACCAGGCTGGCTGCGCGCGCTTTGAGGACACCTTCGAGCCCGAAGCCATGCTCCGCTGTTTGGATCTCCCGGCTATACGTGGGACTCACCGTGGCGAGCGCGTCGGCAAAAACGATTGCGCCTTTAAGGAAGTTGATCTGACCGTAAAACTCGAGGTGGCGGGCCGTAAACAGATTTTGGTCCAACCCCAACAGACCCCATTGATGGGGAGGAAACAGCCCCTGATATCCCAGGTTGTGGATGGTCAACATCGTCCGCACGGAGGCAAGCTCCGGATACAATTCTGGCTGGGCCTTGAGGAAAGTAATCGCCATGGCTGCCTGCCAATCATGGGCGTGGAGAACATGAGCCGGACCGAGTTGGCGGAGTACTTCGAGGACGCCGCGCGCGAAAAACACAAATCGTTCCGCATTGTCAGGATAGTCGCCCGCAGAGGTGCCATACAGGAAGGGCCGGTCGAAATACCGGTCGGATCGAATGAAATAGACCGGGATGTCTGCGCCGAGCGTCGCTGTGAGCAGCGCGCCCGCTTCGGATCTGCCGGCGATGGAGACATTGAAGCCAATGCCGGTATCCCGGGCAATTCCCTTCTCAAGCACTTCGCGGTAGGCCGGCATCATCACACGGACCTGGTGGCCGAAGCTGCGCAAGGCAACCGCGAGCGAGCTCACCATGTCCGCCAGGCCGCCTGTCTTGGCAAAAGGGACGAGCTCCGGGCAAATCATGACGATCTGGAGCGGCGCGTGAGCCGGAACCGGCGCTGGCAGGGTGGCCGCCACCTCTTGCCGTGTGACTCTTCCTGCGCTGGCAAAGGCCGCTGCGGTTGAGATCCCGGCAAAGATATTGTCCTGGTCCTCTATCCTCTGTAGCGCGGCCTTGTCGATGATTCCGCTTTCGATCTGCTGGCCGAGCTGGAGCAGCCGTCTAAGGTGGGTTTTCGTCCGGCGAGTCGCATACTCTCGCATGGTTCCCGAGGCGATCATAAACGCCCAGTCGCTCGACTGCGCCAGGAGCAGTTCGCGCGACGCCTGGTTCAACGCCTGAAGCGTCAAGCCCGCAGCCCGCGGCTGGGCGGCAACCAGTTCTTCCATCCGTTCGGCGCCCCGCTGAAGATGGCGATAGATCCAGTCGTTTTCACCGTTCAACCAAACCTGGCTGAAGCCGTCGTGGCCCCAACTCGATGCCGCGGGCGTGGCACAATGATTCACCGGGTATTCGTCGAGGTATTCCGGCAGCGTCACCAGCCGAATCGTCGATTGATCCAGGGCAATCCCACGAATGAGATAGTCCAGCCAGCGCGGCCCCTCGAACCACCAGTGGCCGAAGAGTTCGGCATCGTACGGCGCCACCACAATAGGCCTGCGATCCATGGCCGAAGCAAGGTTCCGCACCTGCTGGATCCGCTCATCCAGGAAGTGCCGGGCATGGGTGGCGGCCTTCTGCTCCGCCCATTCGGGCACGTAAGGCTCCTTGTGGCTGCCTTTCCCGGTAGTCCGGTAATACTTGATCCCCGTGTCAATGCGGATGCCGTCTCGGTGGATGTAGGGCCTGATGTAATCCAGGTTCAGGTCGTAGCCGATATCACGGTAGAATTCACGGTAGTCGAAATCACCCGGGTAGCCGACTTCGGAACTCCAGACCTGGCGCGAGGAATCGGGGTCGCGGCCGAACACGGCGACGCCCGACGGGCAGACGATCGGCGCGTACACGCCGAAGCGCGGCCGATGGTCGGCCCGTGTTACTCCGTGCGTTTCCACGATGGTGTGCCGTATTCCGCGCTGCCGCAGAATGGCATCCACACCTGTGTAGTAGCCGCACTCCGGCAGCCAGAATCCTTGCGGCGGCCGCCCGAATGTCCTTCGGTAATGTTCCACTCCGATTCCGATCTGGGCACGCACAGCGGCTTCATTTACGGAAAGCAGCGGAAGGTATCCGTGGGTGGCGGCGCTCGCAATGATCTCCACCTTGCCGGTCTTCGCAAACCGTTCGAAGCCCCGCACCAGGTTCTTTTCATACCGCTTCACGAAAGCGTCATGCACGCGCAGAAGCAGCCGGTGGTACATGCGAGCCAGGGGTTGAAAATCCGGAAGCGAGGCGGTCCGTGCGATCTCCTTTTCGGCAAGCTCGATCGTCCTCTCCAGTTTCTTCAGATAGCGTTCCTGGAGCAGAGGGTCGAGGAGCATCGAAGCCAGGGTCGGTGTAAGAGAGAAGGTCAGGCGGAAATCGATGCCGTCCTCAATCAGGTCATCCAACACCAGGAACAGGGGAACATAGGTCTCCGTAATCGCCTCGAAGAGCCAGTTTTCCTCCAGAGCATCTTCGTACTCGGGATGGCGCACGTAGGGGAGATGAGCGTGGAGGACCAGGGCCAGGTAGCCTTCCATAGGTGGCTAACCCGCCGGCTTCCGCGTGTCTTGCGCTCCCAGGAGAAGCGAGGAAAGGCCGGGCGAGAATTGCCGCTCGGCGTGCGCGGTCAATTCGTCCGGCACATCCGGTGAGGCCGGGAGCGGAGGGATTGCGGGAAGGTTCTCCGCGGCTCTTTGAGCCTGAGGCCGCCCCTGCCGAAACTCATCGATCTCCGACAATCTCCTTCGCAGAATCTCCGCGGCGTCGGCTGGCTTGGGGACATGGTGTTCACTTGGCGTTGCGGTGACGATAGCTTCCGGTGGCTGGTCGCCAGGGGCCGGTGAAAAGGAGACCGCCGGCTCCGCCTTCGCTGCCGGGGACTCGGCTGGTGCTGGGCAGGCGCCGGCGTGAGGCGTGATTTCGAGGATTCCAGCATGCTTTGAAGGGAAGGCCAGAGTCGGCGGGAGATCCGATTCGTCAGGCTGTGGGGAAGCGGCGGCGCCTGCGACGAAACGGTGCTCCATTTCGGCAACCGGCCACGCACGCGGTGTCTGGACGGTGTTGGAACGTACCAGCGGAATGAACTCACCAGCCGTGGTGAACGCGCCGAGATCCGCGTAATAGGTCTTCGCCGGGCTCCAAAGTGGCACGTACCAGTTCCTCGTCCGAAGGTCGACGTCCACGTCGAAATGAGTGGACTCGTCGTAGAAACGCAATAGGGCCGCTGCGGTGTCCGGCGGTAGCTTGGCAAGGTCGAAATCCCAATAAACATGCACCAGGTACGGGTCGACGGCGAGCAGAGTCAGCTTTGGCGGTCCGGGCCACTCGGGGAGGTCCCCGTCGTCCGGCGGAGAGGGAAGGCCTGGGGAGTAATACTTGGCCTCCTCGACTTTTTCGTAGTCTCCAAACCACGGCGGCCCGGTTCTCGCCTTTTCGGCGGGGAGCGTGGCGGCCAACGTCCGAATCGTGGAGATGACGCGCCCCAGAGCGGTCCTCAGCGCGTTCAGCAGAGGGGAGCCGTCACTCCCGGATTCGTCCGTCACGTTCCAGTCACCGTCCGGGCTGGTAGTTCTTCCACTCTAATCGGCAATCTCCACATTTGAGCGCGCCGTAGACATTATAGTAGCTGGCGTAGCCCGTGCTTGTATCGGATTTGGCCAGGGTCAACTCGTCATGGATATGCGCGTGTTGGTGGCAGAGAGCGCGCCCACACGCGGCACACGTTCCTCGCGCATCAGCTTCACAGAACCAGCATTTCACAATAGCACCTCCTGGTTAGTTTTTTCGAGCTATGCCGATTGCCGGCGGCAATCAGAAATCGTGTTGCAGAATCGCGGTGGCCCTCCGGCAGAGCTCGCGAGCATACTCGGTCCAGATACCGCTGCCCCAATATCGGAAGCAACTGGTCTGAGTCATCAGCAAGTAGTACAGAGCATTGCGGTATCGGTGCTCGGACAGAGCGACGCCGCGGGTTTTTTCCGAGAACAGGGCGCTCACTTGTTCCATGGGCGCCAGAACATTACCGTAGCCTCGGACCCATGAAAGATTGTTGGTCCAGCTTCCGCCCTCCATGTGAAAGCGGCCGTCTTCTTTTCGCAGTTCGGCAATCACGCGCTCCAGAGCCTCGCCGCCGGCGCCCCCTTGAAACCGGCCCCAGATGCGTTTCTGCAAAACCGGCTGGATGGCGGGGAAGTCCCGCTCGCGAACTCCCAGCGTACCCAGGTATTCCAGGTACTCACTGATGTTGACGGGCGGCGTATCGGAGCCGGAGGCGTCGCGCATGACCGCCAGGAACTTGGACGGGAACTCGTTCATCATGACGCCCCCGTTCTCTCCGTCCGCTATCTGGGCCGAGAGTTGGGGGATCGATTTACCTCCCAGGGCCGCCTGGGACAGGCCTTTGGCCTCGTAGTAAGGCTGCATCTGGGCCACCAGCTTGGTGTCACTGCCCTGGGTCTTGATAATCGCGGTGATACTCTCGGTGTGGCCCTGTGAGTTGCGTGCCACCAGCAGGTGCGGAACGTGCGGCTGGCGGATTTGTCCTCCATCCTCCACCCGCTCGACGGAGTGCTCTTGCACCAGCACCCAGCGGTAGCCGCACTCCTTCAGCGTCCGGACGAACTCGTAAGCCACATCCGGATGGTTCGGCAACGCCATTTCCGCGGGCGAGAATCCCCGCACACGGCTGAGCGCCTCCAGG
>Ga0181521_10000404_pt1 | contig 51833 bp, 54 predicted proteins | sample PEATcosm2014_Bin_32_FD_119764 | JGI IMG/M metagenome (GOLD analysis project Ga0181521, IMG submission 119764) | Peatland microbial communities from MTU Mesocosm Facility, Houghton, MI, USA - PEATcosm2014_Bin02_60_metaG | ecosystem: Environmental > Terrestrial > Soil > Wetlands > Peat | place... | reverse complement strand
CGGCGGAAGCAGGCACCGCCAGAGTGGCGGCATATTTAAGAAGTCCGCGTCGCGTAATCATGTGTTCGCCGCCTTTCAGTATGCGTCTCCCGCGCTCCTGGGACAAGCCCGGACCCGGACAACCAGCCGGCTTACGCGCGTCATTCGGTGATACGATTGGGGCAAGATGCTCGACTACGCCGGAACGGTATTTCTTGGGTTTTTTGTTTGCGGACCAGTTCTCTTCATTGGCCTACTGTTGCTGATAGACCCGGCCAGCGTCGTAGTATCCCTGAGTGCGCTTGCAGGTTTGTTGCGGACACTTGAGCGCCGGTTTCATGGATACCAATGGCAAGATTTTCAGGCCCCAGCCGGGAATTCGGGGTCCCCGGTCGTACGCCTGGCGCTCAGGACTGCTGGCGCGGCCGTTGCCGCGTGGGCGGTAGCGTCCTTTGCCTATGCCTTGAGGTGATCCGTGCGAGTCGGCCCGCCGCGGCAGGCGGGAGCACCTGCGCCACGGCTAAGGCGGGATCCTAAATTTCCGGCTCGTCAGAAGAAATCGTGGGTTGATTCCGGTTCAGGCAGCTTGCCAAGTGAGTGATACAGGGCCAGTTCGAGTACCGGCAGGTGCGAAGGTCTTTACCGTCTTTCAAGGCGATCTGGTCTCCAGATCCACCTTTTTACCTCGCATCCAGTGCGTCTTGTCGGCAGTGGGGATGGGTTGGCTGACCTACTTGTACGAGCCGCTGGCATAACCGAATTGCTGGCTAAATCGTGAGCTTTGCCGTTGTCGCCGGGTTCTCAAATACGCGGTCGCTCCTGGTGTTTGGTGTGAACGAGCAGCGCTGGACGGAGTAGGCAAAGGCAGAAGGGCAATGAGGCACACGTAAAATTCAATAAGGAGACTTTCCAATGAAACACAACACCATGTTGACCGTCGCATCTCTGCTCTCGCTCCTCTTCCTGACGCTTCACATTACGGACGACATCGTTCGTGGGATATCGAAGGCAGAGAGCTCAAACACTGCGCTGCTCGTCCTCGCGGTCTTCCTGTACGGGACACTCGTGCTCCCCGAACGGCGATCGGGGCACGTCATCATGCTGCTCATCGGATTGTTCGCAGCAGCCATGCCCGTCATGCACATGAGGGGGGCACATTACGGCGAGATCGCCAAATCCCCCGGCGGCTTTTTCTTCGTCTGGATACTCTGGGCGCTCGGCGGGCTAGGGGGCTTCACCTTGATCCTCTCGGCGCGCGGGCTGTGGGATCTGCGACGGACGCGGCCCCAGTAGTCCAGGGCAACGGACGGTAGCGATTCTTGCCCATTGGGTACTGCAACAGTAACTATCAACGGCGTAGCGTTTACCGGCGAGGTCCAACTGGTTCGAAAGGCAACTGGCTACGTAAAGAAGCCGGCGCCCCGCCATCCGGCAGCGGGTTCGCGGCTACGCGAGCCTAGCTTCCCGGCACCATTTTGACCGTATCAGTGACTCACAGATTCCTCTGACGAGGCAAATTTCCAGCCCGGCAAGTAACCAAATCGCCGCCAGACAGTATAACGATTAGGAGCAACCATGCCCGAAACCCGAGGTCTGTCCGTAATCGACAGCGTCCTGCAGGACCTGCGTTACACGTTTCGCACGCTGCGCCGGGACTCCGGGTTCACCACATTTGCCGTTTTGATCGTCGGCCTCGGTATCGGGGCCAGCGCCACGGTATTCAGCGTCGTCGACGCCCTGCTTCTTCGCCCGCTCCCGTTTCGCGCACCCGAGCGGTTGGTCTGGATCACCAACCACGATACTGGCGGCCTCTCGGGCCAGACAACCCAGGTAGGCCATCTCCTGGATCTCCGGGAACACAACCGATCGTTTTCCGATCTGGCCGGCTACTTCGCCTTTTATGGCGTCGGCGACAATCTGCTGAGCGGCCACGGAGAGCCGGAGCGCCTCAGCGGGGTACCGGTGTCGGAGAATTTCTTCCAGTTGCTCGGTGTTCAGCCGCAGCTCGGCAGACTGTTTACGCCAGCGGAAAGCAAATGGAACGGGCCCAAGGCCGTGTTATTGAGCCACGGTCTGTGGAACCGGCGGTTCGGCTCCGATCCCAGCATCGTGGGCCGCACCTTGACGATCAACGATGCGCCCGTGACCGTGACTGGTGTGCTGCCGGCCTCGTTCGATCTGGCTTCGGTCTTCGCTCCGGGCAGCCACTTCGATCTCTATTTTCCGTTCCCGCTAAGCAACGAGACCAATCGCTGGGGAAACACCATGGCGATCGTCGGCCGGTTGAAACCTGGTGTCGCGGTCAGCAGCGCTCGGGCCGAGTTGAAGATTCTGGCCGCGCAGATTACCCGCGCCCATCCGGAACGCAACGATTTTGAGGGAGGCCTCGTCCCGCTGGCGGAGCATGTGAGCGGGCGTATACGTCCGGCGCTGCTGGTTCTTTCGTTCGCGGTCGGGGTGGTCATGCTGATTGTGTGCGCAAATCTCTCCAACCTGCTGCTCGCGCGGACTGCCATACGGCAGAAAGAGATTGCCATCCGCGCGGCCATGGGGGCCGGACGGCGGCGCTTGATCCGGCAGATGCTGACCGAAGGCGTGGCGCTGTCATGCTGCGGCGCGCTGTTGGGCATCATTCTCGCGGCGGCCGGGACACATATCCTGGCGCACGTTGAGGCACTCAGTATCCCTCTTCTCGTCAACGTCCGAATGGACTTCACAATATTGGCGTTCTGTCTGATGGCCGCCGTGCTGACCGGCGTGGTGTTCGGTCTGGCTCCCGCGCTGCAAGTCCCTGCCAACGCTCTGCACGACGCCCTCAAAGATACTGCGCGTGGTTCCACGGCAGGCAAGAGCCGGAACTGGATTCGCGGCGCTCTGGTGGTTTCGGAGATCGCATTCGCCTGCGTGCTGCTGGCCGGCGCGGGGTTGCTGGTCCGGAGTTTTCTGCGAGTGCTGGAGGTGCACCTCGGCTTCCAGCCGGAAAACGCTGCCACAGTCCGGGTGGATCCAGACGCCCGATACTCCACGCAGGCGCAACAGAATGCGTACTTCGACGAAGTCTTGCGGCGCGCCCGAGAAATACCGGGCGTGCATGCCGCCGGATTGACCGACGCGCTCCCGCTGGGCCGAAATCGCGCCTGGGGATCGCCGGCGAAGGGTCAGGTATACCCGCCGGGGAAGTTTCCCAACGCCTTCGTGCGTATCGTCAGCGACGGATACTTCAAGGCCATGGGCGTGGCGCTGATCGCCGGGCGCGATATTTCGGAGCGGGATATACCTTCGACCGAGCCGGTAATCGCGATCAACGAAACCATGGCTCGGACTTTGTTTCCGGGCCAGAACGCAGTGGGCCAGATTGTGCTCGCTTGTGGCGAGCGGCGCGTCGTCGGTGTAGTCGGCGACGTGCGGCACCTGGCGCTCGAACAGGCATCGGGGATGGAAATGTACTTGCCCATGCGGCAATGCAACGATTTCGCCTCCGTAGATTTGGTGGTCCGCTCCTCGCTGCCTCCGGCGGAACTCGCCGGGAGTGTGCGCGCGGCTCTCAAACCCATCGCTCCGAACCTTCCTGGAAAAGACTTCCGCACCTTGCAGCAACTGGTTGATAAAGCCGTTTCACCCAGACGTTTTGTAGTGCTGCTGCTGGGCGGATTCGCGGTATTCGCTCTGCTGCTCGCGTCGCTCGGCATATACGGGGTAGTCTCCTATGGGGTGAACCAGCGCACGCAGGAGATCGGCATTCGCATGGCACTGGGCGCTTCTGCATCCAGGCTGCAGGCCGGGATTATCGCGCAGACGCTGGGACTCGCGGCACTGGGGATGCTGATCGGAGCAGCGGCGTCCCGGCTGCTGGCGGGCGCGCTCGGCGGACTGCTGTTCGGAGTAACGGCCAACGATCCGCTGACGTTTCTGGGTATGCCGCTCGTTCTTACGATTGTGGCGGCGATTGCCGGATACCTCCCGGCCCGCCGTGCTTCGCGCATCGACCCCTCAATCGCGCTGCGTGCGAACTGAGGCGACAACACGCGCATAAAGCCGCGCGGCCGCGAAGTGCCGCGGACCGCTGCGGTTGGCAGGCGAAAGCGCCTGCCCCACCAAAGCGAATCCACAGCATGTGGTGCTGGGTGGGGCGCGTGGTGGCCCCCACGGCCTCAAATCGGATATCGTTAAAATCAGCAATGCCGGACTGGCTAGGTATTCACGAACCCGTGCTGGTGAACACCATCGGGCACTGCGCGGGAGCTGTGGTCTTCGGCATGTTGCTGTATTTCCTGCTGGTGAACCGGCGGCGTGCGCGGGAAGGACGAAGCAGCCTGGCGGTGGTGGCGGCGGCGCTGGCGATGCTATGGAACGTCGGCTCGCTCATCGCCATGGCCGCCGGGCCGGCTGGCGGCACGTGGGCGGACGTGATCGTGGCCGCGAGTTTTTCCGTCCTGAGCCTGCTGCCGGCGGTGTTGCTGCACATCTCGCTGGAATCGCGTCACCGCGCGCTGTGGGGCGCCGGCTACGTGCTCAGCGCCGTGGCGATCGCGCTGCATTGGAGCGATTTGCTGACGCGGGCGGCGCGCCTGCATTATGCCGCGCTGCTGCTGGTGGTGCTGGGCTTCGGCGGGCTGACGATAATTTCGGTGTTCGTCGAATTGCGGCAGCGGAATCGCGCCGCGGGCTCCCGGCTGGCGGGCGCCATGGGGCTGTTTCTGTTTGCGATCTCGTTCGCCCACTTCGGCGCGGAGCCCGCGCGGCCCACGTGGGTGATGGAGATCGTGCTGCATCACGCCGGCCTGCCGCTGGCGCTGCTGGTGCTGTTGCAGGATTATCGTTTTCTGCTGTTGGATGCCTTCCTGCGGTTCATCGTCAACGCGACACTGGGGGCCGCCGCGGTCCTAGCGTCCATTGGGGTGTTGCGATCCCCACGGCTGCGCGAGCATCTGACGCACCCATTTGAAGCCGGACTGCTCTTCGTATCCGGCGGCCTGCTGCTGACGCTGTTCGTTTATCTGCGGAACCGGATCCAAGCCCTTCTGACGCGCGCCATCTTTCTGCGCTCTAATGTAGACGAGCCGCTCAGTGAACTCCACGCCTTGGCGCGCGCGACGGACAGCGAGGCGGAGTACCTGCGCGGCAGCGCGGAGATCATGGCGCGCTTCCTGCACACATCCCGTTGCGATGTCGCCGAGCAAGATCCGCGCAGCGGCGCACCGCTGACGGCCCCCACCACGGTCGTGGATTCGGCTAACTGGACCGTACCGGCGTGGGTGTACGCAGTTGTGCCGATCCGGTTCTCGCGCGGCGATTCGGCTTACCTGTTCCTCGGCGCGCGGGAGGGTGGACGGCGCTACCTTAGTGAAGACCTTGGAGTCCTCGCCCGTCTAGGCGCTGCGGTCGCCGAGCACATCGAGCAGCTTCGCGGCGTGCAAATGCAGAGCCTTGTCTCGCAGGCCGAGCTCAAGGCCCTCCAGGCGCAAATCAATCCTCACTTCTTGTTTAATGCGCTCAACACGCTTTACGGCACGATCGATCGCACCAATGTCAAGGCGCGAAGGCTGGTGCTGGACCTTTCCGACGTCTTCCGGCATCTTCTGCGGGCGGAGCGCACGTTCATCGACGTGGAAGAGGAAGTGCGGATCGTCCGGGCGTACCTGGAAATCGAGGAGCTGCGGCTGGGTCCGAAACTGCGCACGGAAGTGGATATCGATCCCGCCGCGCTGCATGTTCTCATTCCGCTGCTTTCCATTCAGCCGCTGGTGGAGAATGCGGTCAAGCACGGCGTGGCATCCAGAATGGGAACGGGTTTCGTACGGCTGCGGGTCAGGGCTGGTCCGGAGACCTTGGCGGTGGAAGTCACCAACTCCGGCGAGTGCGACACGCGCGCGCTGGCCGAGTCGGCCGGCATCGGCCTCACCAACGTCCGCCGGCGTCTGGCGTTGTGCTATGGTCCGAATGCGCGGCTGGATGTTCAGGCAGCGGAGGGAATCACTACGGTAGGTTTCGTTCTGCCGGCTAAGCCGGTTCCCGCCATTGCGGCCGCCGTCTAAGGAGAGCCGGGCTCCAGCATGCCATTGAGGACGCTGATCGTGGATGACGAACCGGTCGCCCGCCAGGTGCTGCGGGAGGAACTGGAATCGCTCAGCGGAGTCGAGGTGATTGGCGAGGCGGACAATGGTCCGGCGGCGCTGGAGCAGATCGCCGAGCATCGGCCGGATCTGGTCCTGCTGGATCTGCAGATGCCCGAGATGGGCGGGTTGGAAGTAGCGCGAAACATCCGGCGTGGAACGCACCTGCCGGTGATCGTCATTGTGACGGCCTATGACAAATACGCGCTCGAGGCATTCGAGGCAGGCGCCATCGATTACCTGCTCAAGCCCGTTGGCCAGGAGCGATTGGCGGAAGCCGTCGAGCGTGCGCGGCGTATTAGCGGCCGGGAGGCGGTGGAAAGGCTGGCGCAACTTCAGGAGGTCGCGGAGCCTTCGTCCGGTCCGCGGCCCCGGAAGATCGTGGGCAAGGTTGGCGAAGAGTATTTCCTTTTGGCCGCCGGCGAAATCTGCGCGTTCCAGGCGGATGGCGACCTCGTTTGGGTCGTTACCGCCAAACGGAAGTACCTGGCTACGCAGACGCTGAAGTCTCTGGAGCAGCGCCTGAAAGACACGACGTTCCGGCGCATTCACCGGAACGCGCTGGTCAACGTCGATCACGTGCGTAAGATGAGCGCCCTGAGCAGCCAGCGGTGGTTGATTACGTTGAGCAACGGTCAGGAGTTCATTGCCAGCAAGAGGCAGGCCCGCGTTGTACGGGAGCTTCTAAGCTGATGAGCTATGCGATCATGAGGTTTGAGCCCTCTTTTGGTTGCGTTGCTGGCCCTCGATATGGGCGGTGCTGCGCGGGATCTGGCCCGCAACGTGGCGGCCGCCGTGGCGCACGACGCCGTCGTCCTGACCGTTCGCAACCTCTCCACGCTCGGCGCCGGTGAAGTCGCGGAAATTCGGCGCGCGTTCGAGCCGGAGCTGCGGACCGGCGGCGCCACTGAGGTCCGGCTGACGATTTCCGAGAACCTGACGCAGTTTCTGTTGGTGGCCGAAATTCATCGCGGCGGCGAACGCGAGGTGCTGCTGGAATCCTGGCCGCGCACGGCATCCCCCTCGCGGACGGGCCCAAAGGGGGCGGCGGCGGAAGTCAGGCTCGTCAAGAGGCTGCTGTGGGAGCAGGCACAACCCATCCTGGATGTGGCTGTGCTCGACGATGGGATTCTGGTTCTCGACGGTGAGAGAGTCCTGCTGGCGCACGGAGCGGACCAGCAATCCGTGCCCATTCCAGCGCTGCATCCATGGCCGCGAGACATGCGCGGACGCTTGGCGGTGAACCCTCCGACGTTCACGGCGTGGCTTCCGGGAACCGTCTGCCGAGGTAGTGTCGCTGCGCCGATTTCGATCGATTGCAGGGAATCGCAGGAGCCCTGGCCTCTGGCGCCGGGCGCCCAAGCGGCGCTCACGCCGGTTCGCAACTACTTCGAAGGCCGCGTGGAAATCGCTGCGTGGGGCGCGCGCGAAGTGCCGGCGTTTTATGCGGCCGCGCCCGCCGGAGATGCCTGGATCTTCGCCGGCGTCGAGGGCCGCGCGCACATCTACACGCGCGATTGGGAGCCGTCCGGCAGCATCGAGCAGTGGGGCAGTGACGTGGCCGGAGTCGAAACGCCTTGCGGTCCGCGCATCCTGGCTACGCGGCCGGCCAGCCTCGCCGAGCCGGACGCCATACAGCCCTACGAACTCATCGATGGCGCGGCGCAGCCCGCGGGCGCCGCTCTCGAATTCGCGGGGCCCATCACGGCGCTGTGGTCCGCAGGAAACTCGGCCACGGCGGTCTCGCGCGATCTGGAAACCGGACGCTATGCGGCCTTCAGCCTGGCTCCCGCTTGCGGTTCTTAGCGCGTGCGCGGTCTGCGGGGCGGCCACGCGCCCGCATTATGGCGGGACTCTGCGCGTCGAGATGCGCGCCGCTCCGGCCACGCTAGACACCGCCACGCCGGACGCCGCTCCTCTGGCGTCGCTGGTCTTCGAGCCCCTGGTGCGGCTGGACGCCAGCGGCGCGCCGCATCCTTGCCTGGCGATTTCCTGGCAACACGACGCAACCGCGAAACGCTGGCAATTCAATCTGCGGCCCGGAGTCAAGTTCCACGACGGCTTTGCGCTGGTCCCTGCGGCGGTGGTGGCTTCTTTACGATCGGTGCTTGCAGGCGCAGTCATTGGCGCTGCCGGCGATACGATCACGATCCGCGCGGAGCGTCCCGGTCCCGGCCTGCTGCTCGAGTTGGCCCACAACGGACTGGTCTTCGCCCGCGATGCAGAGGGCGCGCTGGTGGGCACCGGCCCGTTCCGCTTGGCGTCGTGGGAGCCCGGCCGTCGCGCCACATTAGCCGCTAGCGCGGATTATTGGGGTGGGCGCGCGTTCGTCGATGCTATCGAACTGCAGATGGGCCGCGGGTTGCGCGAACAGCTCGTGGACTTGGAAATCGGCAAGACCGATATCGCCGAGCTAGGTCCCGCGGAATTGCGGCGCGCCGCCGAGCACGGCCGGGCGGTCTGGTCCTCCGCGCCTTTGCATCTGATCGCGCTGGTCTTCGCACCCGGCCACGCCGCCGACCCACGCTTGCGCGAAGCTTTGGCGCTCTCGATCGATCGCGCGGCCATGCACAGTGTGCTGCTGCAGAAGCAGGGCGAAATCACGGCCGCGCTGCTGCCACAATGGCTGAGCGGCTACGCGTTCGCGTTTCCAACTGCGCCCGATCCTGCGCGTGCCCGTGGGCTCACGGCTGAATTGCCCGCCTCCGCGCGTGTCCTGGCGCTCAGTTACGATCCCGCCATTCCCGCCGGACGCGCCATCTGTGAGCGCGTAGCCGTAAATGCCAGAGATGCCGGGCTGACCGTCCAGGTCGCGCCGCAGAACGCGAAGGCCGATCTCAATCTGGTCGAAGTGCGTCTGCCATCGCTCAATGCCGTTCGCGCCCTCGTCGACATCGGCCCGTCGATTGGCCTCGAAGCGCTGCAGCCCGTCGGCCCCACGCCCGAAGCGCTCTACGAAAGCGAGCGCAGGCTGCTCGAAGACTTCCGCGCGATCCCGCTCTTTCAGCTTCCCGACCTGTACGGCGCGGCTGGCCGCGTCCACGTTTTTCAACCGCCCGCAATTACGCGCATGGGCGATTGGCGCTTTGAAAATATCTGGCTTTCGGGAGCCGCGCCATGACCTTTCGCACCAGGCTGCTGTTGCTTTTCGCGGTTACTGTGGTGATCGCGGTAGTGTTCGTGGGCGCCATCGTCTCGACGACTACACGGCGCGCCTTCGGGCGGCTCGACGATCAGCGCGTCTCCGCCGTTGTGGCGCAATTCCGGCAGGAACTGGCCCGGCGGCAACGCGAGATCGTCCCGCGCGTGAAAGATATCGCCGAGGCGGACAGCACGTTAGCGATGGCGATCTGCCTCAGCGGCGCGGATGCCGATCCAGCGTCCTGCGTCGAGGATGTGCAACCAGTGGCCGCGGCCCACAACCTGGATTTTCTGGAACTCGTTTCATCCAACGGCACGCTCATCTCTTCGGCGCAGTGGCCGGCGCGCTTTCTTTACCAGGAAGACTGGGTGACGCGCCGCGACGACTGGAACTCGCAGCCACCTTTCCTCAAACGGGAGGAATTGCCCAACGATACCGCGCTGGCGATCACTTGCGTGCGCGTGGCCACGGTGGCCGATCGCAAACTGTACGTGATCGGCGGCGAAGCCCTCGACCGCGAATTCCTGTCGTCGTTCGTGCTGCCCACGGGCATGCGCGCGCTACTGTACCGGGAGCCGCTAACCCTGATCAGCGCGGCCGGCCCCGTGCAGCAGACCGCCGCGCTCGCACCGGTGATCTCGGAGCTTCGCAAGCGGCGCGGCGAGGTCACGCGCACTGTCGAATGGTCCGGGGATGCCGCCAGTGCTGAAACCTTCCACGCCATTCCGCTGATCGGCCCCGATAACGAGCTGATGGGCGCGTTCCTGGTGGGCAGCTCGCGCGCGGAGGAAGTGGGTTTAGAGCGCTTCTTGCGGCGCGTCGAAATCCTGGTAGCGGTGGGCGGCATCCTACTGGCGTTGTTGGTGAGCCTGTGGACCACGGCGCGCATCACGCGCCCGGTAGAAGCGCTGGCAGCCGGAGCCCGCGCGGTGGCCGCCGGCGATTGGAAGACGCATGTGGAGGTGCGCTCGGACGACGAGATCGGCGCGCTGGGCGCCGCGTTCAACCATATGACCCGCGAGCTGCTGGAGCAGCGCGATCGCCTGTTGCAAGCCGAGCGCGTGGCCGCCTGGCGGGAACTGGCGCGGCGCTTGGCGCACGAGCTGAAGAATCCACTTTTCCCGCTGCAGATCACGGTGGAGAATTTGCAGCGCGCCCGCGCCGATCATCCCGACCAGTTTGATGAAGTCTTCCGTGAGAGCACGGCAACGCTGCTCGCCGAGCTGGGCAAGCTGCGCGGCATTATCGGCCGGTTCAGCGATTTCGCTAAAATGCCGCCGCCGCAGTTGGAGACCGTGGATCTGAACGGCCTGGTGCGCGAAAGCTTGAAGCTCTTCGAAGCTCAGATGCAGGCGGCTGGCGTGACGCTGCACCTGGACCTAGCGGCGGACCTGCGGGCCATTCAGGCCGACCCCGCCCAGCTCGGCCGCGCCGTGCAAAACCTGGTGTTGAACGCCATCGACGCCATGCCGTCGGGCGGCACGCTCACTATCCGTACCGCGCCGCAGGAGGGCGGCGTCCAGGTGGAAGTCACAGACACCGGCCAAGGCCTCACGCAGGAGGAATGCGACCGGCTCTTCACACCGTATTACACGACTAAGACGCACGGAACCGGCCTGGGCTTGGCGATCGTGCAATCGGTAGTCAGCGATCACGGAGGCAGGATCGCGGTGCGAAGTGAGCCTGGCAAGGGGACGACGTTTGTGATCGATCTGGCGTGAGGGGTATCCCTCGCGGAGACGGTCCTTACAACGCGTCGAATTCCGAGACCCGGCCGATCCAACTTCAGGCGTCGTCGAGAGGCCTGCAGCGGGACTCGAAGATTTCGATCAGCCGCACTTTACCGAGTGCTCCTGAAGCCACGGACAGGACCATGTCTGCAAGCCTCTTCTGGGTTGAAGGTTGGCTCCCAGTCGTTCATCAGCAGGAAGGTGACCGCCGCATTTGCGCCGACCCGTTTGTTGCCGTCGAGGAACGCGTGATTCTGGCAAAGGTGAAAGAGGTACGCCGCTGCCATCGAGGGAATGGAGGTGTGCAGGAATTCGCCGCCGAATGTTGCCCGGGGCGTGGCTACGGCCGATTCAAGTCCGGCAGCGTCGCGGAGTCCCGAGGCCCCCCCGTATCGCTCGATCTGTTGGTCGCGGATCTCCAGAACTTCATCCAGCGACAGAAACACCGGTTCCAGCAGGTTTGCCTGAGGAACTCATTCCGCTAACTTACGGAACGCCTTTGCATATCGCTTGTGCGACCACTCCTGGGCGTCTTCGAACTTTTTCCGCCGGCTTGAGGCCGTCGCCGGTGCGATGATCAGGTGTCTACCGTCGGTGCTGATATCAAGCGGCGTTTCGGAATCGATCTTGAGGAGGTCCAGGATCGGGCGATCGATCACCAACGCTAGGCTGTTTCCATGCTTGGTAAGCTTCTTGACCATATGCGATTCCGTACTTCCAATGTATCACCACAATAGGCGCTGGGGAGCGCCCTTCCAGTTGCCGCCGAAAATACAGGCCTGCCAGCGAATCCCGCGATCTTATACATTGAATATTGGCCAACCTCCTCATAGTCGATGACGACGCCAACACTCTGGGCTCGCTTTCCCGCGCGTTCCGGCTGGCCGGGCACGAGGCCACGGTGTGCGACAACGCCGCTCGCGCACTCGAACTGATCAAGACGCAGCGCTTCGACATGGTGCTGTCCGACGTCGTGATGCCTGGCAAGGACGGCCTGGCGTTGCTCGGGGATCTGAAAGCGCAAGGCGTGGCCGTGCCCGTGGTCATGATCTCCGGCCAGGCCAATATCGAGATGGCAGTGCGCGCCACGCGGCTGGGGGCCATCGATTTTCTGGAGAAGCCGCTCTCCAGCGAGAAGCTGCTGCTGACCATCGAAAACGTCATGCGGCTGAAGCGCCTCGAAGAGGAGAACCGGCAGTTACGGCAGCGCGTGGGCGGCCACGAGATCGTACACGCCGGCGAGCGCATGCGGAGCGTGATGGCGCAGGTCGATCGGGTCGCCGCCAGCGAAACGCGCGTGTGCATCCTGGGCGAGACCGGCACGGGCAAGGAGTTGATCGCCCGCGCGCTGCACGACCGCAGCTCGCGGCGCGCCGGTCCCTTCGTCACGCTGAACTGCGCCGCCGTGCCCGCCGAGCTGATCGAATCCGAACTGTTCGGCCACGAAAAAGGCTCCTTCACCGGCGCCGTCACGCGCCACCTGGGCAAGTTCGAGCAGGCGCACCACGGCACGTTGTTCCTGGATGAAATCGGCGATATGCCAGCGGTGATGCAGGCCAAACTGCTGCGTGTGCTCGAAGAGAAACAGGTGGAGCGCATCGGTGGCGACCGTTCGATCGCGGTGGATGTGCGCGTCATCGTCGCGACGCATCGCAACCTGGACGAGATGGTCCAGCGGGGCGCGTTTCGCCAGGACCTGTATCACCGCATCTATGTTTACCCGCTGGCGCTGCCGCCGTTGCGCGAGCGGCCGGAAGACATCCCCGTGCTGGTGGATCACTTCGCGCGGCAGGTTTCCGAAATCAACGGCTGGAAACCGAAGGCGTTCTCGCCCGACGCCATCAAAGAGCTGAGCGGCTATGCCTGGCCCGGCAATGTGCGCGAGCTGCGCAACGTGGTGGAGCGGCTGCTACTACTGGCGGGCGAACAGGTAGACGTGGCGGCCGTACGCCTGGCGTTGCCGCAGACCTCGCCGGCATCGTCCGCAGCCACCGGAACGCTGGCAGCGCGCACGGAATCCTACGAGCGCGAAGTGATCCTCGCGGAGCTCAAGCGCCACCAGCGCATGACCGATACCGCCAAAGCCTTGGGGCTCGAGCGCAGCCATCTGTATAAGAAATGCCAGCAGCTCGGCATCGACCTGCGCGCGTTGCGTCAGGGCTGAGTGCGCCGGGGAATGCGCGGGGCGATGGCGTAGTTGAGTTGCACGACCACGATGAATGCGATGCTCCAATACGTGTTGATCAGCGAGAGCAGCGCGCCGAAGGCATACAACGCTTGTCCGATTACGATGCGGCGTTTGATGGCTGCCGCGACCGGCGCTGTTATATCGTCGCGCACCAGGCCCGCGCCCATGGCACACACCCAACTGAAGTACAAGGAGCCTCCCAGCAGCAACAGGTTCACCCAATAAGTGAGAAGCGCGATCCGGTAGGCGATGAAGGCGGCTAGCAGCATCGTCGAGAACGGCGTCATTGACACCGCAAACAGGAAGACGAGGTGAATCCACGAAAGACTGCGGTCCGAGCGGACCAGGTGGTTAAGCTGCGTCTGCTGGCCCACCCAAAAGATGCCAAGCGTCATGAAGGTCATCGCGCACATGACGAGCCGCGGGGCGAGCGCGCCGAGTGCGAGCCATAGGTCTCGCTCGCTGTGCACCGTCTCCACGGCCGGGGCGCGCAGGTCCAAAACCAGCAGGGTCATGGCCACTGCGAACACACCGTCGCTGAGGGCCGCGAGACGCTCCACGCTTTGGCCGGCGATCTGGTTATAGGAGGCGCGCATCGATGTTCACATCCTCGCACGGTTGGCAGACGGAAGCGCCTGCCCCACCCGCAATCTCCTCGGCCGGGGCGCGCAGGTCCAGAACCAGCAGCGTCATGGCGAGCGCGAACACACCGTCGCTGAGGGCCGCGAGACGCTCCACGCTTTGGCCGGCGATCTGGTTGTAGGAGGTGCGCATAGATCTTCACATCCTCGCACGGTTGGCAGGCGGAAGCGCCTGCCCCACCCGCAATCCGCGGACCTCCGCCGCGGTCAACATCCGCCACTTGCCAATCGGCAAGTCGCCGATGCGTACTTCGCCGATCGCCACGCGCACCAGCTTGAGGACTTTGCTTCCGGCCGCCTCCAGCATGCGGCGCACCTGGCGATTGCGTCCTTCCATCAGGGTGATTTCGAGATGCGTGTACTTGCCGGAATCGCGCAACCGCTCGACCAGCGCGGGGCGTGTGGGGCCATCGCTTAACTCCACTCCGCGCCGCAGCCGCGCGATCTGCTCGTCGCTCAACAGATCGGCGCATTTCGCATGGTACGTCCTGGGGACTTTGTAATCCGGATTCGTCAGGCGCTCGGCGAACTGCGTGTCGTTGGTCATGATGAGGAGGCCGGTGGTGTCGAGGTCCAGCCGCCCGACAGGGATAAGCCACGTGCCCGCGTCCCGGATCAAGTCGTACACCGTGGGCCTGCCTTGCGGATCGGTAAAGGTGGTGATGTAGCCCTTGGGCTTGTACAGCAGCAGGTAGACCTTCTCGCCGGGGCGTACGGGCTGGCCGTCGAGCGTGACGCGGTCGCGCGCGAAGTCCACCCAATGATCGGGTGTGCGAACGACTTTGCCGTTGACGCGCACGCGGCCGGCGTCGATCCAGCTTCGGGCTTCGGTGCGGGAACCCAGTCCGGCCTTCGACAGCACTCTCTCCAGCGTTTTCAGGGGACGCCGCGGCGGTTGAGACATAACTCGAATGTACAAGAAAAACCAGCGCCCCGCGGCACAACCTGCTACATTTACGATCAGAGAGTCCTAATGTCGGATATCGTCCTGGTGCGGGGGGCGCGGCAACTGTTGACGTTGCACGGGCCGGCGGAGCCCAGACGTGGCCTCGCTCTCGGCGAACTTGGGATTATTCGAGATGGCGCGCTGTTGCTCGAGGACGGGCGCATAGTGGAAGTGGGTCCCAGCCGGCGCGTCGAGAATCTTCTGCGGGCGCGCAAGGCGCGGGAGATCGACGCCACTGGGCGCGTTGCCATGCCCGGCTTTGTGGACTGCCACACCCACCTAGTTTCCGGCATGCCGTGACTGGACGACTACGAGGCGCGCCTGGCCGGCGCCGGGCACGCTCCCAGCGGCCTCACATCCACCATCAACGCCGTACGGAAAGGATCCGCCAAGCGTCTGGAAGCGCGCGCGCGCCAGGTGGTGTACGGCATGGTGCGGCATGGGACCACCACTCTGGAGGCCAAGTCCGGCTATGGGATGGACGACACCGGCGAGGTGAAAATCTTGCGAGTGCAGGCGAAGTTGCGCGAGGCGCCGCTCGATATCGTATCCACGTTCCTCTGCCCCCGATCCATTCCTGCCACCTACGGGGGCGATGGCGCGGGTTACATTTCGTGGGTTTGCTCCGAACTTCTGCCCAAAATCCGGCGCAAAGGGTTGGCCCGTTTCGCGGATTTCGCTTGCGACGAACAAGTCTTCAGTCCGGAGCAAAGCCAGCGCTACCTGGAGACGGCGCGGGCGCTCGGCTTTCCACTCAAGGTCCATGCCGGTCAATTCCGCGGGAACGGGGGAGTGCAACTGGCCGTGGCGCTGAACGCCGTCAGCGCGGACCATCTGGATTACGCCGGACGGGAAGACGTGGCGCTATTGGCTCGCTCGAACACGATGGCCGTCTTACTGCCCGGTTCGGCCTTCTACCTGGGGACCGGCCGGTACGCACCCGCGCGGGCGCTGATCGACGAAGGCGCGGCGGTGGCCCTCGGCACGAATTTCAACCCCGGCACCAGCCCGACTTACAACATGCAGATGATGGTCGCGCTGGCTTGCGCGCGCCTGGGCATGAGCCCGGCGGAGGCGCTCTGTGCGGCGACCTTCAATGCGGCCTGCGCCATTGGATGCGAAAGCCGCGCCGGTTCGCTCGAAGTGGGAAAGGCAGGCGACCTGATCGTGCTGAACGCGGCGGACTACCGGGAGATCCCCTACCATTTCGGCGTCAACCTGGTACGCATGACCGTGAAGCGCGGCGCGATCATTTATAAGGAAGGCGCGGTCAGCAGCAGGCCGTAGCCGAGCCTAGCGCGGCTTGCGCTCCCAGTAGATCTTTTCCTGCTGCTCGGACGAGATCCGCCAGTCGCCCTGATTGCGCACCAGCGTCATGCGCTCCTGCTCTTCGCCAGCGGACTTGTGGCGGCCCGAGGTACGCCAGGACTTGCGAAACGTGGCCACCGCGCGCGCGTCGCTGACCGGCGTGATCTTCAGTTCTGAAATGCGATAGATGTCGAGGCCGCCGTAATGGGCCAGCGTTTGTTTAATGCGTCCGCGCACGGTCTCGCGCGTTACGTCGTGGCGGCCAAAGTACGTGCTCACCAGGGGAGCGTAGCAGGCCGTGGCCGCCGGCAGATCACCGCGTTTTAGGGCATTCGCCCAGCGATCCAGCAGCGTGCGGATCGCGGCGGTATCCGGAGCGGCCGTGGCCGGCGATTCCTCCGCAGTGGTTTCCGACGCGTTGGGCGCAGGCTTCGGCGGATTCAGAGCGGAAGGTTTGGAAGTTTCGGCCTCAGTGGGCGCCGCTGCCGGAGCCGTAACCGCGGGGCTGGGAACTGGCGCGCTGTGGGACGGATGCAGCCATTGATAGCCAAGTGCGCCGCCCACCACGCCGATTGCGGCTAACGCTGCATACCAAACCCATCTCTTCTTCGCGGGAGGTTCGGGTTCCGGCAGCATCCGCGGGCGCGGGGGCGGCCACGAAAGCGCCGCGGGCGCCGCCAGCAATAAAGGCGGCGCTGGCTCCGGCTGGGCGACCGCGACTTCTGTGGGCTGTACCGCCGGCGGGGACTCGACCTCCGTCAGCGGAAACGGTATCGCCGCGAAAGCCGCATCGGCGCGCCCATATAGGCGTACGCAGACGTCCTCGACGCCGGTGTCCGCACTGCCGGGCTTGATCAACAGGACGAGGTCCTCAGCATCGGCGAAGTGCTTCCGCATGAGTTCCCCATCTTCTTCAGTGAGCGCAAAGTCCGGCTGCGCATGGCTGCGGTAGAACCCCAGCACAGACAAGCGGGGCTGCGCGCCGCTGCGAAACCAGTGCAGGGTCTCTTCGAGCGCTTCGCTGTCCGCTTCAGACGGGACCGGCTCGAAGTCTTCCACCACGATTTGATCGGCCATGCGGCTGCCCAGCAGAATGCCGCCGCACTCGTCGCCTCCGTGCGATGCCGCGGCCAAGGCTTCATTCACTTCATGGTGGATGCCTTCCATCACGCGCCGCCGGATGACGATCGCCGGAGACTCCGGCGCGCGCCACGCGATATATTCCGCTTCAATTTCCTGACTGGAAGATGAATCGTGCATGCATTCTCCGTTACTTGCGCCGGAGGCCTCAAATCAAACGACGGCTGGCGGCCTGGACGCGTTGCGAAAACTAGGTCATGAGCCGCTCCAGCAGGCTGACCCCCATCCGGATATCGCGCAGGCGCTGCGCGGGGTCGTGTGCTTCGCGCTCGATGGTCAAAGGTCCTTTGTAACCGATTTCGGTCAACTTAGCGAGGAACCGCGCCATTCCCACGGAACCCTGGCCTAGCGGCTTTTCGTCACCCAGCGCGCCGGGCGAATCCTGGGGCGGCCAATCGCCATCCTTGACGTGCACCGTGATCACGTGTGGGGCGAGGGTATCCAGCGCTGCGATCGGGTCGCCGGTTCCATAGAGAATCATGTTGGCTGGGTCGAAGTTGACGCGTAGATTTCCGCGCTCGACGGCCCGCAAGAAATCGAGCAGCGCGGCGGCCGATTCCTGGCCGGTCTCGAGCGCGAACGTCTGGCCATGGCTGGCGGCATGATCGCAGACGCGGCGAACGACTTCGCGCACCGCCAGGTAGCCCGGCGAAAGCCGGTCCTCGGGGACGAAACCGATGTGCGTGGCGATGCCGGGAACGCCCAGTGCGGCGGCGAAATCGCTGACGGCCAAGGTGCGCAGCTCGCGCTCGGCGCGGGTGGCTGGCGGCACGAAGCCCACGGTTCGCGCGACGGTTGAGATATCCGCATAGCTCTCGCCCGCATAGGCCGCGAAGACGGCGGCGACCGTGAAATTTTCATCAGCGAGCGCCTGCTTCCAGGCTGCGGTGGCGCCCTGCAGCGGCATGTCGCCAGGAATGCCCAGTTGGCCGCAGCGCACGCCCAGCGATTTCAGCTCGCGCAACGTTTCGCCCGGATCGCGCCCGGCCCAAAACATGACGCCGATTTCCATGTCTTTCAGAAGGTGCATGGGATCTTTTCTCCGTTCCGGGCGCGGGATTCGAGCATGAGACGCGCCAGTTTCACGGCTGCGGCGGATTCTTCCGGAGGACACGCCAGCGGCTTCTGCCCGCGGGTGGCGCAGTCCAGGAAATATTCAAGCTCCGCGGAGTAACCGTCGACGTTCGGGACATTCACGGGATGCTGCCGGCCATCGGCGCCGTACTCCGCGAGCGGCGTGCCGGCCGAATCGAACTCCAGCGTACCGCCATCCGCCAGGATGTTGAACTCCATCGAAAAAGGATACGCGGCCGGGTGGTGCCAGCCGCCCGTTACCACCACGGCGCCGATCGCGGGATACCAGAATTGCGCCAGAATCCAATCGATGCCGCGCGGGAGATCTTCGTATCCCGACGCCGAAACGGCTTCCGGTTTGCCGAACGCATGCAGGCAGAAATCGATATCGTGGATCAGCAGATCGAAAACGCCACCGCCGCTCTGCGCGGGGTCGGCGAGCCAGGCGCTCCAGGCGGGCGCGGCGCAGCGTCTGCGAAAGATGGCGGCGCGCACCGGGCCGAGGCGACCGGAACGCAGGATATCGGCGGAGGTCCGGTAGGAAGGAATGAAGCGCACCACTTGCGCAGCCATCAGGGTGCGGCCGTGGCGCGCGGCTTCGGCGATCATGCGGTCGGCGGCCGCGCCATCCAGGGCGATGGGCTTCTCCACCAGCACGTGTTTGCCGGACTGCATGGCCAGCAGGGCGATACGCTCGTGCAGGTGCGTGGGCAGACAGATATCCACGGCTTCGACGTTGGGATCGCGCACGGCGTCTTCCGCGCGGCGGTATTTGGCGACAGCGGAGAAGTCCAGTTTCTCGCCCGGGCCGCCGAGGTTGCCTTGCACGTCGCTCAGGTCGCCAGATAGGCGCTGCTGGTTGCTGCTGGCAACCGCCGCCAGTTCGGCGCCGGGGATTTGGCTCCACGCTTTCAGGTGCGTGCTGCCCATAAAGCCGAGGCCGAGGACTGCGATTTTCATGGCCCTAACTGGCTATCCCTTCGGCGCGTACGCCTTCGTATACTTATTCCGGCTGTTATACACCGTGAAGGTGCCGTCCGGACGCACGGTTACGCGGATCCAATTCCCCTCATCGCCTTCGTCGTTGAGGTTGGCGATAAAGGTATCCGCAGTGTTGTTCTCTTTGCCCGCGCCGACGGCATAGTGCAACTGCCAGATATCTTCCAGCCCCGGCGAGCTATGGATGGTTTGCCACGCCTCCGGCGAACCCCCTTTGCGCGCGCCGTTATCCATGATGGCTACGTGCGGATGCAGCGTATGCACGAGCGCGGGCGAACCCGAGAGCTCACTGCCGTGGTGGCTGACGATGTACAGGTCGACGGTTCCCAGCTTATTCTCTGGGCAGACCAGATCGTGTTCCTTGTTCCACGTCAGGTCGCCCAGATCTATCGCGCGGAAGCTACCAAACGAGATCAGGGTGCCAACCGACTGGGCATTCTCGGTATCGTCGCGGTCGCGCAGTTTGGCGTCCGCGCAGAGCGGATTGGCCTGTGCGGCGCCTGTCAGAGCCTTATCGATGTGCCCGCCGGCGGCCGTCAAGACGGTCACTTCCAGGCCTTTGATGGGGATCGTGTCGCCGGGCTTTACCTGGATACGATTGCCCTTCGCGCTATATTCCGTGTAAGCGTTATACAATTCACGGGCGCGCTGGTCGGTCTCGACGGTGGCGCCGTGGTCGATGAAGTTGCGGATCGGCAGCTTGCCGGCGAGTTGGGGGACGCCGCCCACGTGGTCCTCGTGATAGTGCGTGACGATCAGGTAATCGATCTTCTTCACGCCGGCGCGTTTGGCGGCGGCGGCGATGCGGCCGGCATCCCGGCTGTTATGGCCGGACCAGCCGGTGTCGATCAGCAGAGATTCGCCGGAAGGCGCGACGAAGAGAGTCGCCTGGCCGCCTTCCACATCGATGAAGTAGATTTCCAGATCCTTCGCTGCCGGGAGGACGGCCGCGCCGGTCAGCGCTAAACAAGCAACGATCAATGCGCGCATGATCGAAATCGTAGCATGGGCGAACTTCGTTCGCCGGGGGCGGGGGGCAGGGGGCGGGGGCCGGGGTTTTGTTTTTGGGCTCGCTGCGCTCGCCATGCTTTTTGGGCGATCAAAGCCCAAATATTTGGATCTAGATGGGTTGGATCACGGTTCGTGCGCCGAGAGCAGGGGTCGAGGGGCGGAGTTGGGCGGTCAGTTGTTTGGTTGCTTGGGATGAAGGGATTCATTGTCGCGCGGTACGGAAATCCGAGATAGGACCAAGCGGTCGCAGCCGGAGTGGCTGCCAATTCAGTACCGGCGGATGCGTTCTTTTCTCATGACGCCAGGGCGCAGTAGTCGAGCCGATGCGACCTGATCCGTCGAGCGAACAACGAGATCTCCACCCGAAAACTCGCGACACCGAGATCACCGGATCGGGGTTCGGGGGTCGGGTTCCGGTTCACTCGGCTGAGAAACGCGCATTGCTTGCTTATACCTGCGCCGATCGTGGGCACACAGCTGCGTGCACCGTGAAGGGCCGTGGGTTCCAACGCAATTGGATCAGGGAAGGCGCTGGCGCCATTTATCCGGGTCGCGAGAGGTATGAAATACGGCGTAGATCGTGACTGTCGCCTCCGATTGCTCGTAGAACACGGCGTACGGAAAGCGACGGATCAGAGAGCGACGGTAGCCCTCGTGAACGACAGGGTACATCTCAGGTCGAAGCCGGATGCTTTCCAGACACGCATCGACCGAACTCAGGAACTCCTCACCCAGCCCGGCTCTGCGGCCTTCATACTAGACGTAGGCTTCTGCAATGTCCAGCTCGGCTTCCGGAGCGATGGCCAGCTCAGCGGGCATAGCGGGCACGCACGTTGCGCTTCACCTCTTCCCAGGGCAGCCCCGACGCCGCGTTTTTCAGAAGGTTCGCTTTCCTGCGTGCCAATTCCTGCTTTTGCCAATCGTGGACTGGCACGGCATCCGGCGCGGCCGCAAGGTCGTCCCACAGATCTTCGACAAGTTGCAGCTTCTCGGAGGGGCTTAGATCAAAGATCGACGATGAATTCATTCGGGTCTCCACTGCCAATTCTCTCAAATTGTGTATCCGCTTGACCATCTAACCCACGGCGGCGGCGATGCGGCCGGCATCCCGGCTGTTGTGTCCAGACCAGCCGGTGTCGATCAGCATGGATTCGCCGGAGGGCGCCACGAACAGAGTGGTTTGGCCGCCTTCCACGTCGATGAAGTACGAGCGAGGATCGCCGCTGGCGAACTTCGTTCGCCGGGGGGGGGACGGGGGCCGGGGACCGGGGTTGTGTTTTTGGGCTCGCTGCGCTCGCCCTCATTTGTTGGACGAAAGGCCGGATGACCAATGACACCTGTTACATCGCGTTGCACCGTGTTGCATCGGAAAAAAATGGACTGCGGCAATTTTTGAGACAGTACTGAGATGCAACACTCGCTGTTCACTGCAAAATTCTTCCCTGCCTGATCCACCGTGTGCATTCTGATCGTAGCTGGATGATACACATTGTACAGCCCGTCGCTTTGCGAACCTGCCGGCCACTTGGGCGGCCGCCTATCCACTGAGGGAGTGTCGAAAGTGTCGAATTGCGTCGAACACGGGAAAAAGGAACCGCTAGGCTCATGCGATGCCCACCTATGCGCTGAGAGAGTGTAGAAAGTGTCGAATTGTGTCGAAAATGGGCGCGCGAGCCACGGCTGCCTGGCTTGATCAACAAAACCTATAATACTGATAATACAGCACTTATGTTGCTCCAGCGATTCATTTTAGCACTTCGGGCTGCACGTACGACGGCCTGCGCCGGATCGACTGCGGCCCGTTTTTTCGAAGTTTTATTGGAATTCTCCGGGGCCGTTTCAGGCGCCTACCCGATTTAAGGATAGAACGCTCGGGATTGGAAAATCCCGCAACTGGGTGGGTGCTCCGGCGGTCAGTTGTTTCGTTGCCGTGGGATGCAGTGAAGGAATTTATTATCGATGGGCGTGACTGGGACGAAAGATGGAGGCAGCTCCTGACGACCCCAGGCGGCACGGCGCACGTTCGATTGTGGCATCCGAGTCCGGAGCCGTCGGCAAGGCGCGGGTTAAGGCGTGCGCAGGAAGCCGTGAATGACGGTGCCTGAGTCGAAGTACCATCCAACTATGTCGCCGGCTGTGTTGACGCTGTAGCCTATGGTCCCCTGAGCGAGGCCTGTCCCGGCGCCGGGGGCGTTGAATGTGGTGACGGTGCCGGCGGCGTTGCGGACAAAGCCGTGGAACACGGTCCCGCTATCGAGATAGTCCCCCGTAATGGTTCCGCCGCCGTTGATGCCGTAGGGCTGCGTGCCTTGGTTGTATTGCGTGCCGGCGCCGGGCGCATCGAACTCTACCAGAGAGCCGCCGGATGGTTGCAGCCACCCGTGACGAGCGCCGATCGAGTCCGTGTAGATTCCAACGACGGCACTCGCCGCGTTGATGCTGGTGACGACGGTGCCCTGGCTATTTCCCGTACCGGCTCCCGGCGCATTAATCGCCACCAGGGTGCTGGATGTTTTGCCTACGAAGCCGTGCGCCAAGCCGCCTGCGTCGTAGTAGTATCCGGCGAGGTCGTTCGCTGCGTTGATGCTAATGGCCAACGTGCCTTCACCCAGGCCTCTGCCTGCGCCGGTGAAATTGATCTTGGCGATCGTGCCGGAAGGGCTGCGCCTGAAGGCGTGGTTGAGCGAGCCCGAATCCACGTAGTAGCCGGTAACGTCGCCCGCCGTGTTGATGCCGAAGGCCAGAGTGCCCTGGTCGACGGCTGTGCCCGCGCCGGTGACGTCGAACGATACCGGGGTGCCTCCCGCCTGCTGCACGAAGGCATGATAGACGCTGGCCGAGTCGAAGTAGTATCCGGTGATGTCCCCGGCCGTATTGATGCCAAACACCTCGGTCCCCTGATATGCGGCGGTGCCGGCGCCGGGGGCGTCCACGGTGGTGTAAACGCCGGCGGTGCTGCGGATGAAGCCGTGATACACGTTACTTTGGTCGGCGTAATATCCGGCGATGGTTCCGGCCGTGTTGATGCAAGTGGCATAGGTGCCTTGATAGATCAATGTTCCGGCTTCGGGGGCATTGATGTCGGTGAAGGTGGCGTGGGCGGCCGGAGTTTGCGCCCAAGTAGAAGACGCGATCACCAGAACGAATGCTGGCAATATTAGCTTTCCTTGGCGTATCAGTCTATCGACGCGTAGATTGTGCTGCATGTTCGTATTCCCTCTCCTGGCCGGTGGCTTGTAAAAGGGAGGCGGGGTCTGTCTCCAATCTTCCTGAGCCAGCTCACATCAGCCTGACAGAACTCAAGCAATGATACGACAGTCGGAGTCTTCCAGTCGACAACGCCCAAAAATATCACGGTACTGCCGGTACCATTCCCCCCCAAAGAACGGGCGTGCCGTCCTTTGATCCTCATGTCAGCGCGATCGATCTCTGAAGGCTCGATGCAAGGCGCTCAGGCGGCTGGAGGCATGCCCCACTGGATGCGGTGAGCCTTCGAGACGATTGCCTGTTGTCGCGTCATTCTTGTAAGTGGTGAGCGAGACCGCCGGCAATAAGACACGCGGGAGTCTTGGTTTTTCACGTCTGGAGGCTTGCTCAGGGGACGTGAAGATTACATCTCGTTGCGGTCGTTCGAGCCGTGAAACAGCGACTGGGGCCGGTCCAACTCGTCCAGCGTGCGGAACTGACGCAATTTCCGTCCAACTGTCCAAAACGGATAGATCAGAAGCAGCACAAACACCCCAAAATATGAGTTGACATGCCAGGGCATCCAGTCGCTTACCACCACGGCAGCCGAGTTAGCGATCCAACAAATGCCGAGCCCCCAGGCCAGCAGCGGACCTCGGCTAGGAGCGGGCTCGAAACCGGCGCCAAACAGTTCCCTGGCATTTCGCAGGAATGCGATCCAGCCTGCCACAGCCGCGACGAAGCACGCCGTCGAGAGCAGCCGGACGGCAGGCACGCCAAGCCACACAGGGCCCCAATCCCGGCCTGCCAGAGCCAGCGGCAGGGTGGTGAACAGATAACCGAATCCAACGAGAAAGACGCGGCGGCGCAGCAGAAGCTGAGTTCGTTTTAAGCTGGAGAACTCCAGTGCCGCGGGCGGAGCGAGATCCGCGACGGGGATAGCCCCGAGGGCTTCGGCTTCGGTGCGCAAGTCAGGATCTCCGCCGAGACTCTGTTCCACCAGCGCACGTGTATCCGCGCTGGCTTCACCTGCCACATAGGACGGCAACAGATCACGAATGACGTCTTTCGATATGTTCATTGTCTTCCTCCCAGGCCCTGCGAGGCCAGCCGCAGGCGCGCGCGGTGGACTTTCACTTTCGCCGCCGCAATGGAAATATGAAGGGTCGCCGCTATGTCCGTGTACGAGAATCCCTCAACGACCCGCAACAGCAATGCGAAACGGTCGACCTCCGGTAGAGCGGCGAGGGCCTTCAGAACACGGGCCAGTTTTTCCTTCGCTTCAAGGGCGGCTTCAGGAGCCGCCGAGACCGAATCCGCCGATGGCATCGCCGGATCGAGCGGCATATTCCGGCCCAGATGCCGCAGCTCGTGCCGGTAGAGGTTGCGGGCAATCACGAACAACCATGCTTTTACACTGGCCGCACGTATCGGCTGTTCCGCGAGCCAGACACGCAGAAATGTCTCGGACGTAATGTCCTGGGCCAGCGCGGTGTCCCCGCTCAAGTAGAGAGCAAACCGGAACACATCGCGCGCGTAGGCGCCGTACAATTCCACGAAGCTGGTGGCCTTGACATCTCCCGGCATGGATTCGATATCCACAAACAGAATATCCGGAAGGGGTCCAAGAGTTACGGCTGCGCAGACGATTTCAGACTAATCCATCCTGTGTTACAAAGGGGCAGCCAATCCGGGCTGCCGTCGACTTTCAGCCGGCGGGGCGAGCAACGCTCGCCTTGGCAGGCGAAACCGCCTGCCTCACCCCGCCGTACAAACTGTGCCACCAAGCCATGATCGGGAAAATGCGGAAACTCAAGGGGTCGGAAGAGGCCACCTCAAAGGTGGCCTGCGGCCAGGACTGGCTGCCCCACGAGTTTGTAACACAGCAACACTAGCCGGCCGGAGTCCAGAGCGGTGACGAACCTGGGCCGCTGCGGGACTATTTCGGGATGGGATACATAGCGACCCCCCAAATGGGGCCGTTGTCGCTTTCCTGCACGAAGGCGATCAGGCGGGAACCAGCCGGCGTGCTGCCAGTGCGGATTGTCAGGCGCTTCGTGAACCCGGAATGTTCGCTAATGCTGCCCACCTGTTTTATTTCTCCGGCGATCGATACGTATTGCAGTTTGCGGCCCTGATTCTCGCCGCGCAGCACATCGGAGGCGCCAGTCTCCGCCGCGTCCACCACGTAGACATTGGCCTTGTGCTTCTTCCCGGACGGAAAGGGGTCTACTTCGAGCGTCACGGCCGAGTCGCCCGGCTCCGCGGGACGAATCCGAACATCCACTTTCGGCTCGTGCAGGGCGGCCAGGATGGCCGACTGGGCTTTTTGCGCCTCGCTGCCATTAAACTCGGTAGCGCCATCCACGACCATCTCGGGTGTATAGGGCCCGTGCAGCCCAAAGCGGCGTGCATACGCGACCTGGCGGGCGCTGAATGCAGCCGAAGAATAGGGATCCTTCCACCCCAACTGGTCCCAATAATCCACGTGCTCGCTGAGCACGACGATCTGGGCGCCGGCGATGGGCTGGTCGTGGTCCAGCTTTGCGAGCAGCGCGTCGGCCGGCGGGCAAGTCGAACAGCCCTCCGAGGTAAACAGTTCCACAAGGACGGGCTGCCGCTGCGGCGTTTTATCGTCTGCCAAAATGATCACGGCCAATCCAAGACAAAGGAGCGCTTTCCGCATTGCGAACCTCGACACTTAATGTAGATCCCGGGTTCCCCTGAGATTTATTCCCATAACGATTTTCGCGCGTTTTGGGATATTCACGCAACGCGACAGTTACCTAACACGACTGTGTTACAAACATGGGCAGACAATTCTGGCTGCGGCCGGCTTTCAGCCGATGCCCGAGTGCGAAGATTCGCACTTGGCGTTGAAGAGCCGCCTGAAAGGCGGCTGCGGGCAAGATTGCCCGCCCCCCGTCGAGCACCAAGACGTCAGATCCAGCCCACTTAATGAATGTCCACGGCCGTGTTTTCGGCCGCCATCATCTGGCCTTCGCTGTCTCTCACCACGACACGCACTGCATAGCTTCCCACCTTGACGTCAAAGGTAGCCTTAAGCCTGATCCCGGAATCCAGCCTTTTTGCCAGTGTTTCGTCCTTTAGCTGAAAGGTCAGCGGCTTTTGTTGGCCGGCGATATAGTTTCCGTTGGTATCGAAAAGAGCGGATACGATGGTCAGGGTGTCTTTGTTTCGGCCTTCTTCTTTTCGATAGTGCAGGCTGCGGATGTCCAATTGGGAGATCACCGAGAGGTTCGCATCGAATTCGCCGGAGCGGAAAAACTGCGTGTGCAAGGCGAGCGGAATGTCTTTTATCACTTCGCGTGAGAAGACGGCATCCTCGATATCCTGCTTCGCCTGGTCCGCCGCATCGGTCTGGCGCCTAGGGGCGTAGTAGCCCTTGCGCGCCTGCACGGTCAGGCCTTTGGGATCCCGCAACGCGATCTGGAGTTTATGGAACTTGCCATCCGACTTGAGGTTCTCCGGCGTGAAAGCTACCACGTATATAAATTCCGGCGCAGCAGCCAGGCGCCTGAATCCGTCATTGAGGTCGTTATTACTGTGAAACCAAGTGCCGCCCGTCGCATACGCCAGGTCTTCCAGGACGAGATCCGCGGTCTGGGCCTCCTGTTCCAGATACTGATTCAGCATGGCGATCGCTTGCGGACCTCCAGCCGGGCCCTGCCGGGAGGCATCGAGTCCCGGCGACGTCCAAAGCCCGCGCACATCCAAGGTGCTGATGACCACATTAGCGCGGACGGCCCGGTTGATGACGTCATTGAATTCGGTTTGATCGTCGAAGGGCACCAGGAAGCCCGGAGAAGCCAGCACGATACTGCGCTGTCCCGGCATCGCCGCGATCCGGCGGACCACTTGAATCAAGACGCTGGCGGCCAGACGGGTTTCGTGCTCTCCTTCGTGCAGCGCGCGTTGCGCAAACCCCATGACCTCGTTCGCGGAGGCAAACTGGTTCCCACTGCACGCTTGATAATTGACGAGCGCGACTTGGATCGCCTGAGGGTCGTTCAGGTTCACGATGCGGTCCGCCAGGTAGTAACTGATGTCCGGGCAGTCCTGGCCGGCGGGGAGGCCGCCGGTAACCGGGGTGGGCCGGAGCCGTGCCAACGTCTCCTGCAATTTGGCCTGGTCGCTGGTGAACTCCAGCACGACCTGGCCGGAGGTGGTGAAGATGGCCGCGCGATCCGCCGGCTGCAGGGAGTTGGCGATCACCTTCCCGGCGGCGTCGCGCGCGCGCGCCAGATCATCGAACTTCGCGTGCACATCGTCGAACAGATAGGCGACGAAGTGGTCGGCGAGGACCGGGGGCGCGGCCGCTCCCGCTTCCGGCGGTTTAGTCTCCGGCCGCGGCTCCAGATTCGCAGCGTCTTTTTCCAGCACGACCGGAGCGCCCGGTTTCTCGACGGAGAATCTGGCGATGACCTGTGGCTTGCCGTTATCCAGGAGCCGGAAATCTTCCTTGGTCAGGTTGCCCACGGCGTGGCCGTCGCGGTCGCGCACGACCACCGTCACGGGCACCAAGTTCACCCGCGACGTGAATTTCGCGGGCGCTTCCTTGGTTTCCATTTCGCTGGTGGGCTGGCTTTGGGGGGCTGCCTGTTGCGCTATTGCGAGCGAGCCAGGCAGGAGAAGGAGACAAAACAGGCTGCGGGACTTCATGGCTCTGCCACATTCATTCTAACCCCTGGTGCGGCCGATGCCTGCAAGACCGCTCCCTGACGGTCGCGGCTCCGATCTGCGGCGCGCGCGTCGGCAAGCGGTCTTCCAATTATGGGACCACGCTGTTTCAGCGGCGACCGCCGCCGCCTCCCCCGCCCATGTGGCTCCCGCCGCCACCACTGAAGCCGCCACCGCCGCCACCGGTGTGTCCGCTGTTCGAACCGCCGGAACGGGCCGGCGCGGATGAGGTTGCGCGGCCGTTTGAGGCGAGCCCCAGAGAGGCTGACCGCGCCGTCTTTATCGGTGCGTGGATAGGGAGGGGATGACGGACCGGATGCGGACCTTTCGACACAGTTACTGGCGAATAAAAGCCCCAGCCGAACGAGTTATAGAAGATGCCGTCCACGGGCACGAAGTCGAAGCAGTCCAAGGACGCATCCCAGTACCAGCCCTCGTCATAAGGTCCGCCAAAAGCCAGGATGGCTTGGGCCGCCTGGATATTGGCCTGCGCCAGGTCGGCGCTCCGTAGCGCGCTCCAGATGTACAGTGGATGCCTTTCAGTCACGGACAGATCCAGCTTTTGCGATTTCAGCCGTTGCCCGGAGATCAGCATGGCGCCACGCGCCTTCTTGAGGGTGACATGCGCGCTGCCCTGATGCACGGTCGCCTCTCCGTCCAGCACGCCGATGAAGCGCTGGTCCCCGCCAAAAACATAGAGGCCTTGCTTTGCGATATAGGTGGTGGCGCCATCCATCAGGATTGACAAGCCAACTCCCTTGAGTAATTGGTCAACCTCCAGGATGGAATCGCCGTGCACCATTTCGACGGCGATGGCAGGCGGTCCGGGCGAGACCATGCGCAGTTCAGCCTCATCGCCCAGGCGCAGAAAGACGCCGGGAGAAAGCAGCAGCTCCGCTTTTCCCTGGGCAGTGTCCAGCACCTGATTGGTCTCGACGGCGACCGGGCCCGCGTTTGGGGCGGGGAGGTTCTCTCCGTTGAGGGTCACCTGGCCCTCCACGTAATTCACCGTTCCTGGTACAGGCGGTGTCGTGTCAGCCGCGGCCAGTGCTGCCGTCGCCAGCAGAATGAACATCGCCCGTCCAACCGTCTTATTTGGGCTTGTCATAACCGCTCCTTTTTGCCTTCCAACTGAATAGATCGCTGGAATGGGGAGCGTGGTAATGATGCGAGGGCAGATCCTTACAATGATTTACAGTAGGGCGGGCGCCGGTATGCTTCGGCGGAATTTACGCGGTGTTTAGCTGCAATGCCTGGCGCAGTTGAGGATCGTGGCGCACGCGCCAGATCTTGCTATCCAGGTAATAGTGCGTCAGGCCGAAGCCGCAGAAGAAGCCGAAGGCCAGGTCGGAGGTTTGGCCCAGGTGGAATCCCGGCACGCGGTACAGGGCGCTGAACGCCAGGGCCACCAGCACGTAACTCAACAGGCTGTGGGAGACCGCTTGCGGGATGCGCCCGTGGCTTTCCGCGGTATGCGCGCCGCCATAGCGGTTGCGGTTGTGGAACCAGATCAGCGCGTGATACTGCAGATTGTGCACGATGGTGACGGTGGGCACCGCCCCCATCCAGCTCATGTAGGCGAACGTGAGCCAGTGCAGCGGGATCACGGCGGCGAACAGCAGAAACTTCGGCAGATTTACTGGATCGCCGCGGCGCATACGGACGATCTGCCGGCCGAGGTAGACCACAACCGTAGCGGCCACCAACGCCCACAGGAACGGCTCCAGACGCGGAAACGAGATCGGGCTGCCGATCTCCTCGGGGTGATGGATGAAGAAGCGGTGGAACGGGGGGAAGACCATCATCACGCCCAGGAACCAGCGGTCGAGGAAGTTGTCCGGCTTCGCCAGATCGCGGTTCTTCACCTTGTAGAGGACCATGAAGCCGTAGTGCTGGCGGATCACGTGATAGTAGGCCCAGACAGCCACGATCATGGCGAGGAGCGCTTTGCCGCCCAGCAGGACCATGGCGGGTCCCAAGGTGAAGAAGAAGGCCGCGCTGCCGAACAGCAGCAACCGGCGGCTGTGGCGCGCCTGGCTATCGAAGAAGGTGCGTGAGGCGGTGCCGAAGATGTGCGTGCCATCGAAGCCCACCGACCAGAACCACCACAGAAGCGTGATCGGGACGTGCAGGGCCACGTTCATGAAGAGGTAGGCATAGCCGGCCAGCGCGCTGCCGATGACGAAGGCCAGATCGATGCCGCGGGTGATGATCCAGCGGTGCGACAGACGCGGGGCGGGTTGCGCAATTGCTTGAGTGACAGCAGCCAATGAGATTAGTTTACAGGTTTTAGTTTGCTGCGTTGGAGGCAACTGTTTGCCACAGCACGATCCAGCACAGGCCACGAGCTGTGATTGGGGTTGGCAGGCGAAAGCGCCTGCCCCACCACGGCGAACCAACAGCCATGCGGTGCCAGGGTGTGGGGGCCAGCCTGCTGGGACTTCAACCACAGGCTGCCAGACCACAGGCTGCCAGACCACAGGCTGCCAGACCACAGGCTGCCAGACCACAGGCTGCCAGACCACGGGCCACCAGACCACGGGCTGCCAGACCACAGGCTGCCAGACCACAGGCTGCTAGTACCACAGGCTGCCAGACTACAGGCTGCCAGACCACAGGCTGCCAGACTACAGGCTGCCAGACCACAGGCTGCCAGACCACAGGCTGCTAGACCACAGGGTGCTAGACTGGCGGGCCGTGCTCACCTTCCGCTAGAATGCCGAGATGACCTGCTGCCCGGAGCTCGAAAAACTCATGGATCTCGACCTGGCGCGCCACGCGCAACCGTATCAGCTCAGCAACGGCAGGATCATCACGGAGATCGACACGGAGTACTTCTTTGTTTTCGGCGAGGAACGCCACAGCTTCGTAGGGATCAACTATTGCCCGTTCTGCGGCCGGGTGCTGTCGCGCGGGCTGTGGAATCTGGAGAAGAAGAAGCAGGGGCATTGAAACGGCCGCGCGCCGGTGGGCTATTCGCCAGGTTTGATCGCGATCCCAATGATGGAGGTGGGCGGCCAGGGCAACCGCTGGTCGATGCGCCGCCACAGCCACACGAACCGGTCGAAGACGTGCAACTGGAAGCGGCTCAGGTTGCTCCTCTTCAGGATGCGGCCGGTTACGTACCAAGCCGGACGGGAGATGCGATTGAAATCCAGAATGCGCTCCACGCGGAAACCGGCCTGCGCCATCTTGCTTTCGAGCTCCGCATGTGAGTAGCGCCGGAAGTGGCCGAGGGCGGTGTCCAGCGTGCCGAAGATTTCCTGATCGTGGGGCACCAGCACGATGGCTCGCCCGCCGGGCTTCAGCGACGTGTAGATGTTGCGGAGCCCCGCCATGTCGTCCTCCACATGCTCGAGCACGTTGAGACACACGACCGTATCCACGGAGCCGGCCAAGCTCTCGAAATCCGCCGGATTGGCCAGGTCGCAGTGGCGCACCTCCAGGTTGGGACGATGCGGGAAACGCGTGTGCAGGCGCGCGAGGTGCTCCGTGTCGATGTCGCCGGCGATGTAACGCTGGCGACGCGGGACCAACTGGCGGGTGAGGTTGCCGATGCCCGCGCCGATCTCGAGCACCTGCTTGCCGACGTAGGGCCGTATGGTGTCGGCCATCCACCGGTTGAAGCGCTCCGCCTGGGAGAGCGCGTCCAGGATATCCGGCCCCGAGCCCTTGTAGATGTCTCTGGTGAAAGCATAGCGCGCGATGATGTAGACGGCCTCGAAGGCGTCCTTCAGCCCGATTTTCTTGCCCTCGTCGTAGGTGCGGCCGTGATAGGCGATGGGGGTCTCGTAGACGCGGACCTGGCGCTTGGCCAGCTTGATGGTGAGCTCCGGCTCGAGGCCAAAGCGGTCGCTGCGGAGGGGAATACTTTGCAGCAGCGTGGTGCGAAAGGCCTTGTAGCAAGTCTCCATATCCGTCAGATTCAGGTCCGCCACCACGTTGCAGAGTCCGGTCAGAATCTGGTTGGCCACTGAATGCCAGAAGTAGAGCACGCGGCGTTCGCCGGCGGCCATGAAGCGCGAGCCGAAGACCGCGTCGGCTTTGCCCTCGAGCAGCGGACGCAGCACCTGTGTGTATTCGCGCGGATCGTATTCCAGGTCCGCATCCTGAATGATGGAGAACTCGCCGGTGGCATGCTCGATGGCGGTGCGTATGGCGGCGCCCTTACCGCGGTTGCGGAGCTGGCGGATCAATCGGACCACGCCCGGATGCGCGGCGGCGATCTCTTCCACGATCTCCGGCGAGCCATCCGTGGAGCCGTCGTCCACCACGATGATTTCGCGGGCGACGCCTTCGGGCAGGGGCGCGGCGAGCACGCGCTGGAGCAACGCGCCGACGAACTCCTCCTCGTTATAGAGGGGGATCAGAATGGAGACGGTGTAGGCTGCCATGACGGCGGGAATCTCCATTGTACAGTGGCGGGCGTGGGGGCGCGCCACTACTGTAGGTGTGGGTCCGCGCGGCGGGCGCTGCGCAGGACCAGTTCCTCCAAATCGAGCAGGTGCTGCGGCTCGAAGTGCTGCCGGGACCAACGGCTAGACTGGTCCAGCTCGATTCCCACGAAATAGCCGATCTCGCGGTAGACGCAATAGCGCACCGTGCCGGCCAGTTTATCGCCTGGACAATGTATCTCCACGCGCATGCCTATGGAGACGGGAATTTCGAACTGCAGGCACATTCCGGAGCGGGAGATGTCCTCCAGCAGAGCGGTGGATTTGTACTTGCGGCCGGATGGCTCTTTCCAGTAGACCTCCACCATATCCGCACAGAGCATCCGGATTTCAGCGCGCGCTCGCTGCATGCACTGTATATCGGCGGGGGGAGCGTAGGGCTTTAGGGGGGCTGGACCGTGGGCTGAAGCCACGGCGGCAAGCTACAGCTTGCGCCACGCATCCGTCAAGAGGGATCGCGATGCGCTAGATCGGGCGCGAAGGCGGGGAGGCAGACCGCGATGTATTCGGCGCCGCCGGGTTCTGGAGTGCTGTAGCGCACCCACTCGCCGCGGGGGGTCGCGATGGCTTGTCCCGCCTTCACATCTATCGTCCCGGCGTGCGTCTCCACGCGAAGCATGCCCCGCAGCACCAGCGTGTATTCATCGAACTCGGGGGTTTGTCCCGGCTCGCACCAGCCCGCGGGGCTTTCCATGCGCGCGATGCTTACCGCCGGAGTCGCCGAGTTTACGCGGCCGACATACTCCGCAATTCGCTTCTGCAGGTTGCCGGCTGCTTCAACTATGGTTGGCTTTTCGATCAGTTCAGCCATGTGATTCCTCCTCGTATCGCTCATTTGCAAGCACGCCGTAGCGCCGGTTTGTGGTCGTGTCGGATGCCGCCGCCAACTGGCGAACAGGCTCCATTTGCGCCCGGAGCAGCCGGACGCACTCGCGGCTCGATGGCGAAAGTGCAGCGCCCGCCACGCGCTCCTCCGGAACTTCCGGCTGCGCCCACGCACGCAGCAGAGATCCCAGCCACACGTACGCCTCCCGCATGCGCGGAATCATCGTCGGACCCACATGATCCGCGCCGCGTGTGAGCCGGTACTCGTGCGAGATATCCAGATCCCAGAGCACGCGATGCAGGAACTCCGCGCCATCGTGGACGTTGATAAAGTCGCGATCGCCGGCCTCGATATAGATGGCCAGATCCTGCTCGCGAATCCGCTGCGCGTTGGCGATGGCCCGATTGGCGGGATTGTTTGCCACGAACAGAGCTCCATCGCGGCCCGGCCCAATCAGCCGGGGTGGACCACCAGATCCATGATGCAGCTTGTTGCGCGCGGTGATCTGGCCATCGCGCAATCCCGGATCGAGCACGGCCTCCATGGCCGCTACCGCGGCAAACCGTTCGGGGTAAGCAAAGGCGATCTTGAGCGCGCCATAGCCGCCCATAGACATGCCTTCAATGACGGTTGAGTTGCGGTCCGCGCGTATGTTGCAGGTCGCGCGCAGACGATCGAGGAAAGCCTCCGCGACGAATGCATCCCAGCGGATGGAATTCGCGGGATCCTCCAGGTAGTAGCTCAGGCCCGCGCTCGGCGAAGCCAGCACCATGGGAGGCAGCGACCCATCCGACCACCAGTTCTCGAAGTGCGCGGCGCAATCCACCAGGCTCTGCCGGCTGCCGCCGCCTCCGTGCAGCACGATGCACAACGGGAAAGGTCCGGGATCGTCGCCTTGCGGAGTCAGTACCGCGTACGGGACGGGTTCCGGGAGAAGGTCCGACCGCAATTCGTCGAGCGCTACCTGCGCGGAGTATCGCATTCCCGCAATTGTAGCGTGCGCGGCGGGCCAATTCGGGATGTAATGTACAGATGAACGTTCTTCTCTTCGGGGCAACCGGGATGGTCGGACAAGGCGTTTTGCGCGAATGCTTGCTCGATCCGGAAGTGGAGCGCGTCCTGTCGATCGTACGCGGCGCATCGGGACAGCAGCACGCCAAGTTGCGCGAATTGGTACACCAGGATTTCCTGAATTTCTCCGCCATCGAGAGCGAGCTTTCGGGCTTCGACGCGTGCTTCTTCTGTCTCGGCGTTTCGTCCGCGGGGATGAAGGAGGAGCGGTACCGGCGCATCACGTACGACATCACGATGGCGGCGGCGCGGACGCTGGCAAGGCTCAACCCCGGCATGACCTTTATCTATGTGTCGGGCATGGGGACGGACAGTTCGGAGCACGGACGGACTATGTGGGCCCGGGTGAAGGGCAAGACGGAGAACGATCTGCTGCGGCTGCCGTTCCGGGCGGCCTACATGTTCCGGCCCGCGCTGATCATGCCGCTCCATGGGGTGAAGTCGCGGACCAGGCTCGTCCGGGTCACTTATGCGCTGATTGGGCCCCTGCTTCCGCTGTTGCGTGCATGGATGCCGAAGCACGTGACCACTACCGAGCAGGTCGGGCGCGCCATGATCAAGGTGGCTCAGCAGGGCTGGGCGAAGCCGGTGCTGGAGAACTGGGATATCGACTCGATTTGAGCTGATTTTTGCGGCGAACTTCAGTTCGCTGGTTGGCAGGCGAAAGCGCCTGCCCCACCACGCTGAAGCGTGCGCGTCGCGCGGGCGCGCGATGATCCAAGGTGGCTCAGCAGGCGCGGCGAAAACGATAATAGGAGCTTGTTGAAAAACGTTTGATTAGTCTGCAAACGCAGGCGGAACCGCCTGCGCCACCACGGCAGATCAGAAACTTGCAAGCTTGCGGGGGGCAGGCGGTTTCGCCTGCCAGACATTTTTCCAACAAGTTCCTGGAGAATTGGGATATCGACTCGATTTGAGCTGCGTTTGCGGCGAACTTCAGTTCGCTGGTTGTCAGGCGAAAGCGCCTGCCCCACCGCGCTGGCTTGCTACACTACCAGAAGTGTCGAGTCAGACGGGTGTGAACCCGGCAACAGGGTCGTATTCCTACGCGAGATCGAGCGGCACGGCATTCCGGGTACTGGCAGCCATCAGCTTCTGCCACCTCCTGAACGACATGCTGCAATCGGTGATTCCGGCGGTGTATCCGATTCTGAAGACCTCGTATCGCCTGGATTTTGCGCAGATCGGTTTGATCACCCTGACCGTGCAACTCACGGCGTCGCTGCTGCAACCTTTTGTGGGGATCTATACCGACCGGCGGCCGACTCCTTACTCGCTGACCGTCGGAATGGGATTCACACTGACGGGTCTGCTGCTGCTTTCCGGGGCGCCCAGTTTCAAGATGATCCTGGTGGCGGTGGCGCTGGTCGGAGTAGGATCGAGCGTGTTCCACCCGGAGTCCTCGCGGGTTGCACGGATGGCGTCGGGAGGGCAGCACGGGCTGGCGCAGTCGCTGTTTCAGGTGGGGGGGAATACGGGATCGGCCCTCGGCCCGCTGCTGGCGGCCATGGTGGTGCTCCCCAGCGGACAACGGAGCATCGCTTGGTTTTCCGGCGCGGCGCTGCTGGCGATGATCGTACTGGCGCGCATAGGCGCCTGGTACAAAGCTAAGATCGCGAACCGGGCGAAAGCCGGAGCCGCACTCGACGAGCGACACGCGCGCCTGCCGCCCCGGAAAGTCGCGCTGGCACTGACGGTTCTGATTGCGCTGGTCTTCTCGAAGTACTTCTATCTCGCGAGCCTGACGAGCTACTATACTTTCTTCCTGATGAGCAGGTTTCATCTGCCGGTGCGGTCCGCGCAGCTTCATCTGTTCGTGTTCCTGGGCGCGGTGGCTGCGGGAACCTTCACGGGCGGGCCGGTGGGCGATCGCATCGGACGGAAGTACGTGATCTGGTGCTCGATTCTGGGCATACTGCCGTTCACGCTGGTATTGCCTTACGCCAACCTGTTCTGGACCGGGGTGCTAAGCGTGGTGATCGGGCTGGTGCTGGCTTCGGCATTCTCGGCCATTCTGGTTTATGCGCAGGAACTGGTTCCCGGCAAGATAGGCACGATCTCCGGCCTGTTCTTCGGGTTGGCTTTCGGCATGGCCGGACTGGGAGCGGCGCTGCTGGGGCGGCTGGCGGATGCTACCAGCATCAGCTTCGTTTATAAGGTGTGTTCGTTTCTGCCGGTGATCGGCCTGCTGACGGCGTTTCTGCCGGACTTGGAGACACGCGCTCACTTGCGCCGCGAATCAACCACGTAAACAAGACTCATGTCACGCATCCGTATCTTTGTCACCGGCGGCACCTTCGACAAGACTTACAACGAACTGGCTGGCGAGTTGTATTTCAAGGACTCGCACCTACCGGAGATGCTGAGGCTGGGCCGGTGCAATCTGGACGTAGAGGTCCGCACGTTGATGATGATCGACAGTCTTCACATGACCGACGACGACCGGCAGATCATCTTGCAGCAATGCCGGGCTGCGCGCGAGAGCCGGATTGTGATCACGCATGGCACGGACACGATGGTGGAGACCGCCGGGGTGCTGGCACGGGGCATCGACGATAAGACCATCGTCTTGACTGGCGCGATGATTCCGTACAAATTCGGCAGCTCGGACGGACTGTTCAATCTGGGCAGCGCGCTGGCGTTCGCGCAGACGCTGCCGCCGGGAGTGTATGTGGCGATGAACGGCCGCTATTTTTCGTGGGATAGGGTGCGGAAGAACCGCAAGACGGGGATGTTCGAGGATACATAGGGCGACGCGGCGACACATGAGAAGGCGACGCGGCGATGCCATCGGACGCGGAATCGGGTCCTGCGGCGCCCGGATGAATCCGGCCGCGCGCCAGCTCCCATAAATATGGGATACTGGCGTCATGAAGACCACGCTGGAGATCCCGGACCGAACCTTCCGTAAGGCCAAGGCCACCGCCAGTGCGCTGGGAATTCCGTTGCGCGAGTATGTTACGCAGGCTGTCGAAGAAAAGCTCTCCATGGGTCAACGCCCGGGCAAGCCCTGGCTGGAATGTGCGGGGGAGTTAGCCCATCTCCACAAGGAGACGAAGCGGATCCAGCAGATCATCGACGAGGAATTCGAACAAATCGAACCTGAGGACTTGACTTGATTCTGGACACGAATGCTCTTTCGGCATATCTTGACAAAGCGCCGGGAGCAGTCGAGGCCGTGTCCCAGGCGCGTGAGCTTGCGATCCCTGTCATTGTAGCCGGCGAGTTCGCGTTTGGTATCGCGCAGTCTCGCCACCGCGATGCGTACGAAAGGTCGCTGCAACGAATGCTGGACCGATGCACCGTCCTCGATATTGGCATTGAGACTGCGCGGCATTACGCGGCTATCCGGCTGGAACTGAAGGCTGCCGGTAAGCCGATTCCGTCGAACGACGTTTGGATCGCGGCGCTGAGCCGGCAGCATTCGATGCCGGTCATGAGCCGCGACTCCCATTTTGACTTGGTGGGCGGGTTGAGACGGCGAACCTGGCAGTAGTGCAGGACGGGGGCTTCTCTGGAATCAGCCGCGGAGATCGCGCATTTGAAAAATTCGTCCACGAGCGGCCGATCACCGCAACTGCGGCTTCTTCCGGCGACATGGCCTGGGTGAGCTCCGTGCCAGGCTTGAGAGGTTCTTCAGCAGACATGGCGCCTCAATTCACCGAGCTTCCATCCTGTAGAGTGTAAAACAACTGGTGCTGTAAAGCGTAAAACAATTCATGCGCTGGCACTCGCGGGCACAAGTCCCACTCGCACGCCGGTTGCGATTAGTCCTGGGTTACCGCGCTTGCCGGAAGTAATCCACGTAGTGTAAGGCGCATGCTGCCGGAAGGACGTCCAACCTCTCAGGAAGTCCGGTTGTGGGAACATGACCGGATGGGGAACCGGAAACGCGCCTGCGAGCGGTGATGGCCCTCCGAGTGCCCGCACAGCCAACTTGTCGAATCGACGGCGATGACCGGGCTGCAAGATGAGGCGGCGCTTCCGCCCATCTGAGTTTGAACAATGTTGGCGGAGTTGTTCAAAATCGGTGAGACAGCAGGAGTGAGGGACGGAGCGGTGTACGGTTACAACGCGAACGGTGGACCTGAACCGGCTTCATGCGTACAGTCCAGCGGTTGGTTCGGGCAGGCAATGCAGCGCTCCGTGGCTGACGGTGCTGGGGCACCGGGTGCTGGGAGCCAACCGTCGCTCACCGATCCAGACACATCCACGCCGGAATTGAGATCGCGGCCTTGTTTCGTTCGACCGGCGGTGGGCAAATGCGCCCGGTTTTGGTCAGTGCTGCCTAAAGTGGCGTTCCACTTTCCGTCAGCAGATTTGTCGATTGCCAGCACGAGGAGAAGTTCCTGAGGGCCCGCTTTGGGTGTGCCTTGCCAGTCGCCGGAAATGTCTCGAGCCGGGAGAGTTGTTCCGAACAGCATCACGAGCGCACCGACCCATATCGCGCTCTTTTTCATCCGCGCCTCCTCGTTGGTAGAGAGCCGGTGAGGTCATTGTTTGTTCTCACTCTCGATCTCGTTTAATTGATCGATCTCGCGGTTTAGTTCCCGCTGCTGCCGCATCCTGATTACGAAGAAACCAACTAGCCAGATGGCCAGCAAAGTCAGAAAGGGAGCCATCTTGAGGAGCGCTCCCTTGAGGGACATTCCACCCCCGATCCCAAGACTTAGGATGAGCATAATTAAGGTGGCGATTGCGAAAACCGCTGGCCCGAACCCCCACACCATGAAGCGGCCAGAAAGGGAGAGCCGCCGCTCGACCTCCCGCCGGTAAGACTCGAGACCAGTACTTAAAGCCGCGTCGCCCGGAAGCATCGCGGGCCACATTCCCCGATTCAGGAAATACAGCCCTGCCAGACTCCAGGCAATGGCGAACGCAAACACCGATCGCAGCGCTGGATGGTGAAACTGTTTTATGCCGAAACCGTAGAAGGCGACGACGATGAACGGCACGACCAGGTTTCCCAGCAACTGCCGGCGTGTTTTTGCGTGAAGCTCCTGTACCTTCTGTCGAATCTTTTCCAGTGTCATTGCCGATGGCTCCGTTGGTTGGTTTTGCCAGATTGCTCTTGGATCGTTTCCGGAGGAATCATTCCGCATCGCTGCCTCCTTCGTGAAACCGTCCCGCCAGTATGTTCTTGATCCGGTGTATCCGCATGGCGACATTTCCTGACGACAGACCTGTGATTTCTCCAATGGCCGCCGAGTCCATGCCTTCCAGATAGGAGACGATGACCTGGCGGTCTAGCGGCTTGAGCTGCTGAATCAACTTCGACAGCCGCTCCAAATTCATGTGCCGGTCCGAAGCGGACTGGCCGCGGTCTTTGTCGGGAAGCATTTCCAATTCTTCCAAGCTCACGAGATTCGAAAAAATGCGACGTTCGCGCAGGATGTGCGAAGCGGCAACATAGTGGGCAACGCGATAGATCCAGGTCCGCAGGGAGCAGCGCGCATCGAACCGCTGAAAACTCCGCCACAGTTGAAAATGAATCTCCTGGATCAGGTCGCGACGCTTTTCCGGATCGGCCTCGTACGCCCGCGCGAGCCGTTCGAGCGCGGAGCCATATTTGTCTGCCGCGCCCCGGTACAGGTCATCCTGGCTCGCCTCTCCGTTCAAGCTGGACTCATTTCTCTCACACTTAAGGTAGTCGTTCGGAGCAGCAGTTTATAACATTATGAATAGAGGAATATGAATAGAGGAATCTGTGTGGTGTTCACAATCTGGGCCCGGGAGCAACCGCCGCTCACCGATCCAGACACATCTACGGATTGAGGTGCGGCCTTGTTTCGTTCGACCGGCGGTGGGCAAATGTGGGGTAAACTTCCCGGCCTGCGCGGCTATTTAACGACTGCTCTTGCATTGACGGCCCGGATGCGCAGGCGACGGTAATCCAGGGTCCACACGCCGTTCGGCCGCAATCGCGGCGCTGCGCGTTCCGCCACGCCGCGGAGAAACTGGGGCCGTTGCTCCGGCGGCAGCGCATCAATGAAGCAGGCGCCGAACATGGCCAGCCAGTTGGCTAGGGCGTCGTCGCCGCCTTCCAGTGGCGTAGGCCGGTCGAACAGGGCCGCGAACGTGACGTCGAGACCGTGCCGTTCCAGCAGCGCGGCGTACTCGCCGAGGCTTGGATAGTACCAGGGATTGAGCCGCTCCGGTTGGCGCACGCCCAGCGACTCGAGTTCCCGGTACACCGCTTGCAGCAACGCGGCGGTGTTGCCTCGTCCGCCGAATTCGGCGACGAAGCGGCCTTCCGGCTTCAGAGCCCGATGGATTCCGGCCGCCGCACCATCCGCATCCCGCACCCAATGCAGCGTAGCGTTGGAAAATACTGCGTCAAACTCTTGGCGGTATGGCATGGCGATGGCATCGGCATGCTCGAAGCGCAACTCTGGAAAGTTCCGGCGAGCCTGCTCGACCATGGACGCGGCGCTATCGATTCCGAGAACCTGCGCGCCGGAGGCGGCGATTTCCGCGGTCAGTTGTCCGGTACCGCACCCTATGTCGAGGATGCGCTCGCCTGCTTGCGGTGCAAGCTGCGCCAGCAGATCGCGGCCCAACTTCCAGACGAATGAGTGGCTCGCCTCGTACAGATCGGGGTTCCAGGTGTCGGTCTTCATACGTGTTCTATTCTGAACCTAGGCGGTGGTGGCATTCCGCGTGCCTAGTAAAGGGCGTGAAGGAAGAGATGGCATTCCTCAAATACCGGCGCGAAGTGGTCCGGTCGTGGCCAGAATCGACCCGTAAAGCAGTGTTTCTGACCGCCATTGAGAGCCGCATCGCCAGAAATCTGCAGGAGCTACAGAGTATTGCTTCTGCCGAGTTGCGATCAGCGCGCCCGAACTGAAGCAGGACGGTTTGTTCCAAATCGGAACTCATCAGTACAATCCCTTCACCAACCCGCCATCCACAGCAATCGCGACGCCGGTGATGTAGCTCGCACGCTCGGAGGCGAGGAAAACCACCAGATCCGCGAACTCTTCGGGTCGGCCGACGCGGCCGAGCGCGGTCTGCCGCGCCCAACGCTGCGCGATCTCCTCCGGGGGGACGCCCTCTTTAGCCGCCAGTTTGCGGCTAAGGTCGGTGAGCCGCGCGGTGGCCGTATACCCGGGACAAACGCTGTTCACCAGCACGCCGTCGTGTCCATATTCGTTCGACAGCGTTTTTATCAGGCCGCTGACACCGGAACGTACGGCATTGGAGAGGATCAGGCCTTCCACTGGCTGCTTCACGGCGACTGAGCTGATGGCGATGAACCGGCCCCAGTGCAGCTTTTGCATCTCCGGCAGCGTTTCCTTCGCGAAGTAGACCGTGCTCATCAGGTTGAGAGCAGCCGCGGCCTGCCAATCCGCGATGGTGGTTTCGGCGAAGCTCTTGGCGGGGGGACCACCGGCGTTGGATACGCAAATATCAAGACGGCCGAATCGCTCCTTCACGGCGGCGACGAACTGACGCACGTCGTCGTAAACCGTGACGTCCAGGGCGCGGGTCATCACCTCGGCGCCGGTTGCGCGGCGGATTTCGCCGGCGGTGGCCTCCAGGGTCGCCGCGGTGCGCGCGCAGAGCGCGAGTTTGGCGCCTTCGCTGGCGAGTCCCATGGCGACGGCTTTGCCCAAGCCCTGGCTGGAGGCTGCCACGATGGCTACGCGATCCCGGAGTCCCAGGTCCATGGCGCTATCCGCGGCGGAGATAATCGTCCTGGCCGGTGAGCCAGTCCGTGCGAATGGGGCTGAAGATGTCGAGGTCGAGGGTGTCTTCGAGCGCCACGGCGCGATGCGGCACATGCGACGGGATGCGCAGCACCTGGCCGGCGGGAACGGTGATGGTTTGGCCTTCGATTTCGAACTCGAGCGCGCCTTCGAGGATGTAAGTGATCTGCTCGCTCTCATGGTGGTGGGTGGGCACTTCGGCGCCCTTGGCGATGAAGACCTGCGCCACCATGGCTTTTTCGCCGGTGATCACTTTGCGCCAGATGCGGGGGTTCAGGACTTCTTTATCGAGGGTGCTCCACGTGTAGTGTTCCATCTTGTTTTTCCGGTGGGTGTGTCCCTGCCATTGTACACGCGGCGGTGGAGGTTGGGCTGCGGCCGGTTACTCTCGAAACACCGTCACTGCGCCGGTTTCGATGTCGCGGGCTTGGTGGCTGCGACGCGAGTCTCCCTCCCGCTCACAAACACCTTCATGGAATCCTCGCTTTCGCCCGACTCGTCGGTGTATTCGAAGGAGTCCGCTGAAACAACCTTCATGATGTACCGCGTGTGAACCATCTTCCCGCCAAAAATGCTCTCTCCAAGCCAGGTCCATACGTCACCGCTCACCGTACCAGTCTTGTTTTCTATTCCTCCTGAACTGTCGACTGCGTGGTACCGGTATGTCTTGGAGGTCGGATCATAGTAGGCAAAGGACGTCTCCGTGTATTTCCTTCCAGGTCTATAGAGTGTTGCCTCGCAGATCACAGCGAAGCCGCCTGCCGTCCATCTGCATTCGTCAGTGCCACTCCACTTCGTCGCTGGCGAGTTCGGCCCCAGTGCCCCGGCTTTCATTTCGTCTTCGACCGTGAACTTGCCGACCATTACTGCCAGCTTCTTCACTTCCGGGCCAGGCATTGTCTGAGACTGAGCGCGAGCCACGATTACGCTCGAAGAGAATGCCAGCACAAATGCGAGCAATGTTGTGAGACAACGCATGGTTACTTCACCTCGATGGCGGGGATGTTTGCGTCGCGCACCTGTTTGTTGAAGGCGGGGAGGTCTCCTTCGACCAGGTGTTTCAACTTTTCGAGCTCCGCGTTTGCTTGCGTGGCGAGATCTTCGTAGAGCATCTGCGCCTGCTTCACTGGCGCCGTGTCACTCTCCTCGACGGCGCTTTTCAGGGCCGCCAGCTTGTTGTTCAGCTTGATGGGGAAGTTCAGGGCGTCCTCGCCGGCCTTCAACTTGGTCTGGTAAAGCGCCTCCTCCACTTCCGTCAATTTGGCATTGAGGGCTTTGGCTGCGTCTTTGACCTGGTCCTCGCTCTCGTAACGCGCGAGCTGCTTCTTGGCCTCGCGGATCTGAATCACGGCTTCGTTCACCGTGCTCAGTTTGTCGCGAAGCTGCAGCGCGAGCGCGAGCTGTGCGGCATAATCCTCCGGCGCCGTTTTCAGGCGTGGATCCGGCCGCACGGTGACGGTCTGCGTCTGGCTCTGGCCTCCGGCCGTCAGCTTCACGGTGTAGGCGCCGGGCGCCACGACTGGCCCATCCACATCGCCGGCCCACATGATCATTCCTGGAAACTTGGTGGAGTCTTCGTAGCGCAAGCTCCATACGAACCGGTTCAGCCCTGCCTCGACCGGCAGTTTCGCTGGACCCCGCGGCGGCCCGAACGCTTCCGCTTCCGGATCGGCGGGACCCTCTTCCTTCTTCTCGATGCTCGAATATTTCTTCACGAGCTTGCCCGCGCTGTCCAGGATTTCGATCTTCACCTCTTCCTTCTCCTTGGGCTTTTCGGAGAGTGAGTAATAGATGGCGGCGCCGCTGGCGGGATTCTGTCCGAGCGGCCTTCCCGAGGGGATCTCGAAACCGCCGCGCTCGCCGCGGACCAAATCTTTCGGCTGGTACAAATGCGCCGGCTCCTTCAGCGCCGCGGGCGACAACTGGTAGAGCAGCGGCACATCGTCCAGGATCCAGAACGCGCGGCCTTGGGTGGCGACGACCAACTCCTGCTCGCGCTTGTAAAACGCGAGATCCGTGATCGGAACCACCGGCAGATTGAGCTGGAATGGTTGCCAGTTCTCGCCGCCGTCGAGCGAAAGGAACATCCCCGTTTCCGTGCCGGCCACCAGCAGGCCTTTGTGATTCGGATCTTCGCGGACGACGCGCGTGAACGAGTGGTCGGGAATGCCGCGATTGATGGCGGACCAGGTCTTGCCGCAGTTATGCGTGGCGAAAAGGTACGGCCGGAAATCGTCCGACTTATACATGGTGGCGGCGACGTAGGCGGTTTCGGCGTCATGCGGGGAGGCCTCAATCGAGTTGATCTGGATCCATTCGGGCATCTCTTTTGGCGTGACATTTGTCCAGTGGCCTCCGCCATCGCGCGTGACGTGGATCAATCCATCGTCCGATCCGGCCCAGATCAGACCCTTCGCTACAGGCGATTCCGCGATGGTGAAGATGGTGTCGTAGTACTCGACGCCGCTGTTGTCCTTGGTGATTTCGCCGCCCGCGGGCCCCTGCTTGGAGCGATCGTTGCGCGTCAGGTCCGGGCTGATGGCCGTCCAGCTTCGGCCTTCGTTGGCGGTTTCGAACAGGATGTTGCCGCCGGCCCACAGCTTCTGCGGATCGTGCAGCGAAAACAGCAGCGGAAAATTCCACTGGAAGCGGTACTTCATGCCTTCTGCGCCATAGCCCATGGGATTGTCCGGCCAGACGCTGACGTTGCGGAACTGCTCGGTGGAGTGGTCGTAACGCGTGAGGTAGCCGTCGTAGGAGCCCGCGTAGACGATCTGGGAATTATGGGGGTCCGGCGCAATCCATCCGCTCTCGCCGCCGCCCACGGGATACCAGTCGCGCTCGCCGATGCCGCGTCCATCGCTGCGGCTGGCGATGCGGACGGTGGTGTTGTCCTGCTGCGCGCCGTAAACGTGATACGGATAATCGTCGTCGAGCGCCACGCGATAGAACTGCGCGGTCGGCTGGTTATCCTCGGTGGACCAGGTCTGGCCGCCGTTGGTCGAGATGGTGGCGCCGCCGTCGTCGCTTTCAATCATGCGGTCCGGATCGTTGGGCGCGATCCACAGCGCGTGGCGATCGCCGTGGGGCGCGCGGACCATGGAGAACTTCCTGCCTCCATCGACGGACTTCCACATGGAAGTATTCAGCACGTAGACCGTCTCGGCGCTCTTGGGATCCGCGAAGATATGCGAGTAATACCAGGCGCGCTGGCGGAGGGTATTGTCGGAGTTGGTCTTCTGCCACTTCTTGCCGCCATCGTCGCTGCGGTAGACGCCTCCCTCGGCGGCCTCCACGATGGCCCACACGCGCTCGGAATGCGCCGGCGAAATGGCGACGCCGATCCGCCCGAGCACGCCTTTTGGAAGCCCCTCGTTGCGGGTGATCTCGGTCCAGGTATCGCCGCCGTCGGTCGATTGGAAGAGGCCGCTGCCTTTGCCGCCGCTCTCGAAGGTCCACGGTTTGCGGCGGATCTGCCAAAGCGTGGCATAGATCAGGTTGGGATTGGACGGGTCCATGGCCAGGTCTACGGCGCCGGTGTCGGCATCGCGGTAGAGCATCTTCTGCCAGGTCTTGCCGCCGTCCTTGGAGCGGAACACGCCACGCTCCTCGTTGGGGCCGAACAGGTGGCCGAGCGCGGCTACGAAGACGATGTCCGGGTTGCGTGGGTTGATGGCGATGCGGCCGATGTGATAGCTGTCGGCGAGACCGATGTGTTTCCAGGTTTTGCCGCTGTCCACGGATTTGTACACACCGTCGCCGTTGGCCGCATTGCCGCGCACGCAGGCTTCGCCCATGCCGGCGTAGATCACGTTGGGGTCAGATTCCGATACGGCCAGCGCGCCCACCGATCCGCTCTTGAGCTGGCCATCGGAGACGGCCAGCCAGGTGGCTCCGCTATCGTTGGTTTTCCAGATACCGCCGCCGGTGGCGCCGAAGAAGTAGGTGTTGGGCTGCGTGGTGACGCCCGCCACTGCGACCGCGCGTCCTCCGCGAAAGGGGCCGATGTTGCGGTATTTCAATTCCTTGAGGGCGGTGAAATCCACCTGCGCGGAGAGCACGGCGGAGGAAAGCAGGCAGAGGGAGAAGTTTCGCATAGCAGGGTGATTTTATAACAAATGGCGTGCGGGTGTGTTCCGAGGCGTAATCATCGAAGCCTTGGAGGATCTGTCGAAATGCCAGGTTGACTAGCGAAAGCGCCTGTCCGACTCGTGAATTGTACAATATAGGATAAACTGTACATGTATATGTTGAGGGAAATCAGCCTGAGCGACGCACGCAAGAACCTCTCAGCGCTTTTGCGCGAAATCGAAGCGGATCCGGAGGCCGGCTACCGAATTCTGGTACGGAAGCGCGCAGTTGCGGAACTGCGAAGCCCCGCGCCGGCGCGCCGCAAAAATGCCGGCGCAGCGATGCTGAAACTGGCTAGGGAAATGGAGCGCCTGGCGCCCCGGGCGGAAGGCGAAGCCGGTCGAGCGACCGCGGCACGGTACAAAGAATACCTTTATGGAAACAAGTCCGTCGCCAGTGCTGGAAGGCGCCGGTAAGGCGTTCGCCGACACTTCCTACTTCTATGCGCTTCTGAACGCGCGCGATCCGGATCACGCGAAAGCGCTGCGGATGGCTGAGCAGATTCTGCTGGCGCACGCTGAGGTCTTTTGCACGTGGGATGTGATTTCAGAGACTGGCACACTGCTGCGCTACCGGATGAACTACGATGCTGCCCGAAAATTCCTCACCCGGCTCGTGCCTGAGCTTACGGTGGTCCAGCCAACTGAAGACGATCGGGTCTCGGCGATCCAACTCTTTCTGCAAAAGCGCGACTGGAAACTCTCGCTGTGCGACGCGCTCTCGTACGTGATTGTGTCGACGTACCTGGAATGGGCGCCGTGCCTCAGCTTTGACGCGGACTTCCGCGCGCTCGGTTTGACGGTGGTGCGCTGAGGGCAAGCTTCAATCAATACGTCGCGCGCCCGCCGCTCGCGTCGTAACATTGCCCGGTCACAAACGGTGCGTCGGGGCTCGCCAGGAAATGCACCATTGTTCCCCGCGATTGTTTGCCGCCAGTCCTCGTTTGTAAACTCCAAGACTGGCGAAGTGCACGCTAACTGCGGATTTGGCTGGAGCGGAGGAACTCGCCCATGGCGGAAATAAGCTTATCGATGCGCGCGTCCGTTTCCCGGAAGCGTCTGTCCGTCTCGCGGTCGCGGGTGGCGGTCTCGAGGATAAAGGCGTCGAGATGGGTGGCGATCGCGTCGACTCGTCCGGTCAGTTGGTCGAGTTGCCGTTGGGTGTCGCGCCAGAGGCCGCGGAGTTCCTCGCGATCCATGCTGCGCTCCTCGGCCAAGCCCGCGGTGACACGCTCGATGCGGGCGAAGCGTTCGTCTATGGTCATGCTTTGTCTCCAGTATAGTTGAAGGGAATTCGGGGGCGAATACCCTCGCGATCATGGCCGGTCGTGGTCCCGAAGCGGAAAATCGAAGAATTCCATAAACCACCTACGCAACCACCAATCAATACGTCGCGCGCCCACCGCTCGCGTCATAACACTGGCCAGTCACAAACGACGCGTCCGGACTCGCCAGAAAATGCACCACCGCGGCGATCTCTTCCGGCGTGCCGGTGCGCCGCATGGGGATGCGCTCGGTCATATAATCGACCTGGGCTTGGGTCAACTGTTCCAGGATCTTGGTCCGCACCACCGCGGGGGCCACGGCATTCACGCAGATTCCCTCGGTAGCGACTTCCTTCGCGGCCGACTTGGTAAATCCGATCACGGCCGCCTTCGTGGCCGAGTAGCCGCACATGTTCGGATTGCCTTCCTTGCCGGCGATGGAAGCGATATTGACGATGCGGCCGTAGCGGCGCGCGCGCATGTGCGGCAGCACGGCGCGGCAGCAGTAGAACACGCCGGTCATGTTCACGGCGACGATTTGCTGCCAGTCCTCGTCGGTGACTTCCCAGACTGGCGCGGTGCGTCCGGCGATGCCCGCGTTATTGATCAGGATGTCGATGCGGCCGGTGCGCGAGAGCACCTCGGCCACGGCCGCGTTGACGGAATCCGGCTGGGTGATGTCGATGTGGACGGCGAAGGACGCGCCGCCGATCGATTGCGCCACTTCGGCGGCGCCCTCGAAGTTTATGTCGGCGACGGCGGGGGCAACTCCGGCGCGCGCGAGACGGCGTGCGATGGCCTCGCCGATGCCGGTGGCCGCGCCGGTGACGATGGCGGTTTGGCCTGTCAGGTCGAAGGGCATCGATTATGCACCGCTTTGCACCGCAGCGGGCGAGCTACGCTCGCCGGGGCCGATTGACAATCGGCCCGCAGGTTGACAACCTGCCCTGCACTACTCTTCTTTTACCACTTGTACGGTTACTTCGGCGGTGACGTCGCGGTGCAAGCGTACGGGAACCTTGAATTCCCCGAGTTGCTTGATAGGTTCGTCGAGTTGCACCTTGCGGCGGTCGATGGTGAAGTTCTTCTGAGCCAGCGCGTCGGCCACATCTTTGGAGGTGACCGATCCGAAGAGCTGATCGTTTTCGCCGGCCTTTTGTGCGATGGTGACGGTAACCCCATTCAGCAGCTTCGAGAGGTCCTCGGCTTCACCCTTCTGTTTGGCTTCGCGGCGCAGGTGCGCCTGGCGCTCCTGCTCGACGATTTTGCGGTTGGAGTCCGTGGCGGCCACGGCGAGGCGTTTGGGCAGCAGGAAATTGCGGGCGTAGCCGTCGGCCACTCTCACTACCTGGCCGCGGCTGCCCAGCCGTTCGATATCTTCGCGGAGTATGACTTCCATGATTTCGGCTCCTAGAACTGCGCCGCAAACGGCAGCAGGGCGATGTTGCGCGCCTTCTTGATGGCGTCGGTCAGGCGGCGCTGGTGCGGCGCGCAGACGCCGGAAATGCGGCGCGGGACGATTTTGCCGCGCTCGGCGACGAAGGAGTGCAGCAGCTTCATATCCTTATAATTGATGTCGTCGATCTTTTCGACGCAGAAGCGGCAAACTTTCTTGCGGCGGAAATATTGTTTCTTCCCGCTGGCTACCGCTTTGTCGCCGCCGGTGGGGCGCTGTCCGGCGCTGCCGGGTCTTCCTTTGAATTCGGGCATAGAATCTCCTTACGACTCCTTGGGCAGGCCGGGCATGGCCGGCGCGCCGGGGCCTTCGCCCATCATCTGTTGCGCCACGGAGGGTTGTGGCTGCGCAGGTCCGGCAGCGGACTTGCGGTGCGCTCGCTTGTCGCGCTCTTTCTTGCGCTTTTCCAGACGCTTCAGCGTTTCGTCAATGCGCACGGTCAGGAACTTGATCACCAGGTCCGAGACGCGCAAGCGGCGCTCGAACTCCTTGACTGTTTCCGGGCCGGCGGTGAACTGAAACAGCACGTAGGCGCCTTCGCGGTAGCGATCGACTTTGTAGGCCAGCTTGCGCTTACCCCATTTTTCCACTTTGTCCACCGTACCGCCGGCATTGGTGACGGTGGTCTTCATCTGTTCGATGAAGGCATCCGCCTCCTCATCCGGCGCGTCCGGCTTCACGATAAATAGTTCTTCGTAGATTCTCATGCTTCCTCGTTTGGGCCTTGGGCGCGACGATTGAATTTCGTCATGGCCTTTTCGACGCCTTCGGCGATTATGGAGACAACCGCGTCGGCCCCATCGGCCACCAGTTGCTCCAATTCCTTTAGCTGCGAGCGGTGGAACGGCGACAGCAAATAATCAATCCCGCTCGCTAGCGGACGGCCGGGATGAATCCCCAGCCGCACGCGCACAAAATCCGTTGTTGCCAGGCTGCGGATCACGGAGTCGGCTCCGTTGTGACCGGCGGACGAACCGCGCGGCTTGATGCGCAAACTGGACCACGGCAGGGCCAATTCATCGTAGACCAGAATCAGGTCCCCGGCCGTGAGCTCATGTTTCTCCATCAGCGGCTTCAGCGACGTGCCGCTGAGATTCATAAATGTCTGGGGCTTGGCCAGCATCGCGTCGCGGCCGGCGATCTGCCCCACTCCCACCACCGCCTTGGAATCTCTCCTGGTCACGCGGATATGGTGCATCTCCGCGAGCCGGTCCACCACCATGAAACCCAGATTATGCGGCGTGTGGGCGTACTCTTCACCCGGGTTCCCCAGGCCGGCCACCAGGAACATGGCGCGCTACTTCTTCTTGGGCTTGGCCTCTTCGGCCGGTTCTTCCTTCTTGCCCTTCTTGATGACTTCCGGTTCGGCGGCGGCCGGGGTTGCTTCGGCGGCGGCAGGCACGGCCTCGGCGGCGGCCGGCGCCACTTCTTCGGCGCGCATAGCCACCATGTGGGCGATCACCGTTTCCGGCGAGCTGATGAGCTTCATCGAGCCGCTCAACTGCAGGTCGCTGGCGCGCTTGCTTTGGCCGATCAGCAACTCGGTGACATCCACCTCGAAGTGCTCGGGGATCTCGTCGGGCAGGCATTCGATTTCGGCCGCGCGGGTGATGACTTCGAGCAATCCGCCCTGCGTCTTGACGCCCTTCGCTTCGCCACGCGTAACGACGGGGACGGAGACGCGGATGCGCTTGGTCAAATCGATGCGCTTCAGATCGGCGTGCAGCAGATTGCCGCGGACCGGATCGTTCTGATGGTCCACCACCATGACTGGCGTGTTTTCTCCGCCGGCGATATCCAGGTTGAAGATCGTGTTGTAGCCGCTGCTGCTGTGCACGATCTGCATGATCTCGCGCGGGCTGACTTCGACGGGCACGGGATCTTTGTAGGCCCCATAGACAACGGCGGGGATCAAGCCCCTGCGGCGGGTGCGGCGGGCTTCATTCTTGCCGCGCAGCGTACGCGGCTGCGCGACGACGGTTATCTCTTTTCTCACTCAAGTTCTCCTGTGGGGTCGCAAGTCCGTTCGGCTGTAAACCGCTCCCTGAGGGTCGCGGCTCTGCTTTACGCGGCTCAGCTTTACGTGGGTTGCGTTGCCCTTAATTTTTCACTACACAAACAGAATGCTCACCGACGTCTCTTCGTGGATGGACTGAATGGCCCTGGCCAGCAGGGGCGCCACCGAGAGAGACTTGATCTTGCTCGACTGCCGGGCTGCTTCCGACAGCGGAATCGAATTCGTAAACACCACTTCCTTCAACGGCGATTCTTCGATGCGCTCCAGCGCCGGTCCGGAGAGCACGGCGTGCGTGGCGCAGGCGCTCACGCTCTTGGCGCCCTGTTCCAACAGCGCCTCGGCGCCTTTCACCAGCGTTCCCGCCGTATCGATCAGATCGTCCACCATTAAACAATTCCGGCCTTCCACTTCGCCGACTACGTTCATCACTTCCGCCACGTTCGGTTTTTCGCGGCGCTTATCGATAATCGCCAGAGGCGCGTTCAGCCTTTTAGCGAAGGCGCGGGCGCGCTCCACGCCGCCCGGATCCGGCGAAATCACGGCCAAATCCGGAATGTTGAGCGGCTTGAAATAATCGATCATCACGGGCGCCGCGAACAAGTGGTCCACCGGAACATCGAAAAAACCTTGAATCTGAGCGGCGTGCAGATCCAACGCCATGATGCGTTCCGCGCCGGCGCGCTCCTGCAGCGACGCTACCAATTTCGCCGAGAGGGGAATTCGCGATTTGTCCTTGCGATCCTGCCG